>Ga0209321_10000093_pt1 | contig 45849 bp, 45 predicted proteins | sample Rifsed16ft4_FD_184012 | JGI IMG/M metagenome (GOLD analysis project Ga0209321, IMG submission 184012) | Soil microbial communities from Rifle, Colorado, USA - sediment 16ft 4 - CSP-I_5_4 (version 2) | ecosystem: Environmental > Terrestrial > Deep subsurface > Rock core/Sediment | place: Rifle...
GCTTGCGATTTGAAGAATGGATCATTCACATCAAGCGGAGTAACTTCGCTTGTCCAAGCCAAAACAGCCGACCTTACTGCGTCCTTGACTTTCAGCCCGGTTGTCTTTGTGGCTCTTCTGAATTTCTCATATTCGGACTCTTGAAGTACTGTTTGGACTACCTTGCCCATTAAAATCACATGTAATATCTAATGTTGTCTACATGCAAATAGACATTTCGGAGCTGCCAATCGATGGGGGACCCGTCGTGTTATAGAGCGTTGACGGTCTTGAGAAGGCGGAAACAGGTCGGGTTTATCCGAGGGCTCCAGTGAGTCCGGTCCGGCCCACCATTTGTCGAACCAACGCCATGCTTTCTTCTGTCTTGCCCAGCTCACTTGCTCTTCTTGATTGTGAATCCTATCTGCATGCCAATGCCCACAAGTATGAGGATCACGCTCAGCAAAGCTAGGACTACGCCTGAAAATTCCCCAATTATGACCAGATTCCACTTTGTTCCTGTCACAGGGAAACCGAATCCGGGAACCGTGTTGGGCAATCCCTCGTAAAAGAAGAAGGCTGTCGAACTACCTATTGCAATTAGGCCCGATAGGACGCCTACAATGATGACAATATACGCCAGAACGTGTGGCTTATGTGTACGTAGACGTAGCATCCAACCTTCACCACTTTGTACAGATGACTCTTACCCCTTGTAAGTCCCAGCCACTTCTAGAAATGACTTTGCCAATTCCTCAAGCTAGAATCGCAGAATCAGACTCTGATCTCCTGAATCAGGGTCCGAATCTGTCGTTCCGCGAGTTTCCAACCAACAAAGAAAAGGATCAGGCCAATTGCAAACGTGACGATGGCAAAATCGTAAGTGATTATTCTTCGAACGTAGATGGACAAGAGAATAGGCAGAGCTGTCAGCATTGCAAGCAGCAGGCACAGGAACGTCCCGATTAGTGATCCCCACACGCTAATGAACCGGCTGCGGATCATTTCTCGGAAATCGGGAAACCTTGCCCCAAAGTACATTCCCATAGCCGATTGCCCCAGAACGATTGCGATTCCCAGGGTTACCAACAGGACGATGTGGACGGTCGCAATTCTGAGTAATACTCCGAGGAAGATCGCCATCGTCACACTAAACGCCAATCCTAGCAAAAGAGCGCTGAGGATCTTCGCCTTGAGAAGTTGCCTTGCTGTGATGGGGGCAACGTAAATGTTCCAGACAGCGGAACCTTCCTGACCAAGACTTGTCATTGAAACGACAGCGCTGAAAACTGTTAACGGTATAACATAGAGTGGAATCAGAGCGAAGAAGCCCAGTCCCTCGGGAACAGCTGTTCCGCTGATCGGGAGCAGAGAAATGCTCAAGGAAACAACCAAGACGAAGGGTATTGCGAGGAACCGGGTCATCTCTCGCCTCCTCGTTAGCGACCGCATGTCTTTTCGGAAGATCGCCGCCTCTGCGCTTCCGAATCCTGGGAGGATCGTGATTCTTCGAAGCGGGTGATATGCCTGATTCGTGAGCCTAATCGAAACCGGAATCGGAACCCAATAGATCGCGCGAAGTCGAACAGCCAAACCGAAAAGTATGAGGAAGAATGCGAATGTCATCCCTGCAAAGGACACAAAAGTGAGAGTATTTCCCTGTGAACCAGCTAACACCGCCAGAGAGGGCCAGACGACTGGGACGAACCAGGCGACGCGCACAGTCAGCATTATCCCTTGGAGTAGGTAGACGACTATCCGTCCGCTGAACAGCAGCTGAACGAAGACGAGCACGACGATAGTTAATGCGAGACGGACAAAGATTCCTGATCGACCGCTCTTCTTGTAAAAACTTGAGGATATCCGGTTCGTAACTGACCTGAGTAGTTCTACGACGCAAGCTCCTATGAAAAGTGAAAGAACGGCCATGAGTGCGCTCGCGCCCCACACCAGTATCATGCCGAAACGCAATGCCGGACCGAGAGAAACACCCAGCAAGAACGAGAGCATGAACGAATACGTGTAGGTTAGGGACATCGTGGATCCGGCAACATATTCAGACGGCGTAATAGGCAGCCAGTTCACGAGGTCAGTGCTCATCGACTCAGCTGCCTGGCTAATTTCGCTTAACACCCCGAACAAGATCACCATGAAAGCGATCGCTGTGGGGATCCCGGCCAGAGCCTCAACCTCAAGTTCCCGAAGTGACCCCTCAATCCCAGAAGGCAGAGCCCCTGACAGCATATAGAAGAGCAGGGCTGGCACAACCAAGAACAAGGCATCTAAAACGAGAATGATTCGGGGGTCACCGAATATTCGCGCCATTAGTCTTCTTCTTTGATAGCCGCGTAACTGTGATTTGGTTAAAACGACTGCAAGCTCATACGCTGTTCTCAATGGCTAAGGGCCTCAACGATCTCGCGAGTATCAGATGTTCCCGTTAGTTTGAGGAACACTTCCTCCAATGTAGAGCCAGGCGTCCCGGCTTTCGCCTTCAGATCACCTGTCGAGCCCTGTTCGACAACTCTCCCAGCGTCCATGATTACGATTCTGTCACATATGGCATCAGCAATCTCCAGAACATGTGTACTGAAGATCGTGGCCACGCCATCGTCTCTGAGCTTGTGAATGAGATCCTTCACAATGCGGGCGCTACGGGGATCTAGGGAATTCAGCGGTTCATCCATCACTAGAAGCTGTGGGCGATGTAACAAACCTGCAATAATTGCCAACTTCTGCTTCATGCCCTGAGAATAGCCGTTGATTAGCTCGTTCTCCCTGCCCTCCAAATCCAAAGCCTTCAGGAAATGGCTGATTCGTTCGTGCTTTGCACTTGGGACTAGACCATGTACATCGGCAACGAAGTCCAGATATTCAATCCCACTTAGGAACTCGTACAATCGAGGGCTTTCCGGAACGAATCCAACAATCCTCTTCACTGCAGTAGGGTCTTTCGTCGCGTCGTTTCCAAGAACTTGGATAGCTCCGGCATCGGGCTTCAAAATTCCAACAATGATCTTCATTAACGTGGATTTTCCTGAACCGTTCGGCCCCAGCAAGCCCAGGATTTCTCCTTGATTGACAGCTAAGCTCACTCCATCTACTGCTCGCCTTTCGCCGAAGGTCTTCGTAACGCCGCTAACCTCTAATGCCTGCATACCTATTCCACCAGATTGTATGTCATCAGATTCAATCAGGATCCGGACAGGAACCGAAAGACATTAGAAAAACTTCGTGTTCCTGTATCAAGACCGCAACATGGACACGAGTTCAACGAAGAATTCGAACCAACCGCCCGTCTGCAATATTTCTCTCTGTGGGAAGGATGCTGAATGGCGCGTTGACCTATTTGATAAAGTTGAGTACTATTGTAATCGGCATCGCCCAGGTGTGCCGGAAACCCTGATGACGAGACTACAGCCTCCTAGCGGTCTACATTAGGTCTTACTACGTGAACTAGATTTTCTCTAGGAAAGCATCAATCTCATTCTCAGTGTTGAAGAAGTGCGGCGAGACTCTCAACGTATTTACTCTCGGGGCCACGATTACCCCCTCAGACTGCATCTTCTGAGCAACCTTGGCCGCATCCGCAACTTCGAAGGTCACGATTCCACTTCGCCTTGTCTTCTCTAAGGGCGACGTAATTTTTCTCGCCTTCTTCTTCAAGCCATCTAGGAGACGCGTAGTGAGCTTCTCGATAAGTGGTTCTCTCTCGTTGGGCGGGTACTTGAGTGTGAACTCTATGGCGGCCTTGGAGCCAACAACCGATATCACTGACCATGTGCCCCATTCAAACCGCGTTGCATCCTTCGCGGGGTCGACATCATCAAGATCGAAAGGCTTACCGAACGTATCCCGTTTCCCGAGAACCCGCGCGATAACCGAATCTGAGATTCCATGCCAACCTACAATGGAGGGATCAAGGTCTCCCAGGATTTTCCTGTTTACATATAGGAAAGCGGCTCCGTGCGGTCCCATCAACCATTTGTAAGTTCCGCAAGTAAGCACGTCAACATCTAGCTTGTGAACATCAATTGGCATGACGCCAACCGCGTGAAAGGCATCAACTAGCATCAAGGCTCGATGACTGTGCGCAATCTTGGCAACGTTAGCAATATCCTCTCTGCATCCATTTATCCATGAAACATAATCAACGGAGACTGCAGCAGTCTTGTCATCGATCGCTTTCTCGAAATCCCTAAGGGGGATCTGGCCATCCTTTTGCCTTAGAACTCTAATTTCCGAGATCAACCCTCTCTGCTTCATCGAATGCCAGATGTAGACATTCGTGGGGAAGTTCAGTTCGCTAACGACAATATTCTGTCCCGGCCTTATTCTTAAGGCAGTTGCAACGGCCGCGAGCCCTGAAGTAACATTCGGGACGCACGCGATTTCTTCCAGCTTGGCGCCGATGAGGTTGGCGAATAACTCACGTGTTTTCACTATCTCTAGCAGCCAGGCTTCCCACTTCTCTCCGTTGTCCCTCCATTCATCGAGAAAGGATTGCATTGATTCGTGCACAATCTTTGGGGGTGGTCCAGCGCCCGCGCTATCAAGGTAGACGGTGTTGGCGAGAAGAGGAATCTGGGTTCGAACTCCGTCAATGTCCAATCAGATCAGAGGCGAGGTTGCTTGAGGTAATGGATTGTAATAGGCCTTCCAGTGGAAACAACGCAAGCAACCTTCGCAACTGGCGACGCTGGTAGTCAGTTCTGTTTAGGAGATGCTACAGTTCGCTGCCGGAGTCGATTGATTCGCGGACCAGTCATCATTGTTCGAGATGCCAGTCGCCGGGGCTCACTGGCTCTCAGGTGTCTCTTTCTTCTTGAGGGGGGAGGTGTTCTTTGTGACTGGCTGTGAACTGGGAGTTGCAGGTGGCGTTTGGACTGGCTTGAGAGCTGGTTGTTGATATTGCGGTGGGACAGGTTTTCCATAGTTTCTTCGGCCCATCGTCACATACACTAGTATGCCCGCGACTACAAGCACTGCAGCCACCACCGCGAGAATTATGGTAAGATTGAGGATCGTTGGATCAGATCGCCAAGTGGCAATTACTGTCTTAGAACCATCCACAAGCACGGTTGCTGACTGACTGCCCGTTTGCATGGCACCCTGCCAACCGTTGAAAACTATGCTAACACCGTAGGCAGTGCTAACAGGTGTCGAGACGTAAACTTGAGCAGTGCTTCCAGCGTCATACCATCCTTCGCCGTATGCGACCCCCTGGTCGGTTAGGACCTTGAGGTAGTACTGCTGTTTGTATTGGGCGACTGCAACGTGCGGCCCATCCATTTTCACTGTTAGTGAAACACCGGCTTGCAGGTTCTGCCCGTCAACATTCCACCCTTGGAAGACGAGTCGGCTACCGTCTTGTCCACCGAGAATCTGTCCAGGAACCGTCAGCAGCATGGTGTCTCCGGCGTTATACCAGCCTTCACCTTGAGGATACGGGGCGCTCTGTGGCTGTGAGCTCACGTCTAGGTGGTATTGAAGCTGGTAGACGGCGACTACTTTACTGGCTGCGTTAACGGTAATCGAACCGCTAGTTCCGACACCGGAATAGTCACCGCTCCAATGGGCGAAAACGTATCGAGTGTTTGAGGATGTCTGAATGATGCTTTTGGTCACGGAGAACGATGCAGAGGTTCCCTGCGTGTAAGTTCCAGTACCAGTAGCGGTCCCCAAATCAGACGGATCTGTCGTCACCGTCAACTGATACTTCGAGGGTGTTGAGTAATAGTCGTAACCGTAGTAGTAATAGCCATAGTAACCATAGCAGCTGCTAGAGCTGTAGGGATATCCGTAGTAGTAATACGGATAGTATCCATAGTACCAATAGTAATAGCTAGAGTAGTACCCGTAACATCCCTGCGGCGTATACGTATAAGCAGAAACCTGTCCCACCTGACCCGACAGGAAAAATACTCCGACGCTCAAAACAAGTAACGCAATCGCGATCTTCGCCAGATAGCCTTCTTTCATCGTAACCGCAGAACAACCTCTGCTGATTCCTATTTTTGGTTTACTCAGTGAGGCAGAAAGGGGACATACAGGGTCAATTGTAGCCCTAATTCGCTCAACTACGCGTCGCTGGAAAAAACAGGTAATTCTGTCAATTTCGGGAGACGTCACGACGTCGGAATATGAGCTGTTGAGGGGAGCTTTTTAGTACGCGTTGGTGCTGACCTACAAGCTCGGTGCCAGACATGGTAGTCAAAGCGTACGTGCTAGTTCAAGCCCAACTCGGAATGGCACGTTCAGTTGCCAAAGCAGTCACAAAGATCAAGGGTGTCAAAATGGTTCACGCTGTGACTGGCGTTTATGACGTCATAGCATACCTTGAACTCTCAGACATGACATCTTTGTCCGAACTCGTGATAAAGAAAATCCAATCCGCTAAGGGTGTTGAGAGGACTCACACGGCTATAGTTGTGTGAGCTTCACTACATTTTCCTTCCAATTCTTCGCTTTTCCAATTTCCGTGGAGATTCCAATCTTGTGAGGCGTATTTCCTTTCATAGAGAAATTTTGAGTATTGCTTTTCATCTTCGAGCAGTTCACTTCGCTCAAGCTTCGCGTCAAGCGCGCTCCTGCACGACTGCAGAAGCGTTCTCTGTACATGTTCCAGGTCGACCGATCTGTGGAGCACTTCGGCTAGAGTTGTCACCGGATGCCAATTACTTCGAATTGACCTCGTCTCCCTGATTACCTGACTGGGCGCTAAGACGCGTTGCAGCATGAGAACGTCAGTTGAAATGAGGATCGACGCGTGCCAGAGAGCGAAGCGTTGGCCCAGTGTGGCAGCGGCACCCGAGATTTTTCGACCACCTACATGGATGGAATTTGGCCGAACCAGAACGCCCTCAGATCCTAAACGCGCAAGCAGGTCTAGAATGATGGATGCGTTCTTCTCGTGAAGTTGGCCAAGGGTAATGCCTTCTGGGTGGCCGGTTACAAGAGTCAAGTTCAAGTTGCCCATATCATGAAAAACGCTTCCCCCGCCCGTGAACCGTCTGGCGATGGCTATGTCATTCTGCTCGCATAATTCGACATCAACTTCTGCACCAACATTCTGAAACCGCCCCACGATGACTGAGGGGGGATTTCTCCACAGCCTTACAATGGGACGAAACGTCGGCAGCATGCGAGAGCGGGTCAACGCCTCCTCAAGAGCGAGGTTCTGAAAGACCGAAGGGTAGCTAACCTCAAGTACCCTCCAAATCTTTGACGATTCTTCTTCGATCACCATTTCCGGCATCTCGAGATTATCCGGTTAGGAATGAATGGCTTCAATTCCGTTGTTCGCAGAGCTGAGCCCAGCTTGGGGATCAATCCGATCGAATCAGTTCCTAGTTTACAGATGACAGAATGAGTTGTGAGGGTCATTGTTTCAATTGAGACGACGTCTCTTTCGAGGCCGGTTCTTCTTATGGAAGAATCGAGTTGCGGTCGAGTACAACCATAGACTTGTACACGCTCAAGATTAGTGGAAATCCATTCAGCGAATAAGTCGATTTGCGAATCCGCCATCCACCCTTCAATTGTCCCTGAATCAGCTCCTATGCGTGTAACGCGAATCGAAATCTTGGACTCAGAGTTGACGCAATAGTTTTCTGCGATTTCTTCGATGGTTTGTGTCTTTCCGTCGGATAGCTGTGCTCGCAGTGCGCTCAGATCTATTCCTGCGGTCAAGGGTTTCGGTGATTCGATTCCCAGATCAATCTCTAAGTGATTCCTGTGTTCGCTCGCTACAATTCCAGAATAGTTTCCGAAGAGCTCAACTTCGGATAGGCTAGTTGTAGCCCGACAAAGTTCGCGTGAGATCAGCTCCTCAAGAATTTCACTATCTTCGCCATTAACCTCGACCTGTGCCCATCCCCCTTTGGAAAATCCAGCGATCTTCGCTCTCGCGGAAAGTCCGCGTTCAAGCGTAGAAAGCGCTTGCCTCAAAGAGGTGTTGAAATCGTCGATCTTGACTCGTCCAGGTCTCTGGAGTAGTGTGACTCTCATTTTGGTCAGCGTTATCGGCTGAGTTCAGCCTCCAGTTTTTGGACTCTGGCTTCGAGTACGGTAATCATGCCCGCGTTTTCTGAACTTTCAAGTTGATTAGCGCACTTAGCACATTTGAATGAACTCTCCATTCCTTCCTCGAACGTCACACGGATGTCGAGGTCGGTTTTGCAGACAAAGAATGTGTGATTTCGTTCGAAATCAAGGCGCTGCTTCAACTTGTCCAAAGCTCTCTTTTTGCGACTTCTAATGAAGGCATCAAGTTGATCGGGTTGCAGGCGCCAATAGAAAATGAACCACCCTGTCTTCTCATCTCTGACTCGGGTGCATGATACAAGCCCGTGATCATAGAGCTTGTATAGAATTTTGCGCACGCTGTTGAGGCGAACTTCCTTCACGGTTTTGAGATCGTTGGCTATTATCTCGTCGGTTGCTTCGCCGATTTTCTTCAGGCTCCTTACAACCGCGACCGCATCTTCGCTTCCGAATAAGTTTGCGACCTTTATCAGTTCCTCATCAAGCACCGACAAAGCCATGACCTCTTCGAATGTTCAGTTCTTAGGGCGATGCTTCGCATTAATCCTTTGTTGGCTATCCGGCGGCAGGCATCAAAGCAAGCAACTCTTTTATACAATCTGACTGGGTGTTAGCGTCCGCGGGCTCTCGAAAAATGAAAGAAACCTTAGCCACTTTGGGATTTATGCTGTTTTTTGCAGGTGCAATGCTCGCCATATCCGGGTCATTATTCGTGACACAAGGGGGCGTCTCTCCCGCAACGTACTTGAAAGTGGGCATTATCGAGCTCCTCGGAAGCGTAATCTTTCTAATCGGTATCTATCTGATAATCAAAACACGCTAAGTTCGGTCATAATGACCACGAAGACCGCTCGAAGTAGAAACCAACTAGTGGTTCTGCGCCTCGGTCACCGAATTCAGCGAGACGTACGTGTAACAACCCACGTTTGCCTGACCGCTCGTGCTTTGGGTGCCGATGGAATCATCATATCAGATGTCCATGACCGACGTATCACTGACACTATCAACCGTGTGACAAAGCAGTTCGGCGGGAGTTTCACAATCGAGACCGGTAAGCCCTGGAGGCATTCTGTCACAGAGTGGAAGAAAGCGGGCGGGAGGGTGGTTCACCTGACCGCGTACGGCATCCCACTCCCTCAGATCATTGAGCGAATAAGAGCCTCCCATGAAAACAAACTGGTCGTGGTTGGGGCAGAGAAGGTTCCAGGTGAAATGTTCCACCTGGCTGATTGGAATGTTTCTGTAACAAACCAGCCGATCAGTGAAGTAAGCGCCCTGGGCATATTCCTTGACTGGATGTTCAACCACCGCGGTTTGCAGGAAGAGTTCCCGAACGCGGCACTTCGAATTGTGCCCACAGAACACGGGAAGAGAGTAGTGAGGCCCTAATCTTCCCTGGCGGATTTCGATTTGTCCCTGATTTTTATGATGTCACCTAACGTGATCTCCGCTGGTGCCGCCGTTTTCGGAAATTCAGATGCCTCTTTGCGGGGTACGAGAAGTTTGATCTTAAGTTCGTGCTCAAGCTCCTTGCAAAGCTTGGTATCAGGAGTAATCTTCCCCGTTTCGATCTTCTGTATCACTGACAGTTTCTCTCTGACTCGCTTCGCAAGGTCTTCTTGCGAGAGCCCGAGTTTCATTCGCCGCTGTCGCACTTGCTGGGCGCAATCTTCAGCAATATCCAGCGCCTCCATTCCTCTTGGAAGTTCTGGTGCTTTCCTCTGTGCGGTTCTCGGCAGCGTGATCGGCTTTGTTAGCGCTCTTCTCACGGTTGGCTCCTCTTCGTATGGTTTGCCCAGATTCCTGCATCGGCCACACACAAGCATCTTCGCTCCTTCAACCCTCACCTTGAAGGGTTGACCGGAGATTTCTCTTCCACAGATATCGCAATTCAAGAGCTGGGCTTCCTGCGTCGTTTTGCGCCCACTCGAAGCTTAAATTGGTTACTCGAACTATCGCACCTCGGTCCATTTGAAGCCTGCAACCGTGTCTCAGATCAGAAAGCTGAGAGGAGTCGCTAGCTATCAGTTTGGAGAGGAAGTTGGGTCTGCGTTGTTCGATAGGGAGACAAAGATAGCTTGTTCAACGCGAACCGGCAGGATTAGGCACATTTACCGGAGAAATCAACTCATCGCGACGCTCAGGCCAAAGGACGGTTATCTCGCACTTACTCCACACGGGGCTAGAATGATCCTTTCCAAACTGCAGAGCCCTCCAAACATGGTGGTAGTATCGAACGATGTGGCGGACTTCATCAAAGTTGGAGGCGACGTATTCGCAAAGCACGTGGTGAGCGCGGATGAAAGGTTACGGCCGGCTGAGGAGGCAATCGTCACTGACCAGGGGGGAGTCCTACTTGGGGTCGGCCGGGCAGTTTTGGCCGGTCATGACATGAGATTCTTCAAGCGAGGCGTCGCCGTCAAGATTCGGAGAGGAGTCGACGAAATCGGCGGGTCGCGTCGTTCCTACGGATCGATAGCAAATTCACGCGTCCAGTCTTGAACAGCATCACCAAAGATGCGATTCCTATGACCGCCAAAGCCACGACGAGAAAAACGTTGAGGGGCGCGGAACTGTCCATCATTGGCCGGTCTTCCGCCCATTGAGCTACCAATCGTTTCTCCGAATTCATTGTTACTTTTATCGAAGAAGATGGTGAGGTGACGGATCCAGTCCATCCTTGGAAGTGGAACCCTGGTACCTCAAGCGGGTAGACACCTGCTGTTACTGTCGTATTTGCGCCGTACCACCCTGTGCCAATAGCGTATCCATAGGGTGATGTTACCTCGAGATAGTATTGGAGTTGATAATCGAACTTCCTAATTCCCCCCGAGGAGAACTCCCACGGTGTACCTGAGGCGACATACCTGACTCCAGGAGAAATCTGAATCGTATGAGGGGCAAGTTCGATCGTATGTGTCCCACCTCGCCTAAACTCGAGAATCAGCGTATTTGTCTGGTTGAGTGGAATGGCAAACGCGCTTTCTCCATCCAGATTGAGGTTGACTATGAAATCCCCGGGCTCGGCCTCGATTTGTAGTCTCACAGAGTAAAGTGTTGGCGCATCTTCCGTCGACGCCAATGCGTTCACCTTCCCCCAACCCCAAAGTGGCGAACCGATGTCTCTGTCTATCGCACCTGTGAACTTGTCCTGCGTAGCATCCTGGGTCAAGATGGTCTTAATTTGGTTTGGAGTCAAGTACGGGTTCATCTGAAGCATCATGGCAATGACGCCCACAACATGGGGCGCGGAAAAACTTGTTCCTCGCCAGACTTGATGATAGTTGTCAGGGTCAGAGTACTTCTGCGGTCTGGTTGATGCGCGAGCCGCTATTATCTGAGCACCCGGTGCCACAAGTTCAGGTTTCATCCTCCCATCACGCGTGGGCCCCATGCTGCTAGAATATGTCAACGCCCCGTCGTCGGGAGCGGGGGGTGTGGTCCACCAGATTCCATGTTTGCCTTGGGCCAATGAGTATGCAATACAGGCGCTGCAACCAGACCTCCAGAAGAGGCGCGTCATATACGAGCCTACTGTTATGACGCCGCGTGCTGTGCCAGGATAATCGATCGTATCCTGGGGGTCGATTATGTAGAGGCTGGTAGCGTTCAACGTAAACTGGCCTGGTTCCACCCAAGCGTCCCACCTTCCTTCCGAAATTCTTGCGCCCGTCAGAGTGAAGGACCATGGACTTGTCTGTAAGTCTCGGCCTGGTGGGGAGGTTATGTTAATCCACCACTCCTTCCCGCTAGATCGCTCTCCAGTCAAGATCTGGACATTGCCGTCGGGCGTATTTACACCAGACTCATCCGTCGGACCGAACACACTGATCCTGGATGGGGTCTTCACAGAAATTCCAATGTTGTCAGAGACGGGATACCAGAGATCAACATAACTTCCACTCTCATACTGGTTAACGGACCAGTAGACGGTCATTGATTGTCCAGGCGATAGTTTTCCTCTGGCGTGTAGGTTCAAGTTCCTAGAGTTGCCTGCTGCGACGACTATCGGGACACCGTCTTGTGCAAGATCTGTCATAGCGATTTCAAGTGGTTCAGTTCCATCATGAGATCCCAGAGAACTGCCGAGGCTGTGGTCGATTACGAGTGGGCGACCAAGCTCCCGCGCCTTTTGAATCACGTAACTCATTCCGTCAAGCACATGATCCTCGCTTCCACTTCTCAGTTTCACCGCGACGATGGATGCGCCCGGAGCAACACCGACATACGACGGTGTTCTCAGGATTCGATTAGCCGTCGCGGGCTTACCAACCTCCTGTGCATTAAGCCGAAGCCAATACATGTCGCCCACTTCATTGAGAGTGTCGGGTTTCCAAGGTACTGGTGGCGCGAATGCGAATGTTCCATTTCGACTTAGCCCTGCAGTTCCATCCGCCTTGGATACAAAACTAAGCTCGTGCGAGTCAACGGTGATCGTATCATTGGGCAATTTGGCCCAAGACCCAGATCCTCTGGAGTATTCCCAGGTTAGTGTCTCGTAGCTGCCTCCGGTTGCTAGATCAAAAAATATCTTGTTGAACTGTTCTACGCTGCCGAAATACAAGTAGTCATTTGGTTTGAGAAGTATGGGGAAGGGCTTTACATTAGTTGCCTGACACTTTGAAGTTATATCGAACCATCTTGTACCTTCAAAGAGGAGGCAACTGTCGAGGCCCGAGGTCGCCTGTCCTGTACTCGCCGCTACTGCCGCGACTGCCGTCCCATGTCCTGGTTCCTGTCCGTTCGAGCCGCCGTCCACTTCGCTGCAGGTCTGGCTTTGAATATCGATAGGCGAACATTCATTTCCATAATTGAACGCTGAAGGTGGTTTTCCGTCGACCGACTGGTCCCAGATGTAGAGAATCTTGTTTGTGCCGTTCCTGAACATGAAGTCCTTGTGAAGATAGTCGATCCCAGAATCCACTATGCCGACTACAACACCGGAACCATCAACAGGATTCCCAGCCGGATTTCTTACCTCATTCCAGACTTGGTCCGCCAGGATGTCAGGGACGCTTACGTCGAGTTCACTCTTCAATATCTTCGGTTTGGAGATGCGGTCCACGAAGCTGAGAGCGGCAAGTTGTACGAGCGAAGTCGGCGCCACGTCGATCGTGGCCACATGTCCAGTAAAAGTGCGAATAGTTCCTAAGGCCTGGAGAGCATGAAGTTGCCAAGAGGAAGGGATGCTTGAGAACACAACTATGACGCTGACCTTAGTTTGAGAATTTTGCAGGATGTTTGGGAGAGCCGCTTTGAGTGGGGGATCGGCCTTCCAGTTGAGTATTACTCTCTCATCGAAAAGTGAGGTCGCACCGACCCCTTCGGCTGCCACTGAAAAAAGTGTAATTGCAAGAATCAGAATAGCAAAGAACCTTCGAGGGGTCAGGGTCTCCAATAGGTCAACGCGTCCCCAGATTTGTTTGGATGCTCAAGGAGACCATCGAGCAGTCGAATTTCTGGCAGCAGGTGATTTTGCATATATAAAAATCATCTTGTTCAACCTCATTTGAGTTCACTGCCTTAAAGACGTTCCAGTGCACGATTCTATGACGCCATACTGCGAACAGCTCTCCTTTAGCCGCCTCTAGGCTACTGCAGAAAATCTGCTCTTCTCGTGTGCGTAGGCATTTCGCGCTGAATCGGAAATAAACCCACATCTTCAAACGCCAGTTGCTCGCATAGCGAGGCCAACGGGGAGCTGACAAGTTGGGAAGAAGTCAAGTAGTCGTCGATGGCGCTTCACTTGCAATAGGAGATCTCGTTAGGGTCGCGCGATTCCGAGACAAAGTGGAACTGTCGAAGGAAAGCATTTCGAACATTGAAAGATCCCGATCAACCCTAGAAGAACTAGCGCGAGCCGGAAAGATAATCTACGGTGTCACGACGGGTTTCGGCGCATTAAGCAACACGCGAATAACATTGGACGAGGCGTCCAAACTCCAGACAAACCTACTCAGAAGCCACGCTTGTGGTGTTGGAGAAAATCTTTCGACCGACGTTGTCCGCGCGATAATGCTCCTTCGCCTGAACACCTTGGCCAAAGGTCTTTCTGGTGTCCGTATGATCGTTGCTCAATCGATTCTAGACTTTCTGAATGAGGGCATTCACCCGATCATCCCATCCAAGGGATCTGTGGGTGCAAGTGGAGATTTGTCTCCTCTGTCTCACATGGCGCTTGCGTTCATGGGCGAAGGCACTGTGGAACATCGCGGCAAATTGAAGTCTGCATCGGACGTGATAAAAGAGGTTGGGCTGAAGCCGCTCTCAGTCTCGATGAAGGAAGGCCTCGCGCTGAACAATGGGACGCAGATGTCCACGGCAGTAGGAGCGCTTACTGTTCATGATGCCGAGTGCCTCGTGAAGACAAGTGAGATTTCAGCGGCTGCATCGCTTGAAGCATTGCAAGGTTACACTCAGGCTTTCGATGCGAGAATCCATGACGCAAGGCCATTCAAAGGTCAGATTGACTCCGCTCACAACATTCGGTCTCTGATAGCCGGGAGTCGGCTTATCAAAGAAACGGTCAGCGGTGAACGTGAAGCTGCTCAAGACGCTTATTCACTAAGATGCACCCCGCAGGTCGCCGGAGCTGCCCGAGAGGCAATCGCGTTCGCTAGGAGGCTGATAGAGGTTGAAATGAACTCAGCTACGGACAATCCACTCGTGTTTCCGGATGGTCCAGACGTGCTGTCGGGCGGCAACTTTCATGGGCAGCCAGTCGGGCTCGCCATGGACGTAGTTTCGATAGCACTCGCAACCATCGCCAACATCTCCGAAAGAAGGGTCTCCCGATTACTGGATGCGACCTTGAGCCGTGGTCTTCCACCTTTTCTGGTTGGTGCGACCGAATCTCAGGGGCTTCACTCTGGACTCATGGCCGTGCAATATACGGCCGCTGCTCTCGCTTCCGAGAACAAAATTCTCGCACATCCGGCGACTGTGGATACGATACCCACATCCGCAAACATGGAAGACTTCGTCAGCATGAGCCCCTCAGCGGGATTGAAGGCAAGAGCGATTCTCCAAAATACGCAGCAGGTCATAGCTATTGAGCTCATCTGCGCCGCACAAGGCCTGGATTTTCGAGATCCAGCGAAATGTGGCAGAGGTACACGAGCCGCATACCTCAAACTCCGCGAGAATGTTCCGATGTTAAGAGAGGACCGGGCGAGTTCCGGGCATATTCAGACAGTTGCAGACATGATATCTGACGGGAGTCTCTTAGAGGCCGTGGAGAAATCCGTGGACTCGCTAAGGTAGAAGGGAGGGCGTCCGATATTCTTATTCTGGTCCTGATCTAAAAGACGAGAAGTTGAGTTGGTTTGGCGTACAAGGCTCTGAAGGCCGCACGAGGCGTTCCCGGAGGTCGAGACGCCGCGCGTATGATGCAGAAAATGGGCATGAAGATGGATGAGGTTCCGGACGTGTCCTCGGTCATCATACGGACTGGGACGAAGGACATTGTAATCGAAGAGCCCAACGTTACCACAATCAACATACAGGGTCAAACCATGTACCAAATAGCCGGAGGCCGCGTCTCCGAAGCGCAGCCGCAACAGCCATCAGCTCCGAGCACACCGTTGGACGCAGATGTGGAATTAGTGGTTCAGCAGACTGGCAAAACACCAGAAGAAGCTAAGAAAGCGCTGTTAGAAGCTGGTGGGGATCTCGCGAAAGCCATTCTCTCTCTGAAGCAGAAGAGTTCCTAGATGCACTGATTTGTAGGGGTTAAGCTGCGGGTGCTTCGAGCTTTTTCTCTACCTTGGCCATTCTGCTCTTGATTCTCTTCAACCGGAAGAAGTCTTCGCGTTCTGCCTCTTCCAAGTGCATTTCAATATAGCGTATCGTGGCTAGCATACGAGGAATGACCACGTATTCCAAAGAGTTAACGCGTCTCTTGGTAGCTGCGATAGCTTCAGCGAGCTTCTTGACTGCTGCCTCCGCGCTGGAGAGTTCCGCTATTGCCTTTATCGCATCAGCCATCTTGAGCGTAGCTTCATCCAGTTTGATGGATGTGTCGTAGATATTGTATGGAAAACCGGTCAGCGGTTTGAGGTTCACTTGTATGTAGGGAATCGTAACGCCGATTATGTTTCTGGACTTTGATTCTATTGTGAACCTGTCTTCGACTCCCACCGATGTCTGTTCAAGTTTCATGTACCCCATGGCCATTTGTGCTTCAACGAAGCTCTCATAAGCCTCTGCGAGGAGTCCCTGCGCTTTTGCTCTCAGGGTACTGATCTCACGAACAAACTGGAAGAACTCGATCATCAGAGCGTCCAGTTTCTCTCTGAGAAGATCTCTACCTCGTTCTGCTATGTTTCGTCTTTTGCGGAGTGTGAGTAGTTCCATCCGAGTTGGGTGGACGCCCGCTATTAGCTCGGGCATCTACTTCCCTGTCCCAGCTCTATACTTGGGGTGGAACTGTTTGATCGTCGCTGGGTCTACTCGTTTCAGCTCGCTCTCCGGAAGTGCCGCTAATAGGTCCCAACCTAGGTCAAGGGTCTTCTCAATATCGCGGTTCTCGTACTCACCCTGCCCAATGAATCGTCTCTCAAAATCGTCGGAAAACTTCAGATAGATTTTGTCCCGGGCCGAGAGTGCTTCTTCTCCTACGACGGCGACTAGGTCTCTGAAAGCTCGGCCCTCGGCGTACGCGTAGTAAAGTTGGTCTGACACTTCTCTGTGATCCTGCCTAGTTCTTTCTTTCCCGATGCCTTCGCGCATAAGCCTAGAAAGCGAAGGTGAGACGTCGATAGGCGGGTAGATGCCCTTCCTGTGCAGACCGCGATCAACTATCAATTGGCCCTCCGTGATGTAACCCGTGAGATTTGGAATAGGATGGGTGATGTCGTCGTGCGGCATCGTCAGGATTGGCATCTGTGTAATAGACCCTTTCGCATTATGAACTCTTCCTGCGCGTTCGTAAATGGTCGAGAGGTCTGTGTAAAGGTAACCTGGATAACCTCGTCGGCCGGGCACTTCCTCTCGAGCCGCGGAGATCTCCCGCAGAGCTTCGGCGTAGTTGGTCATGTCGGTGAGTATGACTAGCACGTGCATGTCCAATTTGAACGCGAAATACTCGGCAGCGGTTAGGGCCATACGCGGTGTGAGAATTCTCTCTATGGCGGGGTCGTCGGCAAGGTTGATGAACATGGTTACATGTTCGAACGCTCCTTGTTTTTCGAAGTCTTCTCGGAAGAACCTGGCTTCGTCGGCGGTGATGCCGATTGCAGCAAACACGGTTGCGAATGGCTCGCCCGTTCCCTTGACCCGTGCTTGTCGCGCGACTTGGGCTGCCACTCGATTGTGGGGTAGTCCTGCTCCTGAAAAGAGCGGGAGCTTCTGTCCTCTCACGAGTGTATTCATGCCATCGATCGCTGAAACTCCCGTCTGGATGAATTCGCGAGGATACGTCCGAGCGTAGGGATTGATTGGAGCGCCGTGAACATCCGAATAATCTTCAGGTATGATTCGCGGGCCGCCATCGATTGGATTTCCACTGCCATCAAGTATTCTGCCCAACAGGTCACTTGAGACAGCTAACTTGACGGTCTCGCCCATGAAACGGACGCTTGTAGAGGAAACGTCGAGGCCGGAAGTGCCTTCAAAGACTTGTACGACGGCCAAGTCACTGCGGACCTCCAATACCTGCCCTCTTCTCTCTTCACCAGCAGGAGTTCGAATCCGCACGAGCTCACCAAACCCTACACCTTTCACGTTCTGGACGAAGAGCAGGGGACCTGAGATCTCGTTAACTGTTGAATATTCCCTGACGACTACCGACACGTCTCTTTCCTCGCTCATGTTATTAGACGGCTGGCTTCTCAAGAAGTTCAGTGGACAAGCTCTGGAATTGCTGTTCCATATTCGTTTCGATGTGCTTCGCTAGTTCTTCGAATGCCTGAGAGGGGTGGATCTTTGCCCGTGCGATTTCCTCTTTCACCGGAAGATCGAGCGCACGCTGCAGCGATACCCCCTTGCCTACCCCTGCCTTCATTTTCTCGTAGAATTTCATGATGAGCGACATGAGTCGAAGAGTCTTCTCGGGTGAACAATAGCTATCGACAGGGTGGAGCGCACTCTGTATCAAGAAGTCTTCCTTGATCATTCGAGCTGCCTCTAGTATCACTCTCTGGCTCTCAGATAGCGCGTCTGGGCCGACAAGCATGACGATTTCTCGAAGTTCCTCATCACGTTGCAGCAGCGCCATTGCGTCTTTTCTCAGAGCGGACCATTCCGGTCCAATGTGAGTTCTGTACCAATTCTCCAGGGATTCCAAGTATAACGAGTAGCTGCTCAACCAATCGATTGCGGGGAAGTGTCGTCGCTCGGCGAGTGGTTTGCTCAAAGCCCAGAATACCTTGACGATTCTCAATGTGTTCTGAGTTACCGGTTCAGAAAAGTCTCCTCCAGAGGGCGAGACTGCTCCAACAATAGACACCGAACCTAACTTGTTCGAGTCGCTGCCGATGACTTTCACGCGTCCAGCTCTTTCGTAGATCTGTGCCAATCGAGATGCCAAATATGCTGGATAGCCCTCCTCACCTGGCATTTCCTCCAAACGCCCCGATACTTCACGGAGTGCCTCGGCCCATCGCGAAGTGGAATCCGCCATTAGGGCGACATTATAGCCCATGTCGCGGAAATATTCAGCCAGCGTTACGCCAGTGTACATGCTAGCCTCACGGGCCGCGATGGGCATGTTCGAAGTGTTTGCCACTAGGATCGTTCTCTCCATTAGTGGCTGTCCTGACCGTGGGTCCTTTAGTTCCGGGAACGTTTCAAGGACTTCGGTCATCTCGTTTCCGCGTTCACCACAGCCCACGTACACAATCACTTCAGCGTCTGCCCATTTTGCTAACTGATGTTGCGTAATCGTCTTACCAGTTCCAAAGTCTCCAGGTATGGCCGCGGTTCCGCCTTTCGAGATTGGAAAGAAGAAATCAATGATTCGTTGGCCCGTTATGAGTGGTGTGTCTGAAGGGACTTTTTCTCTAGCTGGGCGCGGTACACGGACGGGCCAAGAATGCATCATGTAGAGTTTGACCATTCCTCGATTCGTTTCAAGCTCAGCGACCGGATCCTCGAGTGTATAGCTGCCTTTGGATACTACCGATTTCAAAGTGCCACTGATGTTGGGGGGAATCAAAATCCTGTGCTTGACTAGCACAGTTTCGGGCACTTCACCAAGCACGTCACCGCCGATAACCGTGTCTCCTTTCTTCACTAATGGAGTGAATTCCCATTTCTTCTTTCGATCGAGAGGTGCTGCGCTGATTCCTCTTCGAATGAAAGCACCACCCTTGTCCAAGAGGACAGGCAATGGCCTTTGTGTTCCGTCAAAGAATTGGTTCATCAAACCTGGACCGAGCTCAACTGACAGTGGGCTGCCTGTTCGCTCAACAATCTCACCCGGTTTGATCCCGGTCGTTTCCTCGTAGACCTGGATTGTGGCCCTGTCTGCCTCAACTCGAATAATCTCGCCGATCAAACCGGTGCTAGCAACCTTGACAAGTTCGTACATACGAGCGCCAAGCATATTGGAGGCAACCACGACGGGGCCGGCCACTCGCTCTATTCTCCCGGGTTTGAATTCGGACACGATAACTTCCTCAATTCTACTGGAAGGGGCTGTGATATTGAAAGTTCTTACTTATTGCTTTCGTTGCCAGAGGCGCGAAACTTTTCTCAGAAACTAAGGTTGCGACGGGTTCGAACGCGGAACAGTCAGGTGGTCAAATGCCTGCCTTCATCCATGATTTGTTTGCCGTCAATCCAAATGCTGCACTTCAGCATGATTCCGTCGATGTGGGTTTTCGACTGCCAATCTGCGCCTGTTTCATCCGGATATGGATCGCCGAAGGCGCAGTGAACTGAGGGGATTTTTTCATCCTGCAGTAGGTTTCCTGTCAATCGGTCTAGGAATATGTTCGTTCCAATTGCAAACTCGCCGAGTCTGTTGCTGTTGGCATCGGTGTTGAGGTACTCGACGAATTCCTGGCGCAGTTGCTCGTTTGCGCATTTCACGGAGGACAAGTCCACGCGAGAATCTTTGACTTGGAGCGTGACGGGTGTCTTTGACAGTACGCCGTATTTCGGGCTGAACCAGTCACCCAGCTCGTCAATCACCATCCTTCCGTTGGCTCTGTATGCGGCAGTAAAAATCTCTCCTTCAGGCAGATTACCCCACATGCCTTTCTCGGGGTACAGACCATCGCACACCTTCCATCTCCAAGATGGATTGAAGTCGACCTCGAGTTCTGTACCGGCTTTTGTCACTATACGCGCCTTTCTACAGGTTTTGACGATCCGTTCCACTTTCTTGGTCAAATCCGAAATTTTGTAGTAATCAGCGCACATCCCTGTCTCCATGAGTTCTTTTGTGACGCTGGGCATGTGGCCGTGTCTTGCGTATTTCACTGCCGTTCGAATGAAGGGCCCTCGGATCCCCAGCTCGCCCGGTTTGCTTTCCGCTGCATAGTAAGTGACATTCGCCCATGGTATCAGCTCGAGAATTTGTTTCGGCAGTTCCTTTGCTGGTCGTTCTACGTAGTCCTCAAGAACGAGCAGCTTGACGTTTCCCTTCGTCACTTTCTCTGCTGCATCATGTATCGCTTTTCCAATCTCCAATGTGGGGCGATCGGTCAATACGAACACGTGTTCGCCGCTTCTAATGGACATGCAGACCTCGACGGCGATTCTCGCTCCTTCCTGCAGACTTCCCAAGATCATGCTCACCTATGTTCCGAAGTATCTTGACGGCGTTTTCTCATTCGCCAAAGGGTAGTGATAAGCAGTCCTTCCAAGCCCAAGGCGGCGACTAGGATGACCACGGATAGCGGACTAACATAAGTCACGAGAAGTCGAGGGAAATAACTCTCGTTTGGGACCTTGTTGTGTGTAAAGAACTGAGTGGAGTAATAGAGGGGAGCATTCTCTTGTGTGTCCCGGATCAAAATTCCATAATTGTCGGCGCCGGAAGCCCAATCTCTCACTAAGGCCGTAACATCCCAATCCATGTAAAGAAGCGGACCATCCCACCCACCTTGGCCAGGAGGAACAGGAGATGTGGCGTGATGTTCTTCTGTGTAATTCGGCTGATATGCCCAAGTAATGTTGAACTCGGTCCAAGGTTGGGTCAGTCGGTAAACCCCGTACACCCTACCCGTGCTGTCACCTATCCCGAGTTTGGGATCGGTTGTGGTTTTGTGCCAGACTCTCAGTCGGAGTTCAGCGTTGAGAATCCAGACGTCATTAGGGACCCCGCGCATGTCAAAGGCAATCCATCCTCTCATGTTCATAGGATTCGCAGTGGATGATGTGATTGCGAAGTTGTTCGAACCGCCATTGTTCGCTTTGGGCACGGACTGCCAACTGTAACTATCCTTCACGGCATAGAGGGTCGCTGTATTTACTGCTGTTACCCAAAACAAAGCCGCAGTGACACCGTACACGGCAAGTATGAGTATTAGTAACCGCCTCATAGTCGTGGACCCGTTGGTTTCCGCCAAGAACAAAAGGTCAAAGCCATAACTGTTGTCTTTCGGTAGAGTGTGTTAGAGGAGGCGGAGACAATTCTACAGTTTCTTCTTGCGCTTTCTGGACTGAAGCGAATTCCGAGGAGCGGATGGTTGAGCCACGGGGTCTCGTTGCCTGATGTCGAATCTGTGGCGGAGCATACTTTCTCGACAAGCGCTCTGTCTATGATCCTGGCTGATTTGGAGGAAAGACGCGGAGTGAGACTTGACATAGAGAAGGTTCTGAGAATGACGGTTCTGCACGATCTCGCAGAATCATTTACATTCGATATCAGTCAGGCCTATCTACAACACATGGGAAAAAGAGGTCGGTCAATAAAGCGTGAGGTTGAGAAGAACGCGTGGGAGCACCTTGCTAAGGGCATGACTGATCGCAAGCTCGCCGGCAAATACAAGTCACTCCAGAGTGAATACGACTTGAGCAACACGAAAGAATCGAAGATTGTTCATGCGGCTGACAGCTTAGATATTCTTCTGCAAATCGTCGATTACAGGCGCAGAGGATACCCGGCTGCTTTGCTCTCAGACCTTTGGAATGAACGGCGCAAAATGGTGGCGCAAGCTGGCGTTCCCTCCGCTCGAGGGCTTCTCAAGATCATAGTCCAAGAAAACCGAAGGGTCGCATGATCAGGATTCCTAGATGATGTGGATGTGATTCACGGGCAGCTGGACTACCCCGACGCCGTTTTCATAAATCCAGATGCCAAACTCGCCAGACTTTGGATCTGCCACGAGTGAAAGGGCATACGAAGAGAACTGGTAAAACTGCATGTGGGTTTCGAGGTCGGTCTGTGACAAGAATAAGCCATGTCCAGGGTGTGAATGATACCAACCAACTATTCGCCCCTCTATCCTTCCTTCCACAATGTCGTTCGCCACCTGTGCAAGGCGTTGTGGGGGGAAGGCACAATGGACTTCGCTCATTTCTGTTCCTCCCGGTATTATGTCGTTAACCCAGAGTGAGCTATTCTCCAAAGCTCCCATCAGGAGTCCAATTCTTTCGACTGGCCGGTTCACGTCACGCGAGATTCTATCAATCACGCGACTTGTGATGAAGACCTTGAACAATTCTCCTCACGTGTTCCCGAGCCTGTCCTTGTGTTGCCTCATAAGGCTTCAATCGCGAACCCTAATGAAAATGCAAGCATTAGATGGCGTTTTCGTCATGTACCTGTCCATTGAACGCGCCTCCGTTGACTTGTCCGTTGAGATTTGCGCAGGTCCCAAAGGCTGTTCTAAACCGTGAACGGTCTGTTCAAAACCATGGTGTTATTGCGAGCGGATGCTAATGTACGCTCGTTCAAATCTTGAGGAGGTGCACTAATTGAGTGAGATTTCCAGCCGAAGGATCTACTACCTCGCTGCAGTCGCAATTGTGGCAATTGTGCTGATCAGTGCAGTGGCTACAACTCGTCCCCTGAGCATTCAAACAAATGGCCCATCCGGTACGCAGCAAAAGACTTTGCAGGTTATGGGTGTTGGAACGGTTTCCGCTCAGCCAGATCAAGCGATCATACTTCTCGCCGTTCAAACACAAGCCGCAACCGCTACACAGGCAAGCAGTGACAACGCGTTAATCATGTCGAAAGTCATGGACGCCTTAGCAAACGTTGGGATAGGCAAGAGTTCCATAGAAACCGTGTCCTACTCTCTAGCCCCAATCTACGAATACAAGCAAGATCAAACGACGCCGCCCAAAATCGTGGGCTATGCAGTACGCAATGCTATCCAAGTGGCGGTCACTGACTTCAGCCTGGTCGGCAAAGCATTAGATGCCGCGATCAACGCAGGCGTCAACGAAGTACAAGGCGTGATGTTCACATTGTCAAACGCAGCCCTCACCAAGATCGAGAAGCAGGCCTTGCAGTTCGCGATTCAGGACGCAGACGGTAAAGCGAAAGCCGTGGCTTCAAGCTTAGGTGTCACTTTACTGGGTCCAATATCTGTAACGCCAGGCTACTTCTACCAGCCCATGTTCGAGAAAGCCAGCATTTCGGGCAATCAGACACCAATTCAACCAGGGACATTGCAGGTCACAGTGAATGTGCAAATCACATACCAAATAGCGTAGAGTGAACTTGCTAATGGCCTATGAGGATCGGCGTGATGAAGGTCTCCACGTAAGCCGCGACTGCGAACAAGGTCACAGAGAAGAGCGACAAGACGAACGTGTCCTTCACGCCCTCCATGAACAACGGTCGGTCAACTTGCCGACCGCTCATTTTTCCATAAATCACGCGTGAGGCTGCTATATGCCAACGTGTTAGTCCAGCAAATTCGAGAATGAATGCCGGAATCTCTAACACACCATGAGGCGCCAGCCCTGCTATGGTGAATGCGGCACCTCTCGTCAGCGTAGCGAAGGATATGACCCCACCAATGATTATCGCATTCAAGATGAGCTCGTAACCCAAGCTGAAGGCGCCTACGAAAGGCAACCAAACCCACGTGCGACTTGGGTTCCAGAAATGACCAATATTATTGAGGAAAATTAGCCAATAGAAGCCGCTCGTTTCGGGCGGAGGTATCCCAATTAACCCGCGCTCACCAGCCAAGAAATTCTGAAGATATCTCACAAGTTCAGGGGAAGTTGCAAGAAGGACATACGAGGCAAGAGTTGAAACAAACACCACAAGAAAGAATACGATTGCCACGATGCCGATGAGCATCTTGCTACGCACAAAAACTGAACGCACCTCACTTGCGTATCCCATTCGTTTCCACGCCGCGTATTCTGTCTCGTGTCGGCCTCGCATTCTTAGGCAGGTGACTGGGGCGCTCCGCAGATGGGGCAGAATTTTGCATCTTGAGGAATCGAGCCGCCACAAGCTCTGCACACGGCTAAAGGCTTCAGGGAGGCGAGAATCTGATCTTCAAAAGCAGCGTGATCTGCAAAATGCTCGTTGTAATCTCTCAGGAGTGTGTAGAACCAATATATCCAGAAGAGCCCGGCCGTGATTGCTGTTAGAATGAGGTAAACCATCGGATCCCTGTTGTGGCGCCTGCAAGCAGTAAACGTAGGGCGCGCAACACCAGCCTCATCAAATGCCGGGACGAGAACCTGCTGATGCTCCGCTTGCCGTTCTTCATGTTTGCGCAAGTCTTGCGTCAAGTTGTAGGCGACGACAAGACCCACAATCGGCGTTACGAACACATACAATATTGCCCATAGACCGGCTGGTCTGTCCTGTTCTTCGAATATTGAATCCTCATTGAGCTGGGTCAACTTCTCGAAATTCTCACCGACCCCCACATTAGTTCTCGCTTGGAGATACGACGAAATGGCGGCGAAGAGCATTTGCTGTCTCCTGAAGTGCCGGTTCCTACGATCGGCGAAATAGAAAACGGCAAACGCTCCCACGAGAAGGACAGCGTAGAAGGCCATGAGAGCCAGAGCGTAGAGGGCGAGGATTCCGACAAAGGCTGGTGATGGGGGTTCGCCTGGCTGAAATGTAGGGATAGAGGAAATGACGATTCCGATCAACGCCATGATAAGAGCAATAGCTACTATGATCGGTAGAACGGGAACAATCATCCAAGCGTATCCCATTCTTCGGTCTGTAAAGGGCCTTTTTCGTATGTAGCTCTCTACTCGGCGAAGTGCAAAATCAGCTTGCGAAGGCAACCCTATGCCCCCCGACATATCCGGAACGGTTCGATGGATAATCTCATAATGCTCATCAACACTACTGTGTGGTGGGGTTTAGGTGAATGCCAAAGGCTTTCGTCTTTATGAATATTGACGCAGGTGCCGAAAACGAGATACTGAAGAGTCTACGTGACGTTCCAGAAGTCAAGGAATCCTACTTCGTATACGGAGTATACGACGTGGTGGCAAAGATCGAAACTGACTCCATGGATCGCCTTAAGGAAGTAATTACCTGGAAGGTACGAAGGCTCGACAAAATACGGTCAACCTTGACAACAATCGTGAGCGAAGGAAAATAGCCCAGTCAGCACCAGAAGCTCCGATCGAACAAAACAAGACGCCACGTAATGTTCTAGGTGGATTCCCCGCGCTGGGAAAGCCAACTCTCCTATTAGACGGCTTATCGGTAAGCTTCAACGGTATGGAAGATATTCCCGACCCAGGATTTCGCGCGCCACGACGATCTTGTTAATGTCAGTTGTCCCGTCGCCAATCATCGCCCCCCTAATCTCTCTGAGTCTGTATTCGTCCATGCATTCAGTCGTATACCCGATAGCGCCTCTGTTCTGAAGGCAGTCGTTCACGACTCCAAAGGAGATTAAGGGTGCATACCATTTGATCATAGCTGACTCTTTGGTTATCTTCTGCCCTTTGTCTTTCAGCCACAATGTTCTGTAGCAAAGTAACCTTGCGGCCTCGACCTTCGTGTACCCTTCCACTATGCGAGACTGCACGGATTCGAATTTTCCTATCGGTCTTCCGAAAGCTTTCCGCTGCTTGACGTACTCGACGTTTTCATCGAGTGAGGCCTCTGCCATCCCGATACACCAAATTGCAATTAGAGCTCGCATCAGGTCGAATGTCTCCATGACGTAACGGAATCCTTGGTTCTCTTCACCCACTAGATTCGTTGAGGGAACGGAGACATCCTTGAGCACGAACCCACCAAAGGAGAACAGTTTCCACCCAAGTGCATCAAAATTGTACTTCTCGATCCCTGGCCTGTTCATCTCGACGAAGAACATGCTGACCCCTTTGGAGCCCTTGTCAGGATCGGTTCTTGCCAGTACACAGTAAGCGCCGCATTCATCAATGCCCGTGATACACTGCTTCTCACCGTTCAACACATAACTATCGGCTTTTCGAACAGCGCGAGTCGTTATACCCGCCGCATCCGATCCTGCTCCGGGTTCCGTGTTGGCTATTCCAATAATCTTCTCGCCCTTAACCATCGCAGGGAGCCATTCCGACTTCAGGTGTTCCGGTCCGTTAAGCGCCAGAATTTCTGCCATTATGTCTCCGAGAGGAATCTGCCAACCTGCTCGACCCAGCTCCTCTTGAAGGATCCCCATGGTGACTGCGTCAGCTTCTTGGCCACCATACTGTTTCGGCAGCCTCAGACCAAGAAGACCCGCCTGACCCATCTTGCGATAAAGCTCCCACGGGAACTCGCGCTTGCGTTCATATTCTCTGACTTTCGGAGCAATCTCCTTTTTTGCAAATTCGCGCACAGTTCGTCGGAAAAGCTCCTGTTCGCCGGTTAACTCAAAATCGAGAGGCATAGGCGTTCACGAAGTGAATTGAGATTTAGAGCTGGATGTGTTCTTAAGTTTGCCTAGAAGCCACTGACAGGTTTTGGTCGAGCAACTGATCCTCAATGCATTGATGCTGCCATGATGACAAGGTTCGCGGGTTTCCCGACAAGTTCTTTCTTGGGAGGCCATTAGATTTCGGATAATTTCAGGTGAGTTAGTTGCAGGGTAAACTTATAACGAGTTGGAACGGTGAGGGGGCGGCTCCCGTGTGAGGTCCAAAATTGGACGAACTTGAGGAGATCCGTGCAAAGAAGATGCGTGAACTCATGGGTCAAATGTCAACACCGACCATAGACAAACCAATAGCCGTAAGTGACAGGAATTTCGAGCAAACAGTAAAGAGCTATCCTCTAGTCGTTGTGGACTGTTGGGCGGCGTGGTGTGCTCCATGTCGTGCTATTGCTCCTGTCGTCGAGCAACTGGCAAAGGACTACAGCGGCAAGGTCGTCTTCGGCAAGCTGAATGTCGATGAGAACCCAGAAACGGCCCAACGTTTCGGGATAATGGCTATCCCAACTCTGCTCGTTATGAAAAACGGGGAAGAAGTCGACAGGATAGTCGGTGTGCTTCCGAAGAGCCAACTGGAAGCCAAGATAGGCACTTACGCCTAACGCATTGGCCCAAGTCGTTTTTCAGCGCGTAGACATGCTATCTAATCCTACTGGCCGATGTGCTGGTGAGGAGGAGGGCATGGAAAGCCGTACTTTGCGCAAAGGTGGCGAGCAAAAGGATCAGGCGTCCCTTCTTCGCTCCAACCCTTCGTTAGACAGTCCACTAGATGCTTAGTCTCGTGGAAGATGATGTACTCTGGAAAATGTGAGTACGCCTCTTCAGCTACGTGAATCGTTAACGGCTCAGCCGTCGAGTAATAGCCCTTCAGTGGACCCCAATACGGGTAGACGACTACACCTATCGTTTGGTCGATGCTGACTCCCATCTCTGCCAATGCAAGATTCACCAACCGACACGTCGCCGCGTTATGAAATGATGAGTATGCCCCTTCTGTACTCAACGTGATTGGATTCCCGCAAGTCGAACAGAAGCCTAATGCTTTCTCATTCCGCTCAGGTCGAATCAAACGATAACGCGCTGTCGGAGATTGTGCTAAGTCTCCGAATTTCCTTGTGACTTGTCTGAATCGAGATAGCAATGTCATACGCTGGTGTCTTTCTAAGATCAATTCTATGGACCTATATCAGGGTTCCAGCAGATTATGCACACTAATCTCGCTTGGAGTTCTTCTCTGGAGCGAAGAATGGAAAACGAACATGGGATTTACATTCACGGGCTAGTTGGGTGTACTGACGGAGGTCAGTTTGTTTGGGTGTTTTTGAGTTCGAGGGACGTATTCCGTCTATTGCTCCGACGGCGTACGTTGATGAGGATGCCAAGGTTTTGGGTGATGTCACGATTGGGGCGCAATGCTTCATCGGGCCAGGAGCGAGAATTCGAGGCGATTATGGCACTATCGTGATTGGCGACAGGACAAGTGTGCAAGAGAACTGTGTTCTGCATGCGCGTATCAATGAGAAATGCGAGGTAGGAAACCACGTCCAGATTGGGCACGGCGCGCTTCTCCACAATTGCACGGTCAAAGACTACGCCGTGGTCGGCGTTGGAGCAGTGATAAGCGACTACGCAACGATCGGGATATGGAGCATAATCGGGGAAGGTGCTGTTGTAACAAGTGGTCAATCGATTCCCGATGGAAAGGTTGCCGTTGGCGTCCCAGCGAAAGTGATTCGAGACGTTGCGGAGGCTGACAAGCAGGTGTGGAGCAAATACAAAGAAGCCTACGCCGACCTAGCTCTCAGGTACCCCAAGGGCCTCAAACGAATCAAGTGAAAAAGTCGACTTTCGGCAACGTTAATCTAAGAAACCCCATATTACCTACTGATGGGCGATGCCGAGAGAACTGATCGCCGTTCTTGATTTCGGAGGCCAATACTCACACCTCATAACACGCCGCATAAGAGAATGCGAAGTCTATTCAGAGCTACTCCCGTATACGATATCCCCAGACGAGCTTCTCAAACTGAATGCTAAGGGGATCGTCCTTTCAGGAGGTCCTGCAAGCGTCTACGATGAGCACGCTCCAAAATGCAACCCCAAGATTTTCCAGCTAGGTGTACCAGTTCTCGGCATATGCTATGGTCTACAGCTAATGGTCGAGATGCTTGGGGGAAAGGTGAAAGCCACAAAACGCCACGAATACGGGAAAACCCCACTCGAAATCAAAGACCACTCAGACTTGTTTAGGGAGATTGGAAGCAAAATTGTTTCCTGGATGAGTCACGGAGACTTTGCAGAAACCCTCCCGCAGAGCTTTGAGACTATTGCAAGCTCAGAAAACTGCGCCACAGCGGCCATACGCGATCCTTCTCGACATTTGTACGGCGTTCAGTTTCATCCCGAAGTGGCTCACACGCAGAACGGGATCCAAATTATCAGGAATTTTGTCACTCGGATAAGCGGTTGCTCACCCGCCTGGAACCCTCAATCGATCATCGAAACCGCTGTACAGCAGATTCGATCCGAAGTCGGTCAGGGGCATGTGCTCTCTGCTGTAAGCGGAGGAGTCGATTCAACAACAACCGCCGTACTTGTCCAGAAGGCTGTTGGTCAGAGACTCCAGTGTATCTTCGTAAATCACGGCCTCCTCAGAAAGCACGAAGCGGAAACCATTCTCAAGGCACTGAAGGAAGACCTGAGGCTGAACCTGCACTACGTTGATGCCTCCAAGCGATTTCTTGAGCGTTTGAAAGGAGTAGTTGATCCAGAAGAAAAGCGCAGAATAATTGGTGAGGAATTCATTCGAGTCTTCGATGAAGAAAGTAAGAAGCTTGGAACCTTCAGATGGCTCGCTCAAGGAACACTATACCCTGATGTGATCGAAAGCGCTGGAACAGGAAGCCCCGCATCCCGCATTAAGACACATCACAATGTAGGCGGGATTCCGGCTTGGTCCGAGTTCAAGATCATAGAGCCTCTCAAGTTTCTCTACAAAGATGAAGTCCGAAAGATTGCCAAAGAGTTGGGCTTGCCAGAGTCAATTGTCGGAACACACCCATTTCCAGGACCCGGTTTAGGAGTTCGAATAATCGGCGAGGTCACAGATGGGAAACTGCGCATCTGTCGGGAGGCCAGCGCAATCGTTGAGGATGTTATGAAGCGCAGAAGACTCTATGATGAGATGTGGCAAACTTTCGCGATAGTGGGCGATGATATGGCTGTAGGTGTTGTTGGGGATCAGCGCGAGCTTGGCCACATTGTTACTGTGCGTCTAGTCAAATCATTGGATGGGATGACTGCTGACTGGGCAAGAGTCACCGAGGATGTGCTGGAGGAGATTAGCAGTCGAATTACAGGGGAGGTTGAAGGTGTCACGTGGGTAGCTTATGCAGTCACGTCAAAACCCCCCTCAACTATTGAGCCATGCTGAAAGGCCACGAAGGTTGACTCTGATTTCGAACGGGAGTTTTCGTGGGTCGTTTCAGGGCTAGCGATTACAGAAACTGGTCTTGTCGGGACTAGGGCTCCCGCTAGTGTCGTTCTCAGGAGAAGCAAAAAGGATTGGGGATGTAGGGGCTGATTACTTGGGTTTGAATGAGTGCCCGCAGCCACATGTCTCTGTGGCATTCGGGTTGTTGACCATGAATCCTTCGCCCATGACGGATTCTACATAATCGATCTCGGAGCCATCAACGTACTGGGCGCTCTGATCGTCCACCAGGACTTTGACTCCATGTGCTTCGATCACATGGTCGTCGCCGTTCTGCTTATCGAAGGCAAGACCGTACTGGAACCCGCTACAACCGCCTCCCGCAACATAGACTCGTAGCGCTGCGTCACTCTTACCTTGTTTCTCTATTGCGGCTTTGACTTTCTCAGCGGCTTTTTCGGTTATGGAGAGTTTGAAGGTGTCTGGTGAGTGTAGCACATTCTAACACCGTTTCATGGTTATTACATATGGATTATTTAAGTTTGGGTCGATGAAAACTATCTGAGATGGACAGAAGAAAGACACCCTTCTCAATGAAGGAAGGGCCTTCTGAATTTCAACTAGAGATGCAATGGGACGCATTCAAAAACCATGGAGATACTAGGTAACCAGACTCCTGCAGGGGGCCCAGGCTAACGCGAACAGTTGGTATCGTCTATAGTGATGCTTTCCAGCAGTATGACTTCGGACCGACTCATCCCCTCAAGCCGACTAGGTTGAAGTTGACATACGAGCTGATGAAAGCTGTCGGATTGCTTGATGCAGAGAACGTGAAGGTCGCGCCTCCGCGGGAAGCGACGCTCAAGGATCTTCTCCTATTCCATAATGATGAATACATCAGACTTGTCAAGCGAATGAGTGAGGTTGGATCGGGATTTCTTGACATGGGTGATACGCCTGCGTTCAAAGGATGCTATGATGCGTCCGCGTTGGCCGCGGGAGCTTCACTAGCGGCAGTCGATTTGGTCATGTCGGGGAAGGTAACTTACGGGATGAACATAGCGGGCGGGTTGCATCACGCGCATCCCGACCGTGCGTCAGGTTTCTGCATATTCAATGACCCTGCGATTTCGATCGCCTATCTGAAGAAGAACTACGGACTGGAAAGAATCCTCTACTTGGATGTGGATGCGCATCACGGTGACGGCGTAATGTACGGATTCTACTCGGATCCAGCCGTCTTGGACATCGACTTCCACGAAGACGGTCACCACCTGTTCCCTGGGACGGGCTTCACACATGAAGTGGGTGAAGGAAAGGCTGTGGGTCTCAAGATAAACGTACCACTCCCACCTTTTACTAACGATGAGATCTACCTAGACCTATTCAGAGAAATCGTGCCCCGAGCAGTCCGGAAGTATCGGCCTCAAATGCTGTTGCTCCAATGCGGAGCAGATTCTCACGCGAACGATCTGCTCGCCCACTTGCAGATCACAACCCGAACATATCGGGAGGTTGTGGATGTCGCGCGCAACCTAGCAGATGAACTGACAGGAGGGCGTCTGGTTGTTTTTGGCGGCGGTGGCTACAACATAGCGAATGTGGCGCGGACGTGGACTTTGGCAGCGTGCACGCTGGCTGATTATCAACCTCCTAAACTCACGCCAATAACCTGGCGAAAGCTGTTCGAAGCGCTTGTCGGAGAGAAGGCTCCTGAGAAAATAGAAACTGAACGTGAAGTTAGGGCTGAACTTTCTGGTGAACTAGTTCCAGCTAATCAAGCTGAGATCCTGAAGGATCTGAAGAGCAGAGTCCCGTTGCTCTCATGACCTGGAATATGATTCGAGATAGGTACTATGTGTTGTTGGCAGTTGCTTCTTGGGGTTTGAAGACTCCTGTTAGAAGATCCTTTTGGACACGCAAGTAGTCCTCTGGCGTTCCGACATCAGCCCAGTATCCATCATGCTTGTAGCCCGAGATTGTTCCATCACGCATGAGCTTGGGAAATACATCAAGTTCAAGCGAAATTCGTTTCGCCTTGGGTATTTTCGCGAAAACCGATGGACGTATCACATACACTCCAGCGTTCACCCAAGCCTCACCTGCTGGTTGCTTGCGAGGTTTCTCAACAAAGCTGATCACCCTGTTCTCATTGTCGAGTTCCACGGCTCCGAACCTTGTAGGCGTATTTGATTTTGCCAAGACTATGGTCACTGCCGCGTTCGATTTCTTATGTGTGTAGATTAACTTGTCAAGATCCAGCCCTGCAAAGATTACATCACCGTTGAGCGCGAGGAAATCAGAACCGATGAGAGCTTCGGAGTTCTTGAGGGCTCCTCCGGTGTCTAAGGGTTCCTTTTCGAAACTGTAACGCAGACGTATGCCGAGCTTATGTTCATCGAGATATCGCACGATCTGTTCCTGTAAGTAGCCGATCGCGAGTATGATTCTGTCGAACTCATAGCGCTTCAGATATTCGATCTGGTATTCGAGGAGTGGTTGATATCCTATGGGTAAGAGTGGTTTGGGGATAGAGAAGGAGCTCGGTCTAACCCTCGTCTCGAGACCACCGCATAGGATCAGCGCGGTTCGTTCCGGGCGGAACTGTTCAATTCCAAGTTTTAGTAGAAACTGCGCAGTCTCAGAGCGATTCGTGAATCTCGTTCCGTCTACCAACAAGTCGATCTTATGCATGAGCGCAGGGTCTAACGTCATACTGTATCTTTGCTTCATGACAAGAAGGTAATACTGAGTATCCCTTAATTGTATTACGGATTTGTTGCCCGGGGTAACGATAGCATTACAAGCTACTTCCCCGGTTTGGGACAGCGCGGAATTGGAGCTCATGTATGCCTTCGAGCAGGTAGCTCAGGTAAGATGCCGAAGCTGTGTAAGAATAGCGTGTAACTATAGTTAGCCCGCGGGCAGCTTCAAAGACATGCTACTCAGGAACTTCACTTTATCCCGGTGAGTCTCTCCAGCAGAATTCTCTGTTCAACTTGCGCCACAAGTCTTCTTGTTTGAGCGACGACGTCAGGATTGACTGAGATGCTGTCAATCCCGGATTCGACTAGGAATTTTGTGAAATCCGCGTAGACGCTGGGGGCCTGGCCACAAATGCTAACCGTCTTTCCATATTGATGCGCAGTCTCTATCAGGCTCTTGATGGCTCGTTTCACTGCCAAATTCCGTTCATCGAACAGAGGAGCTAGAACTTCGTTGTCCCTATCTGCGCCTAGGATTAGCATGGTGAGGTCGTTGCTTCCTATTGAGAATCCGTCAACTCCCGCCTTGCAGAACTCGTCGGCCAAGATTATGTTGCTCGGAACTTCCGCCATGATCCAGAGCTTGAAGTCGTCATCCTGCTTCAAGCCTTCTTGGCGTAGGAGGTCGCGGACTTTTACGAATTCGTCTACAGTTCTGTTGAAGGGGATCATGCACCACAGATTCTTCAAACCCATCTCATTTCTGACTTTCTTCACGGCCGCAATTTCCAACCTGAACGCGGGCTCGAACTTAGGGTCCGTGTAGCGCGATGCCCCTCTGAATCCGAGCAGTGGATTTGCTTCCTTTATTGTGGCTTCGTACTTCTCTCCACCCTCCAATGTCGCGTACTCATTCGTCTTGAAGTCACTGAATCTGAGCACAACGGGCCTTGGGAAGAATGCTCTGCAAAATGCCGTGAGCCCTTCGGCCAGTGGGTCGATGAATTCCTCGGGATGCTTGATCTCAATGAGCCACATCGGGTGTTTTCTTATGTGGTCACTGACGATGAATTCCATTCGGAGGAGACCAACGCCGTCAGCAGGCAGCTGAGCCACCTTCGCCGCGAGTTCTGGTTCGCCTAGGTTGACGAAGATCTTTGTTCCGGTAACAGGTCCGTCCATGAATCCCGGTCCGCTGGCAACTGCGGCCGCTTGTTGTTGCGTGCTTGTGACTTCTTGGAGGATTCCATCATATACTACCCCGCTCGTCGCATCAACTGTTACCTCCATCCCGGAAGGTAGGACCTTGGTTCCGGTCTTGGTTCCGACGATGCAAGGTATGCCGAGCTCTCTGCTCACGATCGCAGCATGGCAGGTCATGCCTCCACTGTCGGTTACGATGGCCTTCGCCTTTTTCATGACGGGAACCCAGTCAGGTGCCGTCATCTGGGTTACGAGAATCTCGCCGCCCTGAAATTCACTGACGCGTTCGACTGCTGGTATCAAGTGGGTTTTGCCAGCGCCGATTCCTGGTGAAGCGGGCAACCCTTTGACTATGATCTTCTTGCTCATCTCCATTGCCTGCTTCTGTTCAACGCGGCTTTTCTTGAGCGACCATACGGTTTCGGGGCGCGCTTGGAGTATGAGTAGCTTGCCAGTTTGCTTATCGAGCGCCCATTCTATGTCCATGGGCCTACCGTAATGCTCCTCAATTGCGAGTCCGTACTTTGCGAGGGCTAAGACCTTGTCATCCGGAATAACCTGCTTCTCTCTCAGTTCCTCTGGAACCTGTCTTTCTTCGGTTCCTCCGTCGGGTCGTTGGACGAGCATTATCGTCTTGGTTGTTATTACCTTACGAATTAACTTGAGCGTTCCTTTGTCTACATAATAATCGTCCGGCGTCACGCTACCTTTCACAACATATTCTCCGAGTCCGTAAGCGGCTTCTATCATGACAATGGAATCATCACCGTTGGTTGGATCCATCGTGAACATGACCCCGCTGGACTCGGAATAGCACATCATTTGAACTATGGCAGACAAGGCCACGTCCAGATGGTTGAACCCCTTCTGCACTCGGTAGAAGATGGCTCGATCAGTGAACAAGCTAGCATAGCATTCTCTCACATTAGCGACAACTTCGCTCGCGCCCGAAATATTGAGAAAGGTCTCCTGTTGGCCAGCGAAACTCGCATCAGGCAAATCTTCTGCGGTCGCTGAACTTCTAATCGCGACGAAAGGATTCTTGACCTTTTCATGCGCGCCCAGCTCCTCGTAGCCCTGTACTATTTCCCGCTCCAGTTCTTTGGGCATGGGCGCCGAGCTGATCATCTTCCGTATCTCTGCGCCGACCTTCTGAAGTGTTGCAGTGTCATTCGGGTCCTTCAGCGAGCTAAGCGCTTCCGCAATCTTCTTCTCCAGTCGATTTTCGCTGAGAAAGAGTCGGTAAGCATCGGCGGTAAGTGCGAAACCATAAGGGACAGGTACCTTGGTCTTTGATGTCATCTCACCAAGACTTGCTGACTTGCCGCCAACAAGTGGGACATCCTGTTTTCCAATCTCGTCGAACCAGAGCATTAATGTGCGCATCTGTGGTAACATCCTTTTCCTGCGTTTGTACTACGTTTGTAAACGAAAACATCGCTCAAGTAATACTTGTGTACGTATCGTAAATACCGCGACTTACATTGGATAGCGCAAACCGAGGGTGGTCATGATTGTCAGAGACCCGCCCAGTGATTATGGGGACGCATAGCTGCGTCACGTCCTCTCACTACCTTGCAACGCTGGCTGGATTCGAAATACTCCGTGCCGGTGGAAACGCAATCGACGCAGCCGTGGCGACAGGCCTTGCCTTGCACGTCGTTGAACCGCACATGAATGGAATCGGCGGCGAGACTCCGATCCTTGTCTATTCGGCTCGGGAGAAGAGAGTGTTCGCGATATCAGGTCAGGGTACAGCGCCCAAAGCAGCCACACTCGAATACTTCCAAAAAGAGAAGATCGACATGATTCCAGGCGACGGATTCCTACCGGCAATGGTCCCAGCCTCGTTCGATGCTTGGATCACATGCTTATCTCGCTTCGGAACGATGACCCTTTTTCAAGTCGTACAGCCGGCCGTAAAGCTGGCCGAGGATGGCTTTCCGGTTTACAATAGGCTGCAGCGTAACATTCGTCAACACGCAGAAAGATATTCAAAGGAATGGCCGACCACTGCCCGGATTTTCCTGCCTGCAGGAGGAGTCCCGGATGTTGGCCAGGTTCTAAGACAATCCGATCTGGCGAATACGCTAAGGGGTCTAGTGAATGCTGAAAAGTCAAGAGGAAATGACAGAGAGGCTGCGCTTACAGCGGCAAGGGATCTTTTCTACCGTGGGGAGATTGCCCGCAAGATAGTTGACTTTGCCACGACGCATCAATCGAAAGACGCGTCGGGCAACCCGCACACCTCACTGCTCAGCTTGGATGATTTCGCCGAGTACGAGACAAGGGTCGAGGACACAGTTCACGTGGATTATGCTGGCTTTACCGTACACAAATGTGGGCCATGGAGTCAAGGTCCGGTATTCCTGCAACAGCTCCGATTGCTTGAACGCTACGACCTGAAATCAATGGGACACAACTCTGCAAACTACATTCACATAGTCACCGAGGCTTCAAAACTTGCATTTGCAGACAGGGAAAAATACTATGGGGATCCACTGTTTGCCGACGTACCACTTGAGGAACTTTTGTCCAAGCGCTATGCGGATGCCAGAAGAACGTTGATCAAGATGAAGAGAGCGTCGCTGAAACCTCAGCCAGGCGAGTTACGCAAAACCTCTAGAAGAAAAGCCAAAGGCAGGCCCGAAGGAGACACGGCACATCTTGATACTGTGGACTCGGAAGGGAACATGGTCTCAGCAACTCCCAGCGGCGGATGGAATTGGAGCTCGCCTGTGATTGAAGGATTGGGCTTCCCACTGGGAACTCGTGGACAAATGTTCTCCCTGGATCCAGATCACCCGAACTGTGTCGCGCCTCACAAGAGACCGAGAACAACCCTCTCACCAACTCTCGTCACATCGAGTCATGGCCCTCTAATGGCCTTCGGCACTCCAGGAGGAGACCAGCAGGATCAGTGGACGCTGCAGTTCTTCCTCAATTTCGTCGAGTTCGGAATGAATCTCCAGGCTGCAATTGACGCTCCTACATTCCACACCTCGCACTTCCCCAGTTCATTCTATCCTCGGGATGCGTATCCCGGGAGCCTCCATCTGGAGAGCCGAATCCCAGACAAAGTTGTAAAGCAACTCAAAAGTCGCGGACACAGAACCGTCATGGAGGGAGACTGGTCAAACGGAAGGTTGACCGCTGTTCACTACGACTGGCGATCGAGAGTGATGAGCGCCGCAGCATCCTCTAGGTATCAAACCGCATATGCACTCGGACTTTGAAGTAAGACTAGATTCCCATCAGCTGCCTGATTATGAGTACGATTCCTATCAGAAGGACTGCAACCGCGAAGACCCTTTCAAGCCCAGTTGATCTGAGCTGTTTTGCGGTTCTGGCTCCAAGTTGTGCACCTATCAAAATCCCGACGACGAGAGGTGCCGCATAGTCGACCAGCACATTCCCCAGCAGAATATGCGTGGAGACGCCCGCGATCGACGTGAATATCATCGTAAGCATCGAAGTTGCCACCGCTATGTGCATTGACAGGCCAACCATAGCAACGAAGATGGGGACCACAATCAAGCCACCACCAATTCCTAGAAACCCTGATGCCAGCCCACCCAAGAATAGAAATACCAATCCCGAGTAGATTTTTGCATCATACTCAAACACCTTCCCCGTACTGTCCACTATCCGCCTTGCCCAGACTCCTTTCCTGGCTTGAGGACCGCGCGCAACGACCGTGGCCGCCTTTCCGGTTCTGTACGAGCGGCGAAGCATTGCAGCTGCAATGAGAAATATAGTTACGCCGAGAATGATCGACAGGAAGCTCGACGGAACATACTTCGTCGCAAATCCCCCAATCACCGCTCCTGGTACAGTTGTTGTTGCAGCCACGAGGCCGACTTTCCAGTCGATCCTCTTTTGGCGGACGTATGCGAATGTAGCGGACAGAGCAGTGAAGACGATCATTAACAAGCTCGTGCCCACTGCTCGTTCCGCATTGAGATCGAAGAGCAGTATCAGGATAGGAACTACAATAACCCCTCCGCCCACGCCCACTAATGCCCCTAGAAATCCCGCAAATAGCCCGAGCAGACTGAGTAGAAATCCGACTATGATGTCCAGATTGAACCAGCCTCTGTTTCTGCGAGACGCGATGTCGAATACGATTTAAGGCTGACATGCCAAAACCGGAATCGAAAGTTACGCGCGGACGCGTTTTTCCAGCGTGTCGGGTGTGCTCTTCAGTTTCATGACAAGAAGCTCGCCATCATCTCTTGGCGCTACTGCATCGGTGAACGTCCCACCAACATCCATGGCAATTCCAAGCACTGAATTCAGCTCCTAAGGATGTCAAGTTGAATCGTAGCGTCCCCACATAGGTTCTTGGGTTTGGATTGTTCCGTGCGTGGTAGCAACTAAGAAAGTTTGAGAGTCTCCGTTGAGATTCAGCGCTCAATCAAGTGATTGGTGATGATCGTCAGGACGGCGTCCCAAGAGGACATCCGGATTCTTTCCATGAAGCTATTGACACTGATTCAAGACAAGGGAGGGCGAGTCTATCAGGACAATGTTGCGAAGTTCGGTATTCCTGATGAGTACGTCGAGAAGGCGTTCTCTGAAGAAAGCATGTTGAAGGCGACCCAAGAGAGAGGGTCGACATTTTATTTGGCACTCGAAGGCAGCGTAATGCTCGGTTTCGCCCAAGTGAATCCTGAAAACGAGGATACGGTGGAGCTGGATCGGATCGTCGTATTCCCAGAATACTCTCGCAAGGGAATAGGGACCTCACTGCTACGGGAAGCTCTCAGCGATCAGAAACGGAAAGGTGTGAAGACTGCTATCGTTAACGCTGGCAAAGATGAGAGCCATGCTCGAAGATTCTATGAAAAGAACGGATTCAAAGAGATTAGACAGGTAACGATAGACGCGCCGTGGGGAAGCAAGCTTGCGCTCGTGACCTACGAACTCCAATTATAGCGCCTTAGAATCACCGTCTGATTTGGGCGTCTTCAAACCGGCGGACTCGTCCGTGTCTTCCTTCTCTTGCGAACCAAATAGACTCCAACGATTACTCCGATGGCTAGCATAGTCGCTGGTATCCAGATAGGAAGATTCTGTTCGGGGGAGGTTCGGCGGATGTTGAGCTCGTACTGCTGTTCCACCTGATTGGCTCGATCAAGCAGGGTGAGAGTTTGATTGGCGTGATTGACAGCCTCTTTGAATGGTTCGAATGTTCTGGCTAGAAGAGCCTCTTTGGCCATCTTGTCTTGTTCTAACGCTTGGTTGACGATCGCAATGGCGTCTTGGCTTTGGTAGCTTGCTGTCTCTTTGAGTAGTGTTTCAGCCCTCTGAATCAGGTCCTTGGCGTTCGCATAACTGGCCTTGGCAATATTGACGGAATCTGGAGTTCCAGCGGTGACGAGATATGAATCCTTTGTCTTATCCAAGAGAAGCACGGCCTGGTTGTACGTCTGATTCATGAACAGATTCTTTCCCCCTGAATCCGTGTTGAAAGTGGGATGTGGCAGTTGCCATCTTGGGGCGTTTCCAGGATTCACATCCTGAACGACGACGGGCCCTGTCCCACGCCAGTATCTGCTCTCGTCCACGTAGCTGACCAAGATGCCCTTGTCAGGGAGAACGCTGTCAAACCCAATCGGTTCTCGATTCTCGACTATGAAATAGGTCGTACTTGTTAGATAGATTGTTATCGCGTGAATTCCTGGACCGGGGACTTCGAGAGGATCTATTGTTGCAGCTCCCTGCTGTCCCGGTAGTAGTTCAAAGACTTGATCGGGAGTGAGCCATCCCAATTTGATCTTCCCCCATGCCCCAATTTGGGGTCTCTCGCTTGAGCGGGACATGAGATCCCAGGGACCAACGAATACTGCAGCTTCTCGCCAGTCGGGCGGGCCGGAAAACGCAATAGGGTAACTGTAAAGGTCAGGCAGGCCGAAGATATGTCCGAGTTCATGAGCAGCCACCTTCCACCCATCACGTGCACCAAGCCTTCCCATCACGACCGCTTGATTCACCGTCCTCTTGTCGTTCGTGGGCATGGCCATTCCCGGCTGCGCATATGACCATGTAGCATCTCCCGCCGTGGCTATGAAGACGTAATCATATTCCTTGAAGTCGATTTCTCCATCCCACAAACTGATCGCGTCTCTGACAATCTCTACATGGCGACCTTTGCTCCAGCCTGAGGTTGTCACAGTTGAGATGTCGTAGTAAGTGGCTGGTTGGGGTAGCGTCTTCCATTCCTGAGTCACCTGCCATGTGATCCAGGTGAGGTTGTAAGAAACCTCAGTATAATATCGGTTCAGCGTGTCGAAAACGTCGTCTCGGATCTGCAACGGGGTCATAGAGTGTTTAACGTCGGGAAACTCAACCAACAAGAGTATGATGGAGTGTGGGCCATACGCGTCAGGGTGCAGCGTGGTCACACTGACATCGTCGAAAGCCGAAGACGCACCAGTATCCACACCAAGCCCAATCATGCCTGAAGAGATAGATTTGCCCGAGAGGTCTTTGATCGTCATCCTGGGAACTCCGTCACTGTATGCAACGATTGTCGGAGTGGCTCCGTAGATCTTGATCTTCATTTCATGCCACGCTTTCATGTTGAGTGGATAACCCCACGAGCCCTCTCGATACAGCAAAATATCACTTCCACCGCGCTTCAACCAGAACTCCAAATGATCTCCAGCGAGTACTATTCGATAGTAGTTTAGTGAATCAATCCAACGAACGAACACAACGAGCGTTCGACCCGAGATGCTCCTCACCCGGATTGTTAGTATGTAGTCGCTCCAAGATGATTCTCCCGCGGAAATAAGTGAGGGGACATTGCCTGATGCGCCCAGCAAATATCCACTTTGCGAGGTCCAATTGCCCTGGACTTGGGTCCATTTCCCGAAACCATTCGAGAAATCATCCTCAAACAAAGTTTGGAAAGGTAATGGATTTCCAGCAGCTGTAGGTTTCAATTGGTTGACTGAAGAGAGCGCTGTCAATGCCAGAAGAACGATTGTGATGACTTGGAGAGTCGACTTCATGGTCCGGACCTGCTTGCACTGAGCACGGGGAGTTCTTAACCATTACAGGGTTGCTTCGAGATCATGAGTCAAGGCTTGGTGGGCGGACCGGACTCACTGGAGGGCAGGCATAAACCCGACTTTTTCTGTCTTCCCAGAAACCGCTTTTCTATACTAAGTGCGAAGCTTGGCCTTGGGTTTGTCGGTTTGACGAATGAACGCTGGTTAAGATGGACCATTGTGGGGTCGGTGGGATATGAACCCTCTATGGCGTGAGTTCAACAACTTTTCTGGCTACCCTTGCCTAACGAATCTTTCCCGTCTCTCTAACTCGTGACATTCTGTTTGGCCAGATTTCCATGGTCCATCCCCGATTAACAACCTAATAACGTCCCTATGTATCTCGCATTGGCAGGCAAAGAATGACTACTTACGCGGAGCTCAACCGGAAGTATTTACGTGAAGTAGACGACCTCTTGCGGAAGCATGATCTCCCGCAAGCATCTGAGAAGCTGTGGGGCGCTTTCGTCGACGCAATCAAAGCAGTGGCTGAAGGCAGAAGCCAGAAGTTGGGAACGCACAGAAGTATTGCACAGTTCGTCCTCACGCTGGAAAAGGAGTACCCGGAATTGAGACTGCATGACGCTTTCCGACATGCCGAGGCACTTCACACAAACTTCTTTGAGGATCAGTTGCCCGAAGAGTCTGTTCGCCTTAGCGCAGAAGTGGTTAGAGGAGCAATCGAGAGGCTGCGATCAAAGGTACCTTTCTAGGTCTACCTGTTGATGCTGTGGTGGGCCGGGAGAGAATTGAATTCTCGACCACTATTGAGTACTTTCATTCATCTCTGGTTCTTTTTGCTTCCAAGAAACCCTCTGTATTCCGGAGAGCGGGGTATTGATTCCAGAAGGAACGAAGAGCGACATTATAATAAGAGTCCGGTCAGTCGATTCGTCAGGTTGCACAATATCTTGGCATTCCTCTTTCAACTACATACCATCACGGTCGGAGTTTCTGTAATCATCAATCGCGCATCGAGCTGAACAAGCTGGGGCAAGGCCAGCTGGGTTACCTGCTGGGGATGTTCGTAGGTGACGGGAGTCTCATTCGGGATAAGCCTCGAGGGGAGTTCCTTGTCAAGATTGCTTTGGACAGGAGAAGGGATTTGGACATCATTCAATTCGTTGCGCTAATGTTTGAAAAAGCAGGTAAGAAGGTCAACTTTCGAACTGAGCGAGGTATGATCCTCATTAGAGTCTGGTCGAAGATTTTCTATGAATTCATCAAAGATTATGTTCAGTTCGAAAGGAACCATCTATCCCATCATCACACGAAAATTCTCCTGCGCACCCAGCGATGGACCAGGGAATTTGCTCTTGGTTTCATTGGCGGCCTAATAGACAGCGATGGCCATGTCGTTAGCAACCGGAAAGGCGGCCATTACGGTGCGTTAGTGACCACGAGTAGTTGTTCACTCAAACGACAACTCTGCAGTCTATGCAACGCTCTTGGCATCAATGTGACCAGCCGTGTACAACCGCGTGACCCTTTTCAGGGCAAGCCTCTCCATTCAATGTATATTCGGTCGCCAGATTTGCATGCATTATGTTGGACACTACTTTCTGTAAAACATTCGAGGTTTCATGGTGGGCCGGGGCGGACTTGAACCACCGACCACCTGGCGACAGTGTGGTTACTCGTGTCAGGCAGGTATCCTAACCAGACTAGACGACCGGCCCAAAGCGGCGGTGATTGCGGGTTGCACAGAAATAAATGCTACCTAAAGTTCGACTCGCGTTGTGGTGAGGCCGGGCCGAGTTTAGCTTGACCCTGAAATCTGAACGCCCTCCAATCGGATGTAGGGTGCGACGCAACCAAACGCGTAACCTGAAACCACTTCTGGTCTATCGGATATTCCAGATATCCCTTTCATCAGTTCGAATGCTGAGCCGCTCAACGAGCCTCCGACAACTCCTTCTACCAATTCCCCGTTCTTGATCTCCTGTGCGTTTCGAATCTCGGAACCGAATCTCGTCGTAATCCTGTCAGGATTCAGCCAAGCCGCTTGATAGATCATGAGCCCATCTTTTGTGTCTTGAATGAGCTCCTCGAGGCTTTGGTCTCCCCCACTGAACGTAAGATTGGTGTTATCGTTTGCGGGAATGGTTTGGTAGCGTTCATCTACGTCGATGCCGAATCCGGTGCGGATACCATTTCCCGTTGGTTTTGCGTCCATTGTTTGGGCGTGGAGCTGGTCGTAGAGGTAGTTCTTGAAGACCCCTTTCTCAATGAGTCTGGTCTTCTCCTGAGGTTGGCCCTCATCATCGAAGGAGTTTGTTCTCAAACCGTAAGGGTAGAGCCCGTCATCGACTATCGTCAATCCCTCTGATGCGACGTGCTGGTGCTCCTTGAAGGCGGACAAATTCAGGTTAACGGCTTCGGCGCTTGAATGAAAGCCGATAGTTGGCACGAATATGTCGCACACCACTGCGGGAGAAAGGATCATCGTGGTTTGTTTCGTTCTTGGGGGATGCCGTTTGAGGCAGCTTCTGGCGATTTTCAACCACTCCAGAATGATGTTGGTTGGTTCCAGATCGCTAACTCTGCGGGAGTAGCGAGACGGCCAGAATTCAGTCGCGCTGGTTCCCGAACCTATCTTCAGAGTCATTTCAACGTAGAGATAAGTGCCCACAGACTTGCATGCAAGTCCTCGGCTGTTAATAATCTGGTTCTCCACGACGTATGTTCTAACCTTGCCGTATGTCAATGAGATGTCCTTCTCTTCGGAAATCAACGCCTGAGCTTCGTCAGCGTAATCTTTAGCAACGCGCTCACTATCCGTCAGGATTCTCCGATCAGCAGTCTTGGTTTGAAGCAGCTTTCTTTTCGCGGGTAACTCGAAGAAGGGAGATCGATTGAGCTTGGCGAGATCATGGGCTCGCCTTGCTGTAGCTTCTAAATCCTTGTCGGAATTGCAGGATGAGTAGCCTACTCCAGCGCCGCCAGATCGAGGAAGAATCACTCTGACGCCATAACCTGTGTTCTCCTGTCTGATGAGTGCCTCTCTCTTACTGCCCCTCAGCTGTACGTCGGTTCTCGTTGAATGCTGGATATAGATCTCCCACTGTGCCTGGGTTGTCTTGTCTAAGACTGCGGTGATGTTCATCCTATCACCGCCTTGGTTCTCCACCAGGTTCCTCCGCTTCCGACCGGCACATAATCTTCTGGGCCCTTCCCACATGTTCCAGGATCGACGAAAAACCCATCACTGCTTACTGCATCCACATTCCCAAGAACTTCCAGGACTCGCCCTGTGAGCGTAATTGACTTGAGAGGGTTCGTGGTGACACCGTTTTCAATGATGTACCCTTTCTTTGAGACGACCTGCATTCCACCGCCTAATGGATCTTCGATGCCGAACTGCCATCGCATCATCATAACCCCTCTTTTAGTGTCCTTAACAATATCGTCCAATTTACGTTCCCCAGGTTTCGCGTAGGTATTACTCATTCGGATGAATCGTCTATGGGCCGCGTTCTGCGTCCTGGAACTGCCTGTTAGCGGCGCATTCATTGCGGCGCCGGTCTCTATGTCATGCAGAAAGCTGACAAGCACACCGTTTTCTACAAGCGTATTCTTTCTCGACTTGACTCCGTCATCATCAAAATGGTAGCTGCCATTAGCGCCTTCAAGCGAGGAGTCCTCATAGATTGTAACTAGATCAGAGGCGACCGTCTTACCCAACATGTCCTTGAGGTAGGATCTTCCTCTGAGTGCTTGGTCGGCTTCGAGACCGTGGCCGAATGATTCATGGCACACGGTACCGACCGTCCCAGGATCAAGTATCACTGTCTGGACTCCCGTCGGCGGGGCCACAGCTTTCAACTGTTCCACAGCGCTCTTCACGAGTTCACTTATTTTTTCTTCCGTCAGATCGTCAACGACTTCGTACCCGACCGTTCCCCCTAGCGATAGGTTGTCTGAGTCAGTCACAATATCCTCTTTCACGACAATCTCCATTGAGATCCTTGTCCTAGGAATGAGCTGTCTTGCCTGCGTGCCATTGGAAGTAACGAGGGCTCTGTCTGTGACGGTCTCAGCGTAGGCGACCCTCACGTCTACTATCCTAGAATCCATTTGGCGTGCGAGGTCGTAGATTTCTCGTAGTCTCTGCAGTTTCTCTTCGATGGGAATTTCTAGGGGGTCCTTCTTGACCGGTGTCTTGGTGTCTATCTTCACGGGGTCCGGTAAGGCTAGTTTGCTCTTCGCATTCGAACGGCGTGTTTCCTTCTTGAGTTGATTAATGAGCTTGCGAACTGTCGAACGATCTACCTTGTTGGAGCTGGAATATGTCCACCCTGATTCGCTGTGACTTCTTACAGAGACACCCTTGATGGATTTGCTGCTCGTATTCTCTCGCTCTTTGTTCTTCCTGATGGCTAATTGAGTTTGCCAGTCGTATAAGCCGTCAACGTAGGGAAGGTCCCCTCCCCTGAGCAATTCCTGTAGATCGCCAATTACGCTGTCGGATTCCCGGTTGTTCACCACGGCCACAGCTCTTGTATGTCGCCGTTTACAGAACACAGATTAAAGTCAATCCTCGCATTTACCACCATCGGCGGGCGCAATGGCTCAGCAATCTTTCAGCGCGAAAATTCTCGATTTGTCTGCAGGGTCTCGTATTGCCG
>Ga0209321_10000094_pt1 | contig 45813 bp, 50 predicted proteins | sample Rifsed16ft4_FD_184012 | JGI IMG/M metagenome (GOLD analysis project Ga0209321, IMG submission 184012) | Soil microbial communities from Rifle, Colorado, USA - sediment 16ft 4 - CSP-I_5_4 (version 2) | ecosystem: Environmental > Terrestrial > Deep subsurface > Rock core/Sediment | place: Rifle...
TCGTTTCCAAACTTCTTCACCTGCCGCGGCTGAATCATTGGCGAGTGTATGAATCACGCCCTGTTTCCAGCTTGGATAATCATGCGCAACCGGTTAGCATCACATTTCAATATGAGTGCATCGCGGGCTGGACTGCGTCTTGAAGCAAGCACAGATACAGCTTTCTATTGACGATCTTCCGTCGAAATGGTACAACATCATCCCAGATTTGCCAGGCGGACTTCCATCGCCAAAGGAACCTGGGGATGGAGAATCCAGACTCCAAGCACTGGGCAGAAGGATGATCGGTGAGTGTCTCAAGCAGGAGGTTTCTGATGCACGTTGGATCGACATTCCGGAGGGCGTCCAGGAGCTATACATCCAAGCGGGAAGGCCGCGACCGCTGTACAGAGCCTATCGCCTTGAGCAAAGGCTAGGTTTGAAAAAAGTCCGGCTGTACTACAAGAGGGAGGATCTTAGCCCGACCGGTTCTCATAAGGTCAATACCGCGCTTGCACAAGCATACTACGCCGCAAAAGAAGGAAAGACAGTTCTCGTTACGGAAACAGGCGCGGGCCAATGGGGGACGGCACTGGCATACGCGGCAAGTCTGATGGGGCTCTCGACGGTTGTATTCTGGGTTAGAGCCGTTTACGATTGGAAACTAGAACGTAGAACCCTGATGGAGATGTACGGTGCGAAGGTGCACGCGTCTCCAAGCAACCAGACATCTTTCGGAAGGAAAATGCTGAGTGGAGATGCAAATCATCCAGGCTCATTGGGCATTGCTGTTTCCGAAGGTCTTGAGTATGTCGATGGTTCAGCTGACCGCGTTTATTGTCTCGGCTCTGTCCTCAATCATGTTCTAATCCATCAATCAATCATTGGTCTCGAAGCGATCAAGCAATTCGAGCAGGTAGATGATTCACCTGACCTTGTCGTTGGTTGCCTAGGTGGCGGGTCAAACTTCGGAGGAATAGCGCTGCCCTTTATTGGTGAGGTTTTGGCTGGTAAGCGGGAATGTGAGTTTCTCGCGGCTCAATCGGAGGCTGCTCCGAATCTAGTCAAAGGTGAATACCGCTATGACTTCGGTGACACAGCAGGGCATACGCCTCTCTTGATGATGTACACGCTTGGGCATGAGACAGTGATGCATCCAATCAAGTCGGATGGACTCAGATACCACGCGGCCGCTCCGATCATAAGCGCTCTCAGACACAGCGGACATGTGCGCGCTGTGGCCCTGCCACGAGATGAGGTCTCAGTTTTCACTGCGGCCAAAATGTTCCTAGAGAGCGAAGGATGGTTGATCGCAGGAGAATCAGCCCATGCAGTCAGAGCTGCTATAGATGAAGCGAAGGCTGCTGAGGCGAAGGGCGAAGAGAAATGCATACTCATTAACATAAGCGGACACGGATTCTTGGATATCGCTGCCTATCGGGACGTTCTGCGATTAGGCAGCTGAGTTCGTCAGAGTCTCAGTAGTCTTCTCGCATTCTCGCCCAAGACCATCTTTCTGACTTCACTGCTCACATTCAGCTGCTTGAAGTCTTCGAGCCAGCGTTGAGGAGAGAGCATAGGATAGTCTGTCCCGAAGAGGAACTTCTGCGGAATCAGTTTCGTCATGTACGCAACGAGTAGTGGTTGGAAATGCTTTGGAGACCAGCCCGATAGATCGATGTATACATTTTCTTTGTGCATAGCGATTGCTAGTTGCTCATCTTGCCATGGCCAGCCAGGGTGGGCCATGATAATCTTCAATTGAGGGAAGTCTGCCGCAACATCATCCAATAGCATCGGATCCGAGAATCTCAACTTGACACCTCCCCCGCCTGCAAGGCCCGCACCCCAGTACGTGGCGCCAGTGTGGAAGGTAATCGGCACATCCAATTCAACGCACTTCGAATAAATCGCATAGTACTTTTCGTCATTCGGCTCAAACGCTTGGACCTGAGGGTGAAGCTTCAAACCATGAAGCTTCAACTCACGGACAGCGTGATCGAGTTCTTCCACCGCTGATCTCTTATGTGGATCGATTGACGCGAACCCCACAATCCGGTCGGGATTGTTGTCGGCAATTTTCGAAACAAATTCGTTGGCGACGCGGGGTCTTTTACTTGCTGTTTCCGCGTCCCATGCGAACAGGACTAGACGGTCGATGCCCGCGTCAGTGTACTCTTCGAGCATTTGTTCGATCGTCTTGAGTTCTATTGAGTGGCCGAATTTTCGCGTTGCCGCTTCAACATGTGGACCACCTGCCTCAATCAGAAACTCCTTCGTGGGTGGATGTACGTGTACGTCAACGAGCCCGGTCTCTTTTCCCAAGAGTATTCACTTGGCCAGCTGCTTACGAGAGCGTTGGATTTAGTTCCGGGGGATAAAAAGTAGACCGACCGTATGAAGCATGTCTCTCGCGGTGAAGAGCCAAGACGTTTTTGTACGACACACTGGGGCCTTCTAGGCGTAGAGGAGTTCTGTTGATTTCGCTCTGGGATATGGGATACTGGGCGTTGATCACCTTTGCCACCCCTCTAATCATCGCAGTGCTCCCCTTCCTGAAAGTGCAAATTAGCGAACGGGTTTTGCACCTAATGCTTGGTTTCAGTGCTGGAATCTTGGGTGGCGTGACCTTCGCTGACATACTGCCTGAGGCCTTCGCCATTGCGAAAGAGCTGTCTCTGCTTCCGATCTTCGTGCCTTCAGGGATTGGAATAGGATTCTTCATCCTGCTGGCTGTCGAGAGATATCTGCTCGCGACACAGGAGATTCACGGAGGCCACTTCCACATACACGGCAAACCACTCGATCCGAGCCACGGTCTGATGGGGGTGAGCGCTTTAACATTCCACGGATTCATGGATGGGTTCGTCATACCCATAGGATTCTCAGCGGGACCACAAGTTGGTATAGTTGTTACTTTGGCGGTTGCGATCCATCAAATTCCCGATTCCTTCGCCGCTCTCTCCTTGGCCCTAGGCAGCACTGATAGCAAGAAGCAGGCGTTCATGTACGTCATCGCCACCGCTGCTGACACACCCATCGGAATCCTAGTAGGACTGCTCTTCGTGGGACTCGGAAGCTTCATGATTCCACTTGGTCTAGGACTGTCGGCTGGGACCTTCATCTACGTATCCGCATCTGACTTGGTTCCCGAACTCCAACACGAAGCCAGGAGTTCCCTTGTCGTTCTCTCCATGGCGCTCGGCTTTATGCTCGTACTGGGATTATCGCTCTTGCTGCCGCAAGTTTAGAAACCATCAACGACAGCGCGACTTGAAGAGCACTTTTATGTCTGATGAATCGTTCGCTCCTGAGCGTGAAAGATCGTGCACCAGAAAGTTTCAGCTACGATAGGGATAGTCGGAGGAGTAATCGACCTCGTTGTTGGATTTGTATCATTGCAGCAGTCAATGTCAGGATCGTCCATGGGTATGATGTTCTCAGGGGCCTCATGGGTAGGCTACTTCCTCTTGGCCCTCGGGATCGTTGTTCTTCTCTCAGGTCTATACATGTTTGCAGCTCAAATGGTGAAGAATCGTGCGACGTTCGGATGGTTGATGATAATCTATGGTATCATCATGCTACTCCTTGGCTTCGCAATGATCAATGGCATGGTCGCGATGATGCAGGGCTCGATACTCTCAGGCACCGCAATGATCTTCGTAGGCGTCGCGATGCTCTTCAGCGGATATAGCATGAGAAAAATGTGAAATCGAGATAAGCTGCTGTCCGCGTTCACTCAGTCGAAGGCGATCGCCACAGATTGATGAGCCAATTTCGAGATTCGAGGTTCGATTCCGGTCTTCAGTTTGGATATTGACTTGGACAAATCATCTCTTCTCCTCTGCAGCTCTTTTTGCCGGTCTCGGATCTTCTCAATCTCAGAGCGAGTCTGCGCTAGCTGCTCCTTCAACACATTCCTCTTATCGAGAAGTCCTTTCGACTTCAATTGTCGCAAGCTCTCCTGCGTGTTCGCTTGAAGTGCCAAGTACTCCGCCCGCAACTTCTCTAGGGCATTGTTTCCCACTCCCTCTATTACGTCCTCAGCTTTTCGACGCTTCCTATCCTCAAGTCCAAGTTCTCCATTCCTCAGTGCGTTCCCCAGGCCTGCAAGAAGTTGATTCATGGCGAAGAGTTGACCAGCCACAACCGTTTCAATGGGGTTCTCCACTAGGTCATGAAGTGTCTTAATGTCGAGGGCTTCGCCCTTCTTGGCTGCTCTCGCCCTTTCCAGCTTTAGGAGCGGTTTGGAAATAGGCTGAAGAAATTGCCGTATCTCATCCTCCTTGAGCTTTAGAGCGTCTTCGTACCTGTGTAACTCGAGAAATTCCGGAGTAGAGATGATCGAGTCATCTTCGGACGTCAGTCTCTTTTCGCGATTGAAAGTTTCTTCTAAGGATGCACCCTCCTTCTGCGCTTCCGATTTCAGTTCCGCAAGTTCGGGGTGCTTCTGGACAAGAGTCTCCACATCCCGACGGAGCGACTCAAGCTTCAATCCGGGGGAATCGTCAAGCGCTTTTCCAAGTTCCCTTACACACTTCTCGAGCCTTGTCAGTGAGCTGTTCAAAATCGTCATCTCGAGTCTGAGCGTCTTCGGTATCTTCGGGACGTATTTGCGAACCGTAAGTATAATCCCATTCAGCACTTTCACAGTATCCTGATGGAAAGTCTCGGTAGAGTGGAAGTCGGAGGCCGGTTCCACTTTGGAAAGGCTCTGCGCATTCTCCTGAAGTGTCTGTGCGAGACGCATAGCATATTCCGATGTCTGCTTGTCCAAAGTTCCCCATGCGTTCTTTACGCCCGTAGCCAGTCTGCTGGCTGCATTTCCAAGCCCACTCGCCGCTTCCCTCACGGATCGGATTCTATCCGCGAAGCGTTTCTCGTGATCCTTCATCAAATCGCGACTTAGGTTGTCGCAAAAGCTACTGAGTTCTGCTACTTCTATCTCCTGAGAGTTCACATCCGCAACCTACTGCACACTGTTCACACTGTTTGCTCTGTTCCTTCAACATTTTGGGAATTCTCCTCCTTGAGGAGCTTTTCAACAGTCTCACTTACTACCAGACTCAGCTCCTCGCAGGCATGCTTTCGCAAGTCCAGGGCGTCGTCGACGCTCTTTCCCTTTACATCAATCATCCTTGCTCGGATGGTTTCAGTCTTTTCAACCAGTTGTTTCCGCTTGTTTTCGTAATCAATTCTGCGTTTCTCCAGGTCTTGTTTGAGTGCCTCTCTACGACCCCCCAAGTCGTTTTTTTTCGACTGCAGAGCGTTCGTTTTCTCCTCGAGTTTTGTATCTGATTTACGGAACAGTCTTTGAAGCAGGGTAGGCTTTTCATGGAGAATTCTCAATCTCAGTTTGTCAATTGTGACAATTTCACGGCGCATTTTCTCAAAGGATTGCTCATATCTCCTTCTAATCTGACTCGTCATCATCTTGTAGTGATGTTCGAGTCTTGAGAGTTCGTTTTCGCATGCGGATAGCTGCCGTTGCGCTTCTGAGGTCTCGCCGGAGATCTTAGTTTCTGCACTCATACGCTCGTCAAGTGCGGTTTGTAGGCTGACTAGTGTTTTCTCAATACTCTCGCTGTATTGTTCGTTGACGACTTGTGGTAGAAGGTTTTCAAACTCGCCGAGTACTACTCCAACATCCTTTGTCCAACGTTGGAAATGCTCAGAGAATGGTGGAAGCGCGAATCTCTGGTTGCCGAGGTGCTCGAGAGAGTTCAGCGTGCTGAAGCGAATCTCGGCAGGGTTGATCGGTGCGGCTTCTTCGAAGAAAACTGAAGATTCGTGCTGCTCGCGCTTGCTTTTCGCTGAAGATTTCCTAGCATTGGGACGGCCGAATCGTCTGCCGCGCATGCGTGGCTCAGAGCTCATGCGTTGTACGAGCCACTATGGCGCGTATATGAAGACTCACTGTGCAGTTCTTGTTGGTTTGTGGAACCAAAAGTAGCGCAAGGCCAATCCTGCTAGTAGTCCGCCTGCGTGGGCGAGGAATCCACCGCCAGCGAAGATGTTGAGCCCACCATAGAATACCATTCCAATGAGCCCCCTGAATCCACCCGCTGCTCCCAATAGTCCCCAGATCGCTCCAGACGCCCCTACACCAATCGCATCCCCCCCGAGAAAAAGGAACGCTATGTTTCCGACAACGCCGCTCAAGAAGTAAGTAACAAGCCATTTTCTCCTCGACACTTGCTCTTCCAACGAAGTTCCGAAAATCAGAAGAAAAACCACATTTCCGAGCAGGTGAATTGGATTGGCGTGCAGAAACATCGCAGTAATGAGCATCCAAACTGCACCATGCCAGATGGCCTCGTTGACTTGCGCCAAAGGATATGCAACATCATAGTTGAGAGACAGGATGTCACCTCCAGCGATACCCAGAGCTATGTATACGATTATGAGAACTGCAGCCATCCATACCGTGGGAGAATCTCTAATCCTCGAATTGTGCCGGTTCTGCATTCGAGAGCCCTGCAAATCTGATATTGTCAGCTCATTCATGGGGCCGATTTAATAAGCAAAGCACCATCACATGAAGCTCGTGTCCTCAAAATCGACGGAAGCATTCCTCGCAGGGGAAAGAATCGCTAGGCTCTCCGTCATCACACTCGTTGCAATTGGAATCGCACTGATTATCATCGGATATTGGACACAGAGTCTAGTGGTGACCGCTGACGGAATTGACTCCATTTCGGACTCGATGGTGTCCCTAATTGTCTGGGTGGGACTTCACTTTTCGCGGCGAAGACCGGACGCGCGCTTTCACTTTGGATACCACAAAGTCGAGAGTCTGGCAGCACTGCTTGTATCCGTTGGAATGATCGGAACAGCTAGCTTCATTCTCTATCGTGCGTACGAAGCATTCCTCAATCCGACGGAGATCGCGTACCCGGCTATCGCGATGGCCTCGCTGCTCGTGGCAGGAACAATCTCTCTCTACAGGGCATTTCAGATGAGGTCCATCGCCAACAAGTACCGCCTGCTCTCTCTGAGGACCGACGCAAGCAATTCGATTAAGGATGGCACTTCTTCGTTCGTGGCCTTCGCAAACGTTCTTGGGGCCTCGGTCTTCGGAATTCGCGAATTGGATGCGGTGGGGGGAATGATCATAGCAGTCTACATTTTCGGCGTTGCGTACGTAGCCATCAAGGAATCAACGCTGATTCTTCTGGACGCGTGCGAAAGCCCTGAGATGACGTCAGAGCTGACATCAGCGTTAACGGCCGTTGATGGGGTGCAGGGGGTGTCCAGCATCAAGTTGCGTCCTTCGGGTCCCTATTTGAGAGGGATAATATCAGTGCTGGTTGACGAGTCTCTAACGATAGCTAGGGCAGAAGAAATGCGTAGGCGACTCTTGGATATTGTTGCGACTATCATCGAGCCTATCGGTGAGGTTGAGATAGTTTTCAGACCGAAGCATCACGCGTGATCTTGAATCCTCGAACCATTGCCTCGCGATCTATATGCGGTCAATCGAGTTATACCAAATCAGTATGTTCTTGAATTGCTCTGGCAGTTGGTTCCCAGAATAACTCAGTGGGTAGATGGCTCCAAACGCGGCGAAATCACCTAAGCTAGGTGAGTCCGCGAGCAGGAACTTGTGAGTCTTCAGCATGTCATCAACGATCTGAAGATGAGCCTCCATGTCAGCCTTGAACGTCGGCTTTCTCATTTCCATGACTTCGAGGGGGCCGCGCGTGCGCTCTTGCATTTCTACGAAGACCCAGCGCTCTAGGTCGTCCTTGAATGTCTTGGGGAAATCTGCGACAACGTAGCGCCAGACGATCTCCTCAATTCGATAATGCGCCCAGTTCTCAATTGCCTTCGCCACAGCACGTGTCCCGTTCGGATAGATGCTCGGGTTGGGAACCATTTGCTCCAAGTAGTCTGGGATATCAGGGTAAGTAACAATCTTCCCATCGTTCACGATTGCTGGAACATAGTCCTGACCTGTTGCTTTGATCAGTTCCCGTTTGTCGTGATAGCCCACGTTTTTGATTTCGTGTTTGATGTTTTTGTAGTTGAGTATCTTTCGGGCTTTTACGCACCAGTGGCTGAATGGTTCCTGGTAGAGCGTTAACATTGGGACATCGAGTACTCCTCGAGAGTCAGGGGTTTAAGAAGCTAACCTTCGATCTTCTCGACCAGCAGCATCTTCCCCAGTGTAGTTAGTGTAACCTTTGTCTTACCTCTAGAGTGTCTGGTCGCTTCAGCTAAGCCAAGTTGGATGAGGCCCCTTGCATCCTCCGACCCGTGAATGTGGTAACTGAGCAACGGTTTACCGTAGTTCGTCAGTTTGCTGAGTTCGTCTAGGCTGTCGACTTCTCCTCCAGTTTTGTCCAAAGCTCGCAGTATGTTCAACTTGACCTCCGACACCATCTCAGTGTAGCTGAGTTTCATTGGAGGCAGCATCACGCATTCATCGCCTTTGCAGAAGAATGCCTTGAAGCCGAGAATGAACGAAGTTACGGCTGCGGCAATGCAAATCATCTTGTCACCGCTGCTCACGTTAAGAATGAAGTCATCGAAATTGGGCTTGTTCTTCTCGACGATCTGAGAGAACACCTGCATGATATCCTTGTAGCATTGTTCAGGTCTTATCGTGTCGTAAACTTCAACCTCGGTCTTCAACGTGTCTGAGATGCTAATTGAGAGGCGGCGGGCCATTTCCCTCTCCCGCTCGTAACAGATCAAAACCAGTTTGTTAGCAGGAGCGTTCCTTACACCCGATAGAACACCGCTGGAATCCTCTCCGATGGTAGCAATCTGCATCGTCTTCCTGAAGGTCCTGCCGCCTTCGCTTTCAGGCACTTTAGCCCGCTTGCCAACGAGTTCGACTGCAGGCGATGTTCTAACCATTGCTTTTCTCATCATGCCAAACTGAACTCAAAGTAAAGTCTACTGGTCAGTTCCTCGTCAGATTCAGGCCTGGATTATACACACTATAAAGTGTATTAAGTACATTTGGAATCGAGTAAAGAGTCCGCAAGGAGGTTCGGGTGCAGATTTTTCTAGACGGGAAGCGGAATACTCCTCGAACGCACTTGAACCTCAGAGTAGGCTGCAGTGGATGGTCCTACGCAGACTGGCTAGGACCATTCTATCCGAAGAACGCGAAACCGCAAGACTACCTCAGATTCTACTCTAAGGTGTTCGACTGCGTAGAGATCGATTCCACTTTCTACCGTGCTCCTTCCGCCATGATGGTGCAACAGTGGCACAACTACACGCCCTCTGGATTCATCTTCGCGCCAAAGCTTCCGAAGCGCGTGACCCACGATCAGCACTTAGAGAACGTCGAGTCGTACATGCAACACTTCACGACTACTACAGGGCAGCTGCAGGAAAAACTCGGCCCCTTCGTCGTACAGTTGCCACCATCATTCAAGAATCCGAAACATATGAAGGCACTTGAGAGTTTCATCACGGACCTAAAGAGTGACTATAGATATGCGATTGAGTTCCGACACGAATCCTGGTTCAATCCCGAAGTCGAGAAACTTCTCGCAGCGCACAACCTCTGCCAAGTCTGGTCAGTCAATCAATACCTGACGACACCACCGACCGTGACTGCGGACTTCGTTTACCTGCGCTTCGTCGGTGATCGGGCCATCAGCGAATTCAACAAGCTACAGAAGGATCAGACAGAGGTTATGAAAACGTGGAACAAGGCCTTGCGGGAAGTTGGAGACTCAGTCAAGGAACGTTTCGTCTTCTTCAACAATCACTTCGCAGGTTTCGGTCCCGGTTCTGTGAACGAGTTTAGGCGATTGATGGGCCTTGTCGAATTAGACTGGTCAGGCCTCGCGCAGGGCAATGCTCCGCAGAAGACGCTCTTCGACTTCTCCCAATCCAAATAGTCCGTTGTTGTTTTGGAATTGCCTCGCGTCATCTTTCACGTGGACCTCGACGCATTCTACGCGTCTGTCGAGCAGAGGGAGAATCCGGCTCTAAGGGGAACCTCACTGATCATCGGAGCTGATCCCAAGGAAGGAAATGGACGTGGGGTTGTTGTGACTTGCTCGTACGAGGCCAGAAGGCGAGGAGTCAGATCGGGACAGCCAATCTCGCGAGCCTACAAGCTCTGCCCGGACGGCGTTTACATTAGACCCAACCTTGCGCTGTACGGGCAAGTATCATACGACGTGATGGAGTTCCTGCGGAAATTCGCTGACAAATTCGAACAGGTGAGCATCGACGAGGCTTTCTTGGACGTTACTGAGAGTTCAGCTCGTTATGGGGGATCGATTGGGCTTGCGGAACGAATAAAGTCCGAGCTGAAAGAGTCCGAAGGCCTGACTTGCTCAATCGGAATAGCCCCGAATAAGTCCGCTGCCAAGATTGCGTCAGACCTCCAGAAACCGGACGGGCTAACTCACGTCGACTCTGACCGAGTGAAAGAATTCCTTGCCCCATTACCGGTTGGCAAGATCAGCGGGATCGGAAAGAAGACAGAACCTAAGCTGCGTGAACTAGGAATCACAACGATCGGCCACTTGGCTTCCTATTCGCCAAAGGAATTGTACAGGCTTTTCGGTAAGTCCGCGGTCTGGCTTTGGGCTATTGCGAATGCGGAAGAAAGGGTCGAAGTTCAAGAGAACCTCGAAATGAAATCGATCGGGGCAGAGTATACTTTCGAGCTTGACACAGACGACTGGGCAGCAGTTGAGAATCAATTGATGGCTCTCATTGAATCAGTCCACAAGCGCTTAGTGGACGAAGGCATGGCCTTCCGAACTGTCACGCTTAAGATCAGGTTCAAGGGGTTTGAAACATATACGCGGGCAAAGACGCATCGGTTTGCGACTTCCAGCAAAGATGTGATTGTGAGAGCAGTGGCAGGGCTTTCACAAGAGTTCAAGAAACTTCCCAAGAAGGTTCGACTTGTGGGTGTTAGGCTTTCAGGCCTGGAAGCTCACGCTAGTGGCGTGGTCACCACTCAATCTTTGGATTCATTTGCACCCCATTCGTAGGGCAATGTCGATTAGGTGGGCGTGCGATCACCGACTTGGTTTTCAAGTAGAAGTAGGGTAGGCCAATGGTTCGCAGTGTCACTTTCCAGGGCGAGCATGGAGCGTACAGTGAGCAAGCTGTTTTGATGCATTACGGAAAAGAGACAGCGACGAGGCCATGCAAGACATTACGTGATGTCTTCAGGTCAGTGCAGGATAGGAAAGCCGAGTTCGGCATCGTGCCTGCTGAGAACTCGATCGAAGGAAGTATCAACCAAACATATGACCTGCTCCTCGAGTTTCCTCTGAAAATATTTGGCGAGACCAAAGTGAAGATAGTGCATTGCCTGCTCGCACTTCCCGAAACTACTATGAGAGACCTCAGAGTGGTGTATTCACATCCTCAGGCGCTTGCCCAGTGCTCCAGGTACCTGGAGAAATTGAAGGTTAGAACTGAGCCTACGTACGATACCGCGGGTAGCGCGAAAATGGTAAAGGAGAGAGGCCTTCGAAATGCTGGTGCGATTGCGAGCGAACATTCAGCCGAGCTCTACGGTCTGGAGATTCTGCAGAAACAGATAGAAGACTTCTCTGACAATTTTACGCGCTTCTTCATCATAAGCTTAGACGATCCTCGCCCGACTGGGAAAGATAAGACAACTGTGGTATTCGGTACGAACCATGTCCCAGGTTCTTTGCACAAAGCCTTAGGAGAGCTTGCGCTCCGCCGGATTAATTTGACGAGGATCGAATCTAGGCCGACGAGGACCACGCCGTGGGAATATCACTTCTTCGTGGATTTCGAGGGACATAGCTCAGATCGCCCTTGCGCTGAAGCCCTTGAGGCACTGAGCAAATTCACGACGTTTGTGAGGATCCTAGGATCATATCCACGCTCCAACTAGGAGCGCCTACGCTCAAGAAAACGACCTAACCGAGTTGCCATCTTCAAAGCGATTCTCCCAGGAAGGGTAATCAGGTATCTGCCGCGGTCGCCCTCCTGAACGATCAGTCCAGCCTCTTGCAGGATCTTCAGATGATTCGATATTGTGCTTGGAGAGATATCCTTCAAAACCGACTCCAGTTCACTTGCATATCGCCCCCCATAGAGTAGCTCGGTGAGTATACGTATCCGGTGCTCACTTGACATAGCACTCATGAGAGAAGCAGCACGTTGAGCTTCTGCAGCGCTCAGAGTTCTTGATTGGACTTTAGATATGTGGCGGTCGAACCAAGCGCCTGTGGGATCGACGAAAACCGACTTCTCGAACTCAGATGTGACTCCCGACATCACGCTATTGACCACGTCATTCACATATTCTGAGATCTGCTGACCCAGATTTCGCTTCTCAAAAGCGCCAGACGGCCTACTGGTCTGATTTGGAATTGCTTCCGAAAGGCGCCTCACTTCCTCCCTTAACTTCGTCAGCTCATCCTTGAGACTGCTGACGTCGTCAGGCGTTTCCTTGTCTTTATCCATCGCTCTTCACTCCGAATTTGAATCGAGGAAAAACGAATTCAGTTCGATAATAATAAACGTTGCTCACAAATAGTGTGGAATGTAAAAGCGTTAGGGCGGTGCGTGCTCGTCCTACTGCTTCAAGGATATCTTGAAAGGCATCTCGAACTCTTCAAGGCTACTCGGGTTGAAATCACGGCCCTAGATCCATCAGACTTCAACGGTCGACAACTGAAGATGAGTGGCACCGTCGCCGTATTGTTCACGGCAGAATGGTGCCCGTTTTGCCAGGGGTTCCAACCTCTCTTCGATTCGGCCCTTGATCAGAACGGCTTGACGAAGGCCGTTGCCGATTTGAGCGATCTTGAGAACTCGCTATGGGAACTTTTTGATGTCGGGGTTGTTCCGACAATCGTGGTTTTCAAGGACGGTGAGCCGGTTCTGAGGAAGGACGGAGTTCTCGGTCGAGGGCTGCCAGCAGACGTGATGATTGAAGTTGTCCGGAAGATGGAAGAGGCCCGCGCTGTCAGAAGCTGATCAATCGGTCAGGTCTCGTTGTCGTAAACAGTCTCTCGCTCGAGAGGCTTTCCCTTTCTGAATCTCCATATCTCTACGCGGCCCTGGAAAGCTTCACCCCAGAGTTTCAGGATTTCTTTCTCCCCCTTGCTTGCGCGACCCTTTCCGCTTTTTACCTGAACCATCAAGATCTGGCCGCCCTTTCCGGCGAAAATGTCAACGGGTCCGTGTGAGGCCGCACTCCGACTGCAGAACCAGCCTTCTGCCCTGAGCTTCCGGAGAACTTGGTATTCTCGGCTCCTGCCTCTGGTGTAGGGTGTTGACACCATTTCTGGTTCAGGTCCTCCTAGCTTCGCATTCTCCATCATGTACGTGTGCTAATCGCAACGCGACAGAATGCTCATCATGGATGTGGAGATGTAAAACACTTAAGGCATTGGGCATCGAACCAAGATTTCGGGACGACCGACTTTGCCTTCGCCAACGCGCTTAACATTGGTACTGTTGATAGGCGTTGTTCTGGTCGCTCTCCAAGCGTCCCATGTCAGTGGGCAAACAACCTACACCGTAAATATTACGATTCAAGGATTACCACCTACCCTGAGTACGAACATATACGTCGATGGGGTTCTGAACGGAACCTTGAACGGAGGGTCATCGCGTGACTTTACGTTTTCAACAGCGTCATCGGTGACTCATGTTATCACTGTGGCCTTCTATGTGCCGAACAGCGCTGGGATGAATGGGACGCGATATTATGAGAAAGACACATCTTGGGCTTTCGCTGCGAGCGGAAGCCATGTCTTCGCGTACACTGCCCAGTACTATCTGAATGTAGAAACAAGCTTCGGCACCGCGAAAGGAGAGGGATGGTACGATTCCGGCACCAGCGCCCAAGCCACACTCAACGATGGACAGGTCGAGGAGAGTCCTGGGGTCCAGCACGCCTTCACAAACTGGAGCGGGGATGCATCGGGAAACTCATTGACATCTGACCCAATTCTAATGAATCAACCGAAGAAGGCGATTGCGAACTGGAAAACACAATTCCAACTGACCGTGAAAGCTGATCCACCAAGCGTCCAAGATCTCAAGGGTTCAGGATGGTATGATGCCGGTAGCCAAGCATCATTCTCTGCACCCCCCGTTGTGCCCGCCGACAAGGATTCGCGTCTGAGATTTGATCATTGGAGCGGCGCTTTTGAGGGTCAATCGTCATCTGGGACTGTGTTAATGGATCGACCCAAGGTTGTTGAAGCTCATTACCTCGCCCAATATTTGCTAACCATCCACTACGACCCAGTCACAGTACCACACGACTTCAATGAGACAAGTTGGTATGACGCGAACACAAACGTGCCACTCGGACCCGCTCTCTCAACGGTCGACTTGAGTTCAGTAGAACGCCTTCGATTTGTGGGTTGGTTTGAAAATGGCAAGCAGCTTACAGGCGTTTCACTAAACATCCTCATGGATCAACCTCACGAGCTAACCTTGTCCTATGAGACTCAGTACTACGTCGACGTTCGCTCATCAAACGGCCAGGTCTCGGGGTCAGGGTGGTATGATCGAGGATCCACCGCAACAATCACCGCCTCAAACACAGCTGGATCTTGGCCGTTCACTTACAACTTGGCAAATTGGCGAGTCGATCCGCCTTCGGGAAAACTCAGCAAGAGCGACGGTTCCTGGACGGTTACAGTGGATCGACCTTACGTTATCGAAGCCGTCTGGAACTTCGACATACTCCCGCTCGCAGGCTTAATCGGAGGAAGCGCGCTTGCCTTAGTTGCCGTCGGAGTCGGGCTGGCAGTGGTTTACAAGCGCGGAATGTTCACCCGTGGAATGACAACCTTCCGCCCCTCGAAGGTAGCCGCCAGTCAGACAACAGCATGCAGCAAATGTGGAAATCGTGTCCCGAAGAACGCCACGTTCTGCCAAAAGTGCGGCGCGCCAATCGCGGGCGCGGAGCACACTCGACTGGAGGATAAAGTGTATGACTACATTGTCAAACATGATGGCGTTATCTCGCTGAGCAAGGCCTCACGAGATCTCGGAATGTCACCCGATCAAGTGAAACAAGCTGCAGAAGCGTTGAAGAAGAAAGGGCGCTTAGCTTAGTTATGCGCTAGAATGGCCAGCGGGGCTGTTCCTGCTGCTGTTGATAACCAGTTGGATACTGCGTCGGCGTATAACCGATCTTCGGGGCCAATCCCCAAAAGCACTCAGGGCAGAAGTTCAACACTCCATATTGCTTGTTGCACCCTACACAGATCGATCGGCCGCATCTTGAGCACACAAAGGTCGAGGGCAGCTCAGGGTGATAGTAGCAGCTTCCCGACCTTACCATCTGCCTAGGCGTGTAGATTGGTGGGACGGCCGGTGTCGGTGGAAAACTGGCCAGCGGCGACTTAATGTCTACTTTTACAGGAGGAGCTTGTGTGAGACCAGTTCCGCAACTGAAACAGAATCTAGCATCGTCAGCGTTCGCTTTGCCGCACACTTGGCATACGGACATTACTCGAACCCTACCATTCACTGCCATCATAGGTTTCTTAACAATTGCTCAATCTTGACAGGGCCCAGCCATGCTATTTCGCCATGAAACACGCCGGTTACGGGTGTCCGACCCTCTGCTCATGGCGGAAAAATGACATGCGCAATGCAAATTGGCTAGGAGACCACCTTGAGGATTGACTCCCGCAATTCTCCGTTTTTCGCTTCGCCAAGGACTCTCAGGTAGTCACCCTGCTTGAGGCCTCTCTGAATCTTCGAGAGTGGCTGCAGGGCTTTCTCTCCAAAGGAGGTTTCAGCGAAAACCCTGAGACTTGCATCGCTAACCTTCGCCGCGTCCCGGATTGCCCTTTCAGCCCCTTTTGGATCTCGGACCGATGAGATGGATATCTCAGCGCGAGGAACGATGTCTCTAGCAGTCCCTTCTTTTCCACACACGAAGCATTTCTCGCCTCTCTTCAGGTTCATGGGGGTGAATCGATTGTTCTTCATATCCATGAATAGGACCGAACGCAAGGGTTGGCCGCTGTACTCCGGCCATCTGCCGCGTTCTTTGTACTGCTTCAAGCCGAGGACAAGCTTGATGATTTCCTGAGATGCTATTGAGGAGACAAGAGAGATCGAGGTTGCGAAGGAGGGAACGGCATCCTGCTCCAAGGGAGCATCGCAAGGATTGCGTAAGCCGACAATCTGAGAGTATTGGTTGGGAGGAAAAATGCAGATCGGGCAAGCGTCGTCTGGTGGGATGTAGACGTGGACTCTCGCGTTGAGCCCGGTAATGCCTCCATCCACCATAGGTATCGAATACTTCCTACAAATCTGCGAGAGGTAGATTCGCGAAACAACATTGTCGAGGCCGCAGATGATCACATCTGAATCCAGGTAGAGCTTCAGGGGCATTCTCTCAAGGTCGCCGCGGTAAGCTATGGTCTCCACGTACGGAAATTTCCTGTGAATGTTCTTGGCCAGAACCTCAGCCTTGTTCTTTCTCAAGTCGGTGGGTTCGAAGAAAATCATTCGACTGATATTGGAAAATTCGACATTGTCGCGATCTACGATGTAGATCCTTCCAACGCCGAGCAAAGCAAGGTTCTTGGCAACTTCGTTCCCAATTGCGCCGGCACCTGCCAACAATACTGTTGCTGATCTGATTGTTTTCTGCCCATCCGCTCCCCAGAGCAAGAGATGGCGGGCCCAAAGATAATCAACGATTACTGGTCCTTCAGTGCCCTTCAGCTTGGCAAGCCGTGCATTTTCAGAGAGCGATTTGCCGCGAAAAAGGAGCTTCGTCAATTCAGGCTCTATTCCCAGTTTTTCGCAAACCAAACGCTTCAGATCTTTAACGGTCCTGCCGGGGTTGAGCTCCACCTCAATCTGCTTGTACGAGGGGAGAGAGGCTTTGAAGCGCATCAAAAGGACGCTCGGTGTTCTCTCCCCGGAATACTGAACCGAACTATGTCCCCAGGGCTAGAGGGCGCTAACGACAATCGAGGGATTGGAACAATGCTGAAACGAATCGTGTCATCTTCACTCTTCTGCGCCCTGGTCTTCGCCATCTTCGGAAAACCGTACGAGCGGCAGACATTTGCCGCCTTGAGAGCGCGGGGATGATCAAACACGCTCTGAGGATTCGGGTCCGTCAGCAGATAGTGGAGAGAATTTACCACTGAGATGAGTTTCAAGCGCGGGTCCCATTTCTCCCCCAAAATCGATACGCACACAGCATTCGCGATGTTAGGCACAATATTGGGATGCGAAATGTCCGTCAACCATGTTGCGACCGGTGGCTTGAGCGGATATTCCGATGGCAGGTCGAGACGGAATCTGTTCCAGTTTGCATACTCGGTGAACGGCCAGACTCCCTTCTCGGAGAGCTTCCTCACTTCGCCCTTCTCGCAGCGAATCAGGCCCTCGAACTGCGTGGGCGGGTCGTTCATCGCGGTTACTGTAGGGAACTGGTGGTTTAGCAGATTCTTCTCTTTGATCAGTACTGAGATATCCAAGTCTGTCTGCCTTACCCGCCTATGATATTGTAGGGCATGAGGGCAAGTTGAGCATTCTCAGGAATCCCCAGCCGTGCGACTGTAGTATTCTCATCGAGTATTGCGCCTCCGTACATCAGAGCAACTGTGGTCGGGTCAACCCCGAAGGACTGGCAGACCTGCTGCTTAATCTCGGCGACTGTGTGATCCGGGATCACATCGATTTCCGCGAGACCTGTCTGAGGGCCAATAGGCGCTTGAACGAATAACTTCATGTGCGACGCTTCACCTCCGCTCATGCTTAATCTGGCTGTTCCATAGAGGAGCTTAAACTATCTTACTGTAAGCTGAATGGTCAGGCGATGAATCAAGCCGCCACCGACTGCGATAACCGTCAACGCGTAGTTCCCGGACTTAACCGATGGGGTCGTTATGATGCGAAGGGTCAAAGTTGTCGTCCCAGCCCCACCAACAATCGCAGTGGTCCCGCTGGTTACGAGCTCATAACTGGCACCCTGGGGCAGGCCTTGCACTATCACTTGAACAGGATCTGTGAAACCTTGTGAAATCGTGAGGGTTAGAGTGTATGTTGCGGTTCCGCCAATGGATATGATCCTTGAACTTGGGGAGATCTGCAGATCGAAGTCTGCTATGACGATTTGTGCCGTTGTCTCTCGTACCACTGGTGGGCCCTGCGAGGGCGTGTAGGCGGCAGTTACGAGTAGGGAAAACATGCCGTTTGCAGCCTCAGGGCCTGCAGCAACAGTCATAGTCGCCTTTGCAGTTCCGGAAGGCACAGGGTTCGGCGTGAAAACCACACTTACTCCTTGAGGTGTACCCGTCGCTGAGAGCGAAACGGCATTATTGAAACCATTCATGTAAACCAAGCTCAGTGTTGTGGACGCTGAGCCGTTGCGATAAACTGCCATAACGAGGCCGCTTGCGGGTAGGGCGAAGTCTGCGACCGGAATTGTGTATTTGGCGGTTTGAACCTGACTGCCAAGCGTGTCCACCGCTTTAAGGTAGTACACGATATTTCCAGCCACTCTGCCGCCCGGAATCGAGTACGAGTACTCCCCAGGCACCGATGAACTCATAGCGGTCTCAGTGAATGAGGTGGTGCCCTGAACAAAGTAGAATAGGCTCACACTTAGGATCGTTCCGTTCACGATGGCTTTGATCTCGATTGGGGCGCCGATCGTCCCGCCCAGAACTGGGTCATGCCTGATAGCTAACCCCGGGACTGCAGGTAAGCCTCGAAAGAGAAGAAGACCGAAGAGCGATACTGACAATGCTAAGGCAACTAAGACTATGGCTAGGATCGTGGGTCGCGAAGGCAGTTTCGGTCTTGGGGGGAGTGCTCGTATTTCTACTGTCGGGGTGGGAAGAGCTCGAGCTTTTTCCTTTCTCTCTAGCGGGACTGCTTCTGCAGGGTCCTCGAAGACCATGACGTTCTTGCCAGGTATGCGGAGTTGTCTACCTGTTCGCGTGTCAACTCTGAAGTAGCCGGTTTCCCCATTGTTCGAATCTACAACCAGCGCAGTAACAAGAGAGGAAAACTGTTGCAGATTCTTCTGCGTTTGAATATCCGTGTCTGAAAGAAATAGGCCGCCTTCTGTATGTGAATGGTACCAACCCACGATGCTTCCTTTCACCCGTCCATTCACTACGTCGTCTGCTATTCTAGCGAGCGTGTTCGAGGTTAGGGTTGCACGATGCTTTTCTGTTTCGAATTCCCCCGTTATGGTATCTTCGATGATTATTGTATCGGTATCCAGTCTGCCTAACAGCAGACCAATAATTTCGTTTTGGGCGTTACGTGAAGCCTGCACAATCTGATCGTGAACAGGCTTCCATATGCTGACGTAGGACAAAGGTCACACCAAAACGGTAGGAAACTAAAAAAATCGGGGGACCTTTTTCGGGCTGCTACCTTCCCAGCATGCCAAGGATTCCGCCCAGCACGCCGAGAACGAAACCGGCCACAAACCCTCCGCCAATTATCAGACTCAGCACGGCCAGCGGGAATACGACAATGCTTCCAATCGTTCCGTATCCCAGAAGCATTAGAATCGATCCGACGACCAATATGAGTCCGATGATCGCTCCGATCGCGAAGACGAGGCCATGTCCTGCTGAGGGGTCGATGACTGGAATCCAGAAGAAGACTCCGATCCAGAGGTTGTAGAACGAGTTGGAGAGCAAAGCTGCAGCATTAAGGATTATCAGAATCCCAGCGATCATGGCGAGTAAGAATCCCCAGAGAGCTCTGGGAGCTTGTGGCTGACCGTACATTGGTGGGAACGGCGCGACAAACCCAGCTGGCATCGGTGGGGCCATAGGTGGACCCATTGGTGGTCCATAAGCGGGTTGTTGCGGTCCATAAGCTGGTCCTGGTTGCTGCGGAGCTGGCATCATTGGTACCACTCCTGCGTAACATTGAGGACAGAGCACTAGGTCCATGTAGGCTTTGGAGTCATCGCGACAGATGGATCTTCCACATCTATTGCAAACATAGATGGCTGGAAGGTTCGGGTGGTAGAAGCATTGGCCTGGCGCGGGAACTCGTATCGGCCCGCCGGGGCTGACTGGTGTCACAACGCGAACAGAGGGAACTGGTTTGAGCGCGGGGGCCGCGGCGCCTGCTAATGATGCACCACAACTGGAACAGAAGGCTGCGTCATCACGGTTTGTATAGCCGCATGATGGGCATTTCTTGACCATTTTCCTAAATATCCTCCTTTAACTGATTAAGCTCGAACTGACGGTGCCATTGTCAGCGCACTTAAGCGTTTGGTCAAGCGTTGTCACATTAGTGATTGGTAAAAGTCAAGTTATACCATTTCTTAACGCAAAACTAGTATGTTAAGACCGAACTCCTCCCCCATGGAGTTTGCAGGGGAACGTTTGACACCTCGATGGCAATTTCTAGCTCTCAAGATGGACTACGCGTATTTCGCGCCATCGCCTCGCCCATCCCGGCAAACTCGTCCGGGAAACGGTCTCTACCTGTCATATGCGATTTTTACCAATTAGTGATGGAGCGTCAAAATCCAAAGCCTTACCCGCGCATTCAGTTAGCGAGACATGCTGACTCACCAGCCCTGCTGGAAATGTTGCGTCGGCGTGAGAAGAAATGTGAAACCAACCACGCGAAGATAACGTGACAAGAGGTATCAGATAAGATCGCAGTTTTCCTAGAGGTTACATCGATTCATGATTCCAGTCGCGGTCTCAATAGTAGCAGATTATTGAAGTGAACTTATGTCATCAAGGGGCGAAAACCTTGATCTGTCTAACGTTCGTTTCCAATGTCGAAAATCGGCACCGCAACGAGCGGATCCTCAGCGATTATGTCTTAGGATTTTGCACTTCCAAGGAAACGAAACCATTAGGCTAAGGTTAATTAGCGAAATCTCCACCGCTGCTTTCGTACGCCCCGGTGGCTCAGCCTGGTAGAACAGTCAAGATGCCACAAGCGCCGCCTTGGTAACAGAGTCCCAAACAGGCGAAGGTCGCGGGTTCAAACCCCGCCCGGGGCTCCAGAATCGACTTGTCAACTTGCACTTATTCCAAATCGCTCGAACATAAAGCGCGTCCCGCTGGAACTAGGCTTGCAGGGTCGGGTTGAGGAGAACATTCTTGTACCAGTTGCTGTCGGAATCTGCGACTGGTAGCAGATACAGTTTTCCTTGCTCATGCACAAACCACATGGGTCGAGACGAGGTTCGCCCGGATTTCCTACCCGTGACTGTCAGGTCAATTTCCTCAATTGTTGACAAAGCCTCAAGGAATTCGGAAGCGGCCATGAATCAATTGCCTCTTGCCCTTCTTTTATAGAATCAGAGACTAATAGCTTGAGGTTGGTACCATGAAGGCCATAATCAACGACGCGGAGCTTCACTACGAGGACTTCGGCAGACAAACCGCCACGCCCGTAGTTCTCATCCATGGGTTCCCTTTCAGTCATGCGATGTGGCAGCCGCAAATTGAACTTCTAAAGAGCAAATATCGTGTAATCGCATATGACGTTCGCGGCCACGGCAATAGCGAGGTTGGTGACGGACAGTACCTCATCGAGTTCTTTGTCGACGACCTCATCGGTTTACTAGATCATCTGAAAATTGAGAAGACGATTCTGTGCGGATTGTCGATGGGAGGCTACACCGCACTCCGCGCGGTCGAGCGTAACCCGGAAAGATTCCATGCTCTCATATTGTGCGACACTTCCTCCGAGGCCGATACGAACGAAGGAAAGCTGAGACGCTCTTCGACAATAAAGGTAGTCAAACGGGATGGGGTCAAGGCATTCGCAGAGACTTTCTTGAAAGCCGTTTTCACGTCGGAAAGTTTGGAGAACCGAGTCGATATAGTCCAGTTCATTAGGGATATTATTGGATCCGCTTCCCCAATCGGAATCTGTGGAACTCTCCTCGCACTCGCAGGCCGAACCGAAACAACCTCCTCACTTCCGACCATGAAACTCCCGACGCTTATCCTCGTTGGTGAGCTCGACAAACTCACCCCACCATCCATTTCCCAGATGATGCATAGCAAGCTCCCCAACTCAGAGCTACACATACTTCCAAGAGCAGCTCACCTGAGCAATCTGGAAAATCCTGAGGAATTCAACACCCACCTCCTCAACTTTCTAAACAAGCTCGAGGAGAGAGACACTTGAAAACACATAACCAAATCTCCCACATATCGCTCGAGTCCAGGAAACGTATCCACTTCTTTACCTCGCCAACTCCAGTTGAGAAACCCGCAGGTCTCCAAAAGCTAGTGCCTTCTATCGACTTACTGATCAAAAGGGATGACGTCATGGAGTTGGCGATGGGCGGCAACAAGGTCAGAAAGCTGGAATTCATAATGGCCGACGCCCAATCAAGCGGCTGCGACGCGATCATTACCACAGGAGATCTTCATTCTAATCACACCAGACTCACTGCAGCGGCAGCTCGGAAGCTTGGAATGAATGTGATTCTCGCGATGAAAGGAAAGAAACCCGAACCCGTTGGGGGCAACTTGCTCCTGGACTTTCTGTTTGGTGCCGATGTCAGGTTCTTTGATGTTGACCGGAAGGAATTGCCTTCAATCATGGAGGAGATTCGTAGGGAGCGCGAGAAGCAGGGGAAGCGATGTTACGTGATCCCACGGGGCGGAGCGAGTGCCTACGGAGTCTTGGGCTACGCAAACGCGGCATTCGAACTCAGGAACCAACTCGGAGATGCCGCTGAGAAGATTGAATTCATTGTCTTCGCCACGAGTACTGGTGCCACGCAGGCGGGGCTAATCCTGGGAACCAAACTTGCGGGTCTGAGGGCGAAGGTGGTCGGAATAAGTGTCGGCAGAACCGGTGATGAAATCGCCAAGGACGTGACTCGCCTTGTCGGTGAAGCGGCAGATCTTCTCGGGGTCTCTCCGAAGATATCCTCTGATGACGTAATAGTGAACGAATCTTACACTTGCGGCGGTTATGGTGTTGTGACGAAAGAAGTGACGGACCTAATGGAGACAGTTGCGCAGAGAGAGGGACTGCTCGTGGATCCTGTGTATACGGGTAAAGGGATGCTTGGTCTTCTAGGATTGGAGAAGGAGGGCTATTTCCCGACCGGCAGTCGTGTGCTCTTCATTCACACTGGCGGTTTGCCAATAATCTTCAGTCACTGGCGGGTCGAGCAGTAAGCTGGGCTGGATCCATAATGCCTCGGCGCCGAAGTGTTCGTCAGAAGAACGGTTCTCTTGAAAACACGTAAATGAATGGTCATGACAGAAGGCCATCTCTCGGCAACAGCATCTAGGAAGCGTGATTTTGGAAAAATCGTTCGCGGAATCCATCCAACTGGCAAGCAAGCTGCGAAAGCTGAATGATGATCAGTTGAAGATACTGGAACGGGTCGATGAAGCCTGTCAGGAGCTCTATCTTCCCGAATTTGAGCACTACATAGCCCACAAGTACAATGAGCAAACTCCCGAGATCCTCAAGAAACATGGACTGATGGGACTCACGGTCTCACCTGAGCACGGGGGAGCTGGAGCTGATTCACTGACTTGGGCGTTGGCATTGGAACGCTTCGGTCAACTTGGTCTTGGCGTCGTTACATTTGTTGACGTTCATTGCTTGTTGGCCTCGCTGGCCGTGGAGCAGTGGGGCTCGGAATTCCAGAAGAAAAAGTACCTTGCCTCCGCAGCAAAAGGAGAGAGGATATTGGCCTATGGATTAACAGAACCAGAGGCCGGCAGCGAACCCACATCACTCAAAACCAGTTACGAAGAGCGAGATGGAGGCTACGTGCTAACCGGCACGAAATACCTGATCTCGAATGGGTCCGTCGCCGACTCCGTGATTATCTTCGCCTACCCAAAAGGTAAGAGAGAAGGAATGTCAGCGTTCATCGTCGACACGAAGTCCGAGGGATTCTCTGTAGCGATGCATCTTGAGGAGAAGATTGGCCTTTTCACATCAGACACAGCCATGCTGGAAATGTCAGAGTGTAATGTCCCGAAAGAGAACCTTCTAGGCCAGCCGGGGAAAGGCCTTCACGTGGCCTATTCGGCTCTGTTGAACGGGCGGATCGGAATAGGTTCTGGATGCGTCGGCCTCATCGAAGACTGTCTCAATTCCGTAACCGAACGAGCGAAGTCCCGGGTGCAACATGGAAAGCCGATTGGAAAGCATCAATTAATCCAGCGACACATCGCACAGGTCGCGATGAACTTGGAAATGGCCAGATGGCCAAACTACGTTGCAGCGGTTGAGAAAACTAGGCTTGATGCCGAACCTAAGAACCTTGAACTTCGAAACAAGGTCGACCTCCAATCGGCGATCGCGAAGCGAGTTGCGTCACAATTAGCCTATGAAAGCGCCGATTTGGCTGTTCAGGTATTCGGCGGTTTTGGATACTCGCTCCTATCACCCGTCGCCAAGCATTTCTGCGATGCGAGGGTTGCGAGGATCTATGAAGGTACCGATGAGATCATGGAGCTGAAAATCGCCTCCCTGGTTCTGGGGAAGGGCTTCGAGGCATACAGCTAGAACACGTTTTCGCTGATCATGGCACAAAGTTGGTTAGACCGGTTCCGTGAATCCTCATGAGAAGACTTACTTATCATTCAGCCTTCTGCCTAACCGGAAGACCAACGATGGTGACTGTTACGGTTTCGTCAAAGTTTCAGGTAGTAATACCCGAGGATGTTCGTTCTAAGTTGAAGCTTCAACCAGGACAGAAGGTCGTTGTCATCGAGAAAGACGGAATCGTACACTTGATCCCTCTGCGGCCGGTCAAGGAAACGAGGGGTTTCGCTAAAGGCGCGATAACGGAGAGCATTCGAGAAGAACCGGACAGAGTTTGAGGGTTGCAGATTCATACGGATCGATGAGTGTTTCACTCCCGGCCTCGCGAATGAAAAACGGTCTCGGTCGGCACGTAAACGCCGTTGGGCTCAGGTAGCCGATCCAAGAGTACACTGATCACTCAGTTTGCTTGAACCGTGTCTCAGGTCTGGGAGCCAGTTCAATTTCATACTTTTGCCTTCAACCTCTCCTGAAGATTTCCCAGAACCTGCTCAACCATCTTGCTCGATGTTGAATCTAGGAGTTTGGTGCCCAGTCCCGCCATGATTCCGCCGACGGTGACATCAGCGATCCAGCCGACTTTGGTTCCAGAGCCCAATTCATCCAAGGTGAAGGCAGTTTGAATCTCGATGTTGCTTCCCACGCCTCGTCCGGCTCCGATGAGCCTAGCTGCACTGGGTGGGGTCTTCTCTGCAATTCGGAAGTCAAAATCCATGGTCCCCTTCACAACTGATATGCCAACTTTGACTTTCGCTTTGAAGCTGTCTTGTGATGTCACTTCGAGTGATTGTAGTTCCGGAAAGCACGGTGCTATATCATTGGGGTTCAGCAGGAATCCCCAGACGACATCTCGCGACGCAGGAGTCACGAAGGAGCCCTCAAGATGCATTAACTGTCACTTCAGTCGGGAATTGTCCGCCGTCCAGGTCACGCATTGTATGGTTAAAAGCTTCCTAGATCAGAAATGACAATGATCTGTCTGGGAGTTTTCGTTAACGTTAACCGCGAATTGTACAAGGGAAACCTAGCCTGTTTCTTCTCAGTTGCTTAGGCTAAAGGAAATTGCATGACTTTCTACGGCAAGTAGAGCATGACGAGTGTTAAGAATGGAAATCTGACGAATGGAGTGAGGAAGGCGCGAAGCTATTTAATACACTGACTTGCAGATAGAAGCTCGCAATTCAGGGGCCGCCCTTGGTTAGCTTGGTCGCTCTCATTTCATTTTGGAGAAAGAAGGAGACTCCATCAGCCCCTGAGAGCCAGAGAATAATCCCACTTCCCACTCTCCCCAGCGTGAACTTGGAAAGCCCTCGTTCAACTTCTGCTGAGGCAGTGAACCGCGCGAGGGATACCTTGAAGGTTCTGAAGCTGGAGAGGCAGATCCTCGGAACCGCCCTCACGACGATTTATGAATCCCATACGAAAGGTCTCATTACTCAAGCGGAAAGAGACCATCTACTTGAGAAGTACAAGGTGGACCTAAGTAGTCTCGAAAAGTCAATTCAGGATAATCAACGGATAGTCGACCTGTATGACTTAGAGTCCGAGCGAGAGGAGCTGATTAGGAATTTCAAGGATCGGCTGGGTGAGATTGAGGCGCAGGTTAAGACTTTGAAAACCGGCGGGTCGCTGAATCGATCTCAGGAACCGAAACCCAGTCAAGAGAAAGAAAAGAAGAACACGCCTCCGAGGGAAGAGAGCAAGAAAACTCAGACCAGTCAGGATACGACCGACAAGGAGAAGAAAGCTTCCGACGCGGAACAGCAAGAGGTCACCGATGCCGAGAGGCGGATTGAGAAGATTCGCGAAGAGATCCTTCAAGCCATGGATCGGCTTGAGCAGATCGAAGCGGAAGGATGATTTTGTCTTGGATTGAGGACGCAAAACGAAAGGCTGTCCTCAAAGCACTCCAGCCCATCAAGAACGGATGGATTATTGGAATCGGCAGCGGATCCACAACCGCCTACGCAATCTCGGAACTGGGACGCATGACCAAAAGCGGAAAGCTAGAGGTCTCGATAGTTCCAACCTCACACCAAGTTGAGAATCTCGCCATAGCCCACGGCCTCAGGATTCTGAGCATGAATGAGGCTTTCACCGTTGAGTATGCGATTGATGGCGCTGATCAGGTCGAGCAGACTTCGCTGAACGTGATAAAGGGAGGTGGCGCGGCGATGCTTCGAGAGAAGGTCGTTGACTCGGCTGCTCGAAAATTGGCAATAGTTGCAGACGAGACGAAACTATCCAAGCACCTAGGTGGAAAACAGTCTGTGCCCCTAGAGGTTTTGCCATTTGCATACAAGTCTGTCCAAACACAGATCACACGGATGGGGGGCAGAGCTAAACTGCGGGAGAGCGCAGGAAAGGCTGGGCCTGTGATAACTGACAATGGAAACTTCGTGCTTGACTCGGATTTCGGCAGGATTGAGAAACCAATCGCGTTGGAACGTCGTTTGAAGGCGATTCCCGGAGTTCTCGAAACAGGACTATTCATCAACATGGCTGATGTGGTCTACGTTGGGTTAAGTACTGGAGAAGTCAAGGTGCTTGAGTCAAATTGATTAACAATTGGGGTCTGCAAACGAGAGTGTTATGGTGAGATTGCGGGAGCCCTTTCTGCATTCGTCCTTCCGTTGGTGGCGGGTGTAGGTCCGTACTTCCTGCTGCTCGTGATCTTTCCGAGCATCAATCAGCTAGCTGCACTCGTGATCGGCATAGTCGCCGCATGGACAATCAGGGCTCTCCTGAAAAGAATTCAGATGTAAGCGATTACAAAGTTTCCAGATTCCTAGCAGGAATTACGCGCGATGCTTTTCGGCGATTGAGGAGCACGATAGCGCAGAGCAAGATGCTCACTCCAAGAATCAACCCACCGTTCAACTTGCTTCAATCATAATCCCTGGGGAACAGCATTTGGTGCCGGGGACGGGGTTCGAACCCGCGGCTTCTGGGCCCAATGTACTCTCCAGATTATGAGTTTCGTCCCTAAGCCTGGCTGGCGCTCTACCAGCTGAGCCACCCCGGCTCCAGCACCAAAACCCGGGCTGCACGTAAAAAATCTCCCTATCCATCGCGGCTTTCGATTGGAAAGTGTTTAATGAACTGTGAACCATGCATCGTTGAACGGGCCGGGTTCGGCGCCCATGGAATTCGACTACCTAACCCTCGACGATTTCGAACTCCGCGACAAGCGCGTACTGGTACGGTTGGATATTAACGCGCCAATAGACCCGACCACAAATCAAATCCTTGACGACACGAGAATCGTTGCCGCCAAACCAACGTTAGATGCTCTGACGCGCTCAAAGGTTGTTGTGCTCTCGCACCAGAGCCGCCCCGGAAAAGACGACTTCACATCACTACAGCAACACGCCACACTTCTTCAGAAGAACTGTTCGCAACGGGTAAGATTCATTGATGACGTTATGGGACCTGCTGCTCGTGAAGCGATTAGAAAACTCAGCCGAGGTGAGGTGTTGGTTCTTGATAATGTTAGGTTCTGCGCTGAGGAGGCTTTGGAAGATAAGGGTGAGAAGCTCGCCAAGACCAATCTCGTGTCAAGACTGGCGCCGTTATTCAACCTGTATGTGAATGACGCGTTCGCCGCCGCCCACCGAGCTCAGACTTCCCTCGTGGGATTCCCATACGTTCTTCCATCGGCTGCAGGGAAACTTATGGAGAAAGAGCTTGCCGCACTGCAACAACTATTGCAGAGACCAGAACGTCCCAGCACCTATCTACTGGGAGGAGCGAAGATTGAGGACAAGGTTCCAGTAATCGAAAACATACTCGCCACCGGAAAAGCGGATCATGTCCTCGTCGGGGGAAACGTGGGAAAGATCTTCCTGAAGGCTTTGGGTCAGAAGTTCAACGAGGTTGAAGAGGAGGAATTTGCAGAAGTTCCCGATCAAGTTGAGAAGGCAAAGAAGATCCTCGCATCCTATAGGAATCGTATTGTCACGCCGATCGATTTCGGAACGCTCGAAAACGGAAAACGAGTTGAGACACAGATACAAAGGCTCTCAAGAGCTGGCAGAACCCTCGACATAGGCGCAGAAACAGCCCAAAAATTCTCGGAACTCGTTGGAGAATCGAGGACGGTTGTAGCGAGCGGCCCCATGGGTGTCTTTGAGCAGGATGGTTTCGAGCTTGGAACGAGAACGGTACTTGAAGCCATGGCTAGTGCTGGCGCGTTCACAGTCATAGGTGGCGGTCACTTGGCTGGATACGCGGGTATCATGGGCATAGCTGAAAGATTCTCGCACGTAAGCACAGCAGGGGGTGCAATGCTCACGTTTCTTGCAGGTGAGGAATTGCCAGCGATCACCGCACTCGTGCAAGCCGCGAAACGGCACAAGAGAAAGTAAGGTAGCCGGCAAGCGAGAATTTTAAGCGCGGGTCTTTCATAGTCGGCGTGTGCCTCGGTGGCTCAGCCTGGTAGATGCCCCCAACTCACGCGGGCACTGGTGAGCAGCCGCCTTGTAACCCAAAACGCCAAGAAAGCGGCAGGTCGCGGGTTCGAACCCCGCCCGAGGCTCCATACGTTCACTACAAGAGCCGATTCAAGTCTTCGACAGTCAGATTTGCCTGCCTAAGAACTGATCTGAGTGTTCCTTTCGCAAGTTCACGATGCATAGGCACGATGACTATTAGCACTTCCTTACCATGTTGCCTCTTCATCCTAACGTGGCTGCCTTTCCGGCCAACAATCGTGAACCCCATCTTAGCCAGAACCTTGACCATTTCGCGGCCGGAGATGACTGGGAGCTTACTCAAGCTCGGCCAACTTTAACGACGGTGACCAGAGGTCGATAATTCGATGCTGGAACTCTTGCATCTTCATCTTCAAGGTAAAGCTCGATGGCCTCCTTTAGATTGTCGATAGACTCCTCTACAGTCCTTCCCTGGCTCCTAAACCCAAGCTCGGGGCATGTGGCAACGTACCATCTGCCTTCCTTATTTACTACAGAAGAGAATTCAAGCGTTCGTCTTGCCATCTTACTCTCCCATTCTTATTCGCTCACAATGAGCATTACTTCCGTTAATACTTTCTCAAAAAGGGCGAAGAGGAGCGTGCACAAATGCTATCCAAGACATCTAGCTGAACTCCTGTTTTCATGCTGCTCAAAACCAATGTTGGATTGAGCTTCGAGTTTGCTCTACCATTGTTCAGCCAAGCTCTCTCGCTCCGGCTCTTACGAGCGCCTTAGAAAGGCGTAAAACAAGCCAATTTGTAATACACACGACCATCGAATGTAACACTCAAGGTGTATGGGTGTGTGTGGGTCACGTGGCGGAAGCAGAATTTGAACTGGAGGAAGTTTGATTCCCCTACATCTCGAGCAGGTCAAGCCGAAGTGGTCTGCCCATTATCAATCCAGAGCAGTCTTCTCTGTGCAGAACATCTAGGTGGAGGGCAGCTTTGTTCGTTTGTACGTTACAATGTTTCAGGCAACTTCGAAGACCACCCCAAAATGAAGAAGCAAAACTCGGGTCAGATCTCCGGATCGCTGCAACAGTAGTGTGCTGCTCTTCAGAATAGTTTCTTCCGCCGCAAGGCCAGCAAGACCACTGCAGCAATCAGAACGAACGCAACAATCCTCCCTGCCTCTATCACATACACATTAGTCCCCTGTCCGTTGAGTGGTTCTCCCGTGATCGGGTTGAGCAATGTTTCCACTGGCGCAAAATTGTCTGTTAGAATCGGCGCGTTGCTAGTCACCAGTGTGAAATAGTTGCGAACATCATCCCTGAGTTGACCATGAGATAGATTTGAAGCGGCTGCGAGCCGTTGGAAATCCGCCTCGGCTAAATGATTGCTGGAGAGCTGCGCCACGAGTATAATGTTCTGAACGCCTGGATAATCGGTTCCTTTGACCGCGAAAGTGTAGACGTTCGGGAACACCGCATGGATGGTGGTGGCCTCCGCGTTCAACAGTTGAGAGGCGTCGCCCGAGATGCTTGCGATCAGATTTGAAACCACGAACCCTTCGGGTGTTAAGTGATCTGCTAGGAGCTTGAAAAATTCCAGTGTCATTAAATGAAATGGGACATAGCTCTTCGAGTAAGCGTCGAGGATCACCAAATCGTACTTCTGGTTGCTTCGCTGTAGAAAGATGCGTCCGTCTTCGTTGTAGAGGTGCAATCGTGGATTGTTTGGGTCAACGTTGAAGTACTGCTCAGCGACCCTGGTTACTTCGGGATCGATCTCCGTCACGTCAACCAACACGTTTGCATAATGTTCTAGGAATGCCTTGGGACCGGTAAATCCTCCCCCACCGATGAAGAGAACGTTTGTGATGTTAGGATTCACAAGAAATGGAAGTTCGAAGTATCCCGTATAGGCGAAGACTATTCTGTCGGGGGTGCGTAGGTCCATGGCACTGTGGAAGTTATCATCTAAGATCAGGTAGCGGACAGTTGATTGATACGCCGGGTCATATGCGTCCGCTACGAGTAGATGGTGGTAGGGCGTATCGGTTTCATAGATAGTATCTCCAAGTGCAAGCGAATAGGTTGCGACTGTAAGCCGATGAGTCACCAAGTAAGGAGCCGCGAACGGAACCACCATCAGAACCAGAAGAACAAAAATCTTCATCCGTGCTCCCAGTCCGAGGAATGCAACGATAAGAAGCGTTACGCCGAGTGCAACGATGATTTTGTTTACACCAAATTCGGGTATAAGAACAAAAACGGTGAAGAATGTTCCCACTATACTGCCCAACGTTGAAAGCGCGTAAAGGTTTCCAGAGGCCTTTCCGAGTTTATCAAAGCTTCTGGCGGCCAGTCGAATCGCATAGGGCGAAACCATCCCCAAGAGAACGCTTTCGGGTCCCAGTAACAGTGTCGTTGCGAGTAGCGGAGCATACCTTTCGCCGGCACGGATTCCAATGATCGAGTCGAACACTGGAGGAGCAATTGCCGGGAGAGCTAGAACCAGCACGCCTGCGACAAATATGAGCAGCGAGAGAGTCTGCAGGTCAGGTCTTCTGTCTGCAAGCTTGCCGCCGAGATAGTAGCCGGCGCTCAGAGAGGCAAGGACCACGCCTATCAGACTGCCCCATACGAAGATTGAGTTCCCAAAAACAGGAGCAAGCAGCCGACTTCCTAGGAGTTCCAGCGCCATCACTACTGCGCCTGAAACGAAAACAGAGATCAGAAGACGCAGTTGGCGAGGCATGGTTGGCTAATACTACGCTCGTGTGCGGTCGTATTAAACACCAATCAGCCATCGAAATGGTCCGACTATCATTATTTTTTCGTGAACAAAACTTTCTGCAAGTAAACTATAATCTATAGCATTAACTCGTCAAGATGAATGATTATCGCGTCGTGGGTCTTGACTTTTGATGATGACGATGAGACGCAGATGCTGAAACTATTGTTGGATGCGTACGGAGGAGAGGGCACAAGCGACGCCATCAAGGTCTTCCAGCAGCACCGATCTAAGAAGAAACAAGTGCTGACATTACACCACTAGGCGTGGTGCCACCAAAAGGACTAAGTTCACAGGAGACTGAAGTTAAGGTGCTTGACAAACCTGCTCAGGACCATGACCAGATAGAAGAGTATTCAGTCATCCCTATAGCCCTGAAGACCCGTCGGTAGGCCTCGAAAAGGTAACTTTGTCACTCTACGCGTTGTCAAACGCTAGGCTCTAGTTTGGCCGATTCTCGTGTTGCTCGGTATCGGGCATGTGGGGATTGAGCCGGGCATTACAATGGTTTCTACATTCAACTTCTACTTTTACCCTTACTCTCACAGCCTTGCTGGCGCGGCAATCTGCTCTTTGCTTCTGGGAGTCGCGTATTTCGCAGTGCGTCGCGAAAACAAAGCTGTCCTGCTACTCGGAGGACTGGTGTTCAGTCACTGGGATACCCTGACCAAAGCGCTCTCGTTTTTTGAAGCTAAAGCATCTGGACAGAGCAAACTTTGGCACGCATTCTCGGTAGTTTCATGGAAGCTTTGACAGCTTCTTCCGCTTCGGTTAGATTTGAACTCATAGGCGAAGTGCACCATACAAAATTCGTATATGCATGGTGCCAGCTCCATTTCCATGGTGACGTCAATGGCGGCGACGGCTACTGTGACCAGCAAAAGCATGGTGACAATCCCCTCTTCGATCCGACGGAAGTATGGAATCAAGGAAGGGGACAAAGTACAATTCGTTGAGGTTGATGGGGCTGTTATGATGATTCTGGTCAAGAGCCTTGCGGAGATGCATGGCCTGTTCAGAGAGCACGCCAAGGTCCTCAAGGAAGGTATTCGTGAACTCAACCGTGAGCATAGGCGAGAAGCGCGAGGATGAAATCGACAATAGTGATCGATGCAGGTGTCTTGGCACTCCATTTTGCCCAAGATCCAAGAGTTGCCGAGTATTTTGACAAGATTGATGAAGAGAATGCCCGCGGATTGGTAACCAGTGTAAATTTGGCGGAATTCTACTATAAGACTTGTAAGAAGCTTGGAAGGCAGGCCGCGGATACTGGCTATTTCCTTCTGCGAGCTTCAAAGCTGCAGGCTGTCTATGATGATGCACTGACTCGCTTGGCAGGCCTAGAGAAATGTCGACAGCGACTCGACCTATCTCTTGCTGACTGTTTCGCCTTGGCCCTCGCGAGAAGAGAGATAGGTGTTCTTCTGACTACCGATAATGAACTGGGGAAGGCAAAGGATGTTCAAGTGAAGTTCTTCAGAGTGTAGGCAAAGAGAGCAGTTGGTGGGGGCGGCCGGATTTGAACCGGCGACCACGCGGGCCCAAGCCGCGTATCATAACCATGCTAGACCACGCCCCCAGAAAGACGCTTCCAGCAACGTCCCGCCGCTATTAGCCAAAGGATTCCGTAATGAGGGTTTCTAGCCATTGTGGAAGAGTAGCTTTTCAGCTCGTATCTCCGGGGCAAGTGATTGCAATACGAATTTCGGGAATGTTTTTCGGCGCGATGCAATTCCGATCCAGACATATTCGCAGTTGTCGAAGGAGTGCGCTAGAACGCCAAAACGAGCTGACCTCGAAGCCTTCCATGATCGCCCATCCTTTTTCTTTCATCTGACGAGCCGCTATCCATACAGGTCACGAAAGGCTTTTGAGTGAACCGACCCATAATTGCAGAAAGTTGGGTTCTGCTTTGTCTGAAGAAGTGGAAGGTTTCATCGACGAATCGGCCGAAGTGGAGATCGTCGTGGAGATTCCTGTAGTTGAATGGGGTAGCTATCTATACGTCTGCTCCGAGTGCGGAAGCGATCTCACCGACATACCATACTACAACCGATACTATTGCGCGAATTGTGGTTTGCACTACTAAATTTCAGTGCCTAGCGTCAGCAGCAATCTTTGTTTATCTAACCTAGACTCCTAACGGTGGCGCTGGTCACGATTGCCGCGATACAGGACTAGTAGCTACTCCGTTTGGAGAATGTGTCTTATCGTTTTTCTTGCTTTGCTTGCGGTCCTGCCAATCGCTATTCCAGATTCAACAAGAGCGGTCACGGCGTCGGGTGATCTTCCGAGGTACATTGACGAGTTCACTGTCCCAACGCCGAACGCGGCGCCTCTTGCAATAACAGTTGACAAGCATGGTGACGTATGGTTCACTGAGTCGAATGTCAGCAAGGTAGGCAGGTTCAGTCCTTCGACCAATTCCTTCAGTGAATACTCCATCCCTGGAGTCGGAGACATGTGGGGGATCACCATCGATCAGAATGGCTACGTCTGGTTTACGCAGTACTCGGGGAGAGGTTCCGTGAACCCCGGAGGGTCCATAATGGCGGGGGGCCAGGGCCGGTTAGGACGATTGGACGCTGCAACTGGAAATGTCAGTTTTGTGGATATCCCAACTGTAGGCTCGTTCCCATTCCGCATAATCGCTGACCGAGAGAACCGAATCTGGTTCACCGAACTACTCGGAAACAGAACAGGTGTCTACGATCAGACAACTGAGAAGTTGACTGAATACGAAGTCTCCAAGGGCCTATCAGGTCCGGCAGATTTGGTATTCGACCAAGATGGAATGCTATGGTTCACCGAGTCCTTTGACCGCAAGGTTGTCAGATTCAATCCTCAAACTGGAGAGTCCACCGAGTTCTCATTCGGATCACAGGTCTTCTCGCCAGTCGGAATCTCAATCGACAATCAAGGGCACGTCTGGGTGGCGGATCACGGAGGAAACTGGATCGCAGAATTCAATCCGCAAACACAGACAATAATTCGGTACCCCACTCACATGATTCAAGGTGATCTTACAATACCGAACGGCCTGCTTATCGATGATGAAGGAAGAGTCTGGTTTAGTGAGCATGTTGGGAATGCAATTGGTTACTTCGATCCTCGAAGTCAGAGCATGATTGAGTTCTCGATTCCAACAGGTCCAATTAGCACAGTTCTCTGGATTGCGTTGGCGCCGAACGGAGATGTCTGGTTCACGGAGTGGAGTTCGAACAAAATCGGAGTTGTTCACGCTGATAGGTCAGTCCCAATATCACTGCAATCGTCGCAGAAGCAGCTGCAACTAGAACCGGGCAAGGAAGCCTCAGTCTCCATCGATGTGAAAACGGCGCGGGACATTGGCGGCAATGGTGTACTGGAGTACTCGTGGGGAACCTACAACCCGAGAGAGGTATCTGTCTCGTTCTCACCTCAGAACCCGTCTCTAGTGGGGTTGGCGGATGTCGCTGTCCAGGCGAAGCTTAAGATCTCAGAGAGTACCAAGTCCGGTAACTACACTCTAGGTCTCGGAATTGAAGTAGGGGCCGTCAGGGTTTGGACGATGGTTCAAGCACAAGTCGTACCACCTACGAGCACATCATCCTCCCAGCCACTTCTCGCATTCGTTGCTATTCCCATACTTGCTCTGGTCGGACTGGGCGGCCTGCTTCTTGTTAGGCGTGCCCACAGAAAGCCCTCCGCCTAACAGGCCTCCCACGCAGGGTCAGGTTTAAACATCGAATAGACCAATTTTGTGAAAGAGGAGTTTTCTTGGCGGTCTCAGACAGGCTCAGTCAGTTCACAGAATCTGTCATTCGTGAGATGACGAGGCTTAGCGACGAATACGGTGCCATCAATCTCTCCCAGGGCATGCCAGATTTCGACCCGCCGTCTCAACTCATTGAAGCTGCGGTTGAAGCGATAAGACACGGGTCAAATCAATATGCAATAACTTGGGGGCAGAAGAATCTGAGAGAAGCCATTGCAACCAAGGTCAGCGAGTACAATCGCATCGATGCTGATCCAGACAAAGAAATCACGGTGACCTGTGGCTCTACCGAAGCAGTAACCGCAGCATTCTTGGGATTAGTCAGTCCTGGCGATCGAATAGTTGTCACCGACCCATTCTATGAAAACTATGTCCCAGACGCGATAATCGCGGGCGCAGAGCCAATCTATGTCCCCTTCGTCGGGAGAGATCTCTCGATTGAAGAAGAAAGTCTGAAGGCCGCGATGAGCAAAAAGCCGAAACTGATCATACTAAACACGCCGAATAATCCAACAGGCAGAATCTTGGACCGTGCACAGCTGAAGCTCATAGCCGACCTCTGCGAGGAGAGGGGCACGATCGCAGTCATGGATGAGATCTACGAGCACATTGTGTACGACGGCAAGAAACATGTGAGCATGGCGACTGTCGGAAATATGCATGACCAAACAGTCACAGTAAGCGGGGCATCCAAAACCTACTGCGTGACGGGATGGAGGGTCGGGTGGGTCATCGCCGAAAAGAAACTCTCTGAAGCCGTTAGGAAGATCCACGATTATCTCACAATCTGCGCTCCGACCCCACTCCAAGAAGCACTCGTTACCGCACTGAAGTTGCCAGAAACGTACTACACTAGACTCGCCGAGATGTATGACAAAAAACGAAAACAAATGATTAAGGCCCTCGACGATGCTGGTCTTGAGTATCATAGACCCGAAGGCGCCTACTACATTCTCGTATCCGCTCCCCCTGAATTCAAAGACGGACAAGAGTTCACCGACCATCTTCTGAGGAAACTTGGCATAGCGGTTCTCCCAGCGAACGCTCTTTACCATAACAAGGAGCTTGGAAACCGAAAGATCAGGATAGCATACTGCAAGAAAGACACAACTCTCCACGAAACAGGCCGGCGACTGAAGAAACTTGTAATCAAACCCAAAGGAGCTCCAAGGACGAAATCGTAACCTGGCGAGGGGTATGCAGGTTGGCATCAGCCGGTTTGCTCAGAACCCTAGAAACGCTTTCAAAACAACCCAGCCCAGGACCAGCACCCGCGTTCTCTCACGTTCACATCTGCCGTGCATTACTCGCGATAGGAGACGAAGGTCCTATCGGCAGAATCGAACTCTCAAGGAAGTTGGCACTGGGAGAAGGAGCGATTCGTACCATCATAAGACACCTAACCCAGGCCAAGCTGATCCGCGTCGTCAGAGATGGTTGCGTGCTGACTAAGCGAGGCACTGACTTATACAACCCCTTGCGGGCGAAACTTTCGAGAATCGCCTTCATCGACGCCAAGCAACTGTCGCTTGACAAGTTCAGTGCAGCGATCTTAGTTAGAGGGGCCTTGAGATTTGTGAGACGGGGGATCGAACAGAGGGATGCAGCCGTCCACGCTGGTGCCACAGGAGCCTGCACTCTAATTGTTACTGGCAGCGCGTACCTAATGCCAATGGCCGAAACCGACGAGTGGAAACTTCAACCGCAAGACCCACTAGTTCGAAACCTGGAAAAGCTGTTCCATCCGAAAAATCGCGATGCTCTGGTAGTTGTCAGTGCACCCGACAATGCTCTGGCCGAGCATGGTGCGATTTCGGCCGCTCTGACACTGCTGGAATGAGCGAGGGCGACGCTGACCTGTCTATGCCTATTTGCCTTCGATGAACTCCTCGACCATTCTTCGTGCGACGTTGTCGGGGTACTGTTCAGGCGGAGCCTTCATGAAGTAAGCCGACGGCGCTTTCAAAGCACCGCTCAATCCTCTGTCCAACGCCAACTTCGCGCATCTTATTGCGTCGATTACAACGCCGGCGCTATTCGGCGAATCCCAAACCTCAAGCTTCAATTCAAGATTCAACGGGACATTGCCAAAAGTAGTCCCTTCCAGTCGTATGTACGCCCACTTCCTATCCAACAGCCAAGGCACATAATCGCTCGGGCCAATGTGCACATTTTCAGGCGCCATTTTGTAATCGAGAATAGATGTCACTGCGCTGGTCTTCGAGATCTTCTTACTCTCAAGCCTCTCCCTCTCAAGCATATTCAGAAAGTCCGTGTTCCCGCCCACATTTAGCTGCATCGTGCGTTCAAGCTTCACAGCTCGCTCCCTGAAAAGCTGCGTGAGCACTCGGTGAACTATCGTCGCACCAACTTGCGACTTGATATCGTCACCGATGATGGGTAGACCACGTTTCTCGAAGACCTGCTGCCAACGCTTCTCCCGTGCAATGAAGACTGGAATACAATTTACTACGGCGCATCCAGCGTCGAGAGCCTGCTCGACGTACCACTTCGTAGCAAACTCGCTTCCGACTGGGAGATAGTTGAGAAGTACGTCAGTTTTTGTCTCCTTCAATACATGAGCGACATCGACCGAATGCGACGGATGCTTCTCGACCACTTTGCTCAGATACTTACCAATACCGTCATGGGTCATGCCTCTCTGAACTTCGACTCCCAGCTTGGGAACATCGCTAAACTTTATCGTGTTGTTCGGCTTCGCAAAGATTGATTCTGAGAGATCTTTCCCCACTTTGTTCTTGTCTACTTCGAAGGCGGCAGAGAAGACTATATCGCGAATGTGGTAGCCGCCAAGTTTCACATGCATTAAGCCCGGTATGAATTGGCCTTCTTTCGCGTTCTTGTAGAACTCCACACCCTGAACCAGTGACGACGCACAGTTCCCTACTCCAACAATGGCTACACGTATCTTGGCCGTAGTGGTGCCCTCCTGTCTAGACGGATAGCTCGGGAAGTTGCTGTACACCTATGTAAAAAGTTACTTTGGGTCTCGGCGAGACCCTCAGTCTGATGTGAAAATTGTCGCAATAGGCGGTGTGAATAGACTATATCCATGTCCGCGAAGTATGAGGGCCGGCATATTGGTGAAGATGCGCTTGGAAAAAGGTCAGCGTGAATCGTTTCTGCGTGATGTCGATGAATTCTGCAAGGAACTCAGACCGATCGAGGAATTATGCTATGTCGAACACAACTTCAACGATCAACTGATTCCACTGTGCAAGAAATACGGTCTTCTGGGGATTCCGATACGCGAAGAGTACGGTGGACGCGGTGCTGATTCTGTAACCTATACAAGGGCGCTTGATCGGATCGGGATGGAGGGAACAGGTGTTCGCACGTTCTTCTCCGGGCACACGTCAATTGGTCAAATTCCCATTCAGACGTGGGGAAATGAAGAGCAGAGGAGGAATTACCTGCCGCCATCAACCAGAGGAGAGAAAATCCTAGCTTTCGGTTTGACAGAACCCGAGGCGGGTAGCAATCCGCTCGAAATGAAAATGACCTACGAAACGAAGGGAGATCATTATCTCCTGAATGGTGTTAAGTACTTAATCTCGAACGCGGGCATAGCACACGCCATTGTAACCTTCGCCTATCCCAAAAGTGGAGGGCGAGTGAGCGCGTTCATCGTCGACACTGACAAGGAAGGAATACTGAAGCAGGATTTGACCACAAAACTGGGCATGCCAACTGCCAACACAGCCCTCTTTGAGCTTCACGACTACCCTGTGCCCAAACAAAATCTGCTCGGCAAGGAAGGTGATGGTTTCAAGATCGCGATGTCCACTTTGATGAGTGGACGGCTAAGCGTTGCAGCCGGATGTCTCGGTGTAATGGCAGACTGCCTAAACGAGGCGGTTCGATACTCGAAAGAACGCAGTCAGCATGGCAAGGCGATCGCGAGGCATCAATTGGTCCAAGAGCACATTGCGATGATCAAAACTGAACTCGATGCGGCCCGATGTCTAGTATACCGAGCGGCACGATGGAAGAGCAAATACGACGAGGATCCGACAAATGCCAAAGTGCGAGAGATTGCCGATAGGCTGATTGCAGAAGGCAAGTTCTATGCCTCTAACGCGGCATGGGATGCTGCAGACAGGGCGGTTCAGGTGTTCGGCGGGAGAGGCTACTCGTATCTGTTCAGGCCAGGCAGACATCTGCAGGACGTCAGGGTCTGTAGGCTCTACGAGGGCACTGATGAGATTATGAAGCTGAAGATAGCGTCTGCAGTCCTCGGAAAGGAGTACGAAGCCTACCGCTAGCTGGTGCTTCCTGCCTCTAACTTCGTCTTGACGCATTCAAAGAACTGCTGAGTGAACTTGTTCGTGCTCGTCTGAATGAGGCTAGGTGAGATCTCCCCCAGCAAGCCTCCGAGTTGAGCATCACTTTTCCACGCCAACTCGGTGGAATTGGCATCGATCTCTTTGAGATCCATTGAGGCACTAAGTCGGACCGACACCCCAGCGCCCTTTCCTGTTGCCTCAAATGATGAGTGAGAAGGGGGCTTTTGGTCGACTAATGTAAAGTCGAACTTGAAGCTCCCTCGTATGAAGGAAATTCCAACCTTCACGGTCACGCTGAAACTCTTCGAATCTTTGACTTCAAGACTCTGCAAGTCCGGTAGACAATGCGCGATTTTCTCAGGATCGGAGATGAAGCTCCATACCTTATCGCGCGGCGTTGCGAGAACGTATGTGCCCTCAAGGTGCATTGGTTATCGTCCTATCAGACTTGCTGCTGACCGAAATAAAACAAGTGTTGACTATTGCGGGGCTGAGCTCTGACCTTGTTTGCTCAATGTTCTGGCGGTCACGAGATATGCGAGGTAACCCACGATCACTGCGATGAACTGTCCGGCAAACACGGATATTGCCGCTTGGGAAGTTGAAACTTCTGGTTTGACGATCGGCAGCATCACGGATAACCAGAATCCAGTTATCACAATGTATGCGATGCAACCAGCAAGGGTGCTGAACTTTCGCGAGCGGTAGATGATGAGCAGTCCCACGAATGAGAAGACGGGTGAGAGCATCGCAATCGGAGAGGCTTCCACGCCTAAGTTTGCGATGAATTGACCGAGCGTTAGACCCAGAATGGCCGGGAATCCGAACAGGGCGACGAAGGCGCTCGGTATTTCGCCAATCTTCACCTGATATGCGAGCAGTGAGATCTTCGGGAGGCCGATGGTTCCCGCAGCGTAAATGGCTGCGAAGATGACGAAGGTTCCGAAATCTCCTAACTTCAAGTTAAGAGTCGACTCCCCTGCCATAATAAGGCGAACAGGAAAAGCCAAATTATGTGGACGAAGTGCCAGTAGGTCGCTGTTGCTTCGACAAATCCATGATTCTTGGCCGTGTACTGGCCCATGAAGGCCCGTATGTCCGTATAGCCGTAAGCGATCACTCCTGCAACGACGTGTGCACCGTGAATGCCGGTGAGCAGGTAGAAGCTTGCTCCGAAGAAATTAGTCGCCGGCGTCAGTATATTATTCAGAATCAGATGCGGCCACTCGAAGCCAAGCTGGAGGATCGGAAACAGGCTACCAAGAATTGTCGTCCCTATTAGCCCGACCTTGAAGGCTCCGACGTTGCCTCTTTTCAGTTGCCAAATAGCCCACTCAATTAGCAGGCTGCTTGAGATCAGGACAAGCGTCTGAATGCGTGGTAGGAAATCATCGAGGATAGGTGATCCCGGAGGAGGCCAGAAAGCGAACCTCGCTCTTATGGCGAAATACATGCCGAAGGCGCCTCCGAACAAGAGAAGCTCGGTGAGGATAACGATCTGGATGGTAAGGTTAATGTCGACAGGGAATGCTCCAAGGACACTGTCCCGAGGAATGCGACCGAAAGATCTCGAAACCACAGACGCCCAGCTCTTGGTGTCATGATACAGAAACCCGAAAAGGACCGCTCCAAATGAGAGCAACAAGAGTAGACTTCCGGGAAAAATCAGCCCCTTCAGAAGCAGGAAAAGCCCGGTCAGGGCAACTCCCGTGCCTAATCCTATGAGTGCAGGCCAGATACTGTGCTCGTAATATTCCGGAACATGTCCCTGAGATTCATTCTGCTCAGCTGCATGTCTCATTTCGTCGAGCCCTCCGCCCAGCGACTCGGCATCAAATATAAGTTTTCGCTAAACTTATTGGCAGCGCGATCTCTCGCAAACCGAAATTGTCTTTTATCAGCGAAGTGTCCCATCCCGCAAGACGCGAAGATCAATGGTCTATCGAAGACTTTACGAAATTATCGGCCTAGTATGCGGCTTCGTTTTGATCGATTATGGCTTTAGTTTCCTTGCCTCCGGTTTTCCTGGAGCCCATGCGTCTACCTCCCAGTCCGTTAGCGTTAGTCTGCTCGTTGCCGGTTCCGCGACCGTTTTCATATCGCTTTACTATCTCCTTAAGCCCGTTTCGGCTTCAGTTTCGTCGTCACTGAGACCAGTCACGAGTACACCGGATGTTGGTGTTGAGCTAATCTCTGACGAGAAAGACATTGGTTCTCACTACGGTCTCTACAGGACAGTTGAATATATCGGATATTTCTTTACAGGTCTCGGGATATTCTCCGCAGCCGACTTGACCCTACAAGTTTTCATCCCTTCGATATACAACGAGACTCGATGGTGGATTGAAATTCTGCTCGTGACATTTGGTGTGCTATCGTACGCGATATTTGTATCCATAGGCAGACTCGGCGCCCAAGAAGAACCACATATCATGCAGCCGACTCCACGTTCTACTCCCCCTGCCCCAGCTACCGCAACTGAGGCAACAAAGACCGCGCCTCCATCATACGACGATCTTTTGGAGGTCAGAATGAACGCTTTTGCGAAATCTGGAACTGAAGAGTACGAGCGGCGTCTAGCTGATAACATTTATGATGTTCTAAGGATCGAGACGGGGGGCGTCACAGTTTGGAGAGAAGACAGGCGAGGGCTTCGCTCAGTTTACCTCGAAGGACCATATGAACTGAACTGGACGCGTCTCAAGGAGGCCCTTGACCACGGAGAGGAAATAAGAATCGGCTCTCTCTTTCTACCTTTGGAAACGATACGAGACTTTGTGGCGTTTCATGATCGCCCTGCTGAAGGCATCTCATCCCAAGCAGCCAGCTAATACAGCTGCAGCCGAGAGTTCTTGGCTATAACTTATGGAATCAGCAAGGCCCGCAGTACAACCGCTATTACTGCGATTGTCGTTATTGCAAAACACACCGCTACAACTTGTTCTCTCGTCATTTCAGTTATCCCTTTCGACGTCTGTATGTAAGTGAAGCCACAGTCGTTGTAAGTGCGCTTGCGAAGACCAAGATCGCCAGCGCAAGATGGGCTGTGACAATGAGGGGTTCAGTCCCTGAAAGCACCGTAATCATCCCTAGAATAACTTGGCTCAACAACAAGACGAATGTGAGAGTGGCAAAGGCTGTGACCTTGTGGGGCCATCGATACTTCTTCCACGCAAAGAGCATAGTCAAAACGACAAAGATCGTGACGACGATGGTCCAAAGCCGATGGGTGAATTCGATGACGATATTGGGGGTTAGGGGGGGAACGATTTGTCCGTAGCATAGAGGCCAATCAGGACATGCCAATCCTGATCCTGTCGAGGAAACCAAACCGCCAACCACTATTAGAAAGTAAACTGCAGCGACGGTGGTTAGCGACTGAATTTGGAAAGTTCCAATCTTCATGGCCACGGATCCCCGGAGACTCGAGGTCCACGGAGCCAGCTTACGATCAGATTTGCGATTAGCACCAAGACGCCTGCGCCTATCATGAACCCGCCGATACTAGCGAACAGGTTAGGAAGCGCATATTCAGCACCAAAGGTATACCACCGCCTCGGCATTCCTTGCAGTCCAAGGAGCAACATCATCGTGAACAACAGGTAGAGCCCGATCTGGGTTAATACGAAGTGGACATTGCCCCACTTCTCATTGTACATGCGTCCCGTCATGTACGGGAAGTAGAAGTACAAAGCAGCGAAGATTGCTTGCGTAGATGCCCCGAATAGCATAAAGTGCAAATGTCCCACCACCCAGTAAGTGTCCTGGAGTAAGTAGTCAACTGGGATCGAGGCTTGAAACACACCAGTGGCTCCCGCGACGAAGAACGTAGCTATGAAGCTGATAGCAAATTTCATTGGCACTTTGAGGCTGATTCGCCCTCCCCACATCGTGCCGATCCAATTGAAAACCTTGATTCCGGAAGGCACCGCGACGGCCAATGTCATGAACATGAAAGGAATTCTTGCAGCTATCGACAGCCCAGTGGTGAACATGTGGTGAGCCCAAACTCCGAACCCGAAGACGCCTATCATTATTGACGACCCCGCAATCGCACCGTATCCAAATATCTTCTTGTGCGCAAGCCTCGGAATAATCTCTGAAATGAGTCCCATGCCTGGCAATACCATAATGTATACTTCAGGATGGCCGAAGAACCAGAATAAATGCTGCCACATTAACACGTCCCCACCGAGTTTAGGAAGGAAGAATCCCGTTCCAAGGTTTCTGTCGAAAAGAAGCATTAGTAGAGCAGCCGAAAGCACAGGAGTTGCGCCCACGATCAGAAAAGCTGTGACGAGCATTGACCAAACGAAAAGGGACATGTTTCTGAACATCACACCTGGCGCACGAAGCTTGTAGATCGTCACGATGAAATTGATGGCTCCCAAGATTGAGGCAGTACCCACTAGTACAAGGCTCATTATCCATAGGTCAATTCCGTAACCTTGTGAGATAACTGACAACGGTGCGTAGCCGGTCCAACCAGCGTCTGGCATGCCTATCCACAAGAACGCCCCGGCGAATGGAAACAACCAGTAGCTGAGAGCGTTCAACCTTGGGAAGTACATGTCTCTGGCTCCTATGAGTTTGGGAATCAGGTAGTTAGCGAATCCTGCAAAGCATGGAATCACCCAGAAGAAAATCATCGTAGTCCCGTGAGTTGTGAACAGGCCGCTGTAGGTTGCGGGCGTTACAACTGAATTGTTTGGTTCGGTCAGCTGCGTCCTCATCAACATGGCAGCTACGCCGCCCAAAATGAAGAAGAAGAATGAGGTCGCGATGTACAGTATTCCGATATCAGTGTGATGCGTTGTGGTTAGTATCCCTTTTAGGCTAGAATAGAAGGCCGGCCTCTCTTTTTCTTCTACATGTAATACTTGCATGCTTTCGTCAATCCTTTCATGGTTCGACGATCAGCTTTCCAATCATAGCATAATGCGATACGCCACAGAACTCCGCACAGAAGATCCGATACTGACCCGGGGTGTCAGCCCTGAACCAATAATGGTTAACGTGTCCGGGGTTAGCGTCAATTTTCACCCCAAGGTCGTAAACGAAGAAGCTGTGAATCACATCCAAGGACGTTACCTCTAAAAGAACGACTTGTCCCGCTTTCACGCGTAATTCGTTTTGCACTCGAGTGCCGTTAGGGTACTCAAAGGTCCAGAGAAATTGCTCTGCAATAACTTTGATTGTAATCGAGCGCGCAGGCGGAGTATCGACTGCGATGAGTTGAATGGCCGAAATGACGCCTATGTAGCCCAGCACAACTGAAGTGATCAGAACGGACATGATCTCTATTTTTCGTTCTCGCGAGACCACTACTTAGCACCTGCCTTCTCGGGTTTCTCTCTAAATTTGATTATTGCGTAAAACATCAGTCCATAGACAACAATGCCCACAACAATTCCGATCAATAGGATCTGATTGAACAGGGCCCACTCAGCTGCAGCCTGCGATGACTGGGCAGCAGCAAACGGGAGCGACAGGAGAATGATCAGTCCGAGCAGTGTTGATAGTCTCGCTGTAAGGCGCATGGGATAGGCTTCCACCGAGCATTACCACATCAATTTTGGTTCGTGCAAATCTCTAGGACTGATATTTAGGTTTGGATGTTGCCCATTTTGCGACCAAGAACAGCCCAGCCTCAACAAGCGAAGTGATGTTGAAAAATAACTTTCAAAGAAGAGCATGATGGGAGTTTAGTGATGTCAAACAAAATACACGATAAGCCTCGAGCGACTAAGTCCGAGGAAAGAGAGCACATCGTCCCATTGGGGCTCACGACTCGGGAGGCGAAGGCTTGGTACCGGCATGACGTTATCATGCCATGGATCGTCAAAGAGCTATTGATGATAGCGAGCGCGACCAGACTCGTATTCTCAACATTGACTCCGCTAGGCGAATTCGGCAAAGCTAAATGTAGCATACAGCACGGCCTAGTCGATAGAAATTCATCCGCGATCGAATTCCGTATCGAAATTTGGAGAACCCGACAAGTTTGGCGAATCGCATCGGCGACTACTTCAGCGTGATGAAGCCGT
>Ga0209321_10000099_pt1 | contig 45152 bp, 46 predicted proteins | sample Rifsed16ft4_FD_184012 | JGI IMG/M metagenome (GOLD analysis project Ga0209321, IMG submission 184012) | Soil microbial communities from Rifle, Colorado, USA - sediment 16ft 4 - CSP-I_5_4 (version 2) | ecosystem: Environmental > Terrestrial > Deep subsurface > Rock core/Sediment | place: Rifle...
CTCTCTCTTCCTGATCGTAGTAATATGCGCCGGTTTGTATTTTGTCGACGGCGCTAGCGATCAAGTAAATGTCCATGAGCGTATGACTTGCTGAGCGGAGGAAGTCTGCGGGTATACCTCCTGTTGAACTTTCCAGGATCGTTGAAAGGTAATTGAATGGTATGCCCTCTGTGCTAAACTCCCTCGTGGAACCACGGCGGATGATCGTTTTCCCTAGGGGGCTTTCCTCATGCACCTGTAAAGGTTGGAGAGAATAGAACTGTCCACGCTTTTCAGGCCTAGTCTTCTGAGGAGGGCTTGTTGACCAAGAAGTAACCTCTTCCACTGATCTAAGAGTAGAGGCGGAGTGTATCTTTAGGACATCAGAATACTCAACTTCACTTCTCGATAGTGGCACATACTCGTGCTTAATCTCTGGAATAGTCAGTAAATCTTCCGTTGACGGCTTTGACGGAGCCCCCTCGGACCCCAACGGAACGAGAACCGTGACTGCTTCACGTCTAGTGTCTAATCCCAACAACCGATTGACCTGGTCGTCTACGAATCCTAGAATGACTCTTGCCTTCAACTTGGCTGAAGCAGCGATGGCCAGCAAGTTTGCCAAGATTGTGCCCGAGTCCCAGAAGAAGTGCCGGTAAGACCTTGCCTGATACTTCCACGCATTCCTCCAGTAGATTGCTGTTAAGATTAGCGATAGAGGCACTGACAGAATCTCTCCGCGTTTGCCAGCAGCCTCGTATAAATGGAATCGATAGTCGCCAGCCCGAAGCTGCCTCAATTCAAAATCCTGCGGGTTGAAATGGTAAACTCCGGCGCTAAGTCCTGGAATCTCGCCGCAGACAAGGTAGACTTCAACCTCATAGAGTGCGCCCGTCGCGGCTGCTGCGCGGAAAGCGTGAACCTCTCCCGTCAGAGACCTAATCTTCTTTGTAATTCCCGCGGATAAGTACAGGAGTTCTGCAACCCTCTCCACATCAACCGTTCCCCCAGTCGACTCGTTTCCCCTGACGCAGTCAATAGTGTCTTGAGAAGCGTGCGGGAAATCCTTAGGAAGCAGGACGGGTGCCAATTTCGGATAGATCTTGTATTGGAGAGGCTTATTCTCCCAGTCAAGGAAATGGGCTCTAGAACGAACACTAACTTCTGAATGCTTTGTCTCCTCATGATAGTGCATAGCTTCATCAATTTCCAGATTTCCCAACGTTCTTCAAGCCCTACTTCGACTACAACCTGAACTAAACTTAACCCTAAGCGGTGTTCGTATGAACCATCACTGTCGAAAGTTGGAGTTCGGCTGCTTTCTCTACCAAGACGGATTAACCTTTCCCGAAATATGGCAAATCGCTCACGGTTGCGAGGAGTTAGGTTTCACGTCTTTATGGTTGAAAGACAATTTGGCGCCGTGGATACACCTTTACCTTAAGGGTTGGCCTGAGCCTTCGAAGCCAGACTTCTCGGAATGTCTAACCACACTCTCAGCGTTGGCCGCTAGAACCAAGAAGCTGAGGCTTGGCGCTATTCTATGCAATACTTTCAGGAATCCAGCCTTGGTTGCGAAGACAATCGCAACCCTTGACATTATTTCCGAGGGAAGAATAGAGTTTGGGCTCAGCGCCGGCTGGAATGTGGTTGAACATGAGGCCTATGGGATCAATTTTCCTTCGGCTAGAGATCGTGTGACAATGCTTGAGGAGAGCCTTGAAATCATTGAGAGGATGTGGACACAACCTGAAGCAACCTTTCATGGCAAATTCCATAGCGTGGAAAAGGCAATTTGCAACCCGAAGCCTGTTCAGGAACCTTACCCTCCCGTGTGGATTGGCGGAGCAGGGTCTAAGACTCTGAAGCTGGCGGCGAAATTTGCTGACGGATGGAACTTCGGATTATGCGGCGAGGCACATTACGCGAGCAGGCTGACAAAACTCAACGAATACTGTCGTCAAATTGGGCGAGATCCGTCGAGCATAAAGAAGGCATGGCAGGGCATCGTTACCGGTTCAAGTCTGAGCGATGCCGATCAGGGAATTCTTGGCGGATCGTCCCAGGAGATCGCGAAAAAACTAGGCTCCTTCGTTGATCTAGGGGTTAGCTACTTTACGTTGCATTTCACGGACCGGACGACTCTGCGGACCTTCAGCCGCGAAGTGATCCCTGGGTTACTCTAGAGGGTCAGCTGCCGGCAATGTGAAACTTTGCGGCAAGCCCAAGATAGGACTCCAAAGCGGATTAGAGAATATCGTCTGATGGAAGGTGTTGTGCAGTTGAGTGGCAGAGTTTCCACGATCACGACCGGAGACCTTCCTAACAGCAATGGAAGGTTGAAATAGAGGCTTTATGCCATATGTCATAATATGCGAATCGAGAAGGCCACGGACAATCCATGTCCTCAATGCGGTGAGGAAACTTTAGATATTTACTACATTGGGCCTCGTGCCGCTAAAGTGGGCGCTAGATGCAGAAAATGTAAATTCGTCGGTTTCTACGTGGGCGATTTTCTGATGCCGATTATGGGACCGCCTCTTCTGGCAAGGTTCAGCAATGGAAGCCACCTCTAGATTGCCAGGGGCTGTATGTCGGCGTCGTCAGGATCTCTGGGAAGGGATCATTCCGAAAGGCGCAGCGGGAGATTCCGAAGCCGGTGACCGACCGATGTATCTGTGGTCGCAAGATCTCCGTGCGCAGACGCCCAGGCCAGAGTGGCATTGAAGAATACTGCCTTGGTTGCGGTGAACCCAAACATGGATGCAAATGTAGGTCCAAGTGAACACAGGGCCATTCTTAGCTCTTCCAACAAGGAAAAAGGTGACCGCTTGTACTGTCCCCTTTGCTCTGAAGCGGGTAAACCGGTTGAGATGGTGACGATTAAGAAAGATTCGCCGCAGTTCAGCTTTTACCAAGATAAGTTCGGATACCAGTACCACTTCTTCGCTGAATGCCCTAAGTGCGGAGCGAAACTCCTAGCTTACGCGAGAGGCTAATTACTAATATGGCCGCAGTTGCCGGATTTACTCCAATAAAAGTGCGCGAACCCAACGCACGAGAAGGCACACGTCATGGTTCAAGACGAATGCCCATGCAAAACGACAATAGTAGTGGATAGATTTGGGAGAACTAGCAAACGAAACCCACATGAAGCATTGTTCTAACTGTGGCAAGAAAATCGAGAACCCCGTTCTTTTCAAGGGGTACGTTTTCTGCTCAGACCAATGCAGAGAATCATTCAAGCATCAAAGGTAGCGGAATTCTCAACCACAACTGAGCTAGTGAGCAAAATCTTGGAAACTGTGCATTCCGGTTCTTACTTCTAAATCCTTGCGGCTTATCGCTCCAGTTTCATTGATTATCCGCCATCATGCCTTGAAGGTTGATTCCCGCATTGTACATCAGCCCCACTAGTCCAAGCCAACTACCCCGGTTCGAATCCCGGCGGCTGCACCATCTAGACGTTAATTTCTAGACATTATCGGATGCTCGCCGTTGGAGAATTTTAGAGGTGAACTTCGCAGAAAACGCCCAGGAAGGACTTCGATCGACTTCCTAGTTCTAGGCGTTCTTGAAGACGCTTGTCACAAGAAAAGTCGAGATAAGCTAGTGTGGCGCTAGGTGACTACCGGCCATTACCTGCGGTGTCAAGGACAGATCCGTCCAGCGGATGTGAATTATCAGGAGATCATACAGTTTATATGACATATGTCATAGATTTCAACCCATGACCGCCTCTTATAGGGCTCCAGACATTCCGGCTGAATTGATTACCCCGGTCCTTGTCCGTGATGAACTTTTGAAGTGCTTCGAGAGCGCAAACTGGGAGTTTGCGCGTTTAATGCACCAGCCTACGACCGATGAAGCGCTGCGTAACCAAGTTAAGAGCTTCGTCGACGACATCTTCCAAAGTTGTGGAGTGAGCTTTAATGATCCTACAAAGGCTGGCATCAAGACTGCCATCGACACCTGTAAGAAAAACGCAGAAGCATTGATGGGCCCGCAAGGCAGTGAGATTATACGACACCATTACGAAGAAATGATGAAGCTAGTTGAGAAACTCGAGGACTAAATATCGATTATGCCGCAGTGATGAATCGTAATGTCAAAGACTGAAGACACTCAACATTCTGGAATAGCTTGCGATTTGAAGGGGATGATCACCTCGTACGGTCTCGGGGCACAACAGCTCTTTGGCTGGACTGAGGACGAGGTAGTAGGCAAGCAGAGCGTCGTGATCTTTCACGAGCCTCACGCGGTTCAGACGCTCGTCCCTCGGCTCTTGAGGACGGCAGCAGAGACAGGGAAGTTTGAGGAAGAGGTGACGCTCGTAAGAAAGGATGGGAGGAAGTTCAGAGGGTTGCTGACCGTTCGACCCTTGAAGAAGGAGAACGAGATTACTGGCTACATGGGCATTACGAAGCATATCAGGGACCTGTAAGGGTCGACAACGGTCAAGAATGTCTCGTCCAGGGAACTGCGGCCCCCAATCCACCTTCGTCCTAATTGATATTTCTCCTAACTGCAATCACAGCCAGAGGAGCAGGCTCAAACGCGTCGTCGTCGATAACGTTAGCGAACCCGCTAGAATTTGACCCAATCATGTTTTCGTGTGGGTCTAGTGGTGCGCACACACACCGATGTACCGAATAGAACGAAATGCGAGCAATACAGGTACTACGTATGGCAAATAAGCTGAACTCGTGAGGCAATCTCGAATGAAATATTACGATGAAGAGCAGACAGGGGAAATTCGGAGAGCATTGGAAAAAGGCATACTATCATGGCCGAGAGTCAGCAAGAAGGAAATGATGGGTTGCCTTTGCTACTTCTACGGTAAGAAATTTTTCGCCTTCCTCGTGACAAAAGCCGTTGTGATAACTAAACTTTCCGAGGACGATCGCGTAAAGTTATCGAGACAAATGAATGGGGAACCTTTCAAGATGACTGGAAGAACGGTCAAAACATGGGTCAGAGTAGATTTGAAATCATCCCGAGACGTGAAGATGGTCCTGCCTTTCATTAAGACAAGCTACCAAGCGTCAAGATCCAGAGAATAAGTTTAGAAAATTTGGCCTGAGCTGAAGTGTGTAACTCGTGCCTCACCGATGATTCCACGGAATGTAAGTGCGCTTGCCTCTTGGATGCCGTGGGCGATGAAGTCTGTTGTCAGCGCTGTTCCCACAAAATCGACATAACGCACTCGATGCCTATTCGGGGAAGAAAGTTCTAGGATTTGCGTTCTGCCTTAAGAGAGTCATTGGATCGGTAAAATGGATTACTACTGCGAAAAATACCATGTATGGTGAGGGGTTCAGAATTTAACTATGGTTTTTGTGTGTGTGGGTCTAGTGGTGCGGGAGATCAAATTTGACCTCAAACTAAATCCGTGATTTAAGCCCAGTTAGGACACGGAAATCTAGAGCCACGAAAACAGCCGCTAATCCTGGTTTGAAAGATTCAGCGGAGAACTGGCGGAAAACGTATGGAGTTTATTGTCTGCTGATGTGACCTGCAGAAAGCAATAGCTCGCAGCATGCGCGCCATTCACCAAGAAGTATGGCTGCAGGCTATGCTTAAAGTAAGACTGAGAAGATAATGCCTGTCGATTCCAATTGCAAGGTCAGAACACCGCTGTAGTGATGAATGTCATTCCGGTGGGCATACATCAGGACCGATTCTACGACATCGTATTCTACTACGAGACGGACCCGAAGAAAACGCCGCAATCTTGTAGGCTTGGGCCAGAAGCCGTTCCAGCGGGGATACATCAGGGCATGCGAGTTCGCGTGAAGGCGATGCTAAGCACAGTTCTTGGTCTTGAGCTAATCACCTGATGCCACTTCCCTTTGGAGCGCAAGTTGACCGAGAAAGCAGGCATACCTAAGGGTGTTGTTAACGTTGTAACGAATCGTTCGTTTGAATTTTAGTGTGTGTGGGTAACAGTGGTGCGCACACACACAGTAAAACGACGGTTCAATTTCAAGTGCTCGCACCACTATACCCACACACACGACTAACCAGTTGAGCCAAACATGGATTGATCAAGTAAATCCCAACTAGACTGCGCAAGCACTAAGAGTGAGTGGCGAGTAAAGCAGCTCCGTTCGAAAATCTGGGGTCGGTGGAAAGGTGGAATCTCCGCGCGTCAAGCTACCTGTGTTATCGGAAATGCTTGGAGAGATACCAACAGGTAGCTTGGTTGCAGTATTCCACGATGGAGATTCCCAATGGGACATGCTTCTGGCCAACATATGCGCCGAGCATTTGAAGGCCGGTGGGAACCTCATCTATGAGACTTATTGCAGACCGCCAAATGAAGTGAGGCAAAACTTTCAGCGCTTAGCGGTAAACCTCGCGGAATATGAAGCCAAAGATATGGCCGTTTTGTATGACGGATACCACGTTCTAATCGGAAAGAAATCTTCAGAGAAATATCAAGCCGAAACGACGAACCTGAATGAATTATCTATCGCATCTTCCCAATCGGCTCCGCTGTGGCCCGCCGGAACACTGGACACTTCGGCCAATTATTCAGTTTTAGCCTTAAACCAGGAAAACGTCTTTTCGCGATTCTATCGCAAGATGGTAGCCGACTGGAAGTCTCAAGAACACATCATGATCCACGGTTTCGTGACTGGAGTGCATTCACCTGACTTCTATGAGCAACTTAAGATGGTAAGCGACGGTGTTGTCGAAGTTAGATTGGTGGAATATCAAGGCAAGATGATCGACGCGATTAGGACCCGATCATTCAGGGGACAGCGAGCGGATACCCAAATGAGGCACATCAGCTTCGATAGTAGGATGAAAGCCTCACTCCAAATAATGGCAAGATAATTGGTTCGCCCTTTGCGGTGGTTTTTCGTGTGTGTGTGTGGTAACAGTGGTGCGGGCGACCGAATCTGAACCGTGAACATTCATGTGGTGTATCCGAAGGCTTCACTTTGAGCTCTTGTTGATATCGTTTAGAATCGCACCTATTATGAAGGCCAAGACGCCTGCGAAGGTCAAGTAGAAGACATTTCGATAGGCGTCAATTTCGTTCACGGGCACGGACAATCTCTGATACAACAAGTAGAATCCATACAACCAAGCAAGATTACCCAGAGCGTAGAGAACTCCGCTGCTCCCACGTTTCAGGTTTGCTATGAAAGAACCGTCAAGAATTACGAGGACACCGAGAAGAATCGGTATGAAGACCATTTGACTGTATGTAGGTATGTCCGATTTCGCCAACAATTTCTGGGCGAAGAATAGGTTGTTGAAATTTAGCCCAGCGAATATGAGTACGACCAACCCAAGAACATAGAATACGATTCCTACCACGGACCGTGCAGACAACGGCGACCGACCCAAGCTAATTGTGGCTGGCACTTCTATAAGCTAATAGTAACCGATTGTGAATTAGGCAAACATTGGCCACGCAGGATCGGTCTCTCTGGATGCGAATTCGCGAATTCAAACTCAAAGACTACGACGAAGCCGCGAAGCTTTGGAAAGAAAGCGGCCTGATTATTCGTCCGGGAGATGAACTGGAAGGAATCAAGCTCAAACTGGAGCGAGATCCTGATCTGTTTCTGATCGCGGAAGAGGGCGGCATAATCTTGGGTGTTGTTATGGGTGCTTGGGACGGCAGAAGGGGATGGATCAATCACCTAGCAGTGACACCCAGCCAACAAAGAAGGGGGATCGGCACGGCTCTCATTCGTGAGCTCGAGAAGCGCCTTGCCAGAAAAGGCGCGAAAAAGGTGAATGCCCAGATTTACCAATGGAACCAGAAATCAATCGAGTTCTTCAAGGCGCTAGGCTATGAGGTTCACACAGACCTTATCATGGTCGGTAAAATGCTCGGCGAATGAGGACTGCGCTAGGAGATCTACGCGACTAGGCTGCTTTGGCTTCTTGGAGGGGCAAGTACTCGCAGATCTCTGATGGTTTTTCCATGATTCGGTTGATTGTGACTTCGCCGATCATTCTGCAGTATTTGGCGATTTGCCCGAGGTTCCAGACTATTATTCGCAAACTAGCCGCCACAGTTGCATCTTTCACATAGTTGAGGACCTTCTGGGTCAGTTTTCGCTCATCGTTCTCGGCTGCCTGCACCATCTCCACACCTTCATTGGCCAGATGAATCTCTGAGGTAAGGAGCGCCTTGAGAATATGCTCCGAAATCTTGGTAACCTGGTTGGCAAACTTAGCAATGTCATTCAGGATGGTTTCGCTAGCAATCTCCCGGTCACTTAGGACTAGGACCTCGTTAGCAATATTCTCAGCGCAATCCGCCATCTCCTCCAGACTTTTGGCGACGACCCTGTTGCCCGGAATGTGCAGTGGTGATTCTATGCCTATCTTGGAGCCTACGCTTCGATCCCGTATCGACAGAAGCAACTGCCTAACTATAAGCCAGTAGATCCGGTCGGATTCCTCTTCCATGTGTGCGACCTCGGTGGCAAGTTCAGGACGTCTCTCCACCAACGCCTTGATGGAGGCATCCAACATGGAGGATGTTATAATGTGCAAGCGACGCATGAGACCATAGATCGGAAAGCGGGTTGGATCCACGAAACTCTGAAGCGTGACCTGCTTAAGCGTCTGCTCAACAATACTCAGCCCAGTCAAACGTTGCGTGGTGGCGCGGATCTCTTCCAAGTGTATCTTCTTCAACTCATCCTTGGCAAGCACCTGGATGGTATCATGGCCGAGAATGTAGTTTGCGGTTATCACACGAGTGAGAAGGTTATTGGAATTGCAGAGGTCTGCGTTGACAACGCAGTTCTTAACCTCCTCTCGCTTGTGCTCCGTGCCTGGGATGAGCTTCAGGGTGCCGTCGTCTTCACGCTTGATTGAAACAATGTCGCCTGCTTTGAGTTTGACGTCTTCAACCCAGTCTCTGGGGAGGGAGACCGTTAAGGTAGAATATCCAACCCTCTGGACCTTTCTGGCTTCCATTCGGTTTTCCATTCGGTTGCACGGAATAAATATAGTCTAAGCACTAGCATATAGGGTTCAGTATTGTTTCCCAGAGTCTACACTTACTGAATTTGGCCTATAGAGATTGTATCACCTATGTCAAGTCATGTTGTAGAGTTTTCCGATAAATACTCAAGCACTTACTGAAAATGCAAAGGAGAAAACGTACTCAGCCATCTGTCTGATGCCCAATTCAATCCGTTCCTCGGGTTCGCTCACGAAGGTCATTCTGATATGGCCGGCACCCTTCTGACCGAAGAACGAGCCAGGTATTGCTACAACGCTCTTCCGGTACAGTAGACGGTTGCAGAACTCCTGGTCATCTCTATCCATCGCTGCTAGGTATCGCCTGATGTCCACGAAGAAGTAGAAGGCACCATCCGGTCTTGCTGTCTTTGCGTCGGGCAGTTGCTCTCTGATGCACTTCTCCATGAAATCTCTCCGTCTTAGATACGTTGGCACGACTAAATCACGAAGATAACGCTCCTTGATATCTCCACTTAGGAAGCGGACCATCGCGTGCTGGCTGATGGTGTTAGACGCGAGGCTTGTGTACTGCTTCACCTTCTCCATCGCATCTATGACCTCTTTCGGTCCAAGCGCGTAGCCCAAACGGAGACCTGGAATTGACGCCTCCTTCGAGAAGCTGCCAACCGAAATCACGTCCTCGTGTGCACCAGGATAGGTCGTGATCTTGGGTTGAGTATTCGCCCCATAAACAATATCGCGGTAGGTAGCGTCGTTCACTACCCAGAGCCCATGATCCGCGGCTAGGTCCATTAGACCTTTGACGAAATCTTCTCGCACGATCCTTCCCGTCGGGTTGTCAGGACTGAGTAGAACTACTGCTTTTGTCCTTCGCGTTATGAGTGATTTTAGTAGTTCCAGATTGGGTTGATAGCCGTCTTCAACATTCACAGGAAGTTTTACAAAACGAGCGCCAGCGAGTTGTGCAGACTCCAGGTAGCCTAGGTAAGTGGGGTCCGCTACGATCACTTCGTCGTTCTTGTTGAAAATAGACATGAAGGCGCAGAAGATCCCCTCTGTCGCCCCGTCTGTCAAGATCACTTCTTTCTCTGGATCGTACACTTCTCCTTGATTCCGCGCCCAGTCCTCTGCAATCAGTTTCCTCAGTTCGAGGAAGCCACGAGTTCCAGTGTACATGCTACTACCTTGGGGGTTCTCCGACATCCGTTTTACAATCTCAGCGGAAATTTCCGCTGGAGGAGGCAGGCTTGGGGCGCCGCCTCCGAAGGAAATTATTTCCTTTCGGTGGTTCGCTTCTGCTAAAAGGCTTGAGACGCGGCGGATGGGTGAGATGTGGAGTGCGGTAACCCTGTCGGAAAGCGTTACCATCTCGCTTATCCCGCTTGGTCTTGCTCCGATGATTCTGCGCGTGGTATAACCTTTCTAACGTCTGCTCAGTTGTGGAAAGCAGCTCAACGACAGCATGGGTGTAATACGTTTAGGGTTGGACAATTTCGAGAAGTAATACCGTATACCAAATGGCATACAGCAATTCGAGGATCATAAGCACATGCGGAACCTCAGGGAATACTTCTAATCTCATGAATTCGAAGGAATGATACGGCTGCGACCCCAGAAACGATAAAGTTACGGCGATTGCGAGGAGATACATTGCTTTGTGTTTGAATTTCGTTCGAGGAGGAGGTTGCTACGCAACCGACGGAAGATGTCTCCTCGGGCTTGAAGGCTCCTCGGCGAAGAACGACGATCGCAAGTGTGTTCTTCATGGGAGATTTGACGTATGGGTTATGCAAGACGACAGACTCCTCATCAGCGACTTAGGATTTCCATCAGAAGAGCCCAAACAGTGCCTAGCTCTCGGTATCAACGAACAATTAGCGAGGCAAATTGGCGGAGAGAGATCACGGCAAATCGGGAATGCATTTCTGACGACTGAAAGGAAATGCCTAGGTTGCGAGAAGAAATTTTGGTACAGCGACCACGAACTCTCTACGAAGCAGGCGCAAACTGGGAGAGGATACCTCTGCCCGAATTGTCTGAGTCATGAGACTGAGGATGATTTAACAAGGAAGCTTGGGTACTTGGGTTACTGGTGTGGCTGAGTCGACTTACTGTGCTGCCCAGCTTGGGATACAGTGGAAGGGTGAGAGTGACTTGTGTTCTGGAATCGGATGAGCGCGAACGTACTCTTTACCCTTCATTAGGGCCAAGAAGTTCAGCGGGATAAGCGATTCTTTCTTGCCTGCAAGGAAGTACTTCAGCGATTCTTTGATCTGCTCTTCCTTGATTTGTGGAGCGCAGAGCTCCAGAAATGCACCGAACATCACCGAATTAGCGAACATCTTCATGTCCTGCACCTGACCAGATGACAACTCGCGCCTCAGGCCTTCCGCTATTTCGGTTGCCGGAATCCCAAATTGCTTGACATCCTCGCGGTCGATCCCGGTATCGATTAGTGTCGTATTATAGATGACCAGCCCGTTGGGCCTAAGATCGTTCAGGTAATCCAGCGAAGGCTGATTCATGATAAGCTCAACGTCTGGTACTTCCGCGATTGGATTGTCGATTTCCTCATCTGAGATGACAACGTAGCATTTCGCCTTGCCTCCCCTCGTCTCGGGACCGTACGATGGTGTGTATGCAACATGCTTTCCTTGGAGCATGGCGGCGTATGCGATATAATCGCCTAGTAAGAGGACCCCTTGGCCACCGTGTCCCGCAGCCAGGACTTTGACCTTGCTCATTTCTTCTCAACTCCAAAGGTGTCTCTGTAGAGACCCAGCGGGAACTTCTTCATTGTGTGCTCTTGCACGTAGCGCTTCGATTCTAGGATGGACATCTTCCAGTTTATCGAGCAGGTGCTGAGGAACTCCACAAAGGTGAACCCGCCGAGAGCTTGAACTTTGAAAGCGTTCTCAACCGACTTCTTCGCGTCGAGTATGTTCTTGATCGTGTAGAGTTTGCCTCGTTGACTCTCAAGCTCGGTCACAACCAAACTGGCCCGTTTCACGTACGCTGCTCCCTCGATACCGCTGAGCATCTTGGAGGCGTCCAGCTCGGTCCCTGTAAGGACTGGGTCTCTGCCGTAGGGTGTCGTTGTCGTGACTTGGCCCGCCAACGTTGTCGGTGCCATTTGGCCTCCAGTCATTCCATAAATGCTGTTATTGACGAGGAACACAGTAATCGGAGTGCCCCTCTGCGCCGCGTAGATCAGCTCTAGCAGGCCGATTGAGGCTGCATCACCATCGCCTTGAACCGTGAACACCATAAGATCGGGTCTTACTCTCTTCAGACCGGTCGCCACTGCAGGCGCTCTGCCGTGAGCTGCGACAATGTGGTCGCAGTTGAAGTAGTTGTATGCGAGAACGCTACACCCAACGGAATCAATCATCACGGTCTTCTCGCGTATTCCGAGCTCATCCATTGCGGAAGCGATTAGTCTCGTTAAGGTGCCGTGTTCGCAGCCTGCGCAGTAGTGAGTGGGATTGTCCGTGAGTGACAGGAGCTTTCCGACTTTGACTTTCAGCGTTGTTTGACTCATACTGCAACCATCTCCAGTCTTCGCAGTTTGCTTTCCATTTCGGATTCGGTTGGAACGACGCCGCCCCATCTTCCCAAGAAGTCAACGGTCACGCTATCACCAGTCGCGAGCTTCACGTCTTGGAGCATCTGGCCCGTGTTCAATTCCACCACGAGGAACCGTTTTCCCTCCGAAGCGAGTTTCCTCAACGGCTTCTTCGGGAACGGCCAGAGAGTTATTGGTCTAAGTAGGCCGACCTTGATGCCTTTCTTGCGTAGATTGTTGACGACGCCTTTCGCTATACGTGCCGCGATCCCAAAAGCGACAATAACCGTCTCGGCATCTTCTGTATGATATGCCTCGTACAGAACCTCGTTGGCCTCGACTTGCTTGTACTTCTCGAAGATCTTGCCGACATGTTTGTAGTGTTTTTGATAGTCCAGTTCCAATGAGTTCAACACGTGCGGCGGCCTGTTTTTGGCCCCCGTCGTTGCCCATGAAGACACATCGTACCTTTGCGGCTCGAACTCAGGGAACTCTACATCTTCCTTCAGTTGGCCGATGAATGAATCGCCGAGTATCAGCGCGGGGTTCCTATACTTGAAAGCCAGATCGAAGCCTATTCTCGGGAATAGAGCCATCTCCTGAACTGAAGCTGGCGCCAAGACTATGAGGTGGTAATTGCCATGGCCGCCTCCCTTTGTCGATTGGAAGTAGTCACTCTGCTCGGGGCCAAGGTTCCCCAAGCCCGGACCAGCGCGGCAGATATCAACAATCAAGAACGGCAGTTCCATGCCTGCCGCGTACGAGAGAGCCTCCTGTTTCAAACTGAATCCGGGGCTAGACGTGGCGGTCATCGCACGGGCACCGCCAGATGCGGCGCCCAGAACCATGTTTATTGCTTCAAGCTCGCTGGCGGCTTGCAAGAAGAACTTGTACTCGGGATATTCCTTGTTCCCGAATTCCTTCGCAAGTGTTTCTGGGATTTCACTGGATGGGGTTATCGGATATGCAAAGTACGCGTTCAGGCCTGCTTCTAGTGCGCCGTAGGCTACGGCTTCATTCCCCTTCAGATACACGTGTTGTTTGGGCATCTATCCCTTCACCTGGATCTCACTAATCGCGAAATCTGGGCAAACCCAGTAACAGATCGCGCAGCCAGTGCATTCTCCTTTGGTCCCTTGGTACGCGAATTCCGCGGGATGGAAGCCTGCATGATTGAGCTTGCTTGAGATCTTCAAGTTACCCTGCGGACATGACACAACACAAAGCTCGCATGCTTTGCATCGCTCTTCGAGAATCTTCACAAACGCACGAGGTTGGGCTACGACAACTGTTTGAGTCACGCCTTGATGACCTCCTTCTTTTCTATGAAATTCTCCAAAACATACCTTAACAGGGCATAGTGCTGCTCCTCGTCGAAGGCGAGCATTGTCAATAATAACTTCAGGTGCGGGTCTCGAATCTGGTTTGAAGCCGCGGAAAAGAGTCGCAACGCTTTCTCCTCCATGTCCATCAGCCGCAACATCTCTTCTCGAGTTTCCTTGACCGGTGCCAGGACCTCGTATTGACTGGTTGCCAAGTAGCTTATCGCGCAGTTGAGAACGTCAGCGTGTTGCATTGAGTCCCGCATTAGTTTCGCGTAAACGAGTTTGGCCACGCTGTGCTTTGTTTCGCGGATCTTCCGCGCATAGACTTCTGTCTCATGTTCTTCGTGGTCTAGTTGGTCCTTCAGCATTTCCATTAATTGGTGGTTACGCATACGCCCGCCGCGAGAAAACAACGAAGGTAATTACTGATAGCGGTTCTGTTGGTACTCTATGTATTGTATTGACCCGTAACCACGCCCTGCGGCAACGATCCTAGGAAGTAACTTCTTGTGTCCGTGGTTTCACCAATAACGCTGCCGCGACCGCGCCCAGCAACGCAGCCCCACTTCCCGCCAGCAATGCAAGAAAGAAGCTTTTCGTGACATCTAAGATGTAGCCGGTCAAGACTGCAACCACGATTCCCGCAACATTGCCTCCGAAGTTCTGAACTCCCCCCATAGTACCAGTAAGTTCCTTCGGTGTTGCCTCCACTAAAGCTACCCACAGCGAGGGCGTCGAGAAACCCAGAGCAGCCCCTGCCAGACTCAGCGCAGCTATTGCCGAATATGGATCCGGAGCGTAAGCAGTCGCGACAAGCATGATAGCCGCGCTCGTCATTCCCACCGAGAAGAGCTTGCGACGGAGACCAATAGGTGAGGCTCCTTTCCTGACGAGGTAGTCCGATAGAAAACCTCCAACCAAGATCAGCGTGACAACTGCTGCCACGAGTGGAAGAGTCGCGAATATCCCCGCGTTCAAAATCTTGAACCCCTGCTGTCGCACCAAGTAAGTTGGTAACCATAGGTTCAGGTAGTACGCCACATAGCCTTGGCCGAAACTCGCAAGCGCGAGCCCCAATCCGAGTGGACTGAGCACAACTGGGAGACTTTCGCGAATCCGCATCCTTGGCTGAGGTCCATGTTCTTGCTCAAGTTTCTCGCTTTGCGGAGCGTCTCGGAATCCGAAGAACCATGCTGCACACCAAATAAAGCCGAGTAGGCCTGTGACGAAGAACACCCACTGCCAGCCGAAACTGACCGCCAGCCAAGCGGCCACAGGGAAAGCGAAAACGGTCCCTAATCGCCCTCCAGCAATCCAGGTGGATGTTGCTCTGCCCCGCTGCTCTTTACTAAACCAAGGGGAGGACGTTACCTTCGCTCCCGAAACAAAGTTCGGAGCCTGAGTTACCCCAAGCGCAACACGCAGTGAGATGAGAGCGGAAAACGAGTTCGCGAATCCTGTTATTATCGTAAGGATCGAAGTGGCCAGTATGCCAAGAAGCATGCTGAACTTCGCCCCGAACCGATCTGTAGCCCATCCAGCCACGGGTTGTAGGACTGTGTAGACCCAAAGAAAGCCCGACAGCAGCAACCCCAGTTCGAAATCCGTCAAGTGAAATTCTTTCGCAAGAACCGGCGCCACAGGTGACAAATTCAGTCGCAAGACGAAGGTGACGAAAATGCCAATTCCAGTTAGGAACGCGATCGCCCAGGGATTACGCAGACTCAACCTGCATGCCTCAGCTCACATTCGTCATTGTGGGACGGGTACCATGTTCGCCAACGCCATGTCGGAAAGAGTGTACTTCCTTAGATTTGCCACCTGCGCATGTGTGAGGGTCGTACATGCGAAACCCCAGTGGAATGAAATCCAATCTCCTGGCCTGACAGCTCCAACGAAGCTGTGGCCTTGAACTTCCACTACAACCTCGGTCTTCACAGGTTGACCGAGAGACAACTTGCCTTCGCGCCTGAGAACCGGTTCATACTCAACAAGCAAATTGCCGTTCTCGTATCCCAACACTTTCCCCCAAGAGATTCGACACTTATCCATTAGCTGACCGACTTTGTCATCTGGTCCACTGGCGCTAGCCAAGGCGTCCGGCGCAGTTCCCATCGTTGAGAAAGCATTGAAGACATGAAGTGCATGATGCGGGAAGGCAGCGTAAGGCTGTGATTGAAGAAGCTGCTTGATGTGTTCTTTCGGAAATTTTCTCTGAAACCGTTCCCTTAAGTGATCGTAGAAATCGTTTGGAGAAATATTCTGCAGGATGTCGTTTCCAATCCAGTATGCTTCGACAGCACGATAGTCGAACGGATCGTCAATCCCCTGGGAATGAGCAATGAATCGGAGATATGGATAGGCAGCCTGAAACCCTTTGAGGGCGTTGATGAGCTGCTTTGTGGGTCTGTTGCTGGTGAGGGCGTCTAGGAGCACGTCATTCTCATCGGGGCCGCAGTAGCCTAGCCGGTTGGGCATGAAACTATGTCGAGCGGCTAGGATGGCCCCATTCAGCTTCTGTGAACTCAATCACTTTCGGCCTCTGTTGACGGTTCTATGAATTCCTCTCGAATCATCTTCCAAATGTCCAATGTTTCTTCAGCCTCTTGTTTCGAGAGGGCTCTGATCGCGAACCCACCTTGCACGAGAACGTAAGTGCCTACTTGCGCGTCGATGAGGGAGATATTGACGTTTTTCCTAATGCCGTCCGGGCCATAGTCGACAGAGGCAAACTCACCATTGACCGCGATGATCTTGCCTGGAAAGCTAAGGCACATGGAACCTTGCCTCTGTTATCCGGTGACAGATTCTTCATGACGGGGGTTATATGTTTGTGATGCAGTTATCAGAAATGGAACGGACAACGCCTGTTCTCGGCACTGGTTTGGAGAAAATTGGCAACCACGTTCATTACATCCGCAAGAGGATACAAGTAACCTAGTCGAGGAAAATTGACGAAACCTGTGGAAGTCGTAACGTCATCTGAAGGTGAGGTTTTTGATATCGAACTCGAAGTTAACATTCTCAAAGAAAACCAACGCCTCGCGCAGGAGAACAAACAGAAGCTAGAATCGAAGAAGATTCTTGCGATTGATGTCATGGGCTCGGTCGGTTCCGGCAAGACCTCTCTCGTAAAGGCGATGATCCAGCGACTCAAGAGCAAGTTCCGGATAGCGGTCATCGAAGGTGACGTCACAACAACCATCGATTCCGACCTCATTGCCTCAGAAGGCGTGCCGACCATTCAGGTCAACACTGGCAAAGAGTGCCACCTAGACGCGAACCTCATCAGGAAGGCATTGAACCGAATGCCGCTAGACCAGCTGGACTTGATTTTCATTGAGAACGTGGGCAACCTAATCTGCCCAGCCGAGTTTCCGTTGGGTTCTGAGAAACGCCTTGTCGTGATTAGCGTCACTGAGGGACCTTACATGGTCATGAAACATCCGATGATGTTCCTCGACGCTGACGTAGTTGCAATAAACAAAGTCGACTTGGCGCGAGCGATGGAAGTCGACCCCAAGAAACTCATGACAGATATCGCCAAGCTCAACTCAAAGGCCATCGCCGTGAGTACAAGCTGCAAAACCGGAGCTGGCGTGGGTGACGTGATTGAAGCCCTGGCTTTGAGAGCTTCTTAGAAGGGCCATGCATGCATGAATTCACTATGACCTCTTGGATTGTGGAAGCACTCTTCGACCTGGTCAGGAAAGAGGATGCCAAGCAGGTTTTGGAGGTCCATCTGAGGATAGGAAAGCTGAGAGCGCTATCAACAGATCAAGTGAGGTTCTGTTACGGCGTCCTCTCCAAAGGCACTGTCTTAGAAGGATCCGAACTAATCATTGAAGAAAGCGCAGGGAAGATCCGCTGCGGTAACTGTGGATATCAAGGCGAGTTCAACCCGGAAGGCGACGCCTACCATTTCGGTCTTCCACCTCTGATCTGCCCAATGTGCAGTAGCTCGCTCTTGATTGAGGGAGGAGATGAATGCGTGATAACAAGAGTTCGAATGCAGCTTCCGTCGACGGCGCCCGAAAGTACTGCACTTTCTTGAAATAGGTTGCTCGCACGTTCTCCATACACTCGGTGGGCAACGTCTCGATTGGACCTTTCTCTATATAGAATCGCGGCGAAATATATAACTGGTCACTACCACCGAACCTAGCTTTGGTCTACGCACAATCAAAGAGCATCTGATCAAAGAGTGAAAGATTGTTGGAGATAAGAAAGGTCCAGCGAGTGGGCCATTCCACGCTCACGGTCTCTCTACCAAGGGACTGGGTTAGACAGGTCGGTTTGAAACAGGGCGGCGTTGTCACCCTTCGACTCTCAGAATTCGGCGAACTAATAGTAACCCCCGGAAGCGAAATGGAATCCGAGGAGATGACCGTCTGCAAGATTAACGCGGACATTTGCAAGGATCGAGAACTCTTAGCTCGCATGATTACTGGAAACTACATACTCGGCCGCGATACGATCATCATATCCTCTACAACAGAACTAACCGCTGACCAGCTAGGCGAAATCCGCGGCGCAACACGCAGACTAAGCGGATTAGGAATTGTCGAGCAAACGCAGCAGGAGGCAGTGATCCAATGCTTCCTCGATCCATCGAAGTACCCAATCACAGGACTACTCGCACGCCTCCACAAAGTGGCCGTTTCAATGTTGGAAACCGCAATTCAAGCTCTGATGGATCGGAGGTTCTCTCTTGCATTGGAGGTTCTGGAGCTTGAGAACGAAGCGGACCGACTCTATTGGCTGATACTTCGTCAAATCTTCAGAGCAATCTCAAAGATACCTCTCTCACGCCATGTTGGAATAGAATCCGCAACCCATGCGGTGGGCTATCGCGCAGTCTCGAAGTACCTTGAAGAGATCGCCGACTGTAGTGAAGCAATAGCCAACCAGATAATATCGATGGCTGACGAGAAGTATACTCAATACTCTTCAGTGATCGATGAGATCTGTAAGTTCGGCGTAGAGATCCTAGGAATCTCCAAAGGGGCCATGGACTCTTTCAGCATGTTGGACGTTGACTTGGCTAATCGCATAGTTGACCGATCCGAGCACGTTGAGGACACGGAGAAGAGTCTTACAGAACTCGTTGTCTCATCCGTTCATGACCGTAAGGTCGCGCTGGCACTGCGTGGAGTCGTCTGGAACTTGTCACAGATATCCCGCTCCGCTCAAATGGTATCCGAGGTGGCCATGAACCGCTATCTTGAAAGCAACAGCGATGTCTGTCAATTCTGGAAAGAGCGGAAGAGCGGGGGAGACGTTCAATACCTAAAGAAGGTCGTAGCCTAAGACCATTCTTTGAACCAAAATCACTAGCCATTGTAGGTGCATCCGCGACACCTCAGAGAATCGGCTACGTAATCGCGGAAAACATGGTCACCAATCATAAGAGAGGCCTGTTCAAGGGCGAGGTCTACCTCGTCAACCCCAAACATGACGAAATCTTTGGGCAGAAGTGCTATGCATCACTCTCAGCAATCCCGGACCAAGTTGAGACCATAGTTATCGCGATACCAGCCGCGAAAGTTCCCGAGGTAATCGAAGAAGCAGGCAAAGCTGGGACGAAAGCCGCGATTGTGATTTCATCGGGGTTCGCGGAGATTGGAAATCGAGATCTTGAGAACAGATTGGTAGAAGCTGGGAAAAGACATGATGTCAACACTATCGGCCCTAACTGCCTCGGAATTTATGATGCCTACACGGGCATGGACACTCTCTTCCTCCCCGAAACCAAATTCCTTTCTGACGGCCGCGAGGTTGTCGCCACACCAAGACCTCGACCCGGCTCAATATCCCTCCTGACACAAAGCGGAGCTTTCGGAGCATCAGCACTCGACTATATGGCTGGACACTGGATGGGGATCAGAGCCTTCGTCAGTTATGGTAACAGATGCGATGTGACGGAGGACGAATTCCTCGAGTACTTCGCGAACGACAACAAGACCAATGTCATTCTAATCTATGTCGAAGGGCTTGCCAGAGGCAGAGATTTCCTTAACAGGGCAAGAGAGGCAGTCAAGAAGAAACCCATAGTTGCCATGAAATCTGGCAGAACTGAGGCAGGGAGGAGAGCGGCGGCATCCCATACGGCAGCCCTTGCTGGGAGCGACCAGATTTACGAAGGCGTCTTCAAACAGTGTGGGATTGTTAGAGCTCGTGATGTGGAGGAACTGTTCGACTTCGGACGCGCCTTTGCTCTCCAGCCACCCGGGTATTCCAAGAATGCAGCGGTCTTGACGAATGCTGGTGGACCAGGCATAATGGCGGCGGATGCCCTAGAGGAGTCTGGACTGACCGTCAGCAGGTTCCCTGATGGACTCTTGTCCAAGATTTCCGACTACAAGTCGAAGAAGCTGCTTTTGCCTGTTCTGTCCGGATGCAACCCGCTTGATCTCACCGCGGAGGCGAATGGCAAAATGTTCGAACTGGCACTATCCATTATTCTGGAAGACCCGGAGATAGGGGGAGCGATCGTAATCGCGTCCCATCACTCGCCAACGATCTTGGATGACGCTGTAGAAATGATAGCCAGAACCGTTCAGAAATACAAGAAGCCGGTCACAGTGTGTGATGTGGGCGGAACCGAGATGGCTACAACTATGAGGGCGGCCTTTGAGAAGAGAGGTGTACCGGCGTATGAGGTACCTGAACGTGCTGCGCGCGCTCTCTGGGCTTTGGTTTACTATGGTACTTATTTGAGAGACCATGGTTTTGTACAACCGACTGTAACGCAACTCACATCTTAGGATGAGTAACTCCTCTTGTCGCTTGCAAGTTTGCCGAAGTACGTAGAGGAGCTTAGAAACCAACCAGTAGACGCCTTCCTCTCAAGCTTAGTCGAATCACCTGCAGACAGTCTTCCCAAGATCATCGGGTTGCTCAGAGAGAGAGGAATCTACGAGGTTTTCCTTCCCGAAGGCACTCGATGTGGAATGATTTCTGCTAGAGACGTCTTGAAGACAACCAACATTGAGGCAACAAAGCCGAGCGCTATCATGTCTTACGTTCCTATCTTAAACAAAGAGTCCTTAGTCGGCGAAGCTGCAAGGCTAATGGCGGACTACCGGATCAGAGCCGTCCCGATCTCAGACGGCCGCAAAATGGTAGGCCAAGTGAATTGCATAACGATCCTCGATAGACTGAAGGGAAAAATCGGCGGAGAATTGAGGATCACGTCCCTCGCGACCAAGAGTCCAATTACTATCGAAAAGGACACTTCAATCGCCAAGGCTCGTGACTTGATGATCAGGAAGCGAATTGATCACCTACCTGTAGCAGGCAATCGACGTCTGGAAGGAATTATCACATCTACAAACATAGTCTCACATATTGCTCCGTCGGAGAGAGTCGGCAGTAAATCAATGCAACCCGAGACGCGCCGCGCGTTCGATTTTCCAGTTGGCGACGCGATGGAGAGCAACCCGTTGACCTGTCCGGCAGACACGAGTGCAGAGCGGGCTTTGGACTTGATATTGAGCGGCACCCGAACCTACATTTTGGTCACTCAATGGGAGGAGCTCCAAGGAATAGCAACTCATAGAGACTTCATGACCTTACTCGCTGGGACCGAACCAGAAAGCGAGCTCCCGATCTTCATGGTGGGCCTTCCTGAAGACCCGTTCGAGGCTGAAGCGACGAAGGCGAAATTCAAACGAACAATTAATCAACTGCACCGTGTTTTTCCAGACATAATCGAAGCCAGATCGGTGATAAAATCCAAATCCACCAAGCCTGGCAAAGAGCGGAGGCGCTATGAAGTGAACGTCCAGATCAGAACCACCAAGGACTTACACACCTACTCAGAAGAAGGTTGGGAACTGCCAGCCATTTACGATATCATCACGGACAGACTTAAACGACTATTAACCCAGAAGCAGAAACCACGCAGATCACGTGAGAGGGAAGCACAAGAAGCGTTCTGAGAACCCAAGAAGCCAAGCCAGGAGATTCGGACAATTGCTGCTACCAACCAAAATGCGACGAGTCGAAATAATAGCTCCCCAGAAACGATTCGACGACGTCATGCTCTATCTGCGTGAACAGAATGCGATTGAGCTGCTCGACGTAAAGGAAATGATCAAAGGATATGGTGGCGGAGTCACCCCCACAACGGTCTCTGACCGGCTTTATCGCCTCACAACCATCGAATCCAAGATCACCTCTGTAATCTCAGCTCTAGGAATCAACTCGCTTCAGGCAAAACCTGTCCTCGTCGACCCGCGCATCCCAGACCAGCAAATCGAGGAGATCGAGAAACGAGTAGCCGAAATCGAACAGCAAGTAACCTCAGCAAGCAACGAAGCACAAGCGCTTGAATCTCTGATCTCCTATGCCGAGCACCAGTTAGAGCAAAGCATTGAGGAAATTGCTAAGATCGAGAACGTCAACTCTCCGGAAGGAAGACACAAGCTCGAGGAGATTGTCAGCACAATTTTCCAAACGTTGAAACCTGCGGAAATAAAATTCGCGGAACCACTCAGTGAACTAATTCAGGCCAAGGCAATGGAGGACGCGGTTGTCAAAGACATTTCAAATAACGTGGCTAGTATCCTCTCGACGAAGCGCGACGAATCCGCGATCGCTGACGCCATCACCCAGACATTGGGCTTGAAACTGAAGGCGGTTGTCAGGAGCAAGCGACTATCCTACGAAGCGACGAGTAGGATCGAGGAATCCAAGAGACGTCTGAAACAGCTCAAGAACCAGCTCAGTGAGATCTCGAGCGCCCATGGTGAATACTTACTCGTTCAACGTGAAGTCGTGGGAGCAGAACGCGCTTTCGAACAAGCGAAAGGATACTGCGGCAAAACCGAAACCACTTACATGATCGAAGGATGGATGCCATCCTCTAAAGTCGGCATGATCAGGTCTGAATTGAAGAAAATCTGCGCTGACGAGGTCATCGTGAGGGATTGGGCAAGTAGGAATGCCCCAACTCGATTGCAAAACCCCAAGATCCCAGTTCTAAGCATATTCGAAAAACTGACCATGGGGTTCGGCGTTCCGAAGAGCGACGAGGTTGATCCGACCGTTCTTTGGCTTGTTACATATCCGCTCTTCTTCGGATTCATGTTCGGTGACGTCGGAAACGGACTCGTTGTAATGATAGTTTCCAGCATCTTCTACATCCAAAAGAAGCGAGGCCTCGTCATATCCGACAACGCGTACGGAGGCCTTGGTAGCGTATTCAGCATGGTAATCCAAGGTTCAGCATTGCTGATACTGAGCGGAGCTTCAGCGTTTGTGGTCGGGTTTCTCTATGGGACTGTCTTCGGAAACGTCGAATGGTTCAAGATGATCACCGGACTACCCGGACCACTATGGTTCGAACCATTTGAAAACATCACGCTCATGCTCAGGGTATCCATTACCATCGGCGTGATCCACATAATTTCTGGTCTCTTGTTGGACATTTTCAACAAGCTCTATGTGAAAGAGTACCGCGAACTCGTCTCCGGTCCGCTTGTCTGGCTCTGGTTCTATTGTGCGTTTGGTTTTACACTGCTTCAATATGGTCTCAGGTTCCCGAACTATCTCTTCGACCCCCGGAATTCCACGGACATCTTCATAAGAATCGGGATCCCACTGATCGCCATGCTGGCCCTGAAATTCTGGGCCGAGGGACCGATGGGGCTTATGCATGCCTTCGAGTCTATGCTGGCAACATTGTCCCATACGATTTCATATGTGCGAATTCTCGCAATGAAACTGATCGATGATGTATTCCTTCGACTCTTTCTTGGAGTTCTCATGTTTTTCACAGCTTGGGGCAACCCGCTCGGAAGCGCGGTAGGGTGGATCCTCTTCGCCGCCTTGACAACGGTGCTGATATTGATCTTGGAAACAGCGTTCGTGTTCATGCAGTCCCTCCGACTTCACTGGGTCGAGTGGTTCCTCAAATTCTACGCCGGCGAGGGAACGGCTTTCAAGCCGTACGGTGCGGAGAGAACTTACACTAGAGTCAGAACAGGCATCGCATGACGCTGCTGGAACTCACGTGCGCATTGGCGAGCTACTCTGCAGACATTCCCTGTGACCTTGCATTAACCTGTCAAGCTCAGTCTTGAGCCTAGGTTTCGGCATGTAACCGATCACCTCCCCGATTGGACGCCCCTGACAGAACATCTTGATCGTGGGCAGACCCATCACGCCATAGCGCTCCGCAATGTCCGGATGGTCCTGAGTGTTGAGCTTAAGCATCGTGAGTCTACCTTCGTATTCCGTTGAAAGCGCGTCAAAGTCGGGCATGAGCTTTCGGCACCAAGGACACCAGGGCGCCCAAAATTCCACAGCGACTGGTTTCTCTGACTGACCGACGACCCGGTCCCAGTCTGCTGCTCCAACATCGACAATTGGCAAGCGAGCACCAAATTGGAATCAGATGTTAACGCGGTTAAAGAATACCCTTTTCGAACCAGAACTCAGACGCTGACAGTACGTAGGACCGAATCCTTGTTTATATTGAGCCATGTCGCTTCCGTATCAGACACCGACCCTCAGAGGCGCCCTCTACGAGTCATTCCAGTTCAATGCAGGTCCAAGCAATCAATGACATTGTCGCGGAGTTACAGGAATATGGCCTAACCCGAAACGAAGCCCGAGTACTCGTCTTCCTAGCCAAGACCGGTCCGTCCAAGGCGAGCGACGTTGCCCGCGCGGTCCAAATCAACCGCACCGAAACCTACCGAACGATCCGAAACCTACAGCGCCGCGGACTTGTGGAAGCGACTTTTGAAAGACCCGTCCGGTTTCAATCGGTTCCTTTCGACAAGTGCCTTCAAGTTCTGATTGATGAGAGAAAGGCAAGGCTGAGGATTCTTGAGCAACGGGGAGAGAATCTCCGCCGGCAGTTTGAGGGTGTAAAGGTTGAGCCGGTCGCGCATGAAGTGGAACGGTTTCAGGTGGTTGAGGGAAGGATTAGGATTGAGCAGCGACTTCAGAGCATGTGCGCACTAGCCAGGAAATCCGTCCTCACAGTGCGCTCTTCATCGGAAGTAGTGCGCGCAGACACTTCTGGATTGTTTGATATGCTTTCTCAAGGCGTCAAGATAGGTTTGCGCGTGAGAGTCATCACAGCCATTACTCAGGCGAACCTTGAGATCAGCGAGAAACTGCGTGAGCTGATAGAGGTTCGACATCTTGATCTTAAAGCGAAGCCTATCCCACGAGTCTCGATCATTGACGACAACGAAGCCCTTTTCGAAATTACAACAGCTGGCGAAACACAGAGAACAAGTGAAGAAGTAGCGCTTTGGATCAACAGCCGGGCTTTTGTGAGGAACCTCCAAGCATACTTCGAGGAGATGTGGAACTCCGCAACACCTGCAGAAGGTCGCATTGAGGCCCTGAGGAAGGGCATACCTCCGGACGATCTCAGAATATTCAAGGGTAGAGTTGAGGTGAGCGGCAGGATCAATGAGATGATCGAGTCTTCGATACAAAGCTTAGAGATTTGGACGACGATGCGAGGACTGCAAGCCTTCGCCGATTTCCACATGCCACAGCTGAAAGCAGCAAAAGGTCGTGGAACCAAAATACGCATAATCGCTCCAATTACGAGTGAGAACACTGAAGGAGCCCGCAAACTAGTTCCCGTCTCGGAACTTCGTTATTCTGAGGCTCTTGGCCCTGCAGGGATAATCATTGTCGACCAGCGTGAGCTTATGCTCTATGAGAGATTGCCAGACGACAACAGCCCCGATGTTGGAGCTGATGTGGGTTTCTGGACCAACAGTAAGCGTTTCATCGAAACCATGAGCAGAGCCTACGATGGAATGTGGAAAGGCGTGTTCGCAATCTACACGCCCAGACGACGCGGTCTGCAAAGATAGACCAAAGCTGAAAGAATGCCTAACCATTGGTGCTTACGATATTGGTGAACATAAAGATCGGATGTCAACTTCCTCAAGAAATCGGTGACTTCGAGAAGCTTGCTGAGATCGCCCAAACTTGCGAACGGTTAGGGTACGATAGCATATGGGCGTACGATCACCTCTCACCCTTTTGGACAAAGAACGCTCATGGATTAGAGTGCTGGACGCTGCTTGCGGCGATTGCACAGCGCACCAACAGAATCAAGGTTGGAACGCTTGTCACAAATGTGAATCTTCGCAACCCAGCTTTGCTTGCAAAGATGGGTTGTACTCTGGACAACATAAGTCAAGGTCGCCTCATTCTTGGACTCGGGACTGGTGACAGGATGAGTCGTGACGAGTTGCTATCCTATGGTTACGAGTTTCCGGGTCTGGATGAGAGAGTGGGACGCTTGCGGGAAACTATCCTCATCCTGAAATCCATGTGGACCGACTCCGAAACCTCGTTCAAGGGAAAGTATTATACGCTGTTTGAAGCAGCAAATTCTCCTAAACCAATACAGAAACCTTATCCGCCAATCTGGGTGGGCGGTAAACACCTCAAAATTCTTGATGTTGTTGCGGAGATGGCGGACGGTTGGAATTACTGGGGTCTTGAGAGGAAAGTGCTAGCTCAACGGAGCGAGTACCTCCACGCAAAATGCGCGCAATTTGGCCGTCCTCCTGGAGAAATCACAAAATCGTGGGCTGGTGCACTCCGTAATTTGTTCCAGAACAATGAATCTCGAAGCACGATCTTGGAGGAAGTAAAGGAAGAGCTGCGAAGCCAGACCAATCATGGGACTAACTATTTCATAGCCTCTTTCGGTTCAAGGGCTGAAGCATGGTGCTACGAGGCCTTCGTCGAAGCCTCGAAAAGCTTGGAGTAGATCCAGTGGGACAGTAAGACCGATGAGAACTCCAACGACCAAGTCACGCAGAGTTGCGATGGCTGCCGTTCTTGCAGCGGTGTATTTTGTGCTCAGAAGTCTCCCGAACCCTGTACCGTTTCTGTTTCAGATGATTGGCATCTCAGGCCGGTTCACCGCAGGCGACTTCTTGTTGACGACTATCGTGCTTGTTGCGGGACTTTGGGGGGGCGTTCTGTCCGTTCTCATCGGGACAATCTTGGCTTATCCGGTGAGCGGTACACCGTTCTTGGGACTTGACTTCCTGCCAGGCGTTGCTAACGTCCTTCTCGTTGGACTCGTTCTTCAAAATCGTCGTAGGATTGCGCAGGGAATCTACGCAGCAATTCTGCTTGCCTTCCTTCTCAGCCCCTACAGTCTGCTTTTTGGGTATGGTTACGTCCCGTACGCCTGGCTTCACATTTTGGGTTTGGCGGTATTGTTCTCACCAATAATCGCAAGCGTCCCGACTTGGCTGACTCGAAACGATACCCGTCAGCTTGCGGCTGTAGCAGCCTTGGCATTCGTCGGAACGATGGCCCAGCATCTTACGGGCGGCTTGTTGTATGAATTCACAGTGGGACTGGTGCAGGGAAACACCACAGAATTCCTGAGAAAGAGTTGGCAGATAATATTCTGGCTTTACCCAGCAGAACGACTCATCATCGTCTTAGTATCCACTCTCATATCGGCCGGTCTGTTGAGGTCGATCAAACGCTTGAGTCTCTAAACTATGAACGATTCAACACAACACCTTCAGATTCAGATTGCTCTCGTGGACTGTTTTGCATTAAACGCGTTACGGCTGCCTGGAATACCCAGCAGATTAAAGTAACGGGCGTCTGTCCCCTTCTGTCACCGGAATGCAGGATCCGTTGAGGAGGAACGCCTTACGAAACGCTCAATGAAGCTATTCGAGCGACTCCTTGATACAGATGTTAAAGCGGACCTGCTCACGCTGTTCCACAACCATGCGAACTTGCAGGACTCGTCAGAGGGGCTCGCAAAGAAGTTGGGACGGAATCCCGCCGAGGTTCAACGCGAACTCGAAGATCTCGTCGAACTCGGCATATTGAAGAAAGTGGAAGTGTATTCCTTTGGGATCGACAGAGACAGAGAAATTCAAGATGCGATTTCGAAGCAACTTGCTTTAGGAGAAGTCCCAGACACTACTCAGGCTGTGAGCGCGGCGCTCCAAGTTCCTAAACTAGTCACCGGCATACAGGTCCTTGACAAAGTGCTCCCAAGTGGAATGCCTTCAACCTCGGCAACTTTGATCCTAAGTGACCCTGGAGCAGGGGAGGAGAACCTGCTTGCCCATTTTGTTAGTCAACAGATCCAATCTGCAAAACCTGTTGTATACGTGACCTTGGACAATTTCCCAGCCAACATTAGGCAGATTGTCCAGACCCAATCGGGCGGCGCGCTAGATTGGTCTTCTCTGATCTTCGTCGACTGTTACTCGAAGACTGTGGGAGTTGAGAGCGAAGAGGCTCAAACAGTAGATCCTGAGAACCTTTCAGCCATCAGCATCGCAATCTCCGACATTATGAGCAAGGAAGCGATCTCTTTGATCGTCATCGACTCTTTCAACACATTGATCAGAAAGCGAGGTGTAAGGTCGGCCATAGAATTGCTTCGAGTACTGGTGGCCCGCGCGAGGCAGGCGAGATGCTTGTGCTTTGTTACTATGAACAGGAAAGCGTTCCACCCGGCCATTGTAGCCTCCGCACAGGACATTGTGGATGGCGTGATTGAGCTCAAAACTGAGGAAAGCGCTGAAGGAATTGCGCGATCGCTCCGAGTCCTCAAAATGCTTGGAGCAAAACACCTCACTACATGGACTCCCTATGACATTTCTGATGATGCCAAATTCATTCAGCCCAGCCAAAGTAAGTTAGGTTGACCTGCAGCCGAACTGCAGCCGACGTTGCCTAACCTAATTCCTTGAGTCGTGCTGGCAAGTACTTATCGACAATGAAAGCTAGTCCGTATCTGCTGAAGGCTTCTTGTTCTGATTTTCGTTTTAATCTTAGAAAGGCTTCAATCTCTCTCTTCCATAGTTTGGTGTCGTATCTAGGATCCTTTTGAAGCTCATACAATCTTTTGATGTCCAGATCAGTGAGTGGATCACTTGGGAGCTTGTAGTCGACAATGTCGGAGGCATAGACCCCGGCCCATTTGGCGTCTGGGGTGTTCAGTTCGCGCAGGTGGGCGGCGTTCGCAGATCCTGCGATTATGACATTGGCGATGTGCATTCCCCAGGGATCCGCGTCGCAGAAGATGTAAACCGGTAACCCCAGCTCTTGACTCATTCGCCTGATGAGAGCCCTTGTGGCACGCGGCGCCTGGCCGGCGGTGTGGATGAGCAGTGCCTTGTACTTATCGTGAACTCTCTCTTCAATGAAACGAGTGAACAACCCACCCTTCTCTATCGCGATTATTTTGTCGGCTTTGCACTCGGCGAATTCAGCATTGGTTAGGGCTGGGCCAATCATCATGCCGTCAGGGTGAGAGGCAAGATTCAGTTTCCTCCCTTCATATCCGCGTACCGTGTACTGAATCGTCAAATCGCCGAATATTGCGCTGCGTTCTTCTGGAAAGACGTTGAAGTCCTCTCTCGGATGTTCGAGAACTGTTTCAAGGTCTGTGATTATGTCGTCGCTCTCAGCCTGGTCGGTGAAGCTCATCTCGTAGGCCTGAGCGGAGTAAAATACGTCTCGCAGCGTCGAAGTCTTGCCTTCCCGCGCGAGCTCGTCGACGAAGGAACCTGTCCAGACAAGCTGAGTCAATGGACGGATGTGTCTAATATTGCGGGCACTGCGTCTGACGAAGCGTTCACCGAGAATATACTGTCTGGTGTGTTGGTCGTAGTGAATGTTTGTTATCGAGCGGCTTGGCATGCGCACTGATGGCCATTGCTTTTTTGAGAGTTGGGAGTAGAGCTGTTCGCCCAGACTCCTCAGGGCCGACAGAACTACGCTCTTCTTCTGTTCGACTCTACTCGGCGTCTTCGTCTTGGTCGTCTTCACTTTCTTCGATTTTTTCATATCTCAAAACACTCTTGAGTAAGGGTGCAACATCAGGTGGCTTTTCTTTCTTGGCAAGCTTAGCAGAGAAGCCCGCAATCTTCGGAAGATACTTTTGGAAAACGTCTAGCCTGTGCTTATCGTGTGCCAAGTGGATTTTCTTAGAAAGAAACAGTGACAGGCGTCGTGCGACTTCGCGAACAGCGTTTAGGACTTCCCTTTCAACGTCGGGTCGATCGGCGATAAACTCCTTTCCGACTGTCTTGTAGGGGACCTTGGTCGAGCATATGTGAACAAAGACAGCGATGGGCATGTCAGGTGAGGCCTTGTAGTGCCGCCAATCCATCTGGGTGTTGACGGCCTTCCACGAAACGTCGCTTGCCTCATCGAATAGGAGCGGTATTTTGTTAGCGAACCTGTAGAGTCTGATTCCACCTTTAGGTTCGATCTCTCCGCCATATGCTATTCCAACTTCCACGATGAATGGAAATCCCGAATAAGCTGAAGGTTTTCTTTGATAGACAGAAACGAATTCGGGGGATAGCTCCTTCTTTATCCCTGCTTCGAGAAGCTCCTCGCCGAGTGGTGATAGGCAGTTTGCGTCCGGCGCCAAGAACTTGTAGCTCTTCATCGCGTTTACGACGCGGACAATTTCATCCGGCGCGAGCTTCTTGGGGTTCTTCTTCGGTGGGAGTCCAACCTGCTGCAGGAACCCGGTCGCTATGGTCCTGCCGACCCGATGGAAGTGTGTCTTCATGAAACCCAGCATGGTGCGTTCTTTTGTGAGTTCGATTAGCCGCTTCATTGTCTCAACGTCCACGCCATATGGGTGGGGCAGAGTTTCCTGGGGCGGTTTAGGCATCTGCGTGGTTGCCCTTTCGAACCTGTAGAGTCTTCCCCTCGGGTCAACGTAGGTTATGTTTGCGTAGGGAGCTACGATTGCTGTCTGCTGAAGATACTCCAGAACCTTCGGCATCGCCCTCGTGTAATCCGCTTCAGTCAGGAAGTCGATTACTGCTCCGTGCCATCGGTTGTCGTTCGGATGGGTCTTATGCTTGAGGATAACGGGTTTGTTCTTCTGAATATCGATTGTCAATTGATATTCGTGGACCTTCGTGGGACCGGTGCTGGACATGATCGTTGCCTGACCGTGCGTGGTGACTTGGCCGTACAGGATCGCCATCTTCCCGCCGAGTCCGAAAGTTCCTCGGGTTTGTCGGAGTTTGTATTTTGATCCGAAAAGTACCTGCCCGAACGCGGATGGGATGATCTCGTGTGGTATACCAATGCCGTTGTCTTCAATATGGATGCGATATATCCCTGGCCCATCGGTCGGACCCGATTCGTGGGAGACTCGAAGGTAGATATCAGGTGGAATCTCTCGAATTTCGGCGGCGTCTAGTGAATTCTCCACGAGTTCCCGGATCGTGGAGTAGATCGCTCTGGTGGGGTTTGTGAACCCAGCGATGTCTCTGTTCCTGTAGAAGAAGTCGGCTGCGGATATTTCTTGGAATACTTCCTGCAGTGACATCAGAGTTCGCCTAGCTTTGCCAGTCTCAGGAATAAAGCTGATGATGGGGGCATTGGGTCAGGTCGGTGGTTTCTGCCAGAGTTCAAGGGTTTCTCTCTTCTTGCTCTCGCTCTTCATCTTTCTAAGCAATTTGTACACGGTAGAATGTTGTTTGCCTTTGAGCAAGAGTTCTATTGCTTCTCTCGCATCAGTCACGGTCTCATATTCTCCAATCATCGAGATCGTATGCCCGTAGACCGAAACTTTCGCCTTTGTCATCTCCTCTATTAAACGACGAATCTTCCCCTCGCGGCCGATAACGCGCCCTTTGAGTCTGGCAATGTCTCGCTCGTTTCGGCCGAAAGTTTCGCGCAAGTCGATTATGTCGAGGACTATGTCGTCGTCGACCAAAGTGAATGCTCGCTCAGGCGAGAAACCTCGTGCGATGGCGACCACGACGTCTCGTGCACGGAGGATCGTGGTTGGGTCTTCGGAATCCTCCTTCGGAACAACCTCAACTAGACCTGTTTCGCTCTGTATCAGCAGCCTTGTCCTGAAGGCTTGTTCGATCTTGCCCTTGATTGAGCCTTCCTTTCCGATCAGTACGCCTACCCGTTCGAGGGGAATTATGGTGCTAACTCTGGTTTCCATCTTCACCTACCACCCATGATGTCAGCCTTTCGATACTCGGAACTGTGACTCCTATCTTCGAGAAATATCCGTTAAGATGCTCTAAGTCCCTTTCGAGGAACATGCGCGCCATCGGATGCTCAGGTAGAACTGCTTGGGCGAAATCAAAAATTACTGGATCCAAATCGACCATCATAATGTTGTATTCACTAAGGTCTCCATGAACGAGCCGCCCTTTCTGGTATAATCGGCGCACTGCCTCCGCGATTTTGTCATATACTCGACCGGGGTGGTCTAAGGGAGTTTCCCTCAGTAGTGGAGCCGGGATGCCGTTTCGACCAATGAATTCCATCAGCAAAACATTTCCTTCCACGAAAATGGGGGCGGGTACGCGGACACCTGCCTGTTTAGCCTGTTGAAGATTTCGGAATTCCTTCAGAGCCCACAGATTTACCAGTGATCTCGTATCCATCTTTGTCCTCTTGAATCGCGGGTCACCTTGAATGTACATTACCCGTCCTTGCCTGAATTCGGCCGATGTGGTCAAGTAGATCTTCAAAGCGATGGGGTTCTTCCGCTTTCCTGATCCCCAGTATATGCGGGACTCTTTCCCTGAACGAACTACGCCATGTATGTTCTTAATGTATCCCCGATTAAGCATCCGGTAAACGATCATGAGGGTGGATCTGTCGAAGACCTCTTCGAGCGATTCCAGTTCCTCGCTACGCTTTTCCCTCATCAACCGCTTTACTTCGTAACGCGCCACTCGCCGGCGTAGCTTTCGCTCAGCCATGGACTCCAATTCCTCCACCCCTCTCACCGTCATTGACGGGATATCAGGCTGTGAGGCGACCTTGGCTACGAAGCCAGTTGGACTGGCTCTCCGTATACCTCCAGAGGATATCGCCTCTGCTATCAGTCTGGAAATCCCAAGGAGCCACCAGAACGGTATCGCCGACCTTGATCCAGACCCGGCGCTTCATCTTGCCGCGAATTCTACACACTCGTTCATGACCATCCGCACATTTGACCATCAGCCTATCGTAACCCAACATTTGGGTTACTATGCCAAACATTTGGCCTTCACCCGGCATGACCATTTCCCTGAGTTCGCCTTCGCTCAGGACCTTCTTTTTCCCCACACTTCCCACCGAAACTATGTCGCGCTACTATCGAGTCAGACTAGATAAGCGTATTAGAAAACTTGAGGGGTCATTCCCAAAAAGCAATGGTAGTTATTTTATCACAGCCGAACAATCTGCACATGTGGGACGCCATCAATATGGAGCACTGCGGAAGAGTCTGCTAGGCCTTCTCTCACGGCTGCGTCGACTATCCCTTTTCCTACAAGGTTGACTACGTCAGCCGAATCAATGGCTTTGAGTGCCTCTTCTATGCTCGCTGGTACTCCCTTGTAGAAATCAGCCTTAACCTCCAATTTCAACCTCCCCTCACGAAACGTTGAACCTAGGAGGTTTCTGTCGCAGACCGCTACCAGGATGTGTTTTGGATCTTTGAAGACATTCAGGAATACTTCGTCCACGATGCTGGCCCTTTCTTAGGATGGAAGGATCGAGGACTTCGCGCCACAGGCTTCACATCTGAGGAACAGATATCGACCTTCCTTCTCGACCTTCGTGTCAGGACGATTACAAATAGGACAGATCACGAAGCGCTGTGCGTAGATCTGAAGTAGTCTGGTTACGGTTCCAACGTCAAATCGGCCCTGAAAGATTGCACGGGCACCGTCTAAGGAGGCTGCTGTCGCCATTTCCCGGGATAGGAACTTTAGCAGGTGATGAGGGTCACGATTGAATCGGGTACTGATGTCTCCGAAATTCTGGATTATTGTCCTTCTGCCCATCCTGATGCCAACCACCTTCGGTATTTCGAATCTCTCCCCTGTCCCGACAGTTTTCGGCAGGTCGGCATATGCCCTTTCCAGAAGCTTACTGTATTCTCCGCTCAAGGTTGCTTTCCGCGGGAAGATGGGATCCCCGGTATTTGTTGGTTCCTCTTTGAGAAAGAAAATGTTAATCAGATGATGCCGGTAGGACGGTTTCGGAGGGGCCGAAGCTAAACCGCAAATCAGTCGACAGCGAGGAGAACTTGCAGGCTGAGGGTTGTACTCATTTGCAAAGGCGGCCCGATTGGAGGCGACCTTAGTTGGGAAAGTGGATCGTTAACGCCGCGTGGCCCTATGTCAACTCGGTTCCCCACTTAGGGACATTCATTCATCTTCTATGTGCTGACGTTTACGCGAGATATCTTCGGCTGAAGGGCGAAGAGGTCATTGCGGTAACGGGCTCGGACGAGCACGGGACGCCTATAGAAGTCGAGGCAATAAAGAAAGGAATTCCACCGAGGCAGCTTACTGATGGAATCCATAAACAGATCTGCGAATTGCTGGACGCCTACAACATACGATTGGACAATTACACTAGAACCGAAAGTCCGGTTCACGTTCGATTCACGCAGGAGCTCTATAGAAAAGTCTACGACAACGGTTACGTGTATACACAAAGCGTCAGCCTCCCATACTGCGAGAAGGATCAAAGATTCCTACCGGATAGATTTGTTGAGGGAACCTGCCCTCATTGCGGGTACGAACAAGCTCGCGGCGATCAGTGTGAATCATGCGGTCGCGTGCTTGACCCACTGGAGCTAATCAGCCCTCGATGTGTTTTCTGTCACACTCCGCCAACTGTAAAGACTTCAACTCACTGGTTCTTCGATCTACCGAAGTTTCGCGATAAACTCCAAACCATCATCCGAAACAACAAACAGCTGCCTGAGAACGCTCGCAACTTCTCCCTTCAATGGCTCAAGGAAGGCCTCAAACCGCGAGCACTAACTCGCGACAACAAGTGGGGAATACCAGCACCATTTCCCGGTGCAGAGGGAAAGACAATTTACGTCTGGATGGAGGCGGTTTTAGGTTATGTGTCGGCCTCAGTTGAATGGGCCGAAATATCAGGTAAGCCGGATGCGTGGAAGGATTTCTGGTTCGACAAAGACACCAAGAATGTACATTTCATCGGGAAGGACAATATCCCATTTCACGTGATCATCTTCCCCGCCTTGTTACTGGCCACACATGAGGACTATGTGCTACCATGGCAGGTCTCATCAACAGAATTCATACAATTTGAGGGACAGAAATTCTCAAAGAGCAGGAAAGTCGGCGTTTGGATTGACGACGCCCTCAAGGTCGCGCCTGCCGAATATTGGCGCTACGTGCTCATCGCAACCAGGCCTGAATTGCGCGATGCAAACTTCACGTGGCGGGAATTCGAATCCCACGTAAACACTGAACTTAATGACGTCTTAGGGAACTTCGTACACCGCACGCTGACGTTCGTCAACAATCAGTTCGAATCAAAGATCCCTGAACCCGCGAGCTTCGACGAGACGGACAACGCGATCAAGAAAGAGATCGAGGGGGCCCCCTCAAAGGTCGGCGCGTTGCTTGATCAGTTCGAACTTAAAGCAGGCCTCGCTGCGATAATCGGACTCGCGCGTACAGGCAATCAATACCTTAGTGAACGTGAGCCTTGGCATCTTGTAAAGACTGACCGAGTCAAGACCGCCACGACGTTATACCTGGCAACCCAACTAGTGCGATCGATAGGAATTTTGATTCTGCCCTTCCTCCCCGACACGGGCAAGCAGATTGCGGAACAACTCAATCTCCCCGCGGATCCTTCCTCGTTGAGATGGCCCGATGCTGGAAAGCTCGACCTGAAGCCAGGTCATGTCATCGGCACGCCTAAACCTCTCTTCCACAAAGTCACCGCTCCTTCAAACTCGTAAGTGGCTTTCGCCATGCCCTTGCTCAAGATTGACATGCATGTCCACACCGTCGGATCGCCGGACGCCCACACCAGAACCGAAGACTTGTCCGGGATCATCAAAACAAAAGGATTGGACGGCGTCGCAGTAACCGAGCATGACAATTTCAACGCGCTCAAGTTCCCAGATGTGTTGATCATTCCAGGTATTGAGGTAAGTTCACGTGACGGGCATGTAATTGGTCTAGGAGTGCGGGAGAACATCCCAGCGAGCCTCTCCGCCGATGAAACCATTCAGCTAATTCACGAACAAGGCGGCATTGCGATAATTCCCCATCCCTATGACCCCGTATGCGAGTGCGTGAAAATTGCTCAGTTGAAATCTCGACCGGACGCTGTCGAGACAATGAACGCAGACGCACTCTCCTTTCACATTTCAAACTGGCTGGCTCGTCGGGACGCGGATAAATTCAGGTTGCCCCAGGTCGGCGGAAGTGATTCTCACATCCCACAAACAATAGGGGACGCCTACACTATCATCGACTCAGCCAGTCGTGACCTGACCGATGTCCTTGATGCGATCAGAGCTGGCAAGATGCACCCCGAAGGGCATGCAACTTCCGTTCAGAATAAGATTCGAAAATTGCATTACAAGTTTGTCTAGTCGAGGTAACTTTCAATCTGGTGAAGCTCTAATTCCAGGTCGAGCTTTTCCTCTGCCGGCGAGTCGGGTTCGAGTTCATAAATTTCCAGAGGCACCGTCCTGTAACCTCCCCACGAATACGGAAAAGAGATACCGGTCGCCAGAAGTGTGACCCTCGTTAAGCCCTGCATCCTAGCGTCCACTCGATGACCGTAGAGAAGCTGAGCGCTAGGATTGATCTTTCGGGACAGAAGATCGAGAGTAGATGCAAGATGCGTGTGCCGCACACGACTGCTTCCCGCTATATTGACGAAAATCCCATTTGCATCTCCTAGCTCGCCTAGTGCCATCGTATTTCGGAGCGCCTTTAGTGTAGCTTCTTCGGCGCCCAAATGAGAATAGGAATGCCCGACGCCCACCTTGGCAAACGCTCCACGTCTCAGCATCGTTCGAAATTCACCCAGATCAGCATTGGAGAGCGCTGAGTGAGCAAACGTATGGATTATTGACTCGACGACAGAGCAGCAGGTTTGCCCTGGTGAGTCGATAGCTAACCTGAAGGGCAGGGTCATTGACGACGATTCGAGTAAATGATTGTCGATCAGGATCACTGTATCACATGCGCTCAGCATCTGTCGGATGCTATCGATAGCTGTGCGAAATCTCATAAGCTCGAAATGGAACGGGTTTGTGACCAGTCCAACAGTGAGAGCGCCCGCTTTTCGGGCAGTTTCGGCTACGAACGGTGCCACCGCGCCGCCGGTTCCACCACCCATTCCCGCGAGCAAGAACACTATATCGACGTCGTTGAGGACCGAACGCAACTCACGAGAGGCATACTGCCCGAACTTTCTTCCGAATTCGGAGCTGGTCCAATTGTCGGCTTCGGGTGGAATGGAAAGCTTGGAGTGAGCTTTAGCGATTTGGAGATGATATCGGTCAGTGTCGACCGCGATGCAGTGAACATCACTCAGGTCAGCGTCCATTAGGTGAGTCAAAAGATCGTTGCCAGCGCCGCCAAATCCTAGAGCAACTGCTCGAGAATGGGACTTGGCATCCAGCTTGCGGTTCCCCTCGAGAGTACTAACTAGGGTCAACGACGCACCTTCCCCGTTCGATAAGAACACAGTAGTTGAAGATTGATGGATTCTAATTAGCTAACGGTGTTATTTTTCGGTGTTTTTCCCTGTTGCTGACGGATTATGGAACCCTATTCCGCTTCGGTTGCCTCGCTAGTTTTGCACGAAGTAGGAAAGAATTTCTCTTGAGAGAGTGACGTTTGCCTAGAGAGTGCCTAAGACTGCGCTCATCCGAATCTGGAGCTTGACTAGCCCCCTCCTACAGGAGGGATGATGGCGAAAGTTGAATTCTCAGGGAGTATGGTTGAGAATCCGCTGAGGCTCGAAATCGATTCCTGGTTAATTAGAAATTGCAGGTACAGCCTCGGGTTGCCGGTTGCAGGATCGAAGATGTATTGCATGAATTTCTCTCCATGCTTGGTCGCCAAGAGTTTCAGCAGGTCAAGTACGTTGGTCTTCTTCTCGAGGTCAATCACTTCCTCCCGTTGTCCTACTAGCTCGCGGATAATGGCGAAGTATTGAATTTTGATCTTCAACCTGAGAATCGCCTGTGGTTTAGTCTATGAGCTCACGATTTCTTGAACTAGCTTGTCGGATTTGTACTTCTCCATGTGAGCTGCATTGTTTTTGGTCTGTTTGCTCTTGCTTCGTCGATTCTTGTTACTGTTGTCGCGTGTGGGCTAGTCGCGGGTTGATCTGACTTAGCGTACGCCTCCTCGCTTATCCTTTCGAATGCCTGAATCATCTTGTCAAGTTCCTGTTTGCTCACCGTCTCAGTTGGCTCTGTCATCATAGCCTCCTCTACGATCATCGGAAAATAGATTGTGGGAGGGTGTACTCCGAAATCAAGGAGCCGCTTCCCCACTTGCAGAGCTGAAACCCCAGTCTCCTTCGCTAGAAGGGATGCTGACAGCACGAACTCATGCTTTCTAGGGGCTCCCTCTCCGAAAGGAAGGGAGAAGCCTTTGATCTTTCGAAGCTTTTGCGCCATGTAGTTGGCGTTGAGGACAGCAACTTCAGACACTGTTTGAAGCCCCTCTTTCCCATGCAATAGCATGTACACGTAAGCTCGAAGGACCACGGCCGCACTCCCATGGAAGGCACGGACTTTCCCAATGCTCTTCGAGCGATTGTAATCCAAGTAGTATTTCGAACCGTCGAATTCAACGATTGGAACCGGCAAATAGTCAGCCAGACGGCGCGTTACCCCTACGGGGCCGGCTCCCGGCCCTCCTCCGCCGTGTGGAGTGGCGAAGGTTTTGTGCAGGTTGATGTGGACTATGTCGAAGCCCATGTCGCCGGGCTTCGCCTTGCCCATGATGGCATTCAGATTTGCTCCGTCATAGTAGAGCAACCCGCCAGCGTCGTGCACTATCTTAGCGATCTCTAGGATATCGCGTTCGAAAATACCGAGCGTATTGGGGTTGGTTATCATTAGACCCACAGTTCTCGGTCCAACCGCGCTCTTCAACGCCTCTTTGTCAACGCAACCCTCAGAGTTCGAAGGAACCTCCACAACCTTGTAACCGGCCATCGCAGCGCTTGCTGGGTTCGTGCCGTGAGCAGAATCTGGGACAATCACTTCATCCCGGCTCTTCTCGCCCCGGTCGAGGTGATAGGCTCGCATCAGCAGAACCCCAGTATACTCTCCATGCGCCCCCGCAGCGGGTTGCAGGGTAATCTTGTCCATTCCAACAATCTTCGCTAGGAAATCTGAGGCTTCGTAGAGGATCTGAAGGATACCTTGAGCGGTTCTCTCATCCTGGTAGGGATGCAACTCTTGGATCTTGTGTGAAGCTGCGATTGCGTCACATATCTTTGGATTGTACTTCATTGTGCAGCTTCCTAACGGGTAGATTCCAAGGTCAACTCCGAAGTTCTGCTGTGACAGGCGGGTGTAATGGCGGACTACTTCGATCTCAGAAACCTCAGGTAGCGATGGAGGCTGCTTGCGGCGCAATCTGCTTGGAATCAAATCTAAAACAGTTCTGTCATACGAGTGGGATTCATGAAAGCCGATCTTTCCGACTCGGGAGAGTTGGATTATGAGGGGCTCGTCCCATCTGGCTTGCGCGAAAACCAATCTATTCAAGCCTCCAGTATCATTCTGAGCTTGTCTGCAAGCATGTCGATGTCGCGATGAGTGTGGACTTCTGTAAAGCAGTATAGAGCGGCCTGACCGAGTTCTGGGAAGTAGCTGCTTAGATCCAGACCGCCCTGAATGCCAGCTTTGAGTAAGCCGTCGTTTATCTCGGATACTTTCTTCCCAGTTTTGTCGAAGTTGACTGTGAACTCCATGAAGTGGAACGCATCGAATGCCGGAGCAACTACGCCAGGCAGCTTCCGTAATGAGTCGATAGCGTACCTTGTTCTGTCCAAGATAGCGGAGCAGACCTCGCTCATACCTTTCGGGCCTAGCAATGAAAGGTACATTGAAGCTGCTAGGGCGAGAAGCGCCTCGTTAGTGCAGATGTTTGATGTTGCCTTTTCCCTTCGAATATGTTGCTCTCGAGTTTGCAGTGCCATGCAGTATGCGTCCCGCTTTCCGTCTTGGGTTGTGGTCTTTCCGATGATTCGGCCGGGCATCTGCCTGAGCAACGTCTCACCCCTACATGCAAAAATGCCGAGAAGAGGCCCACCGTAATTCATGTGACTTCCAAGTGGTTGGCCTTCCCCAACGACAATGTCGGTGTTGAAATCGCTAGGCGGCTTCAGAGCTCCGAGCGAGATAGGTTCACATCCAGCTACGAACAAACTACCGACTTGATGTACAGCCGCTTCGATTTCATCAACCGCTTGCTCTACGAACCCGAGAAATGATGGATATTCCAAGTAAAAGCCGGCTGTACGAGAGGAAAGCTTGTTCTTCAAATCTGAAACGTCAACAGATCCTGAACGCTTGTCCTGAGTAACCTCAACGAGTTTGATGTCTACCGGATCGCAGAAGGTCCGGAGAGTCGCCAATCTTTCGGGATGAATGAACTTGGGAAAAAGGAACTCGTATCTGCCAGTAACTCTCGCAGCCATTCTCGCGGCTTCGCCTAACGCTGTAGACCAATCGTAGAGAGAGCTGTTCGCGTAGTCCATTCCCGTGAGTTCGCATATCAGGCTTTGATATTCGAACATTGCCTGGAGCATGCCCTGTGAGATTTCCGGCTGATAGGGTGTGTACGAGGTTAGGAATTCGCCTCGGGTTATGATGGCATCGATCGCTGCCGGAACATGATGTGACCACACTCCTGCACCTAGGAATGACAAAACGTCTCTTGTGGAAAGGTTCTTCGCGAGTAATCCTTCCACGTGCCTTCTGGTCTCCAGCTCCGTCATCTTAGATGGGACTGGTAGGTCTGCCTTAGACCGAATGGCCGCGGGGATGTCTTCGAAGAGCTCGGCAATTGATTGGAGGCCAATTTCACTGAGCATCTGGCGAATTGCCGATTCGTCGCTGTTGGGGATGTAAGGATGCGTCTTAGCCAATTTCACATCCTCAGGGCGGGGGCTTTACGTCCTGTTCATATTATTCAGTTATGGTCTGAAGTGGAGTTCAGTAATCACGTCGTCAACAAACGCAATTAAGGGACTGGGAGCCAAGTGATGAGGGCTGTGGGGAAAACAATGACTTCACGAAAGATCGATTCCACCGCTTACGTCCAGCGCAGGAATTTGCTTGGTTCCGGCACTCGCGTCAGAGGCGGTGCAAGGCTGACAGGAGATGTTGAGACCGGAGAGGGCGTGCTGATTGACTCCAACGCGGTGGTCTGCGGACCTTCGAAGCTAGGTAGCGGAACCTACATTGGACCAAATTGCGTCATCGGTTTTCCCGATTTAAAGCACTTGAGTCAATTGCGGCAAGCCGACAGTGTAGCTGGAAAAGCGCCTACGATTTTGGGGAAGGACTGTGTCGTAAGATCCGGTGCAACACTCTACTCTAACGTGCAGATAGCTGACGAGGTTTCAATCGGTCACAATGTGCTTCTTAGGGAGAATGTGACAATCGGGAGCCAGACTAAGGTCGGTACTCATGTTGTGATTGACGGCGATTCGAAGATAGGCTCTCACGTGTCGATCCAGACTGGAGTTTACATATGCACTTTCTCGACGGTTGAAGATGGAGTTTTCCTTGGCCCTTGCTGCGTGTTCACAAATGACAAGTATGTGACGCAGAAACCATTCAAACTGGTCGGCCCAACGGTGAAAAAGGGGGCGAGCATCGGCGCGAATGCACTCCTCTTTCCCGGCATCACAGTCGGAGAAGGTGCCATAGTGGGATCTCAGGCGATGGTTAACGCCGACGTTCCACCTAGAACAATTTTCGCGGGGATACCTGCAAAGAAACTCCGAGACGTTCCAAGTGATTGGCGAACATCACTTTTGCAGATTTGATATAGTCTTCCGCTCAGCAGAATGAATAAATAGCGAACTTCGCATTCACGGGGGAGTTCAATTCGCGAACCCGATGAAAGCGGAGCTAAGCTGAGGTTGAAATCGAAGCTCTTTCTGGCAATCCTACTCTTGATGCTTGCGGTTGGTGTCGCGGCTCCGCTGCACGCGAAGGACCCCGAGCCAAACCTTGTCATCGACATTGAAAGAACTGTGTCAGCCGGGCAATATGGGACCGCTCACATCAGCGATAAATTCACAGTATTCAACAATGGAACGACTCCGCTGTCATCTCTCGATTTCGGGATTCCACGAGTATCCCGGGACAACCTGTACTATGCCAGTGCCCAAGACAATCAAGGAAGAACGCTTAATCTTGAGGTAGATGTGAACAAGACATCGACGTTCTACTGGTTGCGATCGCAATTCGCTCAGCAATTAGAATTCAACAAGACGTACACGTTCACAGTTTCATCAGTCGTGGATGGGCCCATTACGTCTGTCGCAACTGGTTTCCAATACAATTTCACGGCCGCTCCGATTCTCGCCTCCGATGCGAGGATGGCGAATGTCACCTACCTCGCTCCTTCGGGCTCTAGCTACAAGATTGCTCTAAACTCAAGCTACGTGATAGGCGACGTTGGGGGCTATCCGTCGCTTTCTCGCATATACAAGCCGTGGAAGGCATACTCCAACGAGACCTTCTTTGCTCCCTATGTCACTGTAAATCAGTATCTTCTCGACCTGAACTCTGTCCAGCGCGACATAATCATTGACAATCTCGGAGCGCTCAGTATCAAGGAACGATATAGCATGTACAATCCCTCTGTCGGGATCAGCAGTCTGACCATCACTCTTCCCGAAGGAGCATACAACGTGATGGCCTATGATCAGGTTGCAGTGATGTGGGCATCTCCCCAAAATCCCAGTCCACCCTACGTGATTCAAATTCAGCCAAGGTACAGCCTCGGAATCAGACCGGGGGAGAACTTCACATTCATTCTAACCTACGATCTGCCTCAATCGAAATACTTGAAGCAGTTGAACTGGTGGGGATCGTATAACCTGACTTTCGCCCTGCTCCAAAACAAAGACGACGTGCTTTTCAAGGATGCCACAGTGAGAATAATTGCGCCGGACGGCGTTTCGATAACCAACCTGAAGCTCGCCGACCAGTCGCCAGTCTCATATCCGATACAAGTAAGTCAGGACGAGCGCACTTTCAAACTTCGAGGGATCAGTAATGCGAATAACCTAGGCTTTGGCCTAACTTTCAACTACCTCGCCTTTTGGTCGGCGATGGGAATTCTGCCCTGGATTGTCGGGTTAGAAGTTGTGATCGTTGCATTTGCTCTTGTCATGCGACTACGCCGCGGCCCAGAGCTAGCCGTTCCCGTCCCCGTTGAGAAGCTTAGGGAATTTGTTGGACTATATGACGAGAGGCTCGCACTCACTAGAGAGCTTGTTGTCATGGAAGAGGAAGTTGGCAGAGGGGGCTTGGTGAAGCATGAATTCAGGAGAAGAAGCAAAGTGATGGAACTTCGCCTCGACGAACTGAATAAATCCCTCATGGAGGTCAAGGCAGAACTACGCGCAATAAGTCCACGTTATGAAGAACTAATCCGAAGAATCGACCGAGCCGAAGCGGAGATTGAAGGATCCAGAGCCAGCTTGAATCAGGTCAGAGGCCAGTACCGTGCAGGTAAGACCACACGCGAAACCTACGATACCGTGACGAACGACATTTCCAAGCGCATAGACAGAGCAGAAGAAACCGTCGAAACTACATTGATCACGTTGAGAGAAGAAGCCAGATAGTCTCCTTCACTGGATAATCTCTTTTAACCAGCCAACCAGTCCTAGCGCTAGGCAGTTCCTTGCCAGAGCCCTAGTGTCCGCCGTTGAGCGAACAAGTCCCAGTAAGCAAGCTACAAGATTGGCTCCGAAAATCATTGTCCTCTGAACTCTCCCATGCCGAACGTGAAAGAGACAAAATACTCTCAGAAGTAGCCCGCGCCCTAGAGTTGCTGCCGCAAAACTGCAGCCAACTCTCCCACAAGGCGGAAAAAGACATGGAAATGAAGCGTGACAACAGAGCCGAATATAGAGCGGCGAAGGCCGTTGTTCGGCTGACTGGCATAATCACAGACATGTGCCAATCAATCACCATAGGATCCTCTAAGGATTCAGGGAGCCTCCGGAACTTACAGCGGGAAATATCCAAACTCGCATCAGACGCGGCACGGTCCAGAGAAGAATGGCTACGCCAGATAAGACCATATTACATCATCGACATGATGACCCTGGGCGGTAACGTTGACAAGGTCAGGCGATTGGGAGAGGAACTTCACAACTTTCTCATGGGACACGGATCCTTATTGCGCTCTTTGGAAGAGTTGAATGAAAAACTCGACTCGCTAACAAAACTCAGAGGTTCGATGGAGTCTACAGTCTCTCAAAGACAATCACTTGAACAAAGAATTGAGGAGACTGAGCAGAGGGAACGGAAACTTCGGGCTGAGGTTGGGGGGATTCGCGAGAATCCGAAGATGAAGGAGTATGTGCAGATCGATTCAGAGCTAAGGGAGCTGAGAAGTGAACTAATCAGAACAGGGTTCAGCAGGCTCGGAAGACCACTCAAAAAGCTCATCTCAATCTCAGAACGCGGAGAATACCCGCTTCAGATCGATGTCAGAGAAAGTGCGAAGGAATACGCGAAGAAGCCTTTCACTACTTTTCTCAAAGAGGAAGATGGCTATCCGCGTTTGAAGGGAGTAATGTCGGCCTTATCGAACGCCGTGTCAGGCGGCAAACTGGCGCTCAAGCAGAGGGAAGCGAAGAAAGTAATCGAAAGAAACGAGCAAGTTGTAGGCGGAGAATCATTGGCGAAAATACACTCAAAGGCGAAAGAGCTCAAACATACCCATGATGGCTTGCTTGTCGATCGAGAAACAGCCGACCTCGTTCAGCGCCTCAAGGAGGTACGCCAAAACGGGCGAACAAATCACACTTTGCAGAAGGAACTAAGAACCGACTTAAGGAGAACCTTAGAAAATGAAAGGCGATTAGATGAGCAGATTGGCCTTCTGCTGAGGGAGATTGAGGTATTCGTTCGCAAGTTTTCTGGGACGACTCCCCGACTCCAACTTGCTTAGAGATTAGATCAGAACTCTTATCCTCTGTTTTGATACTAGACCCCGCAAGAGGCTTCGTCCAAGATCAGATTTCTTAGACACTCTGATCTGGCTCTTCTTGCCTATTGTTGCAGAGAAGAGGTATTCATCCCCGACATAGACATTCGCAACTTCGCCAGTCAGATGTTCATCGAATACGAGATCGATTCGATTTCCAACCTCTTGAATCTCATAGCGCACTTCTTTACCTGATGAGCTAGGGGTTAGGGGTTCTACGTCGATCTTGACGCCTAGCTTTTCCTCGAGCTTTGTTACGGTAACACCTTTCTTTCCGATTAGGAT
>Ga0209321_10000100_pt1 | contig 45051 bp, 33 predicted proteins | sample Rifsed16ft4_FD_184012 | JGI IMG/M metagenome (GOLD analysis project Ga0209321, IMG submission 184012) | Soil microbial communities from Rifle, Colorado, USA - sediment 16ft 4 - CSP-I_5_4 (version 2) | ecosystem: Environmental > Terrestrial > Deep subsurface > Rock core/Sediment | place: Rifle...
GCGAGCAGCAGGTTGGCTACGTTAGCGGCGGTGATCAACAGCAAGAAGAACACGGCCACGCTGGAGATCCCGGAGCCGTAGCGGAACTGCGGGCCGTACAACTCCTCCCGCACGGAGGTGATGCGCGCGCCGTAGCCGCGGTTGGACTCGGGGTAGGCGACTTCTAGGCGCCGCGCGATAGTCGCCAGCTCGGCGCGCGCCGTCTCCAACTTGGCGCTGGGAGCCAGGCGGGCGATGGTCTGGAGATAATGGGCGCCGCGCGGCGCGGCTCCATCCGCCACGACCGGGATCCATACATCGGTTGACGGATCGGGGAATCCGAACTTGGCGGGTGCCACACCGATGACGGTGTGCAGCGTCGCGTCGAGCTTGATGGCCTGGCCCAGGACACCCGGGTCCGAGTCGAAGCGACGCTGCCAGAGCCCGTGGCTCAGGATCACCGGCCGGTCCGCGGCGGGATCTTCCTCGGCCTGCAGGAAGTCGCGACCGAGGGCGGGTTGGACGCCGAACACGCGGAAGAAGTTGGCGGTGACGACCTGGCCGATCAGGCGCTCCGGCTCCTCGCGCCCGGACAGGTTGAGGCTCCGGCCGCTGTAACCGGCGAGATCGAGCGTTTGGGCTTGGGCGCGGGTGTCGAGCAGATCGGGCAAGGAGTACGAGAGGTCCATGCCGCCCCGGGTCTGGTCCACAGTAGTTGCGACTACCAGCCGATCCGCCTGGGGGTAGGGGAGCGGGCGGAGCATGAAGACGTCCACCGGGCTGAAGATGGCGGTGTTGGCGCCGATGCCGATGGCCAGGCAGAGGACGGCGACTAGGGAGAGTCCCGGGCGCTTGATCAGGAACCGGAAGGCGTAGCGGGCGTCTTGGAGCAGGTTTTCCATAAGGCGGGCTTCCGTGGGGACTCAAGGGCTCTACGCCCCCGCCCGGAGGACAGTTTCACTCGGCCCTCGGCCCTAGTGGTCCGGGTCGCGGGGCCGTAGCTTCCTTCGTTCCTCCCCCCCCTCCCTCTGAGGCATCCGAGTGCCGGAGCTGACCGAGCGTCTGCAGGCGGTATTGGGCCCCGCTTACCGGGTCGAGAAGGAGCTGGGCGGCGGCGGCATGTCGCGCGTGTTCCTGGCCGAGGAGGTAGACCTGGGCCGGCGCGTGGTGGTCAAGGTGTTGCCGCCGGACATGGCCGCGGGCGTCAACGTGGAGCGGTTCCGCCGCGAGATCCAGTTGGCGGCCAAGCTGCAGCATCCGCACATCGTGCCGCTGCTTTCCGCCGGGGCTTCCGGCGATCTGCTGTACTACGTAATGCCCTTTATCGAGGGCGAGAGCTTGCGGGCTAAGCTGGCGCGCGAGGGCGAGCTGCCGGTGGCCGAGGCCCTGCGGATCCTCCGGGACGTGGTGGACGCGCTGAGCTACGCCCACGGGCACCACGTGGTCCATCGGGACATCAAGCCGGACAACGTGTTGTTGAGTGGGAAGCATGCGCTGGTGACGGACTTTGGCGTGGCCAAGGCGGTGGCCGAGTCCACCGGGAAGCACACGCTCACCTCGATGGGGGTGGCGCTGGGGACGCCGGCCTACATGGCGCCGGAGCAGGCCACCGCGGATCCGCACACCGATCATCGGGCGGACATCTACGCCTTGGGGGCGCTGGCCTACGAGATGTTGAGCGGGCGACCGCCGTTCATGGCGATGAACGCCCAGGCGATGCTGGCGGCCCACGTGACCGAGGCCCCGGAGCCGGTGACCAAGCACCGCACGACGGTCCCGGAGCCGCTGAATCAACTCATCTTGCGCTGTTTGGAGAAGAAGCCGGCGGATCGCTGGCAGCGGGCGGAGGAGCTGCTGCCGCACCTGGAGGCGATCCTCACGCCCACGGGCGGGATCACGCCGACGGGGACCCAGCCGGTGGTTTCGTCGGGGACGCAGGCGGCGATCGAGCGGGCCCACCCGGTGCGAGTCGCGGCGCTGTTCGCGCTGGCGTCGGTGGGGGTGCTGGCGATCGTGTACGCCGCGGTGCAACTGATGGGGCTGCCGGACTGGGTGTTCTACGGGGCGATCGGCCTGTTGGCGGTGGGGTTGCCGATTATGCTGCTCACCAGCCATCACGAGCGGCGGCGGGCGCTGGCCCGTTCAAGCGGGCGCCTGACGGCCACGCCCGCCGGCGGATTGACGCCGCATTTCACCTGGCGCAAAGCGCTGATGGGTGGCGCGGCCGCGTTCGCGGGGCTCGGCGTCGTGGCGGCGGGCTACATGGCGATGCGGGCGCTGGGCATTGGGCCCATGGGGAGCCTGATCGCCTCGGGTGCGCTGCGCGAGCAAGAGCGCCTGATCGTGGCCGAGTTCGAGAACGGTACGCAGGACTCGGCGCTGGGAAGGACGGTGACCGACCTGGTGCGAGTCGCGCTGGGCCAGTCTCGGGTCGTCAGCGTGATGGAGCCCACCCAAGTGTCCGACGTGCTGGAGAGGATGCGGCGCCGTCGGAACACCCCGGTCACGCCCGAGGTGGCGGGAGAGGTGGTGGCACGGGAAGGTGTCAAGGCGTTCGTGGCCGGAGAGATCCGGCCGCTCGGCGCCGGCTACGTGATCTCGGCCCGGATGGTCGCCGCGGGGACGGGCGACGCTTTGGTCGTCCTGCGAGAGGAGGCGCCGGGCGCCGAGGGACTGATCGCCGCGATTGACCGGCTGTCGGACAAGCTCCGGGAACGGATCGGCGAGTCACTCCGCACGGTGCGTGCGGACCCACCCCTCGAGCGGCTCACCACCACGTCGCTCGAGGCGCTCCGGTTATACGCCCAGGCGGACCGCGTGCAACAAGAGGGCGATGTCGATCGGGCCATCGCGCTGCTGGAGGAGGCGGTGAAGCACGACACGCTGTTTGCCATGGCGTATCGCCGCATGGGCACGCTGATGACGAACACCGGATTCGTCGGGCTCCTCGGGGAACGAGGGCGCGCGGCCCTCAGGCGGGCCTATGAGCTGCGGGATCGGTTGTCTGACGTGGAGCGCTACTTCGTGGAGGCGATGTACGCGTCGCGAGTGGAGAATGACGGTGAGAAGGCCGTGACGGCCTACCTCGCGATCCTGGAGAAGCACCCGAATAACGGGACTGCGTTGAACAACCTCGGAATCCAGTACGCCTTCCTGGGCAGGGTGGCAGAGCGGGACGCGGTCTTACGGCGAGCAGTTCAGGCAGGTGTGGCAATCTCCCTCACGTACGGCAATCTCGTTTTCTTTCTGCGTGGCCGGGGCCAGCTGGCCGCGGCCGACACCATCCTGCAGCTGTTTGCCGAGCGGTTCCCGGCCAACCCCAACGTAGTTGAGCAGCGATCTACTCTGGCGGCCGTGCGGATGGATTTCGACGGTTCCGCGGAGGCGGCGCGGGACCTGTTAAGCGGGCGACCTGCCCAGCAAGTGTTCGCGCACAACCGGCTCGCGGCGATCGCCCAGGTTCGGGGGGAACTGACCGAGGCGAACCGGCGTCGCGATCAGGCGCAGCGGATCGATGCCCAGCGGGCGGGCATGGCGCCGGAAGAGCGCGACATGCTGATCGAGCTGGGCCGGGCGGAACGCGCAGCGTGGTTCGGCACCGGCGGGCGAGCCGCCGCCGACCGTCTGGAAGTGCTGTGGCAGAGCAACCGGCGGCTCACGGCGCCGCGAGGGCCGCAGGAGCGGCGGTATCCGCGGTTCATCACGGACCTCGCCCAGGCGGGCCGACCCGCGGCGGCGCGGCGAGTGCTGGAGGAGTACCGCGGCTCGCTAGACCAGCGACAGCGGGAGGATTGGTTCCAGAGAAACGAGCTGCGCGTGCTCGAGGGGCAGGTCCGCGTGGCTGAGGGGCGGGCGTCGGACGCGGTGGGGCAGTACCGCCTGGCGCGTGAGGAGATTAAGGACGGTTGCTCAATCTGCTTCCTCGCCGACATGGCGTACGCCTTCGATCAGGCCGGGCTCGCGGACTCAGCGATTGCGTACTACCGGGAGTACCTGGAGACACCGGGAGATCGATTCGGCGATGACCAGGTGTGGCTGGCTCCGGCGTTGCGACGGCTGGGCGAACTGTACGAGGGGAAGGGCGACCGCGAGCAGGCGGTGGAGCACTACGGGCGGTTCGTGGAGCTGTGGAAGGGGGCGGATCCGGAGCTGCAGCCGATGGTGAGCGAGGTGAAGCAGCGAATGGCGCGGTTGGCGGGGGAGCGACCGCGATGATCTCGAGGACTGCGGAGCCTCATGGCTGAGCTCCGGGACCGCCTCCAGTCCGCTCTGGGCTCCGGCTACCGCATCGAGAAAGAACTCGGCGGCGGTGGGATGAGCCGCGTGCTTCTCGCCGAAGAAGTCCGGCTGGGCCGCAAGGTCGTCATCAAGGTCTTGCCTCCCGAGATGTCCGCCGGCGTCTCGGTCGATCGGTTTGAGCGCGAGATCCAGCTCGCCGCCAAGCTGCAGCATCCGCACGTGGTGCCGCTGCTGACGGCGGGCTCGTCGGACGATCTGCTCTACTACATCATGCCGTTCATCGAGGGCGAGTCGCTGCGCGCGAAACTGGCGCGTGAGGGCGAGCTGCCGGTCGCCGAGGCGCTCCGGATCCTGCGGGACGTGCTGGATGCGCTCGCCTATGCGCACGGTCAGCACGTGGTGCACCGGGACATCAAGCCGGACAACGTCCTGCTCTCGGGGAAGCACGCCCTGGTCACGGATTTCGGGGTGGCCAAGGCGGTGGCCGAGTCCACGGGGAAGACCGCGCTGACGTCCATGGGCGTGGCGCTCGGGACCCCCGCGTACATGGCGCCGGAGCAGGCGACAGCGGATCCGCATACGGACCACCGGGCCGACATCTACGCTGTCGGTGCCATGGCGTACGAGATGCTGTCTGGCCGGCCGCCGTTCACGGGGATGAATGCGCAGGCGGTGCTTGCGGCGCATATCACGGAGGCACCGGACCCCGTGACGCGGCATCGGGCGGCGGTACCGGAGGGGGTGAGCGCGCTGATTCTCCGCTGCCTGGAGAAGAAGCCGGCGGACCGGCCGCAGCGGGCGGACGACCTGTTGGGTCTGGTCGAGGCGATGGCGACGCCGACGGGCGGGATGACGCCCACCGGGACGCAGCCGGTGATTTCGTCGGGCACGGCGGCGGCCATCGAGCGGGCGCACCCGCTGCGGGTCGCGGGATTGTTCGGCCTGGCCGCGGTCGGGGTTCTTGCCATCGTGTACGCTGCGGTCCAACTAATCGGCCTTCCGGATTGGGTGTTCTACGGGGCCATCGTCCTGCTCGCGGCCGGGCTGCCCATCATGCTGCTCACCGGCCACCACGAGCGGCGGCGGGCGTTGGCCCGCTCCACTGGGCGTATGACGGCCACGCCATCCGGTGGGTTGACGCCGCATTTCACCTGGCGCAAGGCCGTGATGGGTGGCGTCGTGGCGTTCGCTGGGCTGGGCGTCTTGAGCATGAGCTACACGGCGATGCGGGCGCTGGGCATTGGGCCTGCCGGCACCCTGATGTCTTCCGGGAAGCTCGGTCAACGGGAGCGGCTGCTGCTGGCCGACTTCGAGAACTTCACGGTCGACACGACAGTGGGCGAATCGGTCACCGAGCTGCTCCGCATAGACCTCGGGCAATCCCGCGTGATGAGCCTGTTGGAACCGAGACAGGTGGCCGAGATCCTGGAGCGCATGGCGCAGAGCCGCGAGCAGCCGGTGACGCCGGAGCTGGCCTCGGAGATCGCCGCGCGAGAGGGGATCAAGGCTTATGTGACCGGTGACATACGGCCGGTTGGCGCCGGCTACGTGGTGTCGGCACGCGTGGTCGCGGCAGCCACGGGAGAGGCGTTGGCGACGGCCCGCGAGACCGCGGCCAGCCCGAACGATCTGATCCATGCGGTGGACCGGCTTTCGGGTCGGCTCCGCGAGCGGATTGGCGAGTCACTCCGAACCGTGCGGGCGGACCCGCCGCTCGAGCGGTTCACCACGACTTCCCTCGAGGCGCTCAGGTTGTACACGCAGGCCTCCGAAGTCGCAAACCGCGGTGACTACCGGCGGGCGGTGGCGCTGCTCAAGGAGGCGGTGGCGCGGGACTCCACGTTCGCGATGGCCTGGCGCCGCATGGGCGCCTACATGTCCTCGAACGCTCAGTTGGTGGGCGAAATGCGCGACGAGGGCCTCGCCGCCCTGCGACGGGCCTACGCCCTGCGCAGCCGACTTTCGGAGCGTGAGCGCTACCACGTGGAGGCAATCTACTGGAGCAGCGTCGAGGGGGATTTGGAGCGCTCGGTCACATCGTACCTTGCCTTGCTGGAGAAGTACCCCGATGACCCCGCGGCGCTTAACAACATCGCGCTGGACTATGCGGCCCTGGGCCGGTTCGCCGAGCGCGACGACGCCTACCGCCGGGCGATTGCCACGGGACAGGCATCTGCCAACGCCTATGGCAACCTCTTTGGGAGCCTGCGGACTCGAGGACTACTGGCCGTGGCCGACACGGTACTGGAGCAGTGGTCGACGCGGTATTCGGAAAGCCCACAAATCCCGCAAGCGCGGGCTGCCCTTGCGGGCGACCGCATGGACTGGGACGAGGTGGCCCGGATCGCGGAGATGGCGGGCCGGGACCACCCGACGCTCGACGTGTGGGCCTTCAACCAGCGGGCGTCCGTGGCGCAGTTGCGGGGCAGACTTGCCGAGTCCGACGGCCTCCGGGAGCAAGCGATCCGCACGAATGCGCCGCGGTTCGACGTGACGCCCGAGGACCGGGATTTCCGGATCGAGCTTGACCGAGTGGCGCGCCAGCTCTGGTTCGCGGAGGATCGGTCGAGATTCGCGGGGCGCCTGGAGGAACTGTGGCAGCGGAATCGCCGGTTCACGGCCAACGTGGCGCCGCTCAATCGCCGCTACCAGCAGTTCGTTGGGTTATTCGCGCTGGCGGGCCGGCCGCAACGTGCGCGGCAGCTGCTGGGCGAGTTCGAGTCGCTCTTGGACCAGCGGTTCCTCGAGCTCCCCGGGTCGCGTAACAACGCGCGTCGGGCTCGGGCGGCGATGGCGCTGGCGGAAGGTCGTCCGCCGGAAGCGGTGGCGCTCCTCCGAGCCGTGCGGGAAGACAACCGGGAGTGCCCGTTCTGCGATCTCGCCACGCTGGCCGATGCGTACGACCGGGCCGGCAACGCGGATTCCGCGCTCGCCTACTTCCAGCGGTACCTGGAAACGCCGGGACAACGGCTCGGGGTGGACGACAGCTGGTTGGCAATCGGTTTCCGCCGGCTGGGCGAGCTAAACGAGGCGAAGGGCAACCGGGAGAAGGCGGCGGAGTACTACGGCCGGTTCGCGGATCTGTGGAAGAACGCCGATCCCGAGCTGCAACCATTGGTGCGGGACGTGAAGCAACGGATGGCGAGGCTGGCCGGGGAGGGGGGACCGCGGTGAGCGATCTCCGCGATCGACTTCAGTCGGCCCTGGGCGCCAGCTACCGTGTCGAGAAGGAGCTAGGCGGTGGGGGCATGTCGCGCGTGTTCCTGGCGGAGGAGGTGGAGCTGGGGCGCAAAGTGGTGATCAAGCTGCTGCCGCCCGAAATGGCTGCCGGGGTCAACGTGGAGCGGTTCCGGCGGGAGATCCAGCTCGCCGCCAAGCTGCAGCACCCACACGTGGTCCCGCTCCTGAGCGCGGGCTCCAAGGACGATCTCATCTACTACGTGATGCCGTTCATTCAGGGCGAGTCGCTGCGCGCCCGTCTGGCCAAGCAGGGCGAACTGCCGGTAAGCGAGGCCGTCCGGATTCTCAAGGAAGTGGCCGACGCCCTGGCCTACGCCCACCGCCACGGCGTGGTCCACCGGGACATCAAGCCGGACAACGTGCTGCTCTCCGAAGGCCACGCGGTGGTCACGGACTTCGGCGTGGCCAAGGCGGTCAGCTCATCTACCGGTGAGTCATCCCTGACCTCGCTGGGCGTCGCCCTCGGGACGCCGGCCTACATGGCGCCGGAGCAGGCCGTGGCCGATCCCAATGTGGATCACCGGGCGGACATTTACGCCTTGGGGGCCATGGCCTACGAGATGTTGTGTGGCCGGCCGCCCTTCAGCGGGCCCAACGCCCAAGCCGTGCTCTCGATGCACGTGACCGAGGCCCCGGAGCCGGCGACCAAGCATCGCACTACGGTCCCGGAGTCGTTGAACAGCGTGATCATGCGCTGCCTGGAGAAGAAGGCGGCGGACCGCTGGCAGAAGGCGGACGAGCTGATCCCTCACTTGGACGCTTTGCTGACGCCGACGGGGGGAATTACCCCCACCGGCACTCAACCCGTCCCGGCGGTAGGGGCGGCAGCGGCGGCTGCCAAAGCGCATCCGGTGCGGGTCGCGGGACTCTTCGGGCTCGCGTCGGTCGGCGTGTTGGCGATCGTGTACGCCGCGGTGCAGCTGATTGGGTTGCCGGACTGGGTGTTCTATGGGGCGATCGGGCTGCTGGTAGTGGGGCTGCCGGTCATGCTGCTCACCGGGCGGCGGGAACGGCAGCGGGCCATCGCCAGCATGACGGGCGTGCGGATGACCACGCCGGTGGGGTTGGAGCGGCATTTCACCTGGGGCAAGGCGATCCTGGGGGGCGGACTCGCGTTTGCGGGCCTGGCGATCGTCGCCGGGGGCTACATGGCGATGCGCGTGTTGGGCATTGGCCCGGTCGGGACCCTGGTGGCCTCCGGGCGTCTGCCCGAGCGCGCACGGCTGCTGGTGGCGGACTTCGAGAACCGGACCACCGACTCCACGCTCGGCGCGTCGCTGTCCGAGGCCTTTCGTATTGATCTGGCGCAATCCTCGGTGCTGCGGGTGATGACCCGCCAGGACGTCGCGGCCGTTTTGCGGCGCATGAGCCGCCCCGCCACCGCCTCGATTACGCCGGAACTCGCCCGCGAGATCGCGGAGCGCGAGGGCCTGCCAGCTATGGTCCTCGGCGACGTCGCGACCGTAGGGCGGGAGTATGCGCTCTCCGCACGGGTGATCGCGACCTCGGATGGCTCGGAATTGGTCGCGATGCGCGAGACTGCCCCCGACGACGGCAGCATCCTCCAGGCACTCGACCGGCTCTCGGCCAAGGTCCGCGAGCGAGTGGGCGACTCGTTCCGGTCCATTCGGGCCAGCCGGCCGCTGGAGCAGGTGACCACCAGCTCGCTCGAAGCGCTGCGCCTGTACAGTCGGGCGGTGGAAGCCCAGAATGCCGCCGACTACGATCGGTCCATCGATCTACTGCAGCAGGCCGTGGCCATCGACAGCACGTTCGGCATGGCGTACCGACGCCTCGCGGTGGTGTTGGACAACGCGGGCGGTGAGCGGTCCCGGGTCCAAGACGCCGCGACCCGTGCCTTCCGCCATCGCGAGCGGTTGCCCGCCCTCGAGCAGTATCTAGCCGAGGCGTACTATCACGAAAGCGTGGAGTTTGACAAGGCGAAAACCATCGCGGCCTACCGATCCGCACTGGATGTGGATCCCACCAGTTGGGTGGCCCTCAACAACCTGGCGAATCAGCTGTCTACGGACCGGGCCCAGTGGGTGGTGGCCGAATCGCTGTACAAACAGGCCCTGGTGTCGTCCGACAGCTCGGTGTGGCAGCACTTCAGTAATCTGGCGACGGTGGAGGTGGCCGAGGGCAAGCTGGGTGCGGCGATGGCGACGCTGGACGCGTTCGAACGCAAGCTGCCCAACAATCCCAACGCCTACTCGGCCAAGGCATTCTTCGCCTTCGATCGGCAAGACTATGCCGGCGCGGCCGAGCAGATTCAGAAAATGAGCGACGCCGGGCGCGGGGTCCTGGCGTGGGAACGTCGTCGAGTTGGCTCCTCGGCCGACCTGCTCCGGGTGCGTGGGAAGCTGGCGCAGGCGGGGGAATTGCTCGATCGCCAGGAGCGGACGGAGCGAGACCGAGGCTTCCTGAGCCAGGCGCTCGGCATCGCCATCGGCCGCGCCCGGTGGGAGACCTTCTACCGCGATCGCCCGCAGCGTGGGGTCGAGGCGCTGGACGACGCGTTGCAGCGGTATCCGCTGGGCCAGATCCCCGCCACGGACCGCCCCTACCTGGACCTCATCAGCGCGTACGCCGTCTCCGGGCGAGCGGACAAGGCGCAGACACTCATGCGCGAGTGGGAACGCGTGGTCCCAGAAGACCTGCGCCGCGATCCGTTCAGATACAACGCCGAGGGCGATCTCGCGGTGGCGGAGAAGGACCCGGCGGGGGCGGCTCGGGCGTTCGAGCGTTTCGCGTCGGAGGTCGGCTGCCCAGCATGCGGACTCTATCAGCTGGGCCGGGCATATGAAGCTATGGCGCGAACTGATTCCGCTCTGGCGGCCTACCAACGTGGTCTGGACACGCCGGACTTCTACCGGTGGCTGTGGGACCCCGAATGGCGGCCCGCCATGCTCAGGCGCGCCGGCGAGCTGCACGAGCAGCGGGGCGAGCGCGAGCAAGCCATCGCGCGCTACAGCGAATTCGTGAACCTCTGGAAAGATGCGGATCCCGAGCTGCAGTCTCAGGTGACGGACGTGAAGGCGCGGTTGGCGCGGCTGGCGGGAGAGAAGCGATAATGGGGAAGGGGGAACGGGGAAGGGGGAAGGGTCAGGGGTCCGACCTCCGGGCGCGGCTTCAGGACGCCGTGACGGACGCCTACCGGGTGGAGAAGGAGCTGGGCGGCGGGGGCATGAGCCGCGTCTTTCTCGCGGAGGAGGTGCGGCTCGGCCGCAAGGTGGTCATCAAGGTGCTCCCGCCGGAGATGGCCGCCGGGGTGAACGTCGAGCGGTTCGAGCGCGAGATTCAGCTCGCCGCCCGGCTGCAGCATCCGCACGTGGTCCCCCTGCTCACCGCCGGGTCGGCCGGGGACATCCTCTACTACATCATGCCCTTCATCAAGGGCGAGGCGCTCCGGGCCAAGCTGGCGCGGGAAGGCGAGCTGCCGGTGGGCGAAGCGGTGCGCATTCTCCGCGATGTGGCCGACGCCCTCGCCTATGCCCATCGCGAGGGCGTGATCCATCGGGACATCAAGCCGGACAACGTACTGCTGTCGGACAATCATGCCGTGGTCACCGACTTCGGCGTGGCCAAGGCCGTCAGTGCCTCGACCGGCGAGTCGTCGTTGACCTCACTCGGCGTCGCGCTGGGGACTCCGGCCTATATGGCCCCGGAGCAGGCGGTGGCGGACCCGCACGTGGACCACCGGGCGGACATCTACGCGCTCGGCGCGTTGGCCTACGAGATGCTGACCGGAAGGCCGCCGTTCACGGGTCCCAATCCGCAGGCCGTGTTGAGTGCGCATGTGACCGAAGCGGCGGAACCGGTGACGAAGCACCGGGACACGGTGCCGCCGGCGCTGAACGAAGTGGTGATGCGGTGTTTGGCGAAGAAGGCGGCGGATCGGTGGCAGAAGGCCGAGGAGGTGCGGGCGCAGTTCGAGGCCATGGTGACGCCGACCGGGGGGATGACCCCCACCGGCACCCAACCCGTCCTGGCGGCAGGAGCGGCAGGGGCGGCAGCGGCGGCAGCCCAGGCGCATCCCGTGCGAGTCGCGGGGCTGTTCGGGCTGGCCTCGGTGGGGGTGCTGGCGATCGTGTACGCCGCGGTGCAGCTGATCGGGCTGCCGGACTGGGTGTTCTGGGCGGCGATTGCGCTGTTGGGGATCGGGCTGCCGATCATGGTGCTGACGGGGCGGCGGGAGCGGCAGCGGGCCATCGCCAGCATGACGGGCGTGCGGATGACCACGCCGGTGGGGTTGGAGCGGCATTTCACCTGGCAGAAGGCGATCCTGGGCGGCGGCCTCGCGTTCGCCGGCTTAGCCCTCGTAGCGACGGTCTACATGGTGATGCGGCTGCTCGGCATCGGACCGGTGGGGAGCTTGGTCGCGTCGGGAGTGCTCAAAGAGCAGGAGCGCCTCCTGGTTACGGATTTTGAGAACGCCACGCCGGACTCCGCGCTCGGCAAGACGGTCACCGATCTACTGCGCATCGCGCTGTCGCAGTCTCAGATCGTCACCGTCATGGAGCCGGCGCAGGTGGCCGCGGTGCTGGTGCGCATGGGCCGCTCGAGTGCCGAGGCCCTGACGCCGGAGCTGGCCGCCGAGCTATCGGCCCGAGAAGGCATCAAGGCGTTCGTCGCGGGCGAGATCCGCCCGGTTGGCGGCGACTACATCATCTCGGCGAGGCTGGTGGCCGCGGGCACGCGAGAGGCCTTGGTGGCGGTGAGCGAGCCGGCCTCGGGCTCGGAAGGCCTGTTCAAGGCGGTGGGGAAGGTGTCCGCCCACCTGCGGGAGCGGATCGGTGAGTCGCTCCGCGCCGTGCGTGCCGATCCGCCGCTGGAGCGCCTGACGACCAAGTCGGTCGAGGCGCTGCGGCTGTACACCCAGGCCCAGAAGGTCGCGGACGAGGGAGATTACGGTCGGTCCATCGCCCTGCTGGAGGAGGCGGTGGCGCGCGACTCGACGTTCGCCATGGCCTGGCGACGGCTGGGGGCGTACAAGACCAACCCGAACCTGGTGTTCCAGATGGGGGCGAGCGGCGACTCGGCGCTGCGCCGCGCCTACGCCCTTCGGGATCGCCTGTCCGATCGCGAGCGATATCACGTCGAGGCGATGTACTGGAGCCGAGCGGAGCATCAGCCCGAGAAGGCGGTGACGTCGTACCTGGCGCTGCTCGAGAAGTACCCCAATGACGGCACCGCGTGGAACAATCTCGCCGTGCAGTACCAGGACCTCGGCCGGTTTGCCGAGCGCGACGCGGCGGGACGTGCGGCGATCGACAAGAACGTCGCGGGTGGCATCACGTATGTCGGTTTGCTGAGTGATCTGCAGGAGGAGGGACAACTGGCCGAAGCGGACACCATTCTCAAGCTGTTCGCGGAGCGGTTCCCCACCAGCGCGAACGTGCCTCAGTGGCGTGCCAACCTGGCGGCCGCGCGGATGCAATGGGACGAGGTCAAACGCGTCGCGGAGGAGGCGCGGATCGGTCAGCCGGTGATCGAAGTGTGGGCCTACAACCAGCTCAGCGACCTGGCCGCGCTCGAGGGCAAGCTCGCGGAAGCTGCCCGTCTCCGGGCCGAGGCGATTCGGCGCAATGCGCAGCGGACCGGCCTGTCAGCGGCCGACCGGGATTTCCTGATCGAGCTGGACGCGCTGGAGCGGCAGATCTGGTTCGCCCAGGACCGGAAAGCGTGGGCGCCGCGGGTGGAGCAAGCGTGGCGCCGTAACCTGGAGCTGGTGGGCCGGCGCCGGGTAGCCGACCGTCGCTACCCGCGGTTCATCGGCGATTTTCTCCTGGTCGAGCGGCCAGAGCGGGCCCAGCGGGTGGTGGAGGAACTGGTCGCAGGACTGGAAGAGTCGCTACGGGGGCTGCCGGACGTCCGGGATGGCCAGCGACGCACGGAAGCCGCCATGGCGGCGCTGCGGGGGCAGTATCGCGAGGCCGTGGCCACCCTGCAGGCCATACGGCGGGACAATCCCCAATGCGCCCTGTGCGATCTCATCGAGATCGCCGACGCGTATGACCGCGGCGGTGATGCCGATTCGGCCGCGGCCTACTATGCGCGCTACCTCGAGACCGCTGGCAACCGGCTGTCCTCGGACGCCCACTGGATGGCTCGCTCGCTCAAGCGACTGGGCGAGCTGCACGAAGCCAAGGGTGACCGGCAGAAGGCCATCGACTACTACAACCGGTTTGTCGAGTTGTGGAAGGACGCGGACCCCGAGCTGCAGCCGCTGGTGCGGGACGTGAAGGCGCGGTTGGCGCGACTGGTGGGAGAGAAGCGATGACGCCCAAGCGCGAGCGAGGCAAAGGGAAAGACGAAGCAGCAGACCTCCTGTCCCGTCTCCAAGGGGTCGTCGGGGACGCGTACCGCCTCGAGAAGGAACTGGGCGGTGGGGGCATGAGCCGGGTCTTTCTCGCGGAGGAGGTCCGGCTCGGCCGGAACGTCGTCATCAAGGTGCTCCCACCCGAGATGGCCGCTGGCGTCAACGTCGAGCGCTTCGAGCGGGAGATCCAGCTGGCCGCCCGATTGCAGCACCCCCACGTGGTGCCCCTGCTCACGGCCGGCGCCTCCGGCGATCTGCTCTACTACGTAATGCCGTTCATCAAGGGTGAATCGTTGCGCGCCAAGCTGGCCCGCGAGGGCGAGTTGCCGATCGGTGAGGCGGCTCGGATTCTCCGGGATGTTGCGGACGCGCTGGCCTACGCGCACGGCGAAGGCGTGGTGCATCGGGACATCAAGCCGGACAATGTGCTGCTCTCGGGCCACCACGCAGTGGTGACCGATTTCGGGGTGGCCAAGGCGGTGAGCGCCTCGACCGGCGCCTCGTCACTCACCTCGCTCGGCGTGGCGCTGGGCACCCCGGCCTACATGGCGCCGGAGCAGGCGGTGGCCGACCCCCACGTGGATCATCGGGCCGACATCTATGCGCTGGGCGCCTTGGGCTACGAGATGCTGTGCGGGCGGCCGCCGTTCACCGGGCCCAACGCGCAGGCGGTGCTGTCCATGCACGTGACGGAGGCGCCGGAGGCGGTGACCCGCCATCGGAACACGGTGCCGCCCGGGTTGAACGAAGTGATCATGCGGTGCCTGGCCAAGAAGGCGGCGGATCGGTGGCAGAAAGCCGAAGAGGTGCGGGCGCAGTTCGAGGTCATGGTGACGCCGACTGGTGGGATGACCCCCACGGGCACCCAACCCGTCCTGGCGGTCAGCGCGGCAGAGGCGGCCGCCAAAGCGCATCCGGTGCGCGTGGCGGGGCTGTTCGGGCTGGCCTCGGTGGGGGTGTTGGCGATCGTGTACGCCGCGGTGCAGCTGATCGGGTTGCCGGACTGGGTGTTCTATGGGGCGATCGGGCTGCTGGTAGTGGGGCTGCCGATCATGTTGCTCACTGGGCGCCGCGAGCGGCAGCGGGCGATGGCGACCATGACGGGCGTGCGCGTTACGACGCCGGTGGGGCTGGAGCGGCATTTCACGTGGCGCAAGGCGATCCTCGGGGGCGGACTCGCGTTTGCGGGCCTGGCGGTCGTGGCCGGCGGGTACATGGCGATGAGGCTGCTTGGCATCGGGCCGGTGGGGACGCTGGTGGCAAGCGGCGTGCTGGACCAGCGGGGCCTCTTGATCGTGGCGGAATTCGCAGATCGCACACCGGACGCCAACATCGCTCCTTCCGTGACGCAGGCGCTGCGCGTCGACCTGTCGCAGTCGCCGGTGGTCAAGCTCATGGACGCCGCGGCCATTCAAGGCGTGCTCAAGCGGATGGGCCGGCCGGACACAGCGGTGGTGGATGCCGCGCTAGGACGGGAGATCGCCCAACGGGAGGGCGTGAAGGCGGTGCTGGGTGGCGACGTCGGCGTGCTGGGCAGCGGCTACGTCGTCACGGCGCGGCTGATCGGGGCGGCGGACGGTGCCGAGCTGCTGGCACTGCGGGAGACGGCGGCTGACGCCGCGGGACTGATTCCGGCGGTGGATCGGCTGTCCAAGAGGCTCCGGGGGCGGATCGGCGAGTCGTTCAAGAGCATCCGATCAGCCGAGCCGCTGGCGCAGGTCACCACGGCCTCGCTGGAAGCTCTGCGTTTGTACACCCGCGCCGAACAACTTGACGATCAGGGCGACGCCGGGCAGGCGGTACGGGTGCTGGAGCAGGCCATTGGAGTAGACAGCAACTTCGCGATGGCCTACCGGAAGCAGGGTGTGATCCTGAGCAACACGCTTGCCGAGCAGTCCCGCATCAAGGCAGCGCTCACCAAGGCGTTCGAGCTGCGGGATCGGCTGCCGCCGTTGGAGCGGTTACTCACGACGGCGTACTACTACTCGAACGTGCAGAACGATCCGCAGCAGACCATTGACGCGTACCAGGCCGTCCTGGAGATAGATGCAGAGAACAGCACCGCGATCAACAACCAAGCGGTCACGTTAGAAGATCTCCGGCGTTGGAAGGAGGCGGAGGAGTTGTTTCGCCGGGGCATTGCGGTGGGGGCCATCTGGCAGAACTTCGCCGGGCTTACCCGCACCTTAGTGGAGCAAGGGCGTTGGGACGCGGCGGATTCTGCGCTGGCAGCCTTTCGTAACTGGGCGCCCGGCAACGCTAACATGTACCGGTCGAGTGTCATGCTGGCAACGGCGCAGCGGGATTTCCGCGCCGCCGATTCGCTGGTGGACAGGCTGGTGGGAGCGGAGCGTCTCACGGCGCTTCTCCGAATCGGCGTCCCTGAAGTGCAAGGGCGATTGCGGGCGGCGGCTCGGGTGACAGCCCAGGTCCTCACCGAAGCGGAAGGGCGCGGAAGAGCCCTGGATGTGCTGCGGTTGAGTCTGGAGCCGGCCAGAAGGGAGCTGCGGTATGGCAGCCCCGCGAACGCCTTGAGGGAGCTGGAGCGGGCGTTGACTCGGCACCCGCTCAGCCGGGTGCCGGCGGAAGATCGGCCGTACGAGGCGATGGCCGCGATCTATGCCGAGGCCAAGCGGCCGGCCGACGTTCGACGGCTGCGGGGTGAATGGGCCAGCGCTCCTACCGTGCGCACCGCCAGCGAGCGTGCCTGGTGGGATGCGGCCGTGGCCATGGCCGAGGGCCAATACGCGGAGGCGGCGCGGGCCTACCTGGGGGCGAACGAGCAACAAGGATTCCCGTCTCTGTATCTGTGGGACGCGGCGCGAGCCTACGATCTCGCCGAGCAGCCGGACTCGGCCATCGCTGCGCATGAGCTGGCGATAAGCGTGCCAGATCCCGGGAGGATCTTCTGGGAGTTCGATCGGCTGGGGCCGGCGTACAAGCGGCTGGGCGAGCTGTACGAGGCCAAGCGCAGCCGCGAGAAGGCGCTGGAGTACTACGGCCGGTTCGTGGACCTGTGGAAGGATGCCGATCCCGAACTCCAACCCCTGGTTCGAGACGTAAAGCAACGGATGGCCAGGCTGGTGGGGGAGGGGGGACCACGGTGATCCTGGTACGAACAAGCGCGGCGCACTCTTAACGCAGGTTTCACTCCTTCTTCAACGCGCGTTGCCCTGCTTTGTCGGCAGAGCGTCCTTGGGCGCCTTACTGCCGAGGTGACTGCATGGCTGGCATCGTGGGTTACGGCGCGTTCATTCCCCGCAATCGGATCAAGGCAGAAGAAATCGCACGTCAGTGGGGCAAGGACCCCGCCGCCATCCGCCGCGGGCTGCTGCTCGAAGAGAAGTCGGTGCCGGGACTCGACGAGGACACGATCACCATCTCGGTCGAAGCCGGCCGCGCGGCGCTGGAGCGGGCCGGCATAGACCCGCGGCTGGTAGGCGCGCTGTACATCGGCTCGGAGTCCCATCCCTACGCGGTAAAGCCCAGCGGCACGGTCGTGGCCGAGGCGCTGGGGATTGGGCCCGAGGTGCACGTGGCCGACTTCGAGTTCGCCTGCAAGGCCGGCACCGAGGCCATGTTCGTGGCGCTGTCGCTGGTCGAATCCGGGCGCGTGGAATACGCCATGGGCATCGGCGCCGACACCTCACAGGGCGCTCCCAACGACGCGCTCGAGTACTCGGCCTCGGCGGGCGGCGCCGCCTACCTGTTCGGCAAACAACACGTGTTGGCCAAGGTGGTCGAGACGTACAGCTACACCACGGATACGCCGGACTTCTGGCGGCGCGAGGGCGAGTTCTACCCCCGCCACACCGGCCGTTTCACCGGCGAGCCCGCCTACTTCCGGCACGTCACCGAGGCGACCAAGGCGATCCTGGAGCGCACCAACCTCAAGCCGTCCGACTTCCGCTACGCCGTCTTCCACATGCCCAACGGGAAGTTTCCGCTCTCGGTAGGCGCGGACCTGGGCTTCACCAAGAAGCAGCTCGAGACTGGATGGGTTGTCTCTACCATGGGGAACACGTACTCCGGTTCGTCGCCCACCGGCCTGGCCGCGATCCTGGACGTGGCCGACCCGGATGACCTCATCCTGATTACGTCGTTCGGCTCGGGCGCGGGGAGCGATTCCTTCGTGCTGCGCGCCACGGAGCTTCTGCCCGAGCGCCGGGACCGCGCGCCAACGGTCCGCTCGATGCTCGATGGCCCGCGCCGCTACCTCACCTACGGCCAGTACGCCAAGTACCGGGAGAAAATCCTGCTGAACGAGTAAGCGGAGGACTTTCCATGCGAGAAGTCGCGGTCGTTTCGGCGGGAATGACGCCGTTTGGCGAATTGTGGCGGCACAGCCTGCGCGATCTGTTCGTGGACGCGTCGCTGGAGGCGCTGCGCCACGCCCGCGCCGACACGGTGGACGCCGTCTACGTGGGCAACATGTCCGGCGGCCAATTCGTGGGCCAGGAGCATCTGGGCCCTTTGCTGGCCGACCATCTGGGAATCCGCGGCGTGCCGATCACCCGCGTAGAGTCGGCCTGCGCCTCCGGGGGCGTGGCGCTGCGATCGGCGTTCCTCGACGTGGCCTCCGGCATGAGCGACCTGGTGCTGGCCGTTGGGGTGGAGAAGATGAACGACGGCGGGGACGTGACCAACGTGCTGGCCACCGCCGCGGACCAGGAGAACGAGGTGTATCACGGCATCACCTTCCCGGGTCTCTACGCCATGATCGCCCGCGCGCACATGGCGCAGCACGGGACGACGCTGGAGGACCTCGCCGCGGTGTCCGTCAAGAACCATCGGCACGGCGCGCTCAACCCCAGGGCACAGTACCGCCAGGAAGTGACGCTGGAACAGGTGATGGCCTCGTCGCTGGTGGCGGATCCGCTGCGCCTGTTGCACTGCTCGCCGGTGAGCGACGGCGCTGCCGCGGTCCTGCTCTGCCCGCTGGAGCGAGCCCAGGAGTTCACAGACCGGCCGGTGGAGATTCGGGCCAGCGGTCTCGCCACCTCCTCGATGGCGCTGGCCGAGAGGCGCGATCCGGCCTTCCTGGACGCCGTGAGTCTCTCGGCCAACCGGGCCTACCACATGGCGGGTCTGGGCCCGGCGGACATTGACGTGGCCGAGGTGCACGACTGCTTCTCCATCGCGGAGATCTGCGTGCTCGAGGCCCTGTGCTTCACCGAGCAGGGACGGGGCGGGGAAGCGGCGAGGACCGGGGAGACTGCGCTGGGAGGGCGCCTTCCCGTGAACCCGAGCGGCGGCCTCAAGTCCAAGGGCCATCCGGTGGGGGCGACGGGGATCGCGCAGGTGATCGAGATCTTCGAGCAGCTCCGGGGGGAGGCGGGCGAGCGCCAGGTGCAAGACGCCGCCGTGGGCCTCACCCAGAACATGGGCGGCTCGGGTGGCAGCTCGGTGGTGCACATCTTCGAGAGGGTTTGACCATGCCCAGTCCACGATACTGGCGCGAGGTGCCGGCCCGATACCGGCTGGAGGCGGGGCGATGCGCCGCCTGCGGAGCGGTGGTCTATCCGGCTCGGCGCGTCTGTCCGGCGTGTCGCGGCGAGCGATTCGAGACCCTGACGCTTTCGCGCCGGGGCAAGGTGGTGACCTCCACGGTGATCCACGTGGCCCCCACCGAGTTCCAGATGGAGGCGCCCTACGCCATGGCCGTGATCGAGACGCCTGAGGGCGCGCGTCTCATGGTGCAGGTGGCCGACTGCGAGCCCAACGACGTCGCGCCGGGGATGGAAGTGTCGCTGGAGTTCCGGCGGATCCGGAAAGAGGGGAAGGGCGGGATTCTCTGCTACGGCCACAAGGCCGTGCCGGTCCGGTAGCGGTTCGGCAGGGAGGCAATATGCACAAGCTCAGAGTGTGGGCCGAGCTGAGTGACGAGACCTACCTCGCGTACGAGGGCGAGGCGGCGCGTCAGGGCGTGAAAGTGGAGAAGCTCGTGCAGCAGACGGTGAACACGCTGCTACACGAGCTCGACGAAGAGGAGAAAGAGGGGCCGGAGCGGATTATGCCGTCGTGAACGGTAGAGGCGTTAACGTCTTTCTCAATTCCCCGCCGGCGCCTGCGCCAGCTTGCTCTTCCGCACCCCATAAGCGAAGTAGATCACCAGCCCGATCATCAGCCAGATCAGCAGCCGCTGCCAAGTGCGCCAGGGAAGCGAGACCATCAGGTAGAGCGCCGAGATGGCGCCCATGGGCGCCACGAACCAGACCCAGGGCGTTGTGAAGGTGCGCGGGAGGTTGGGCTCGCGGACCCGCAGCACCAGGATACCAGCCGACACGATCACGAACGCCAGCAACGTGCCGATGGACACCAGGCTGCCCGCTTCGCGTACCGTGAAGATGGCGGAGAAGAAGGCCACGCCGATGCCGGTCACGATGGAGGTGATCCACGGGGTCCGGAACTTGGGGTGAATACGGTTGACGAACTGCGGCAGCAAGCCATCCCGCGACATGGTCCAGAAGATCCGGGACTGGCCCAGCAGCATCACCAGGATCACGGACGAGAGTCCCGCGATGGCGCCGAGCTTGATCAGCGTGGACATCCAGCCCATCCCCGCCTGGTCCGCCGCCACCGCGATGGGATCTGGCACATCCAGCTCGCGATAGGGCACCACGCCGGTGGCGATCGCCGAGACCAGGATGTACAGCACCGTGCAGATCAGGAGCGACCCGATGATGCCCACGGGCATGTCCTTCTGCGGGTTCTTGGCCTCCTGGGCGGCCGTGCTCACCGCGTCGAAGCCGATGTAGGCGAAGAACACGATGCCGGCGCCGGTCATCACGCCGGTCCAGCCGTACTCGCCCGCGATGCCGGTGTTCTGCGGCATGAACGGGGTCCAGTTGGCCGCGTCGATGGCCCAGACCGCGCCCACGATGAACAGGATCACCACGGCGACTTTGATGAACACGATCACGTTGTTGACGTTGGCGGATTCCTTGATGCCGATCACCAGCAGCGTGGTCACGATGGCGATGATGAGCACCGCGGGCACATTGAACAGCGCCGTGGCGTGCGGCAGGGTCGCCGGGTCCACGCCGCTGGCGACGAGGCCGTCCAGCAGTTGCTGGGTCACCACCTGCCACCGCCCGCCCGCGACCTCGATCAGCTCGCTGCCCGCGGCCGCGGAAAGCTGGGGCGGGATGTGGATCCCGATGTCCGCCAGGAACGAGACGACGTAGCCCGACCATCCGATGGCGACCGTCACCGCGCCCAGCGCGTACTCCAGGATCAGGTCCCAGCCGATGATCCATGCGAAGAACTCGCCCAGCGTGGCGTAGCCGTAGGTGTAGGCGCTTCCCGCCATGGGTACCAACGACGCGAACTCCGCGTAGCACAGCGCCGCGAAGACCGACGCGACGCCGGCCAGCACGAACGACAGCACCACGGCGGGGCCCGCATTCTGCGCCGCCACGGTGCCGGTGAGCACGAAAATCCCGGTCCCGATGATGGCGCCAATGCCAAGCATCGTCAGGTTGAGCGCGCCCAGCGCCCGCTTGAGGCTGTGGTCGGTCTGCGCTTCGGCCTGGAGAGCGGTCACACTCTTACGCCGTAACAGGTTCATGCAACCCTCGTGGCAATGAGGAAGGCGGAGGCCCCTTGGCAGGCTGGCCTAGACTAGAGCCGCTCGCGCGAGGTGTCAAGCGGCAGGTGGCCGTGCGCGCTATATTTACGCGCCTTTTTCGTCGCTTCAGCCGGATTCCATAAGGAGCCATTGGGTTATGCTGATTGCCTTGGTGCTGGGCATTAGTGTGGTCGCCTTGGGCGTAGCCGTGGGGCTGGCCCGCTGGGTGCTCGCACAGGACAAGGGGACGGCGGAGATGCGGGTCATCTCCGACGCCATTCAAGAGGGCGCCGCGGCCTTCCTCCGGCGGCAGTACCAGACGATCGGCTGGCTGAGCGTGGTGCTCGGCGTCCTGATCTACGTGCTCTACGCCTTCGCCCGGGAGCCCCACGCGGACGAGCCGCGCGCCGCCGTGCTGGCGCTCACCACCACACTCTCCTTCCTCTTCGGCGCGCTGTGTTCCGGCACGGCCGGCGTCGTGGGGATGGTGGTCGCGGTGCGCAGCAACATCCGCACCGCCAGCGCCGCGCGCACGAGCTTGAACCGCGCGCTTCAGATCTCGCTCCGCGGCGGGGCGGTGAGCGGCCTGTTCGTGGTCGCTATGAGCCTGCTCGGCGTCTCCGGGCTGTACGGCATCCTCGACGCCATCGGATTCGAGGCCACCAAGATCCCGCTCATGATCGTGGGGTACGGCTTCGGCGCGTCGTTCGTGGCGCTGTTCGCCCAACTGGGCGGGGGGATCTACACCAAGGCGGCCGACGTGGGCGCCGACCTGGTGGGCAAGGTCGAGGCCGGGATACCCGAAGACGATCCTCGGAATCCGGCGGTGATCGCGGACTTGGTGGGCGATAACGTGGGCGACTGCGCCGGCCGCGGCGCCGACCTGTTCGAGTCCACCGCGGCGGAAAACATCGGCGCCATGATCCTGGGCGCCACGCTGGGGATCCGGAACCCCGAGGCGTTCCCGCCCGTGGCGGTCGTGGGCCTGATGCTCTTCCCGCTGGTGGTGCGCGCGTTCGGGCTCATCGCCTCGATCATCGGCGTGCTCATGGTGCGGATGCGCGAGGAAGAAGACCCGATGCACGCCTTGAACCGCGGCTACTGGATGACCGCGGTGCTGGCGGCCATCGGGTTCGCGGCGGGCACCTATTGGCTGCTCAACCCGGCGACGGCGCCGAACGCCTGGTGGCACTTCGCGCTGTGCGGCGTCATCGGGATCGCCACTTCGATCGCCTTCGTCTATATCACCCAGTACTACACCGAGTATCGCTACCGTCCCGTGAAATCCATCGCCGCCGCCTCCGTAACCGGCCCGGCGACCAACATCATCGCGGGCTTCGCGGTGGCGTTGGAGTGCACCGCGCTGCCCACGTTCACCATTGGCGCGGCGATCATCGCCTCCTACAAGCTGGGCGCGTCCAGCGGGTTGGACCACGCGGGCCTGTTCGGGACCGCGGTGGCCACCATGGGGATGCTGGGCACCGCCGCCTACATCCTGGCGATGGACACCTTCGGGCCCATCACCGACAACGCCGGCGGCATCATCGAGATGTCACGGCAGCCGGAGGACATCCGCAAGCGCACCGACCGGCTGGACGCCGTGGGCAACACCACCAAGGCGCTCACCAAGGGCTACGCCATCGGCTCCGCGGCGCTGGCGGCGTTCCTGCTGTTCTCCGCCTTTCTCGATGAAGTGGCCCTGCTCGGTTCCCCGCTTGCCGCCGTGGACATCTCCAAGCCCGAAGTGTTCGTGGGCGGGCTCCTGGGGGCCATGCTGGTGTTCTGGTTCTCGGCCCTCGCCATCAGCGCGGTGACCAAGGCCGCGGTGGAGGTGATCAAGGAAGTGCGCCGGCAGTTCGCCGCGGACCCGGGCATTCTCAAGGGCACCTCGAAGCCGGACTACGGCAAGGCCGTGGACCTGGTGACGGTCGGGGCGTTGAAGGCGATGGTGGCGCCCGGGTTGCTCGCGGTTGGCATGCCGATCGCCGTGGGGATGACGTTCAAGCTGTTCGGCGTGGGAGCCGAGTCGGTCGCGGCCTTCCTGATGGTGGGCACCATCAGCGGGATCCTGGTCGCCACCATGCTCAACAACGGCGGCGGCGCGTGGGACAACGCCAAGAAGTTCATCGAGGCGGGTGCGCACGGCGGGAAGGGGAGTCCGGCCCACAAGGCGGGCGTGGTGGGCGACACCGTGGGCGATCCCTTCAAGGACACCGCTGGTCCGTCGCTGCACGTGTTGATCAAGCTGTTGAGCACGGTGACTCTGGTGCTCGCACCCCTGTTCGTGTGACGGATAACGGACAACGGACAACGGAGAACGCTCCGTGAAGCTCCACAACAAGATCATGCTCGGGCTGGTGCTCGGCGCGGTCGCCGGCGTCTCCGCCAACCAACTCGCACCCGACGCCAGATGGCTCAGCTGGGTCAACAGCAATGTGGCCAATCCGGTGGGCCAGGTGTTCCTCCGGATGCTGCTCATGACGGTGGTGCCGCTGGTGTTCGCCTCGCTCACAATGGGCGTGGCGGGACTCGGGGATATCCGGCGGATTGGAAAGGTGGGAGCCAAGACCCTTGGGTACTTTGCTCTATCCACCACCATTTCCGCGGTGATCGGCCTGCTCCTGGTCAACATGATGAACCCGGGCCTGGGGCTCGACCCGGCGATGCAGCGGCAACTGTTCGAGACGTACAAGGGCCAAGCCGAGGGGTTGCAGTCCGGGGCGGCGGTCGGATTCGGCATCAACACGTTCGTGAACATCGTGCCCCGCAATCCGGTGCAGGCGGCGGCCAACATGGACATGCTGGCGATCATCTTCGTCTCGGTCATGTTCGGCGCCGCGCTCACCCTCATACCGCAGGAGAAGGCCAAGCCGTTCCTTCAGGTGCTCGACGGGCTGGGGGAGATCGTCATCAAGATCATCGGATTCGCGATGAAGCTGGCTCCCTACGGCGTCTTCGGGCTGATCTTCTTCACCACCTCCCGGTTCGGCTGGGACATCCTGCGCTCGCTCGGGATGTACGTGTTGGTGGTACTGCTGGGGCTCACGATCCACGCCGTCTTCGGTATCTCGGCCCTGGTGCGGATCTTCGGGGGGATGAACCCGCTGGTCTACTACAAAAAGATCCGAAACAGCCTCGTCACGGCCTTCTCCACCAGCTCCAGCAACGCGACGCTGCCTACCAACCTCGCGGTGGCGGAGCAGGAGCTGGGCATCTCGCCCACCATCGCGGGCTTCGTACTCCCCATCGGCTCCACCATGTGCATGAACGGCACGGCGCTGTACGAGGGCGTGACCGTGCTGTTCTTGGCGCAGGTGTTCGGCGTGCACCTGAACCTCGGAACCCAGGTGATCGTGGTGGTACTGTCGGTGATCACCGCAATCGGGGCAGCCGGTGTGCCAGGCGGATCGCTGCCGCTCATCATGCTGGTGCTAGCCACGGTGGGGGTGCCGCCGGAGGGCATCGCCATCATCCTGGGCGTGGACCGGATCCTCGACATGTGCCGCACCACGGTCAACGTCGCTGGCGACATGAGCGCGTGCGTCTACGTGGCGCGGGCCGAGGGCGGCTGGCGGCCGGAAATGGCCACGACCGCAGGTGCGGCTGCGGAGCCCGCGTGACGGAGACCACTGCGTAAGGGGTGAGGGGTAAGGGGGTACCCCTCACCCCTCACGCTTTGCTTTTCCCGCCTTCTATGCTCTGGCTCATCTTCGCCGTCGCCGTGGTCGCCCTGCTGGCCCTCGACCTCGGCGTGTTCCACCGGCGGGCCCACGAGATCAAGTTCCGCGAAGCCCTGGGATGGTCCGCCGCCTGGTTCACGGCGGCGTTTCTGTTCATGTGGGTAGTGTACTTCTGGCGGGGACCGGAACAGGCCGTCGCCTTTCTTGCCGGATATCTGGTCGAGTGGTCCCTCTCCGCGGACAACGTCTTCGTCTTCTTGATGATCTTCTCGTACTTCCGCGTCCCCTCGCTATACCAGCACAAGGTGCTGTTCTGGGGCATCGTGGGGGCGGTGGTCATGCGGGCCTTCATGATCACCGCCGGCGTGGTGTTGATCCACGCGTTCCACTGGATCGTGTACCTGTTCGGGGCGTTCCTGATCTTCACCGGCGTGCATGTGGCGTTCCAGCGGGATCAAGAGATCCATCCCGAGCGGAACCCCGTCTTCAAGCTGGTGCGCCGGATGTTCCCCATGACCAAGCGTTATCACGGCCCGCAATTCTTTCTCAGGCGCCGCGGCGGATGGATCGCGACACCGCTCCTGCTGGTGCTCGCGGTGATCGAGTCCACGGATGTGGTGTTCGCCGTGGATTCGGTGCCGGCGGTACTGGCCATCACGACCGATCCGTTCATCGTGTTCACCTCCAACATTTTCGCCATCCTGGGCCTGCGGTCCCTGTACTTCGTGCTGGCTGGCGTCATGCCGCTGTTCCACTACCTCCGCTACGGCCTGGCCGTGATCCTGGCGTTCGTGGGCGCGAAGATGATGCTGTCGGACGTGGCGCCGGTGCCCACGCCCGTGGCGCTGGGCGTGGTGGCGCTGGCGCTGCTGGTCTCGATTGCGCTCTCGCTGTTGCGGCCGCGGCCGGGGGCTCTGGCTTCCCCAGCTCCACCCACGAGCGGCGGCGAAGGCCCGGAGAGGGAGCGCGGGCGGGGTTCGTTCGAATGACCGCGGCGAGGGTGCCGAACGACCCTCTGCGCCGGCGCGCTCTGCGCCGGCGCGTGTGGCCGTGGGTGGCTGGCGGGCTGGCCGTCGGCATCGCGGGCTGGATCGGCCACGAGGCTGCTACCTGGCCGGACGTCGCGACGCTCGCCCGTCACAGCCCTGAAGGCACGGCGTTCATCGAGCGGTACCAGCGGCGCCAACGTGCGGCAGGACGATCGGACGCCGTACGATGGGACCGGGTGCCGGACGAGAGGATCTCGCCCCACCTCAAGCGCGCGGTCGTGGCGGCAGAGGACATGGAGTTCTTCTTCCACCACGGCTTCTCCAGCGCGGAGCTCAAGGACGCGCTGACCCAAGCCCTCCGGAAGCTGGAAGCGCCACGCGGCGCCTCCACCATCACCCAGCAGCTGGCCAAGAACCTGTGGCTCTCGCCGTCCCGCGATCCGATGCGGAAAGTCAAGGAAGCGCTGCTCACGGGGCAGCTCGAGCGGCACCTCACCAAGCGGCGGATTCTCGAGCTGTATCTCAACGTGGTGGAGTTCGGGCCCGGGATCTACGGGGCAGAGGCAGCCGCGCGAACCTACTTCGGGAAGCCTGCATCGGATCTGACCGAGCACGAGGCCGCGGAGCTGGCCGCGAGCCTGCCGCGTCCCTCAACCTGGCATCCGGGGCGGGACAGCCGGTCGTACGCGCGCTACGTGGCGGAGATCGAGCGTCGCATGAGCGTTGCGGCCTTCCTGTGGCGCGCGGTAGGGGCCGAGCCCACGGCCGGCATGCCGGAGATCGGGATCACCCTGGACTCGATTCTCAGGGTGCTCCAGGACACCCTGGGGCGGACGGCGCGGGACACCGTGACGATGCCGGGGGATACCGATACGACGGTTGCCCCCCGCGAGCAGGACAGCGTCGTGCGCGCAAGGCCTTGACCACCCGTGGGGCGGGTCCCAGTATCCCCCCGACCTTTCGCGGCCTTCTGAGGGCCGCAGGAACCGGCCCGTGACCACACTCGATCCCAACACACCAGCCTCCCCGGAAGGGCAGACCACGTCCCGCACCCGCGTTGTACGCTGGGGCTTCGTCCTCAGCGCGGGGCTGGGCATCGTCGCGATTCCGGTGCCTGCCGGCATCACCGCCCAGTCGTGGTACCTCCTCGCCGTCTTCGTGGCCACGGTGGTGGGCCTCACCGTGCAGCCGCTTCCGGGCGGCGCCATGGTGCTCCTCGGCGTGGCAGCGACGGCGCTCCTGAGGCTCCTGCCCGTCGACCGGGCGCTCGCGGGCTACGGCGACCCGATCGTGTGGCTGGTACTGGCGGCGTTCTTCATGTCGCGCGGCATGCTCAAGACGGGATTGGGCCGGCGCATCGCGTTCCTGTTCATTCGCGCCATCGGCAAACGCTCGCTGGGGCTGGGGTACGCGCTGGCGCTGACCGAGTTCGTGCTGGCGAGCTTCATCCCGTCCAACGCGGCGCGGTCCGGGGGCATCATCTTCCCTATCGCCAGGAGCCTGGCCGAGGCGTACGACTCCCGCCCGGGCCCCTCGGCGGAGCGGCTGGGCGCTTTCTTGATGGTGTTCCTGTATCAGTGCTGCGTCGTGACTTGCGCCGTGTTCCTCACCGGGCAGGCGTCGAACGCGCTGATCGCGTCGCTCGCGGCGCAGACCGCCGGCGTGCAGATCACCTACAGCAGGTGGTTCGTGGGGGCGGTAGTCCCGGGCGTCGCGGGGCTGCTGGTGGTTGGACTTCTCATTTACTACCTGTCGCCACCCGAGGTAAGGCATACGCCGCGCGCCGCGGAGATCGCCAGGGAAGAGATCGCGCGCATGGGCCCCATGGTGCGGGGCGAGAAGCTGATGCTGGCGGTGTTCGGGTTGGTGGCGGCGCTGTGGATGACGACGGCGCTCCACCACATCCATTACGCGGCCGTGGCGCTACTGGGGATCGGCGTATTGCTCCTGAGCGGTGTGCTCACGTGGGAGGACGTATGCTCGGAGCGGGCCGCGTGGGACGTGTTCATCTGGTACGGTGGCCTGGTCTTGCTGGCGGGGGCGCTGAGCGAGACCGGGATCACCCGGCGCTTCGCCGAGAGCTCGGCCGCCTTCACCACCGGATGGCCGTGGTGGGCGGCCTTTGGCGTCCTGCTGCTGGTCTACTTCTACGCCCACTACGGCTTTGCCAGCATCACCGCGCATGCGACCGCGATGTATGTGCCGTTTCTGGCGGTGATGCTGGTGGCCGGGGCGCCGCCGGCGCTGGCGGCGCTGGCGCTGGCCTACAGCTCCAACCTGATGGCGTCCGTCACGCACTACGGCACGACGCCGGGGCCGATCTACTTCGGCGCGGGCTACGTCTCGCAGGCCAAGTGGTGGAAGGTGGGGCTTATCGTGTCCATCGCGAGCCTGCTGGTATGGATGAGCCTGGGGCCGCTCTGGTGGAGGCTGCTCGGCGTGTGGTAGGGCAGGCGATCGGGGACGAGCACGATCCGTCAAGGGGTCGGGTGGCGCGCTCCGCGCCCAGCTGCTGCTCTGGAATCGGCAAGCGGACTCCCTGCTGCAGGTGCTGAGTTCCGCGCGCGTCCGCGTCTTCGAGTCGTATCACTTCTTCCTGCCCAGCTCGCTGTACGCGGCGTGGGCCCACCAGCTACGGGGCGATCGTCCCGCGGCGCGCGCGGCATTTGATTCGGCACGGGTGGTCCTGGACTCCGTGCTTCGGCAACTGCCGGACGACTGGCGCGTACATGTGGCTCGCGGGTTCGCGCTGGCAGGCCTGGGCGTCAAGATGAGGCGCTGCGCGAAGCCCGCTGGGTGCAGCAGTCGTTCAGTTACCGGCAGGACGCCATAGACGGCCCGGAACTGGCGGGATATGGCGCGCAGATCTTGGCGCAGGCCGGGGAAGCCGAGGCCGCGCTCGACGAGATCGAGCGGCTGCTGGCGGTCCCTCGTTACTCACTGTGCCCATCCTGCGGCTGGACCCGCTCTGGGACCCCGTCCGCGACCACCCGCGGTTCAAAGCGTTGCTCGCCAAGTACGCCGAGCGCTGAGGCTCCGGCTGGTTGCCACCGAGTATGACTTGGGACGGAGCCGGTAGCGCTGCAGCGTGGCTGGTGATCCGCCGAGCTACCCCCGGCACCTGCCGTGGAGTTCCCACTCGACCGCCTTGGGGTCGTTGATCGTCTCGTAGAACTGGTCCAGGTATTCCCGCGTGTCTTTGAGGACTCTGGGATCGAGGTCCGCCAGCCCGGCATAGAGCGCGTAGATCGCCTCACGCCGCTCATTCAACTTGGCGAATACGGAAGGGAGGTAGACGGCGGACACGCACAGCCCGCGGTAGACCCGGTTGCGAACTCGGTAGATCCCCAGGTTCCTGGTCTCGGGCTGAAACACTCGATCGGCATACCGCGGGTTGACTATCCCGGTGATGTCGAAGTCATACGGCACGGGGAACACCGGCCCTGCGGGGCTGCCGATTGGGATGGTGTTGTGGCAGCACTCGTCCTCGTTGGCCGCTCTGGCGAACGCGGACCAATCCGGGTTGCCGATCAGGTACTGAAATACCCCGACCAGCGCCAGATACTGGGCGTCTGCCCACGCGGGTGGCACGGCGGGAACGTGGAGGGGCTCTCCCCCGCCCGTTCGGATTCCCAGCATCTCGTCGCTCTCGATTAGGAACCCGTACCGCGTCACGGTATCGCGCTTGGCATCGGTATCCACGTACGTCCCGCGCACCAGCCGAGCGAGGAAGCTTAGGTCGGTGAGGAGGTTGAAGACCCGGTAGACCAGGTACTCCTGCAAGACGTATTGCTCGTATTCCGCGCGGCCATCCTGACAATGGGTCACCAGCTTGAGTCGGTCTTGCCCGGCAAGTACGGTTGATTCCACCCTGGTCCTGGGGAAGTCGAGGCGCAGCGGAGGGAACTCGCAGATCTGCCGGCTGAGGCGTGCCTTGCCGCGGGTTTGGATCTCGACGTCGAGTACCACCGGGGTTTCGCCCGCCTGGTGGACCGTCACCTTGCCCGGGTACTCCTTGGGGTTGGACCCGCGCTCTTTGAGGATCGAGCTGAACGGCGCTTCGATCGTGAGCTGCAGCGGCTGGTCGCTCGCAAACAGCGGGGCGGAGGCCGCACTCGCCCGGGCCGAATCTGGGACAGGGTCTTGGGCCAATGCGACTGCGGGTCGCGCCAGGGCGAGGACGAGGACGGTCGCCACGGCTCGCACAACCTCGGGGTCTCCAATCACTGCCTTCGTCTCTCTCGCGGGAACTAGCGGCTGCAATCCCTAACTTGGGCCTGCGCGGCTGTCACTGCAACGGGGTAGTCGTAGATCTTGGATCGCTCGATCTCGCCGAAGGCGCGGTCCGCCGGGACCCGCAAGCTGGCGCGGTTCTCCGGCGGGGCGCATCTTAGGTCCACTGCCTCCCCCGAGCAGGTGGAGTGGCTGCTGAGCCATCCATCCTTCGGTCGGTCCCGGTGCTGCGAGTGGATCCGCTGTGGGATCCGTTGCGGAAGAACCCTCGCTTCCAGGCGCTGCTAGCCAAGTACCAGAATTAGTGAAGGGCTCGCCGATCGCTGTGAGGTGCGTCCCTCGAGTTCAGCGTTGATCCTTGGTTGACAGCGGCTCACTAATCTCGCTCGCCATGAAGGCCTCCCGTCAGTACATTGCGCGCATGCCGCCATCGGCGACCATGACCGCGGACGAACTCCTTCGTCTCAAACTCCCCGACAAGCGCACCGAGCTGGTGCGAGGCGTGCTCGTCGTCCGCGAGCCCCCGGGCTACTTGCATGGGCGGGTCGCGGCCAAACTCGCCCACTTTCTGATGAATCATGTGGGGGCTAACGACCTCGGTTGCGTGCTCGCGGCCGAAACCGGGTTCAAGCTCAGCACCGATCCGGATACCGTGCGCGCCCCGGATGTGGCGTTCATTCGGCGCGACCGGCTCCCTGAGCCGCCGCCCACGGGCTACGCTGAGCTCGCCCCCGACCTCGTGGTCGAAGTCCTCTCGCCCGATGATCGCCCTGGGGAGGTCCTCGCCAAGGTCGCGGACTGGTTGAATGCAGATGTGAAGCTCGTGTGGGTAGTGGATCCGCGGCACCGATGCGTCCGCGTGTATCGCGAGAACGGGAGCGAGTCACTCCTCACGGAGCGTGGTGCGCTGGACGGCGAGGACGTTGTGCCGGGGTTCACCTGCCCGGTCGCCACCATCTTCTAGCCCGCGCGGCGCGGGCCTTCGCTACTCGTACCGCAGCGACTCCACCGGGTCCACCGCTGCCGCACGCCTGGCCGGCAGGATCCCCGCCGCCAGCCCAATCGTCATCAGAATCCCCATGCAGATCGAGGCGATGGGCCAGGAGAGCTTGGGGTTGGCGATGTACTGCATGGCCGGGTTGCCCTCCGTGGGAACGGCATCCACGCCGAAGACCACGAGCGCTGAGAACGCGAGGCCGATCAACCCGCCGGTGAAAGCGATCAGCAGTGCCTCGAACACGAACTGCGCCACGATGTGGGACCGCTGCGCACCTACCGCCTTCTTGATACCGATCTCCCGGGTCCGCTCCTTCACCACCACGTACATGATGTTGGCGACACCCACGCCCGCCACCAGCAGCGTGAACGCCCCCACCAGGCCCATGAAGATCTGAATCCCCAGCCCGATCTTGAGGTTCTCCTTCTCACCCTCGATGAAATCCCAGATGGACAAGGCCCGCTGATCCGATGGATCGAACTGGTAGCGCCGGCCCAGTACTCGATACAGTTCTTGCCTGACCATCACGGCTTCCGCCACGTCGCGGGGCCGCACGATGAGTTGGTCCACGTACCGGGGACCGTAGATGGACTTGAAGGTGGACGCCGGAATCACGGCCCGGTCCTCGTCCGGCCCGTTATTGCTGGAGTCCTGGAACTTCTTCTGCATGACGCCCACCACCACGAACGGCAGCCCGTCCAGCATCACGGTCTTCCCGACGGGATCCTCGGTGCCGAACAACCGCTCCGCCAGCTTGTCGCCCAGGAACAGCACCCGCCGCTTCTGGTCCACGTCCACCTGGTTCAAGAACCGGCTGCCGGGCCCGGGAAAGATGTTCCGCATCTCGCCGAACGCCGGGTACACGCCTTCCATGTAGGTGTTGGTCTTGGCGCTGCCAACCTTCAGGCTGGTGCTTCCCCGGCCGTACGACACGCTGGCCAGATCGATCTGCGGGATGGAGCGCATGAGCAGGTCCAGGTCCTCCTCGATGAAGCGAACCCGCCGGCCACGTGGCAACCCCTGAAAGAGCATGCTGGTCTGGCCACCCCAGACCATGAAGATGCGCTGGCCTGCGCCCAGCAGGCCGCTCACCGCGGTGCGCTTGAGGCCCTCGCCAAATGAGAGCAGCAGCACCACCGCGATGGTCCCCCACGTGATGGCGAACATCGTGAGGAAGGCCCGGGTCTTTTGCGCCTTCAGGTCACCGTAGAACTCTTCAAGCAGAATCTTCCACATCAGTGCCTCAGGCACTCCACCGGATCCAGGCTCGCGGCTTTGCGAGCGGGGAACAAGCCCGCGATAAAGCCAATTCCCGCGAGCAGCGTGATCGTGACCGCGGCCACCAGCGGCGAGAGCACCGGGGTGCCCACGATCTCGTTGGCCGGCATCCTCGCGGCGATGGTGACCAGCGCCACGGAAATCAGGAATCCCAGCACCGCCCCGACCCCCACGATCACGAACGTCTCGGCGAAGAACTGGTACAGGATGCTTCGCCGCGTGGCGCCCACCGAGCGCCGGATCCCGATCTCCCGGGTCCGCTCCCGCACCACGATGTACATGATGTTGGCCACCCCGATGCCGCCCACGGTGAGCGTGAAGCTCCCCACCAGGGCGAAAAACCCGTTGAAGGCCATGAACAGATAGCCGAACATCTTCTCGAACTCGGCCGTGTCCCAGGGTTGGAGCGCGTCTTCGTCGGTCGGGTCGAACCGGTACTTGCGGCCCAGGATCTCGAACACGCGTCGCTCCACGTCCTTGGTGCGGAGGGCGTCGGAGGTGCGGTAGACCATGTTGGCGAGGTAGCGGCCACCGAAGATCGACCGGTGGGTGGAGGCCGGGATGAACACCCGGTCCTTGTCGCGGCCGTTGTAGGACGAATTCTGGATCTTGGGCCGCATCACCCCGATCACGGTGAACGGCACCTGCCCCACCAGGATTTGCTGGCCCACCGGGCGTTCCTCCCCAAACAGCAGCTTGGCCAGCTCGTCGCCCAGCACCGCCACCCGGCGGCGCTGGTCTTGGTCGAGCTGGTTGATGAATCGGCCGCCTTCTTCTGGGATGATGTTACGCATCTCGGCATACACCGGGAGGATGCCCGTGATGTTGGGATTCGCCCCCTGCACGCCCCGCCGTACCGGGGTGGAGCGGTTGCTGTATTCGGGGCTGATCATCACGATGTCGGGGATCTCACGGGTCAGCAGTTCGACGTCTTCCTCGCGCAATCGGATATAGCGCCCCTCCGGGAACCCGAGGAAAGTCTTGGTGGTGCGGCCCCCCCAAAGGATGACGATGCGATCGCCCAATCCGTGGAACCGCTTGCGGGTCTGGCGCTCGAGGCCGGTGCCGAACGCGAGGAGCACCACGACCGCCACCGTCCCCCAGGTGACTCCCAGGATGGTGAGCGCGGTCCGCAACCGCTGCTGGCGGAGATCGGCCAGGAAGTCGCGCAGCATCAGAATCCGTGAGACGTGAGATGTGAGAAGTGAGGAGTAAGACGTGAGACGTACGACGTGCGCTTCATGTGGCTCATTTGACCTCCCGTCTCACTTCTCACGTCTTACTTCCTACTTGATTTCCCTGGGCGGCGGCTCCACCACCTTCTCGCCGTCCCTGAGGCCGGACACCACTTCCACGTTCAGCGCGTCGCTCAAGCCCGTCTTGATGGTGCGCTTCTCGGTCCGGCCGTCGGGCAGCAGCACGGTGACCGTGGCGGAGTCGCCGGCGAACGTCACCAGGCGCTCCGGGATCATCAGGGCGCTATCCTGCTTCGCGATGATGATGTCCGCGTTGGCGGAGTAGCCGGCCCGGAGCTGGCTGCCGTGCATCTCTACCAGCGAGATCTCCACCGGAAAGACCGTGGCGCTTTCCTGTTTCTTGGCCTTGAGCGAGATCTTGGAGAGGATGCCCTCGATCTTCGCCTCCGGGATCGCGCCGATCTTGATGGTGACCGGCATCCCTTCATGCAGCTTGCCGACGTCGATCTCGTCCACCGTGCCGCGGAACAGAAGGTCTTTCATCTCCGCCATCGTCATCAGCACGGTCCCCTCCTGGTAGGTCGTGAGCGGGACCACCGGATCGCCGATCTGCACCGTCTTCTCGAGGATGAACCCGGTGATGGGCGAGCGGACCACGGTCTCGATCCGGTCGGTCGCGACGTTCACCTTGCCCTCCTCGAGCAACCCCAGGCGTTCCTGCGCCATCGTGAGCTGGACTTGCGACTCGGCGTAACGCTGCTGGGTCAGCTCGTATTCCCGTTCGGAAACGAGCCCCTGCTGTTTCAGGGAAGATTGCCGGGTGATGTCGCGCTTGAGGTTGTCCAGCTCGATGTGCCGCAGCTCCACCTGCCGGCGGGCGTCCGCCAGCTCCAGCGGCGTGGGGTTGGGCTTCACCTCCAGCAGGGGATCGCCGGCCCGCACCAGGTCCCCCACGTCGGCGTAGAGGCGTCCCACGACGCCGGAGATCTGAGATTTCACGCTGATCTCGACCCTGGGCTCGATCGTCCCCACGGCGAGGGCCTTCTCGACGATCTGGCCCCGGGTCACGGAAACCGTCTTGGTGGTGCCGTCGGCCGACCCGTCTGCCTTGGATCGGACCACGCCGACCCCAGCCAGGACGACCGCCAATCCCAGGACTCCCAGAACGACCTTGGTACGGCGCTTCATGGGTGCTCTCCAGCAGGCGGGTTGCCAAACCCCTGGGCTTAGGCCGGGGGTAGGGGACGCAGAATGCAACGCCGAAGGGCCCTACGGAGAGTCAGGAGGGGAGTTTCATCCAGGTGCCGGTTTCGATCAGCTCGCGGCAGAGGTCGTCGGCCGAGCGCCCGGCTGCCTCAGCGGCGAAGTTCACCACGACGCGATGCCGCAGGACCGAGAGGGCCACGCTCCTCACGTCGTCCAGGTCCGCCATGGGACGTCCGTCGAGGGCGGCCCGGGCCTTGGCGCCGAGGACCAGGAACTGGGAAGCTCGCGGGCCGGCGCCCCAGCTCACGTACTCGCGGACCGGCGCGGGGGCGCTGGGGTCGCCGGGACGGGTCATGCGCGCCAACGACACCGCCGCGCTGACCACGATCCGGGGCGCGGGGATCCGGCGGACCAGATGCTGCATCTCGATCAAGTCATCCGCCTTGAGCACCGCGCGCACCGGGTGGTCTTCGTCGCCCGTCGTCTCTTCGACGATCATCTCCTCTTCCTCGCGGCTGGGATACGGGACCGCGAGCTCCAGCATGAAGCGGTCCAGCTGCGCTTCCGGGAGCGGATAGGTGCCCTCTTGCTCGATCGGGTTCTGGGTGGCGAGGACGAAGAACGGGCCGGGGAGCGGATAGGTGGTGCCCGCGACGGTCACCTCGTGTTCCTGCATCGCCTGGAGCAGCGCCGCCTGAGTCTTGGGCGGGGTCCGGTTGATCTCATCGCCGAGTACGATGTTGGCGAAGACCGGCCCGTGTACGAACCGGAAGGCGCGCTTCCCCGTGGTGAGGTCTTCCTCAATGATCTCCGTGCCGGTGATGTCGCTGGGCATCAGGTCCGGCGTGAACTGAATCCGCGCGAACTTGAGCGCCAGCGATTCGGCGATGGTGGAGACCATGAGCGTCTTGGCCAGCCCCGGGACACCGAGCAGGAGGGCATGCCCCCCCGACACGACGGCGGTGAGGATGCCTTCCAGCACTTCGTGCTGGCCGACGATTCGGTGTCCCACCTGTTCCAGCAGCGCCGCACGGGCGCCGGCGAGGCGCTCGAGCAGCTCGACGTCTCGGTCGGGGACTCTCAAGGGTTCCGCATGCACGGCACGAATCGTACTCGGGAAACCGCGGTCCGGCCACCCGGGATTTGCTTGCGAAAGTTTTCACAAGGGGTACATTTCCGCCGGCATGCAGCCGGAACCCACCCCCGGGCGCGAGCTTGGGTTAGGCTACAAGTATGTGAGCCTTGGGTGCACCTTCGCCGGCGGCATCGTCGCGTTCATGGCTGGGGGGTGGGCGCTGGACCGCTGGCTCAGGCTCACGCCCCTGTTTACCATCATCGGGACGTTGGTCGGCGCGGTGCTCAGTTTCCTGCATGTCTACTGGCGACTGCAGGCTGAAGCCCGGAAAGACGGTGAGCGCCGGTGAAGCTTGCCGGCGTGGGTGTCGGCCTCACGGCGCTGACCGCGGCGGTGGCGTGGGTGGTGTGGGGGCCCGGCGCGGTCTTCGCGGCGGGCTCGTTCGGGTTGCTGGCGACCGGACTTCAGCTGGTGGCGGTGGCCCTGGTGCGACCGGCCTTGGGTGGGTCGTTCGCGGCGCTGGTCCGGCGGTGGGGGATGGGGATGGGGCTCCGGCTGCTTGGGGTGGTGCTGTTCGCCGCCCTGGTGGCGCTCGAACGAGAGCTGTTTCCGCCGCTGCCGAGCGCCTTAGGCTATGTGGGTGTGGTGGTCCCGTTGTTGTTCCTGGAGACGCGACTCCTGAAATGATGCAGGCGCCGAATATCGGGGAAGTGGTGATGCACCACACGGCCGACGCCTACAGCTTCGGGCTGGGCGGGGCCTTCCCGTCGTTGAATCTCCATTGGCAACGCTGGCCGGATCTCCACCTGGGGCCACTGACGGTCAACCTGACGCCGACGAAACACGTGGTGTTTCTGTTCATCGCGGCCGCCCTAGTGTTTCTCACGATGTGGGTGGCGGGCCGGAAGCTGGAGAGACAGCGCGCCGGAGAGCGGGCCCCCTCCGGGTTCGCCAACGCGGTCGAAGCGATGGTGCTGTTCGTGCGCGATGAGATCGCCGTCGCCAACATCGGCCGCGGGGGCGAGAAGTTCGCGCCCTACATCATGACGCTGTTCTTCTTCATCCTGTACTCCAATCTCCTGGGACTGCTGCCGCACGGCTCCACGCCCACCGGCAACGTGGCCGTGACCGGCGCCCTGGCCATCACCGCGTTTCTCACCATCGAGATCAGTGGGCTCATCGCGTTGGGTCCCGGGGGGTATTTCCGCACCATCTTTCCCAGGGTGCCCGGGCTATCCGGCGTGGGTGGAGCGGCGATGTCCATCGTCATGGGGCCGATCGAGCTGATCGGGAAGCTGGTGAAGCCCTTCGCGCTGGCGGTCCGGTTGTTCGGCAACATGACGGCCGGTCACTTCGTGATCCTGTCGCTGTTCGGGCTGATCTTTTTGTTCGGGCACCTGCCGTTGGTGCCGCGGTGGAGCATCGGTATCGCCACGTCGGCGCTGGTCTTGGGCATCATGCTGCTCGAGATTTTCGTGGCGTTGTTGCAGGCGTACGTTTTTGCCCTCTTGACGTCAGTGTTCATTGGACTGATGCAGCATGAGCATTGATAGCCAGATAGTAGGGATAGTAGGGATAGTAGGGATAGCGGGGGCGGCCCGCGCGCTTCGCGCCGCTCCTCAGGTACCCGGCCGGCTGGCCGGGGAATCCCGCTGGCCGGATGGCCGCTGGCGGGGGTTCGCGACGGAAGCCGCTCGGGAGAAGCGGCGGCCGCTGCGCCAAGCGCGATCCGGGATCTGATCTCCCCATGCGTGTGAGGGATGGTACATGGTGAACGTCCTTTCGCTCCTCCAGGAAGTCGCCGGGCAGCTCACGGAAACCCAGGCGATGGTGGAAGCCGCCAAGAGCGCCAATGCGGCGCTGGGCGCCGGCATCGGCATCGGGCTGGCCATCATCGGCGCCGGCCTGGGGTTGGGCCGGATCGGCGGGCAAACCGCGGAAGCGATCGCGCGGCAGCCGGAAGCGGGCGCGGAAATCCGCGGGGCCGCGCTGATCATCGCGGTGTTGCTCGAAGGAGCCACCATCATCGCGCTGGTGTTCGGCCTGCTGTTCAAGATGCTGTAGGCGGGGGCCAATGCCGGACGTCTTGTTGGGCTGGCTCGCGGTGCTCCAGGAACACGAGGGTCCGGCCTCGCCGTTCGAGGTCAACTTCGGGCTGTTCTTCTGGACCTGGGTCGTCTTCATTGCGCTGTTCTTCGTGCTGCGGAAGTTCGCGTGGCCGGTGATCCTGAAGAACACCGAGGAGCGGGAACGACGCATCCGGCAGGAGCTGGCGGATGCGGAGAAGATGAACGCCGAGGCGAAGGCGCTGCTGGAGGAGCACCGGCGTTTGATGGCGAGCGCCAAGGGCCAGACCCACGCGTTGCTGGCGGAAGCGAAGGTGATCGCCGAGCGCGAGCGGGAGGTGCTCTTGGCCAAGGCCCGGCAGGAGCAGGAGCAGATCCTGGAGCGGGCCAAGCGGGAGATCGGGTTCGAGCGCGATCGGGCCAGGATGCAGCTGCGCCGCGAGGCCGTGGACCTGTCGCTGGCGGCGGCGGCCAAGCTGCTGGAGGCCAAGCTCGACAGTGAGGCCGACCGGCGCCTGGTGACCGAGTTTCTGGAGTCCGCTGAGAAGGGTCAATGAGAGAACCCACCATCGCGCGCAACTACGCCCAGGCGTTGTTCGAGGCCGGGGAACGGAGCGGTGAGACCGAGCGGTTCGCTGCGATGCTTGAGGCCGTGGCGGGCGCGATCGAGGCCGACGAGCGGATTCGGTTGGCGCTGGACTCCCCCAGGGTGCCCAAGACGCTCAAGCAGCGGGTGCTGCATCAGGCACTGTCGGGCCGGGCACCGGAGACGTTCATCCGATTCCTGGGCGCGGTGGTGAAGCGGGGCCGCCAGGGGATCGTCGGCGCCATCAACCAGGAGTACCACGCGCTGCTGGACCTGAAGCTGAACCGCGTGCATGCCGGCGTGATTCTCGCCCGCAAACCGGACAAACAATTGCTGGACGCGATCCAGCGCCGGCTCAGCGCGGCTACGGCCAAGGAAGTCATCCCGCACGTGCGGGAGGATCCCAGGATTCTGGGCGGGATCGTGGTGCGGATCGGCGACCGGGTGATGGACGGCTCGATGCGGCGGAAGGTGGTGCAGTTGAGGAAGCAAATGCTCGGAGCGTAATGGCAGAACGCGTAGGGTTTATCGGGTTGGGTGCGATCGGGCGGCCGATCGCCAAGCATGTGGCCGGGCGGTTCGAGACGGTGGTCTGGAATCGCACCGCGGCGCGAGCCCTGGAGTTCGCGCAGGCGACGGGCGTACGGGTGGCGGATTCCCCGGGGGCCCTGGTGAAGCAGGTGGACGTCGTCATCACCTGTCTGCCGACGTCCCGCGAGGTCTGGGGAGTGGCCGATGCCGCCGGGGGCGCCTGGCGGGCCGGGCAGTTGTTGATCGATGCAACCTCCGGCGACCCGTTTACCTCGCGAGAGCTGGCCAAGCGGCTGGGGGCGAGCAAGGTGGGGTTCGTGGATGCCCCCGTGAGCGGCGGGGTCGCCGGCGCCGAAGCCGGCAAGCTCACGGTGATGGTGGGCGGCGACGAGACGTGGGTTGCGCGCGCCCGGCCCATCATCGAAGCCTATGCCGTGAAGATCGTGCACGTAGGCGCCGTCGGTACCGGGCACGCCACCAAGGCGGTGAACAATGCCCTGCTCGCGGTCAACCTGCTCGCGGCCGGTGAAGGCCTGGCCGCGCTCGCCAAGATGGGGGTGCCGGCGGCCAGGGCGCTCGAGGTGATCAACGCGTCGAGCGGGCGGTCCAACGTGACCGAGAACCTGGTGCCCCAGCGGGTGGTCACCCGCGCCTGGGCGCGGACGTTCCGCTTGGCGCTGCTCAACAAGGACCTGGACATCGCCGCCGACCTGCTACGCGACGCGGAGGTGCCGCACGAGACCATCGGCCTGGCCTGGCGGCTGTTTGCCGAGGGGCGGAAGGCCCTCGGTGAGGAAGCCGATCACGTCGAGATCATCAAGCTGATCGAGAAGCAGGCGGGCGTGGAAATACGGTAGCGGCGAATGAGCGCCGGTGCCTCTTCGCGCGCTAGCAGTTCGCGCGCGCCGCAGACGATGGCAGCCCACATGGCGCGCGCTTCACTGACGCGCGCTCCGAGGCACCGGCGCTCGTTGGCCGTTACCGCATCTCACCGGTTGAACTGGACTTTCGGCGCCTCCGCTGCGCCGGGTGTCGTCAGCTCGAAGTACTCCCGTTCTTTCGCGCTGATCATCTTAGCCGTCAGCACCTGCGGGAACTGCCGGATGTACGCGTTGTAGGTCCGCACCGCGTTGTTGTAGTCCTGGCGCGCCGTGGCGATACGGTTCTCGGTGCCCTCCAGCTGATCCTGCAGCATCCGGAAGTTCTCGTTGGCCTTGAGCTGCGGGTAGTTCTCCGCGACGGCGATCAGGCGGCCGAGCGCGGAAGTGAGTCCCTGATTCGCCTCCGCCATCTGCCCCAGGCTGCCGCTCTGGATCGCCCCGCCCAACTTGGCCCGCGCCTCGGCGACGGATGTGAAGATGGCTTCCTCGTGCTGCGCGTACCCCTTGACGGTCTCCACCAGATTGGGCACCAGGTCCGCGCGCCGCTGCAACTGGACCTGAATCTGGCTCTTGAAGGCGTTGACCTGCTCATCCAGCGTTTGGATGCGGTTGTAGCCGCAGCTGGTGAGGGCCAAGGTCGTGGCCAACGCGAGTATTATCCTCATAGACGTTATCCGTTCTCCGTAGTCCGTTATCCTTGATCGCAATCTTTCACATCTCATCCACAAACGTCGCCAGCCGTTCGATCGCAGCGAGGTAGCGTTCCGCCACCGGGTCGAACTGCGTCAGGTCCGGCACCTTGCGGCCGGCCAGCCGTGCCAGCACCCAATCGAACGCGCCGGCGTCGAACCCGACGACCTGCGCCGCCCCCTGGACCAGCTCCGCGGGCTCCCTCGGCGGCACCCTGCCGCGAAGCCGGAGGACCGCGCGAAACAGTACGAAGAAGGTCCGGGCGGAGTTCTCCAGCAGCGCCCCCAGCGCCTTGGGATGCGGCCCGGACGCGGTGTATTCGACCCGGAGTTGGAGCACCTTCCCCCGGACTTCGCGCTCCAGCTCTTGTCGCAAATCGGCGGGCGCGGTCTCGATCCCCACGAAGGGATCTCGCCCGCGGAGCACCCGATGCGCCTGCCGCATGTCCTCGATCTCCATGGGGAAAACGTCGGTGGACGCCCGCCAGCCCTGCTCGGAAAAGATGAGGGGTGGAGGATGTCCCGCCTTGACCCAAGCATGCACCGCGGGGCTAATCGATCGCAGTCCGGCGACCGAGGCGTCCGTGAGGATCAGCAGCAGGTTGAGGTCCGAGCGCCCGGCGACGAAGTCGCCCCCGGCCGCCGAGCCGTACAAGACGAGCGAGACCAGTCGCGCTCCCGACGTCTGGTCGAGGCTGGCGGCGAACGTTTCCAATTCGGCGTACCAATCTCTGGCCATCAGAATCGCCCCGAGGCGCCGCCGCCGCTGAAGCCCCCACCGCCACCAAATCCGCCAAAGCCGCCCCCCCCGCCGCCGAACCCGCCTCCTCCGAATCCCCCGCTACCCCAGCCGCCGCGCCTCCTGCCGCCCCGCCGGTGGCTGCTCAGGATGGTGCTCAGGATCAACCACTCGAGCCCGCTGGGTGCCGCCCGGTAATAGGGCCGGCGAAACCCGCCCACCGCGGAAGCCGCGCGGAAGAAGACCGGCAGGACCAAGAACAGGATTATGAGCGCCGCAATCAGCACTCCGGGCGGGAAGCTCGGGCCGCCGCCGGGAACGGCCGCGGGCGGGTTCCCGGTGAGCTCGAAGTCGAACTCGCGGGCGTAGGCCTGCCCGATCATCCACACACCGGTCACGAGCCCCGTGGCGTAGCTACCGCTCTGGACGGCGGCCTCCCCGATCGCGTCACGGACGCGCCCGGAGAAGGCGTCCGTCACGAAGCCCTCTGCCCCGGTGCCGGGAGCGATGGCCAACTCGGCCCGACCGTCGCCCGGGCGCTGCCCAGGCTTGAGGAGAATGATCAGGCCCGCGTTGCGGGCCCGGTCGCCGGCAGCGCCCTGGGCGCCCACTCGCCACTGCCGACCAATGTCCCGGGTCACTTCCCAGGCCGGGCGCCCGCCGAGGTCCGGCAGCGTCACCACGACGATTTCGCCGCCCGACTTCTGCCGCACCTCCTCGATCACCGCCAGCATCTGCTCTTGCGAGGCGGGGTCGATGACCTGCGCGAAGTCGTTGACATACCCGACGGGGGCGGGGAGTTGGAGCTGAGCGAGCAGAACGAGCCAGTGGAACATGGACGCTGCAAGATACTACGCGAAGACGCAGACCAGGTTTCTCTTGAGCCTCGCTAACGCAGTTGCGCCCACACCGCGGGGTGGCGCCGGTCGAGCCGGGTAAGGCCGACCTCGCTGGCCATCTGTCGCGCAGCCCGGAACTCCGCCGCGGTGAGCGGCCGGTTGATCTCGGCGTGGCGCTCGGCCGAGACCCTGCCCGCCGGGCGGTACTGGTCCATGAGGTTCACGTAGGTGTCGGGCCCCAGCTCCGTCGCGATCCATTGAAGAATCGAGCGCGTCTCGTCGAGACAGCCCGGCATCACGAGGTGGCGGATCAGCAGCCCCCGCCGCGCCACGCCGTCGGCGTCCATCTCGAGTGGCCCCACCTGGCGGTGCATCTCCTTGATGGCCGCCCGGGCGGCGTCGGGGTAGTTCTCCGCCTTGAGGTAGGTCCGGCTGCGCTCCGCGCTCCAGTACTTGAAGTCCGGCATGTAGATGTCCACGACGCCGTCCATCAGCGCGAGGCTCTCGAGCGAGTCGTAGGCGCTGGTGTTGTACACGATAGGGAGATCGAGCCCCCGCTCGATGGCCAGGGCCAGCGCTTCCATGAGCTGTGGGACCACGTGCTCGGGCGTCACGAAATTGATGTTGTGGCAGCCCTGGGCCTGGAGCTGGAGCATCATACCCGCGATGTCGTGGGGCTTCGCCACCGGCGCGGCCCCTGGCTTGATGGCCTGGCTGATGTCGTAGTTCTGGCAAAAGACGCACCGGAGGTTGCAGTGCGAGAAGAAAATGGTCCCCGAGCCGTTCCAGCCGCGGAGGCAATCCTCTTCGCCGAAGTGGGGGAAGTAGCTCGACACGGCTGCGTAACGGCCGGTCTTGCAGGCTGCCCACTTGTCGTCGAAGCGGTTGACGCGGCAGTCGCGCGGGCAGGCTCGGCAGTCGGCCAGGCTGGCGAGGGCGCGCTCGACGCGGAGCTTGAGCTCGCCCCGCGAGAGGTACCGATAGGCGGGCCGGAAAGTGGCGTAGGCGGGACCGGTCACCGGGTGGGTCCTTCCCGGGACTCCGGCGGGCCGGTCCGGATGACCATCTGCGGTCTATTGCGCCGGCGCTGGTTTTCCTGCTGCACGGCGGCAACCTGGGCGCGCCACTCGGCATTGGCGCTTGCGGAGGGACCGGACGTGCGTGGGCGTCCACCGATGATGCCCATGGTCCCGAAAGTCAGGCCGAGCGCGATGCGGGCGCTCTTGCCGCCGCCTACACCCAGCGCTGCCGGCACGGCCAGCCCGGCACCGACGACCACACCGGGAATCACGAAGCGCAAGTCCCACCCGCGGGTCGTGCGTGGCGGCGCTGGTGGCCAGGGAAGGGTATCCAGCGGGTTCACCGTGACTTCCAGAGGCAGACGGACGCTGCGAAGGACCTGATCAGGCACCACGGACGACGTGACCACCACGGTGTAGCGCCCCGCCGGCACGACGGCTCCGGCCGCGTCGAGGCCACCCCAGGTCAGGACCACGCTGTCGGTAATCTGCCCCCGGTACAGGGTCGCGATCAGCTCGCCCCGGACCGACGTGATCTGTGCCTGAAGGGCATGTCTCGACGTGGCGTACGCGCGCACCGCGAACCCCTGGTCGCCTGCCCGCAGCCGCGTCTCTCGCGGCGCCGCGAGGGCTACGGCTTTATTCGTTTGCAGCACGTCCTGAAACACTTGGGTCACGCGGGGCGGGAAAACCAGGCTGTCCGGCCGAAAGCGCGGGTCGGCGAGCACCAGGGTCCGGAACGTGGCGACGGCTTGGTCCAGCTCGTCGCGGAAGACGTCGGCGGCGCCAAGGTACATCTGGGCGCGCTGCCGGTCGGCCGGCGACAGGCCGCGCGTGTCCGTGGGCTCCAAGGCGCGGCGCAGCAGCTGCACCGCGACTGCGAACTCCAGATCGCGATACGCCCGAATCCCTTCCGCCAGCAGGACGCTCGCGGTCTGCGCGGCGGCGGGGACCGGGGCGAGGCTCAGCCATAGGGCGGTGCCAACCAGGCGGCCCAGTCGGGTCACGGTTTAGGTACCGGCCGCAGCACGATATCAACCAGCCGTAGGCGGTCCCCCGAGGAGATCTCCAGGCTTTGCTCGTGCGGCGCGAAGCCCGGCCGCTCTACGCGGAGCCGATGCTGCCCGGGCGGCAGCTCGAGGTCCATCACCGGGGTCTGCCCGACGCGGGTGTCATCCACGAAGACCTCGCCCCAGGGCGTCGAGTTGACGGAGAGCCGCCCCGGATCGGGCAATCTCGCCGGGGCAACGGGTGGGTTGCCGGGCGCTGCCGGAGCTGTCTCGCCGGGCCCCAGTGACCACAGCGCCACGCCTCCAATCGCCAGGGTCAAGACGGCGAGGGCCACCCAGATGAGCGGGCGGCGGGGCCGTGCTGCGGCCAGCCGCTCGGTGGGGAGCGAGGCCAGGTCCCGGGTGTCCTCGGCAGCCGCGACGATGGTCCCGCCTCGCGTGGGGTCGCCGCCCAACGCGCGGACGAAATCCAGCACCGTCTCGAACCGTTCCTCGGGGCGCTTGCTGAGCGAGCGGTCGAGCGCGTCGGCTACCGTGCCCGGGACGTCAGGTCGCGCGTCCGTGATGCGCGGGGGCGGCTCCATGCAGTGCTTGCGCACGATCTCGCCGATCGAATCGCCGGTGAACGGGACCTTGCCGGCGAGACACTCGTAGGTCAGGATGGCGAGTGAGTACTGGTCAGCGCGG
>Ga0209321_10000101_pt1 | contig 44951 bp, 46 predicted proteins | sample Rifsed16ft4_FD_184012 | JGI IMG/M metagenome (GOLD analysis project Ga0209321, IMG submission 184012) | Soil microbial communities from Rifle, Colorado, USA - sediment 16ft 4 - CSP-I_5_4 (version 2) | ecosystem: Environmental > Terrestrial > Deep subsurface > Rock core/Sediment | place: Rifle...
GCCCTTTGTGCTGCGTGAGGTCGGGGAATGACTAAGACATTGCCGGTGATCACGTTCGGGAAGCTGGCCTCGGTCATGCCGATGCCGCACCTGCTCGACGTGCAGACCCGCTCGTTCGGCGCCCTCCTGTCTCCGGACGGCGACAGCGCGCGGACGGACATCAGTCTGGAGCGGGTGTTCCGCGAGGTGTTTCCCATCGCGGACGTGAACGGGAACTACTCGCTGGAGTTCGTGAAGTTCGCGATCGGCGACGCCAAGTACGCGGTGGAGGAGTGCATCGAACGGGACATGACCTATTCCGCCCCGCTCAAGGCCACGCTGCGGCTGGTGGTGATGGAAACGCTGGAGAGCGGCGTCAAGCGGCCCAAGAACATCATCGAGAAGGAAGTCTACCTAGGCGAGCTGCCCATCCTGACGCCGTTGGGCACCTTCGTGATCAACGGCGCCGAGCGGGTGGTGGTCTCCCAGCTGCACCGCTCCCCCGGCGTGGTCTTCGAAGAGACGGTGCACCCCAACGGTCAGCGGCTGTACAGCGCCCGGATCATTCCGTTCCGGGGATCGTGGGTGGAGTTCACGGTGGACATCCACGACGTGATCTACGTCCACATCGACAAGAAAAAGAAGTTCCCGGCCACGGCGCTGCTGCGGGCGTTCGGGTACGGCACCAACAACGACATCCTGCGGCTGTTCTATGCGACCAAGTCGCTCGACCTCACGCAGAAGTTCGAGGAGCGGGTCCTGCGCCGCGAGGTGATCGGGGCGCTGATCGCCGAGCAGGTGGCCAACCCCGAGACGGCGGGCGGTGAGCCGCTGGCCCGGGAGGGGGACGAGCTCACGCCGGAGCGCTACAACGCGCTGCGCCGGGCGGGCGTCAAGGCGGTTCGAGTGTACACCCGTTACGCCACTATCGACCTCCGGGACGAAGAGCGTCCGGTGACGGTGCGCGAGCGGGAGGAACTCCCGGTCCTGGCCTTCGACGTCCCGGATCCGGAGACCGGGGAGATCCTGCTCGAAGCGGGCAAGGAACTGGGCGAGAACCCCAAGAAGAAGCTGCTCAAGGCCGGCGTCTTCAAGGTGGACGTGCTGGTGACGTCCGCCCGCGCCGAATCCCAGCTGATCAAGAACACGCTGACCAAGGACCCGACCTCCACCGAGGCCGAGGCCCTGGAGCAGATCTATGCCCTGCTCCGGCCCGGCGAGGCGCCCAACCTGGAGACCGCGCGGGCCGCGTTAGAGCGGCTGTTCTTCAACCCCAAGCGCTACGACTTGGGAAGGGTGGGCCGCTACAAGATCAACCAGCGGCTCAAGGTGAACGTGCCGCTGACCCACACGGTGCTGACGGAAGAGGACTTCGTCGCGATCATCCGCTACCTGATCGAGCTGTCCGAGGGCCGTGGCTACACCGACGACATCGACCATCTGGGGAACCGCCGGGTGCGCACGGTGGGCGAGCTGATCGCCAACCAGTTCTCCGTGGGTCTGTCGCGCATGGCGCGGCTCATCAAGGAGCGGATGAGCATCAACAACGACCCGGAGAAGATCACGCTGGACGACCTGGTCAACGCGCGCACCGTGAGCGCCGTCATTCAGGCGTTCTTTGGCAGCTCGCAGTTGTCGCAGTTCATGGACCAGACCAATCCGCTGGCCGAGCTGACGCACAAGCGGCGGTTGAGCGCCCTGGGCCCCGGCGGGCTCACCCGCGAGCGCGCCGGGTTCGAGGTGCGGGACGTCCACTACTCGCAGTACGGCCGCATGTGTCCCATCGAGACGCCGGAAGGGCCCAACATCGGCCTGATCACCAGCCTCTCGTGCTACGGCCGGGTCAACGACCTGGGGTTCATCGAGACGCCGTATCGGGTGGTGCGGAACGGCCGCGTGACGGACGAGATCAAGTGGCTGTCGGCGTCGGAGGAAGAGGAGTACGCGGTGGCGCAGGCCAACGCGCCGGTGGACGAGCAGGGGAACTTCACCACGGACTTGGTGCTCTGCCGCAAGCGGGACGACTACCCGCTGCTGCCGCCGTCGCGTATCGATTTCATGGACGTGGCGCCGGAGCAGCTGGTCTCCATCGCCGCGGCGCTGATCCCGTTCTTGGAGCACGACGACGCCAACCGCGCGCTCATGGGGAGCAACATGCAGCGGCAGTCGGTGCCGCTGCTCTTCCCGCAGGCGCCGCTGGTGGGCACCGGCCTGGAAGACGTGGTGGCCCGGGACTCGGGCGCCGTGGTGGTGGCCCGCCGCGCCGGCCGGGTGAGCAAGGTGACGGCCGACGAGATCATCGTGGACACCGGGATGGACGCCGGCGGGACCGCTGAGACGCCGCTGGCTCGGCTCATGCAGCACGACCGCTACCGCCTCAAGAAGTTCTGGCGCACCAACCAGGACACGGCCATCAACCAGCGTCCGCTGGTCCGAGTGGGCGACAAGGTGAGGGCGGGGCAGGTGGTCGCGGACGGGCCCGCCACCGAAGGCGGCCAGCTGGCGCTCGGAGCCAACGTCACGGTGGCCTTCATGCCGTGGTACGGGCACAACTTCGAGGACGCGATCGTGATCTCGGAGCGCCTGGTGAAGGACGACGCCTACAGCTCGATCCACATCCAGGAACTCGAGCTGCACGTGCGCGACACCAAGCGGGGCCAGGAGGAGATCACGCGGGAAATCCCCAACGTCTCGGAAGAGTCCCTGGTGGACCTGGACGAGCGGGGGATCGTCCGGATCGGCGCCCACGTGAAACCGGGCGACATCCTGGTGGGGAAGATCACGCCCAAGGGCGAGACCGAGCTGTCGCCGGAAGAGAAGCTGCTCACGGCCATCTTCGGCGAGAAGGCGAAGGACGTGAAGGACTCCTCGCTCCGGGTGCCGCCCGGGATGGCAGGCGTGGTCATCGACGTGAAGATCTTCTCCCGCGTCGAGGACCAGGTGGTGGAGAAGGACCGCGGAGAGCGCATCGGCGAAGTGCGCGGGCTGGAGAACGAGGAGAAGGCCCGCATCAGCTCGGTGCTGTTCGAGGAAGTGGCGGAGCTGCTGCACGGGCAGGAAGTGGCCCTGATGCTCAAGAACGGCACCGTGGAGGAGTACCTGCCGGCCGGCACCAAGCTCACCAAGAGCGCGTTAGAGGAGGTGGACCTCGCGGACGTGGACTTGAAGACGCTGCGCGTGGTGAACAAGACGGCCAACGACAGGGTTCGCGCGGCCATCGAGGTCGCCAACCGCGAGCGGGCCAAGATCGAGGAGAAGGCCGAGGACCAGATCGACAAGATCCTCCAGCCGGACGAGCTGCCCCCCGGCGTGATCCAGCTGGTGAAGGTGTACCTGGCCGAGAAGCGAAAGATCTCCGTGGGCGACAAGATGGCCGGCCGCCACGGCAACAAGGGCATCGTGGCGCGCATCGTGCCGGAAGAGGACATGCCGTTCCTGCCGAACGGCGCGCCGGTGGACATCGTGTTGAACCCGCTGGGAGTCCCGAGCCGCATGAACGTGGGACAGATCCTGGAGACCCACCTGGGGTGGGCCGCGGGCATCCTGGGTTTTTACGCCCAGACGCCGGTGTTCCAGGGGGCCGACGAGGCCGAGGCGGGGCTGGTCTTGCGGGTCGCGGGGCTGGCGTGGGCCGGGCCCACGCTGGCGCTCCGGGCCGCGCCGCCGCGGCCGGATGCTGAGGTGATCCGGCAGTTGGTGGCCGACTTGAAGCGGCTTCCCTCGGAGAACGGGCACGGCGCCAACCTCCAGAGCCGGAAGCTGGACGAGCTGTCCAGCCGGGCCTTGTCCCAGTCGACCCGGGACCTGTTCCACGCGGTGCGGGATTACCTGGAGGCCGCGGCCAAGGAATGGGCCGGGCGACTGCGGGAAGCGGTGGAGCAGCAGCGGGAGTATCACGAGACGCAACTCGAAGCCGGCGGCGACGAGCTTTCCAAGGCCGAGAAGGCCGTCCTCAAGACAGGCCTCAAGGACGCCGAGAAGCAGGTGGAGCTCGACGCCGAGGCGCTGCTCAAGAACGCGGGCCTGCCGGGGCTCGCGGGATTGCTGGGGCCCAAGGGTGAGGCCAACGTCGAGGCGGCCGCGGTGGAGCTGTTGCGGCTGGCGGGATTCACGCCGGCCGGGAAGTGCCGCCTGCGGGATGGCCGGAGCGGTGAGTGGTTTACCTCGGACATCACGGTGGGCAGCATCTACATGATGAAGCTCTCGCACCTGGTGGACGACAAGATCCACGCCCGCTCGATCGGGCCGTACAGCCTGGTGACGCAGCAGCCGCTGGCGGGGAAAGCCCAGTTTGGTGGCCAGCGCTTCGGCGAGATGGAGGTGTGGGCGCTGGAAGCGTACGGGGCGGCCCACGTCCTGCAGGAAATGTTGACGGTCAAGTCGGACGACGTGAACGGCCGCAGCCGGGTGTACGAGGCGATCGTGAAGGGACAGAACCTCCCCGAACCGGGGATTCCTGAGTCGTTCAACGTCCTCGTCAAGGAATTGCAGGCCCTCGGCCTCAAGGTGACGTTGGGCGCCACCGAGGAAGGCGAGGAGTGAGGGGAGCAGCGCGATGATCGATTTCCGTAGTGCCCGTGAGCCCCGGGGCTCGAGCTTCGATTTCATCCAGATCCGGATCGCGAGCCCGGAGGAAATCCGGGGTCCCAAGGACGCCAAGGAACGCGAGCGCCTGGAGCTCCAGGGCCAGCGGTACTGGTGGTCCTGGGGCGAGGTGACCAAGCCCGAGACCATCAACTACCGCTCCTTCAAGCCGGAGCGGGACGGGCTGTTCTGCGAGCGCACGTTCGGCCCGGTCAAGGACTGGGAGTGTCATTGTGGCAAGTACAAGCGCATCCGGTACCGCGGGGTGGTCTGCGATCGCTGCGGCGTCGAAGTGACGCTGTCCAAAGTGCGGCGTGAGCGGATGGGGCACATCGAGCTGGCCGTGCCGGTGGCCCACATCTGGTTCTTCAAGACGCTGCCGAGTCCCATGGGCAACCTGCTGGACCTGACGCTGCGGGATCTGGAGCGCGTGATCTACTACACGAGCTACGTGGTGATTGACGCGGGCGAGCAGGACGTCGAGTACCGGGAGCTGCTGGACGAGGAGCGTTACCTGGAGTTGCGCCAGAAGGCCAAGGCCGAAGGCGACGCGGGGTTCCGGGCCGACATCGGGGCGCCGGCGGTGCGGGAACTGCTGAACCGCCTGGACGTGGACAAGGTGGCCGACGAACTCCGCAAAGCGGTCGCCACGGAGACCAGCCAGCATCGCAAGAAGCAGATGCTCAAGCGCTTGAAGATCGTGGACGCCTTCCGCAACTCCGGGGACCACGGGGATCAGCGCAACCATCCGGCCTGGATGATCCTGGACGTGATCCCGGTGATCCCACCGGACCTGCGGCCGCTGGTGCCGCTGGACGGCGGGCGGTTCGCCACCAGCGACCTCAACGACTTGTATCGCCGGGTGATCAACCGGAACAACCGGCTGCAGAAGCTGATTCTGCACCGGGCGCCCGAGGTCATTCTGCGCAACGAGAAGCGGATGCTCCAGGAGGCGGTGGACGCGCTGTTCGACAACGGGCGGCGTTCCAAGGCCATCCGCGGGCGGGGCAAGCGGCCGCTCAAGTCGCTGTCGGATATGCTGAAGGGCAAGCAGGGGCGCTTCCGGCAGAACCTGCTGGGCAAGCGGGTGGACTACTCGGGGCGCTCGGTGATCGTGGTGGGGCCGGAGCTCCGCCTGCACCAGTGCGGGTTACCTAAGACCATGGCGGTGGAGCTGTTCAAGCCGTTCATCATCCATAAGCTGGTGGACAAGGGCATCGCCGAGACGGTCAAGCGCGCCAAGAAGATCGTGGAGCGGGAGAGTCCCGAGGTGTACGAGATCCTGGAAGAGATCATCCAGGACCACCCGGTCCTCCTCAACCGCGCTCCCACGCTGCATCGCCTGGGCATTCAGGCGTTCGAGCCGGTGCTGGTGGAAGGGAAGGCCATCCGGATCCATCCGCTGGTGTGCGCCGCGTTCAACGCGGACTTCGACGGTGACCAGATGGCGGTCCACGTACCGCTCTCGTTCGAGGCGCAGACCGAGGCGCGCGTGCTGATGGTTTCCAGCAACAACGTGCTCAAGCCGTCGGACGGGCGTCCGGTAGCCGAGGCCAGCCAGGACATGGTGCTGGGCTGCTACTTCCTCACCAAGGCACCGGCCAACTTCGCCGAGGCAGTCAAGACGTCGGCGCACCTGGCGTCGCTGGCCGAGGTCGAGATGGCCGCGGCGACGGGGCGGCTGGAGCATCACTCGCCCATCCGGTTCTGGTATCAGCCGCCCCCCGAGTCGGGCGAGCAACGCCCCGGCTGGATCGAGACCACCGTGGGCCGGGTGCTGTTCAACAGCATCCTCCCGCGGGTGCTGCTCGCCCAGCTGGGGTTCCGCAACGAGGTCATGAAGAAGCGGACCCTCTCCGAGCTGGTCTTCGAGTCCTACCGGCGGGCGGGGTTGGCGGAGACGGTCCAGTTCCTGGACCGGCTGAAGGAGTTCGGCTTCCGCTACGCCACCATGGGCGGCGTGTCCATCGGCGTCGAGGACCTGCAGATCCCCGCCGAAAAAGCCGAGCTGATCGCCGACGCTGCGGCCCGGGTGGAACGGTTCCAGCGAGCCTACGCCACCGGCCAGATCACCTTTGGCGAACGGTACAACAAGGTGATCGACGCCTGGACCCACGCGAACAACGACATCGCGGAAGCGATGGTGCGGGGCTTGAGTCGCGCTGGAGGCGGCTTCAACCCCGTGTTCATGATGTTCGACTCCGGGAGCCGCGGCTCCCGCGACCAGATCCGCCAGTTGGCCGGCATGCGGGGCCTCATGGCCAAGCCGCAGAAGAAGCTCACCGGCGGCATCGGCGAAGTGATCGAGAGCCCCATCAAGTCCAACTTCCGCGAGGGGCTCACCGTACTGGAGTACTTCATCTCGACGCACGGCGCCCGCAAGGGATTGGCCGACACGGCGCTCAAGACCGCCGACGCGGGCTACCTGACGCGGCGGCTGGTGGACGTGGCCCAGGACGTGACGGTCACGGAGGAGGATTGCGGCACCATCCTGGGGTTGGAGATGTCCGCCCTGAAGGAGGGCGAGGACATCATCGAGCCCCTGCGCGAGCGGATCGTGGGCCACGTCGCCGCCGATGACGTGTACGACCCGCACGAGCTGGACGAGCACCGGGATCCCAAGCTGCTGGTGGCCGCGGGCGGGCTGATCGACGAAGAAGCCGCCGCCGCCATCGAGGACTCCGGGATCGAGGCCGTGCGGATTCGCTCGGTGCTCACCTGCGAGGCGCGTCGCGGCATCTGCCGCATGTGCTACGGCCGTAACCTCGCCACCATGGAAATGGTGGACGCGGGTGAGGCGGTGGGTATCCTGGCCGCGCAGTCCATCGGCGAGCCGGGCACCCAGCTCACGCTGCGGACGTTCCACATCGGCGGCACCGCTGCGCGGATTGCGGAGCAAACGTCCCGGAAGACCAAGCTGGAAGGCGCCATCAAGTTCGGCGAGCGGTTGCAGTTCGTGGAGCTGCCGGACGGCTCCAACATCGTGACGGGGTACGACGGTGAGCTGGTGCTGCGGGACCCGGACGGCAATGTCCGCTCCCGCTTCCAGGTGCCGTTGGGGGCCGCCCTGGCGGTCAGGAACGGGCAGAACGTCAAGCGTGAGGACCTGCTATTCACCTGGGACCCGTACACCACACCCATCATCAGCGACGTGCCGGGCAAGATCCGCTTCGTGGACATCGTGGAGGATGAAACGGTCCGCGAGGAGCTGGACGAGCTGACCGGCCTGCGCCAGCGGGTGATCGTGGAAGACCGGGAAAAGCGGCTCCACCCACACATCGAGATCATCCAGAAGAAGGGCGATCGCGAGCGGAAGGTACGGGACTACGTGATCCCGGAGGGCGCGCAGCTCACGGTGGAGGACGGCGACGACGTGCACGCGGGCGAGATCCTGGCCAAGATCTCGCGCGAGGCGTACAAGACGCGGGACATCACGGGCGGTCTCCCGCGGGTGGCCGAGCTGTTCGAGGCCCGCCGGCCCAAGGACCCGGCCACCATCTCGGAGATCGACGGGGTGGTGAAGTTCGGCGAGATCAAGCGCGGCAAGCGCGAGATCTTCGTCCAGCCGGAGCAGGGCGAGCCGCAGCTGTACGAGGTGCAGGCGTCCAAGCACCTGCGGGTCCACGAGGGCGACCGAGTGCGCGCGGGCGACCGGCTCACAGAGGGCCCGGTGAACCCGCACGATATCTTGAGGATCAAGGGCCCCCGGGCGGTGCAGGAGTACCTGGTGAACGAGATCCAGGAGGTGTACCGCCTCCAGGGCGTGAAGATCAACGACAAGCACATCGGCGTGATCGTGCGCCAGATGCTCCAGAAGGTGCGGGTGGTGGATCCCGGCGACACGGACTTCCTGGAGGGCGAGGCGGTGGACCGGTTGACCTTCCGCGAAAGGAACGATCGGGTGGTCAAGAAGGGTAACAAACCGGCCACCAGCGAGCCGTTGCTCTTAGGGATCACCAAGGCGTCGCTCACGACGCAGTCGTTCATTTCGGCGGCGTCGTTCCAGGAGACCACGCGGGTGCTGACGGACGCCGCCATCAAGGGCGCCAAGGATGACTTGCTGGGGCTCAAGGAGAACATCATCATCGGGCACCTGATCCCGGCGGGCACCGGCATCTACCGCTACTCGGAGATCGAGGTGACGCCGCCCGAGGGATTCCAGCCGCCGCCGCCACCGCCGGAGGAGGCGCCCGGCGCGCCGACGCCGTTCATTTCGCAGCCGGTAGCGGCCGAGGCCGAGGAGGTGGAGGCGGAGTAGGGCCGGCGCTCGACGTCTCCAAGTGAGGCTGATTGAACACGGAGAAGGGGGAAGGGTACGGACTGTTTCGAGACCCTTCCCCCTTCCCCGTTTCTCCGAGGCTTGCGCGCCTCCGGTGAGCGGGCCACCTTCTCGACGGGTCGTACCCTCGAGGAGGCCAGGATCAGGCGCGACATGCTATCCATGGTGCGTCAAGCGCTGGGCGACCGGTATACCGTGGAACGGGAAATCGGTCGCGGGGGCGCGGCGCGGGTGTTCCTCGCCCAGGATCGCGAGGGTGGGAAGGTCGCGCTCAAGATCCTGCATCCCGAGCTGGCGCTGAGCGTCACCGCGCAGCGGTTCCTCCGGGAGATCGGCATGCTGTCCAAGCTCCAGCATCCCCACATCGCCCAGATGGTGGACTACGGCGAGCTGGATTTCCTGGTCTACTACGCGATGCGGTACATCGAGGGACCGAGCCTTCGGGTCCACCTCGACCGGGCGCGCCGCCTGTCCGTGGTGGACGCGGTCCGGCTGGCGCGCGACTTGCTCGACGCGTTGGCCACCGCCCACCGCGAGGGCATCGTGCACCGGGACGTGAAGCCCGAGAACGTGGTGCTGGCCCGCGAAGGGGCGGTCCTGCTCGACTTCGGGATCGCCCGGGCCATCATGGCGTCCGGCACGGAGCGACTCACCCGGTCGGGCTTCACCGTGGGGACGTCGGCGTACATGAGCCCGGAGCAGGTGAACGGCAGTCAGGAGATCGACCACCGCAGCGATCTCTACTCGCTTGGGTGCGTGCTCTTTGAGTGTCTGGCCGGGAGTCCTCCCTTCCTCGATCCGCTGGAAGAGGCGGTGCTCAAGATGCACACGGCGCGGCCGGCGCCCGACGTACGGCGCGCGCGGGAGGACACACCCCGACCCCTCGCCGACGCCATCGGGCGGGCGCTGGAAAAGGAGCCGCGGGACCGTTGGCAATCGGCGGGTGAGATGCTCGATGCGCTGCCCGCGGTCAGGGCGTAGCGGGGGCCTTCGGGATCTTCGCGCTCGCCGCCGCCCCCAGAATTTCCATCCCCCGGAAGAGGTGTCCCAGCCGCACGTTCTCGTTCTCGGCGTGCTGGTTGTTGTCGTGGTTCACGATGGGGATCACCACGAACGGCTGCCGGAGAATGTCGGTGAACACGTAGGCCGGACCGCTGCCCCCCATGGTTGGCACCACCACCGGCGGGCCCAGCCCGGTGCCGCGCAGAGCCGCCATGACGGCCTGCGCCACCGGTTGGTCGATCGGCGTGCGCCCGGCCGGGTAACCCTCCGACGACGTCACCTTGACCAGCCGCGGCGTGTTGACCCGCGTCGCGGAGTCCGGATCCTGCCGCACGACGATGTAGCCCTGGCGCTCGATGTGGCGGACCAGCTTCTCCACCTGTCGCTGGGGCGTGTGACCCGCCACCAGGCGAAGGTCCAACTCGGCCACGGCCACGTCCGGCACCAGCGTCCGCGCCTCAGGTCCCACGAACAAGCTCCGCAGGCCGCGAAGGTTGAGCGACGGGTGGGCGATCAGATCGTGCCGCGTGCTGCCCCTTCCGTCCACCGAGCCCAACTGGAACTGGAGCCGCTGCTGCTCGTCGTCGTGGGGGAACTCGGCCAGCGCCTTCTTATCCGCCTCGCTCAGCGGGACCATGTCGTCTTCCCACCCTTGCACCAGCACCTCGCCGTTCGGGCCTTTCATCGAGGCCAACAGCTGCGCCAGGCGCATCCCGGGGTTCGGCGCCCAGTTGCCGTAGTGCCCGGAGTGGAGAGGACGGATGGGTCCGTAGACGGTGAGCGTCACGCCGGCCATCCCGCGGAGGCCGAAGAAGGCCGAGGGGCGGCCCGATTCGTGGATGGGCCCGTCGGCCATGATGGCGAGGTCCGCTCGCAGCAGCTCCTGGTACCGGCGCGCCGTCTCGGCCAGGTACCTGGAGCCCGCCTCCTCGTCGCCCTCGAAGATGAACTTGAGGTGGTTCGGCGGCGTGACGCCCGCGGCTTTCCAGGCATCGAGGATCTGCATGAGCACGACGATGGGCGACTTGTCATCGCTGGCCGAGCGGGCATAGATGCGCCACTCGGGATCCACCTTGGCCGAAGCGGTGGGCCATTGGTTGACCAGGGTGCCGCCCGCCTCGATTGCCCTGGTCCGAAGCGCCGGTTGCCACGGATCCGGCTGCTGCCAGCTCGCCGGATTCACCGGTTGGCCATCGTAGTGACAGTAGAACAGGATGGTGGGCTTGGACGGATCGCCGATCTCCCCGAACACCACCGGCTCGGCCCCGGTCTCGAGCAGCTGGGCTTTGACGCCCCGCTTCTGGAGCATGGTCACCAAAGCCTCCGCGTTGCTCCGGATGTTGGGCAAGTTGCCGGCGACGTTGGTGAGGCTCAAGAAGTCGCGCAGCTCGGCCACCATGGCGCCCTGGTGGGCGTCGCGGTACGTCCGGATGGCGGTGAGGGGGTCCTGGGCCAGGGCGACGCTGGCGAGGGTAAGCAGGGCGGCGAGCCAGGATCCTCCTCTCGCCGCCGAGGCAGCGCAGCTTGGCAGATGGCGGCTCGGCATGTGGTGGCTCCTGCTAACGCAGTGTTGGGCCCAACAACGGCATCTGGGATAGTAAGGCGATATGCCGTCACGACAAGGCGGCTGACGGCGGGTCGGGGGCTCCCGGAGCGCGCCGTTACCGGGGCGCGCGGAGGGAGCCGGTGGCCAGCTGCCAAGCGCGGGGACTACGGGCATTGACCTAACCGCAGACCCCGCCTACCTTTCCCAGGCTCCGGCGACCAGGAATTGATCCCGGTCACAGAGCGCTTTTTTCATCCGGTTTCCGGACGGCTATGCCGACGATCAACCAGCTCGTCCGCTTCGGGCGGCGAGAGGTGGAAAAGAAGGAGAAGGCCCCCGCGCTCCGGAGCAATCCCCAGAAGCGCGGCGTATGCACGCGGGTGTACACCACCACGCCCAAGAAGCCGAACTCGGCCTTGCGCAAGGTGGCTCGGGTGCGGCTGACGAACCAGCTGGAAGTGACCAGCTACATTCCCGGGGAAGGGCATAACCTTCAGGAGCACTCCATCGTGCTCATCCGGGGCGGCCGCGTGAAAGACCTGCCGGGGGTGCGGTATCACATCATCCGGGGGACGTTGGACGCGGCGGGGGTGACGGACCGGAAACAGAGTCGCTCGAAGTACGGCGCCAAGAGGCCCAAGTGAGTCGCCGGCTCAAGTCCATCAAGCGGCACATTCCGGCCGATCCGCGCTACGACAGCCAGACGGTGTCGAAGTTCATCAATAACGTGATGAACCGCGGGAAGAAGTCCACGGCCGAGGGGCTGGTCTACAAGGCGATGGACCTGGTGGAGCAGCGCACCGGGCAACCGGGCGTGGCGGTGCTCAAGCAGGCGCTGAACAACGTCAAGCCCACGCTCGAGGTCAAGAGCCGGCGGGTCGGCGGCGCCACGTACCAGGTGCCGGTGGAAGTGCGACCCGAGCGCCGGACGGCCCTCGCCACGCGCTGGATTCTCCAGTACGCGCGCGAGCGCAGCGAGAAGACGATGGCGGACCGGCTGGCCGCGGAAGTCATCCTCGCCTCGAAGGGCGAGGGGAACGCCATCAAGAAGAAAGAAGACACGCACCGGATGGCGGAGGCGAACCGAGCGTTCGCGCATTACCGGTGGTAATGCAGTGAGACGTCAGAAGTAAGACGTGAGACGGGATCGGCGGCGTGCCGACCTTCTCACGTCTCACCTCTCACTTCTCACATCACCTTAGATCGACAACTTCGGGACCCTGCGCTAAGGGATCCTGCGTCGCAGGGGCTTCAACCGGCCCCGGACGGTTGCGGAGCGAGACCTGCCCTCTGGGTGACGGTCGCCCCGCTTTTTCGCTGGATGGAAACGACTGTAATGAAGCTTATGCCACGCACCACGGCGCTCGATAAGATCCGGAACATCGGCATCATGGCCCACATTGATGCCGGGAAGACCACTACGACCGAGCGCATCCTGTTCTACACCGGGCGGACCTACAAGCTGGGCGAAGTGCACGACGGGACCGCCACGATGGACTGGATGGAGCAGGAACAGGAGCGGGGAATCACCATTACGTCCGCCGCCACGTTCTGCCAGTGGAGGCGGTTCGATGACGACTATCAGATCAACATCATCGACACGCCGGGCCACGTGGACTTCACGGTCGAGGTGGAGCGCTCGCTCCGGGTGCTGGATGGCGCGGTGACTCTGCTGGACGCCGTGAGCGGGGTCGAGCCCCAGACCGAGACGGTGTGGCGCCAAGCCGATCGCTACCGGGTGCCCCGCATCGTGTTCGTCAACAAGATGGACCGCGTGGGAGCGGATTTCGACACGTCGGTGCGGATGATCCGCGAACGCCTGGGTGCGAGGCCCGTGCCGGTCCAGTACCCGCTGGGCTCGGGCGAGCTGTTCACCGGCTTGATCGACGTGATCAAGCAGGTCGAGGTGGTCTACGACGAGGCGTCGCTGGGCGTCAGCTGGGTGGAGGGCCCCATCCCCGCCGCGTTCCGGGACAAGGCCGCCCAGCTGCGGCACCAGCTGATCGAGGCGGTGGTGGAGCACGACGACGAGCTGCTCCACAAGTATCTGGAGGAGCATGAGCTGACCGAGGCCGAGATCCGGCGCTGCGTGCGGAAGGCCACGGTGGCCGGCGCGGTGATCCCGGTCTTCTGCGGCGCGGCCTTCAAGAACAAGGGGGTGCAGCGCCTGCTGGACGGCATCGTGGACTACCTGCCGAGCCCGATGGACATTCCGGCGGTGCGGGGCCATCTGCCGCACCACGACGAGAGCTTCGTGGAGCGCAAGGCATCGGACGACGAGCCGTTCAGCGCGCTGGCCTTCAAGATCGCAACCGATCCGTACGTGGGGAAGCTGACGTTCTTCCGGGTGTACTCGGGGGTGCTCAAGTCGGGCTCGTACGTGTACAACTCGAGCAAAGATCGCAAGGAGCGGATCGGCCGGCTGCTGCAGATGCACGCCAACAAGCGCGAGGAGATTTCCGAAGTGCGCGCCGGGGACATCGCCGCGGCCATCGGCCTGCGTGACACCCGCACCGGCGATACGCTGTGCGACGAAGACCACCCGATCATCCTCGAGACCATGCGCTTCCCCGAGCCGGTGATCTCGGTGGCGATCGAGCCCAAGACCAAGGCCGACCAGGACAAGCTGGGGATCGCGCTCCAGAAGCTGGCGGAGGAAGATCCCACCTTCCACGTGCGGCAGGATGCGGAGACGGCACAGACCATCATCTCCGGTATGGGCGAGCTGCACCTCGAGATTCTGGTGGAGCGCATGCGGCGGGAGTTCAAGGTGGAGGCCAACGTGGGCCGCCCACAGGTCGCCTACCGCGAGACCATCCGCCAGGCGGTGCAGGAGGCGGAGGGCAAGTTCATCCGCCAGAGCGGCGGGCGCGGCCAGTACGGCCACGTGGTCATCAACCTGGAGCCCGTGGAGCCCGGGCACGGGTTCGTGTTCGAGGACAAGATCGTGGGCGGCACGATCCCGCGGGAGTACATCGGGCCCGTGGAGCAAGGCATCAAAGAGGCCCTGGAGAACGGCGTGCTCGCGGGCTACCCAGTGGTGGACGTGAAGGTCGAGTTGGTGGACGGCAGCTACCACGACGTGGACTCCAGCGAGATAGCGTTCAAGATCGCTGGCTCGATGGCGTTCAAGGAGGCCGCGAGTCGGGCCAAGCCGGTGCTGCTGGAGCCCATCATGGATGTCGAGGTCATCACCCCGTCCGAGTACATGGGCGAGGTGCTGGGCGACCTGAGCAGCCGCCGCGGCAAGATCGGCGGCATGACCCAGCGGGGCGAGGCGCAGGTGATCGGCGCCAGCGCGCCGCTGGCGGAGATGTTCGGCTACTCCACCGTGCTGCGCTCGCTCACGCAGGGGCGCGCGGTGTACACCATGCAGTTCTCGCACTACGCGGAAGTGCCGAAGTCCAAGGCGGATGAGATCGTGAGCAAGCTGAAGGGCTAAGGGACCGACACCACAATGAGGATGCGGAGCCATGGCTAAGGCGAAATTCGAGCGGACCAAGCCGCACGTGAACGTGGGCACCATCGGACACGTGGACCACGGCAAGACCACCCTGACGTCCGCCATGACCAAGGTGGCGTCCGAAAAGGGGCTGGCGGACTTCGTGACGTACGACCAGGTGGCCAAGGCGTCGGAGTCGCAGGGTCGCCGCGACGCCACCAAGATTCTCACGATCGCCACGGCGCACGTGGAGTACAGCACCTCCAAGCGGCACTACGCCCACGTGGACTGCCCGGGTCACGCCGACTACGTGAAGAACATGATCACGGGCGCGGCGCAGATGGACGGCGCCGTGCTGGTGGTGAGCGCGGTGGACGGGCCCATGCCCCAGACCCGCGAGCACATCCTGCTCGCGCGCCAGGTCAACGTGCCCTACATCGTCGTGTTCTTGAACAAGTGCGACGCGGTGGACGATCCCGAGCTGCTGGATCTGGTGGAGCTCGAGGTGCGCGAGCTGTTGTCGCAGTACGAGTTTCCGGGGGACCAGGTGCCGGTGATCCGCGGCTCGGCCCTCAAGGCGCTCCAGGGGGACGAGGGAGAGAAGAAGAAGATCTGGGAGCTGATGGACGCGCTGGACCAGTACATCCCGATCCCGCAGCGCGACGTGGACAAGCCGTTCCTGATGCCGGTCGAGGACGTCTTCTCGATCACCGGCCGCGGCACGGTGGCCACCGGCCGGATCGAGCGCGGCAAGATCAAGGTGCAGGAGGAAGTGGCGCTGGTGGGCTTCAACAGCCAGAAGAAGACCGTGGTCACCGGCGTGGAGATGTTCCGCAAGTTGCTGGACGACGGCCAGGCCGGCGACAACGTGGGCCTGCTGCTCCGCGGCGTGGAGAAGCACGAGGTCGAGCGCGGCATGGTGGTGGCCAAGCCCGGCTCGGTGACGCCGCACACCAAGTTCGAGTCGGAAGTCTACGTCCTCACCAAGGAAGAAGGCGGCCGCCACACCCCGTTCTTCAAGGGCTATCGGCCGCAGTTTTATTTCCGCACCACGGACGTGACCGGCATGGTGGAGCTGCCGCAGGGTGTCGAGATGGTGATGCCGGGCGACAACACCCGCATGACCATCGAGCTGATCACGCCCATCGCCATGGAGGAAGGCCTGCGGTTCGCGATCCGCGAGGGCGGGCGAACCGTGGGCGCGGGCGTGGTCACGAAGATCTTGGCATAGGTGACAGATGGCAGGACGCATTCGCATCCGACTCAAGGCGTTTGATCACGCGGTCCTGGACCAGGCCGCGGCGGACATCGTGCGCACGGTCGAGAAGAGCGGCGCCCGCGTCTCGGGTCCCATCCCGCTGCCCACCAAGACCCAGCGGTGGACCGTGTTGCGCTCGCCGCACGTGGACAAGAAGAGCCGCGAGCAGTTCGAGTTGAAAACGCATAAGCGGCTCATCGACATCCGGGAGTCGCGCACGCAGACGGTGGACGCCCTCACCAAGCTGGATTTGCCGGCGGGCGTGGACGTGGAGATCAAGGTCGAATAGCGATGGACGGGATCATCGGTCGGAAGCTGGGCATGACGCGGGTGTTCGAGGAGGACGGCCGCGTCGTTCCCGTGACCGTCATCGAGGCCGGGCCCTGTCCCGTGCTTCAGGTGCACACGCCGGCAAACGGCCGCTGGGCGGTGCAGCTGGGGTTCGGCCAGCTCAAGCCCAAGCGGTCCTCCAAGCCCAAAGCGGGACACGCCAAGAAGGCGGGGCTGGAGACGGTGCCCGTGGTGCTCAAGGAGTTCGGGCTGGCGCCCGGGACCGAGGCCGCACCGGCGCCGGGGCACGTGGTGACGGTGGGCATCTTCCAGCCCGGCGAGTGGATCAAGGTCACCGGGACCACCAAGGGGCGGGGGTTCCAGGGCGTGGTGAAGCGCCACGGCTTCGCCGGCGGCCCGGCGACCCACGGCAACACGCGCCACCGCAAGCCGGGCAGCGTGGGTCCGGGCACGGATCCCTCACGCGTGATCAAGGGCAAGCGCATGCCCGGCCACATGGGCGCGGAGCGCCACACCGAGCTGGGTCTCAAGGTCGTGAAGGTGGACGCGGGGCGGAACCTGTTGTTCGTGCGCGGCGCGGTTCCCGGGCCCATGCGAGGCATTCTGGAGGTGCGCAAGCAGGGGAAGCGGAGCCGCTATGCTTGAGGCACTCCACTTCACTGCCGCCGGCCAGCGCAAGGGGAGCCACCAGCTGCCCGCCGAGTACGACGGCGTGATCAACCAGTCGGTGCTGTACCAGGCGGTGCGCACCTATCGCAACAACCAGCGGCACGGCACCCACTCGACCAAGACGCGGGGTCTGGTGTCCGGTGGTAACCAGAAGCCCTGGCGCCAGAAAGGCACCGGCCGCGCTCGGCAAGGCTCCATCCGCGCGCCGCAGTGGCCCGGCGGCGGCACGGCGTTCGGGCCGCTGCCGCGCAGCTACCGCACCGACATCAACCGCAAGGTGCGGCAGCTGGCGCGGCGCTCGGCGCTCAACGCGCGGGCCCAGGGCGGGCAGATCTACGTGATCGAGCGGCTGGAGTTCGCGCAGCCCAAGACCAGCCAATTGGCGGGCTTGTTGGAGAAACTCGAGTTGGCCGGCCACAAGGTCCTGGTGCTGACCCACGGCCATCGCCCCGAGGTCTATCTGTCGGGCCGCAACATCCGGGACGTGGAGATCATGCCCTACCAGGAGGCCTCGGCGTACCACGTGCTCTGGGCGGATGCGGTGCTGGTGGAGGAGTCCGCGGTCGGCGGGCACCCGATCGCCGGCACGGGCAAGGCGGCGACGGCGCGCGCCAAGCGGGCGGAGCGGGCGGCCAAGGGGGCGGCTCGGCCTAAGGCGTTGGCCAAGAAGCCGGGCGCCAAGGCGAAGAGCGCCAGGCCGGCCAAGACTCCCCAGGCCTCGAAGAAGAAGGGGGCCGACTGATGCCGGTGCTTCACCGGACCGTGGTGCAGCCGGTCGTCACCGAGAAGTCCTCGGCCGCGTATGCGGCCCGCAAGGAGTACGCCTTCATGGCGGACCCGCACGCGACCAAGCGGGAGATCAAGGCCGCCATCCAGGCGCTGTTCCACGTCACCGTGGTGGGGATTCGCACGCTGCAGCAGCGGAGCAAGCGGCGCACCCAGGGGCGCCGCGAGGGGCGGCGGCCGCGGTGGAAGAAAGCGTACGTCCGGCTCAAAGAGGGCGACGCCATCCAGGTCTTCGAGGGCTAGGGACATGGGGATCCGTCAACTTCGCCCGACCAGCGCCGGCACCAGGCTTCGCTCCGTGCCGGACTTCGCGGAGATCACCAGGGTGGAGCCGGAGCGCTCCCTGCTCGAGCCGCTGCACCAGAAGGGCGGCCGGAACAATCAGGGGCACGTGACCGTGCGCTACCGCGGGGGCGGGCACAAGCGGCGCTATCGGGTGATCGATTTCCGCCGCGACAAGCTCAACGTCCCGGCGCGGGTGACGGCCATCGAGTATGACCCCAACCGGACGGCCAGGCTGGCGCTCCTCACCTATGCGGACGGCGAGAAGCGCTACATCCTGCACGCCAAGGACCTGCGGGTGGGGGACACGGTGGTGGCGGGGCCCGGCAGCGACATTCGCACCGGCAACACCTTGCCGTTGGCCGAGGTACCGCTGGGTACCTCGGTACACTGCGTGGAGCTCAAGCGCGGACGCGGCGCGCAGCTCTGCCGGTCGGCGGGCTCCAGCGCGCAGGTGGTGGCCAGGGAGGGCGCCTACGTCACCATCAAGCTGCGGAGCGGCGAAGTCCGCATGGTCCGCGGCGAGTGCCTGGCGACGGTAGGCGAGGTCGGCAACGCGGATCACGAGTTGGTGCGAATCGGCAAGGCGGGCCGCACCCGCTGGCGGGGCCGGCGGCCCCGGGTGCGCGGCGTGGCCAAGAACCCGGTGGATCACCCGCTGGGCGGCGGCGAGGGCAAGTCGTCGGGCGGCCGGCCGGCGTGCTCGCCGTGGGGCAAGCCCGAGGGCCGGAAAACGCGGCATCACAAGAAGCAGAGCACCAAGCTGATCGTGCGCGGACGCAAGAGAGGGAAGGCAACCCAGTAATGGCACGCAGCGTCAAGAAGGGTCCCTACGTCGAGGCCTCGCTCTTGAAGAAGATCGAGGTGCTCAACGCCTCGAACGAGAAGCGGGTGTTCAAGACCTGGTCACGGGGCTCGACCATCACGCCGGACTTCGTGGGGCACACCATCGCGGTACACAACGGCAACAAGTTCGTGCCGGTGTACCTGACCGAGAACATGGTGGGCCACAAGCTGGGGGAATTCGCGCCCACGCGCCTGTTCCGGGGCCACACCATGAAGGTGGCGGCGGACAAGGCCGCCCAGGCCGGCGCGCCGCCGCCGCCGCCGGAAGCACGGAAGAAGTAGCATGGCGGCGAAAGCGATTCAGCGCGGCGTGCGCCAGTCGGCGCGCAAGATGCGGCTGGTGATCGACACCATCCGGGGCCAGGACGTGAACCAGGCGTATGCACTACTCAAGTTCTCCAAGAAGCACGCCGCAAAGCAGATCGAGAAGGTGTTGCGTTCGGCCGTGTCCAATGCCGAGCAGGACGCGCAGCGCGAGAACGCGGGATTCGACGTGGACCGGCTGTACGTGGCCTATGCGGTGGTCAACGAGGGCCAGACGCTGAAGCGGTTTGGGTCGGCGGCCCTGGGTCGGGCGACGCCGATCCACAAGCGCTCCAGCTCGGTGGAGATCAGGGTCGCGGCACGGGAGGAAAGTTAAGTGGGCCAGAAGACGCATCCCTACGGATTCCGCCTCGGGGTGATCAAGCCGTGGCGTTCGCGCTGGTACGCGGGCGGTGATTTCGCCGATCTGCTGCGCGAGGACGAGCTGATCCGCAAGTACCTGAAAACCCGCCTGGCGCACGCAGCCATCTCGGACGTGCACATCGAGCGGAAGCCGGGCAAGGTGACGGTGACGGTGTTCACCGGCCGCCCGGGCGTGGTGATCGGGAAGCGGGGCGCCGAGGTGGACAAGCTGCGGGACGAGCTGGCCCAGCTCACGGGCAAGGAAGTCGGCATCAACGTGGAAGAGATCAAGCGGCCCGAGCTGGACGCCCAGCTGGTGGCCGACGGCGTGGCGCACCAGCTGATGCAGCGCGTCTCGTTTCGCCGGGCCATGAAGCGCTCGGTGCAGAGCGCCATGCGCATGGGGGCCCACGGGATCAAGGTGCGCACCTCGGGTCGGCTGGGCGGCGCGGAGATCGCGCGCTCGGAGGGTTACCACGAGGGTCGGGTGCCGCTGCACACGCTGCGCGCGGACGTGGATTACGGCACCAGCACGGCCAAGACGACCTACGGCACTATCGGCGTCAAGGTGTGGATCTTCAAGGGCGAGGTGGTGGAAGATCGCCGCGGCCGCACCTACAGCACGGGGGCGTAGGCCATGCTGGCGCCCAAGCGGGTCAAGTACCGTAAGCAGATGAAAGGCCGGACCCGGGGGCACGCCACCCGCGGGCAGACGGTGGCGTTCGGCCACTATGGGCTGATCGCGCTGGAGCCGGGTTGGATCTCCAGCCGGCAGATCGAGGCCGCCCGCGTGGCGCTGACCCGGGAGATGAAGCGTGGCGGCAAGGTCTGGATTCGGGTGTTCCCGGACAAGCCGATCACCAAGAAGCCGGCCGAAACGCGGATGGGAAAAGGAAAGGGCAACCCCGAGGGCTGGGTAGCCGTGGTGAAGCCGGGCCGGGTGCTGTTCGAGGTCGAAGGGATCCCTGAGGACCTGGCGCGCTTGGCGCTGAAGCTCGCCTCGGCCAAGCTGCCGATCCGGACTAGGTTCGTGAGCCGGGAGGAGTGAGCCCATGGCGCTGAAAGACGTGGAGAACAAGCCGCTCCGGCCGGCGCTGGTGCGCGAGTTGAGCGTGGACGAGCTGAAGCAGGAGTTGGCGAAGCTGGAAGAGGCGCAGTTCCGGCTCCGATTCCGGTCCGCGACGGAAGCGATCGAGAACCCGATGCAGTTCCGGATGATCCGGCGCAACATCGCGCGGATCAAGACGATGCTCAAGGAGAAGGCGGCCACATGACGGAGCAGGCGGCCACCCGGAGCCCCGGTTCCGACGCGGAACGGGGACGCCGCAAGGTGCGGACCGGGGTGGTGGTGAGCGACAAGATGCAGAAGACGGTCGTGGTGTTGCTGACCCGCCAGTTCGCGCACGGGTTCTACGGCAAGCAGGTCACGCGCTCCAAGCGGGTGGCCGCTCACGACGAGCAGGGTGCGCGCGCGGGGGACAAGGTGCGCATCGTGGAGACTCGGCCGCTGTCCAAGCGCAAGCGCTGGCGCGTGGTCGAGATCCTCGAGCGGGCTAAATAGGTGAGGTGGGGCCGTGGTACAGCAGGAGACGATTCTCAAGATCGCCGACAACTCGGGTGCCAGGAAAGCGCTGGTGATCCGGGTGCTGGGCGGCAGCCGCCGCCGCTATGCGGGCCTGGGCGACGTGGTCGTGGTGGCCATCAAGGACGCGCTGCCCACGGGGCAGATCAAGAAGGGCGAGGTCGCCCGGGCGGTGATCGTGCGCACGGCCAAAGAGACTCGGCGGAAGGACGGGAGCTACATCCGCTTCGACGAGAACGCGGCGGTCTTGATTACGGACCAGGGCGAGCCCCGGGCCACCCGTATCTTCGGGCCGGTGGGCCGCGAGCTCCGGGACAAGAAGTTCATGAAGATCGTGTCGCTGGCGCCCGAGGTGATCTGAGATGAAGCCGCTGGTATTCAAGAAGCGCGGCCGCGGGCCCACCCCGTTTCGCTTGCCGCAACCGGTGCTCCACATCACCAAGGGGGACACGGTGCGGGTGATCAGCGGCGAATCCAAGGGGAAGGAAGGCAAGGTGCTGCGGGTGGACCCGCGCGAGGGCAAGGTGGTGATCGACGGCATCAACGTGGTGAAACGCCACAAACGCGGCACCCAGACGGACGAGGGGGGGATCATACAGTTTCCGGCCCCGATCCACGCGTCGAACGTGATGCTGCTGGATCCCAAGAGCGGGGAGCCCACCCGCATCAGACGGCGCAAGGACAAGGACGGGACGGTGGAGCGCGTGAGCCGAAAGTCCGGCCAGCCGATTCCACGGAACCGATAGCCCATGGCGAAGACCGACGAGAAGGCTGAACGGAAGAAGCCTGCACCGACGACGTCTCAACCGATGAAGTCTGAAGAGACCAAGTCCGAGCGGACCGAGGCTGAACCGAAGAAGGTTGCACCGAAGAAGGGTGAACCGAAGAAGGGCAAGGGGCGGGAGAAGGCGTCGAAGCAGGCCGAGGTCGAGGCCGAGCCTGAGGTGGCCGGGCCGCCGCCGCCCCCGCCGCGGCTCCGGGAGTACTACCACCGGACGGTGGGACCCAGGCTGATGAAGCAGTTCGGGTTCACCAACCCGCACCAGGTGCCGCGGCTGGCCAAAATCGTGCTCAACGTGGGCGTGGGCGAAGCGCCCAAGGCACCCAAGCTGATGGACGCGGTGGTGGATGAGCTGGGCGCGATCACCGGCCAGCGGCCGGTGGTGACGCGGGCCAAGAAGTCCATCGCCAACTTCAACCTGAGGCAGGGGATGGCGATCGGCGCCGCGGTGACCCTGCGCGGGGCCCGGATGTGGGAGTTCCTGGACCGATTCATCAACGTGACCGTGCCGCGGTTTCGCGATTTTCGCGGGCTGTCCACGCGCTCGTTCGACGGGCGCGGGAGCTACACCATCGGGATCAAGGAACAGATGGTCTTCCCGGAGATCGACTACGACAAGGTCGAGAAGATCCACGGGATGGACATCACGTTCGTGACCACGGCCGGCCGGGACGACGTGGCGATGGCGCTGCTGCGGGAGTTGGGGATGCCGTTCCGGGGCGAGACGCCGGTGGCCGTGGGCTAGGGTGAGCCGGCCGGCATTGCCATAGCGTCGAACATCGTTAACGGATGAGGGAACGAGCCACGTGGCAAAGAAGTCGCTGATCGAGAAGCAGAAGCGGACGCCCAAGTTCGGGGTGCGGAAGTACCACCGCTGCCAGCGCTGCGGGCGCTCGCGGGCGTATCTCCGGAAGTTCGGCCTCTGCCGTCTCTGCTTCCGCGAACTCGCGCTCAAGGGGGAAATCCCCGGGGTGCGCAAGGCCAGTTGGTGAAAGGACGTCGCCGGACCTTATGAGCATGACTGACCCGGTCTCCGACATGCTGACCCGGATCCGCAATGCCTGCCTCGCCGGGCATCGGCGGGTCGACATGCCGGTCTCCAAGCTCAAGAGCGAGATCGCGCGCCTGCTACGCGACCATCACTACATCCAGGATTACAAGGTCCTGGACGACGGCCAGCACGGCCTGCTGCGGGTGTACCTCCGGTATCACGGCGACCTGCCGGTGATCCGTGAGATGCACCGGGTCTCCAAGCCGGGCTTGCGGCGCTACGTGAAGGTGCGCGAGATCCCGCGCGTGAAGAACGGCCTGGGCATGGCGATTCTTTCCACGCCGCGCGGGCTGATGTCGGACCGGGAGGCGCGCCGCCAGCGGTTGGGCGGCGAGCTGGTCGCGGTGGTGTGGTGAGGAGGGGCCGTGTCACGCATCGGTAAGCGTCCCGTTCCCATTCCGACCGGCGTCGCGGTGAGCGTCGCGGGGCGAGAAGTGACGGTGAAGGGTCCCAAGGGGGAGCTCAAGCGGCTGGTCCACGCCGAGATGTCCGTCGCCGCGGACGGCCAACAGGTGACCGTGGGGCGGCCGTCGGAGGAGACCCGCCACAAGGCGCTGCACGGGCTCACCCGCACCCTGATCCGCAACATGATTCAGGGCGTGAGCCAGGGCTACAGCAAGACCTTGGAGATCCACGGCGTGGGCTACAAGGCGGAGCCCCAGGCCGGCGGCCTCAAGCTGACCGTCGGGTTCTCGCATCCCGTGGAGTTCAAAGCGCCGGCCGGCATCAAGTTCACGGTAGACAGCAACACCGTGATCCGGGTTGATGGAATGGACAAGGAGCTGGTCGGTCAGGTCGCGTCCGAGGTGCGTAAGGTGCGCCCGCCCGAGCCGTATCAGGGCAAGGGGATTCGCTACCAGGGCGAGCATGTGCGGCGGAAGGCCGGGAAGACCGGAGCGACGGCGGCGAAGGCATGAGAGCGATTCATAAACCCAAGACTCGCGCGGAGCGGCGGTATCGCCGGCATCTCCGAGTGCGGCAGAAGGTGGCCGGGACGGAGCAGCGGCCTCGGCTGGTGGTGTTCCGCTCGCTCAAGCACGTCTACGCCCAGCTGGTGGACGACGATCAGGGCAAGACGCTGGTGGCGGTGAGCGACCGGACCAAGGAACTGGTGCGCGAGAAGCCCGGCAAGGTGGGCGTCGCGCTGGCGGTGGGGAAGTTGCTGGCCCAACGGGCCAAAGCCAAAGGGGTCACGAAGGTGGTCTTCGATCGGGCCGGGTACCTGTATCACGGGCGCGTTCGCGCGGTCGCTAACGGCGCACGCGAAGGCGGCCTGGAGCTCTGACATGGCGGAAGACGCGCAGCAACAGCCACAGCAGCCACAGCAGCCACAGCAGCCAGCGCAGCCACCGCAGCACCAGCGGCGAGAGCGGCCGCGCCGCGAGCGGCGGGACCGCGACCGGGACCGGGAGCGCGAGTCCGAGTTCGTCGAGAACGTGATCGGGATCAATCGCGTCGCCAAGGTGGTGAAGGGAGGCCGGCGGTTCTCGTTCAGCGCCCTGGCGGCCGTCGGCGACGGCAAGGGGAAGGTCGGGGTTGCCACGGGCAAGGCGAATGAGGTGTCCGAGGCGGTCCGCAAGGCGGTGGAAGCGGCCCGGCGGTCCATGGTGACGATCCCGCGCGAGGGCACCACGATCCCGCACGATGTGGTGGGTTCGCACGGGGCCGGGAAGGTCCTGCTCAAGCCCGCCAGCTCAGGCACCGGGGTGATCGCCGGCGGGGCGGTGCGGGCGGTGCTGGAATGCGCCGGCGTGAGCGATATCCTCACCAAGTCGCTGGGCTCCACCAATCCGCACAACATGGTGTGGGCCACCATGGACGCGCTGCAGCGGCTCCGCACGGCCGAGCAAGTGGCCGCGGAGCGCGAGGTCGAGGTCAGCGAGCTGGGCTATCGCTCGCGGCAGGGGAGGGCGCGTGCCTAAGAAGACGACGGCAGGGAAGGCAGAGACGGCGGGAACGGCAGGGAAGAAGGCGACGGCCCGGAAGCGGAATGGCGCGACCAAGAAAGCTGCCAAGGCCCAGCCCGAGACCACCGGGGCGGCGACGGCGGCGAGTGGGCGGCTCCGCGTGAAGCAGATCCGCTCCGGGATCGGTCACGCGGCCACTTATCGGCGCACGCTCGAGGCGCTGGGTTTGAAGTATCACCAGGATGAGGTGGTGCTCCGGGACCATCCCGCGGTGCGGGGCATGCTGCGCAAGGTGTGGAACTTCGTCAGCGTACACTCGGTGGAGGGCTGAGGCTCTGACACCCACGATCGGTTTACACAACCTCCAGCGCCCCGAGGGATCGGCGACGACGCCCAAGCGCAAGGGTCGCGGGCCGGGCTCCGGCCTGGGGAAGACGGCCGGACGCGGCCACAAGGGGCAGCGGGCCCGGAAGTCGGGCAACGTGCGTCCCGGCTTCGAGGGCGGCCAGATGCCGCTGATCCGGCGGGTCCCCAAGCGCGGCTTCACCAACCCCTTCCGGACGCCCGCCCAGGTGGTCAACCTGCGCCAGCTGGTCAAGCTGTCCTCGGACGAGGTGACGCCGGCCACGCTGGTGGCTGCGGGGCTGGTGAGCCGGGCGGACGATCCCGTGAAGATCCTTGGGGTGGGCGAGGTGGCGCGCGCTTACGTGGTCAAGGGCTGCGCCGCCTCGGCGGGAGCGCGGAAGAAAATAGAGCAGGCGGGCGGCCGCTTCGAGGGGTGAGCCGGGGATGACCGCACCACGCATACCCAATCTCTTCGCGGTACCCGAACTCAAAGAGAAGATCCTGTTCACGCTCCTCTGCCTGGTGGTGTACCGGGCGGGAGCGCACATCGCGACACCGGGCGTCAACGTCCAGGTGTTGAGCGACTTCGTGCGCAACCAGGGGGCGGGGACCCTGTTCGGCGTGTACGACATGTTCGTGGGCGGCGGACTGTCACGGGCCACGGTGCTGGCGCTGGGCATCATGCCGTACATCTCGGCGTCCATCATCTTCCAGCTGGCGGGCGCCGTCTTCCCCTACGTGGACAAGCTCCAGAAGGAGGAAGAGGGCCGCAAGCGCATCACCCAGTGGACCCGCTATGTCACCATCGTGCTGGCGGTGTTCCAGGCCTACGGATTCGGCATCTTCACGGAGTCGCTCCAGGGGGCGGTGGCGGAGCCGGGGCTGGGCTTCCGGGCCATCACGACGCTGATGCTCACCACCGGCGCGGTGTTCGTCATGTGGTTGGGCGAGCAGATCACCGAGCGCGGCATCGGCAACGGGATGAGCCTCCTGATCTTTTTCTCCATCGTGGACCGCCTGTGGCCGGGGACGGTGCAGACCTTCGAATTCATGCAAACGGGGGTCTTGACCGTGGTCGGGCTGGTGGTGCTGGGGGTGGTAATGGTGGGCGTCGTGGCGGGGGTCATCGCCATCACGGTGGCCGCGCGGCGCATCCCCATCCAGATCCCACGCAAGGTCATGGGCCGAGGCCGGATTCGCGAAGGGCAAAAGACGTTCATCCCCATCCGGATCAACTCGGCGGGCGTGATGCCCATCATCTTCGCCCAGTCCATCATCATCGTGCCCGGCACGCTGGCCACGTTCAGCAACCTGCCGTGGCTCCGGGGCCTGGCCGATACGTTCGCGCCGCAGACCGTGCCATACTACGTGAGCTACTCGCTCCTCATCATCTTCTTCACGTACTTCTACACGTCCATCATCTTCAACCCGGTGGACCTGGCGGAGAACCTCAAGAAACAGGGTGGGTTCATCCCGGGCGTGAAGCCGGGGGCGGCCACTGCGGACTATATTGACGAGGTGCTGAGCCGGGTCACGCTGCCCGGGTCGCTGTTTCTGTGCGTCATTGCACTGCTACCGTTCTTCTTCTTCGCCTATTTCAACGTGCCGTTCGGGTTCGGCGGCACCGCGCTCCTGATCGTGGTGGGCGTAGCCCTGGACACGATCATCCAGGTCCAGCAGCACCTGCACCTCAGGCACTACGACGATTTCATGAAGGCGGGCCGGGTGCGGTTCCGCGGCCGACGCCGGTACATGTAAGCGCCGGACGCCGAAGACGAGCGTGCTTTCGGGGCGGGCTGGGTCTTCGCGAGGCCTATGGGCCGATGGTGTTACCAGCCTCGGGCCACGCGCCTGGATACGCGCCCCGGCCTCGCTCAGGCCCAGCCTGCCCCTCAGCCCGCTCGTCCACTGACACCCCGAGCCCAACCCCATGAACATCATCCTCCTCGGACCTCCCGGCTGCGGCAAGGGAACCCAGGGCGAGATCCTGGCCGAGCGCACCGGCATCGTGCGCGTCTCCACCGGCGACCTGCTGCGGGACGCGGCCGGGAGGGGCACGGAGCTGGGGAAGCGGGCCAAGTCGTACATGGACCAGGGCCTGCTGGTCCCGGACGACGTGATCGTAGGGTTGCTGCGCGAGGTGCTGGCCTCGCCTCGGGCCGGCAAGGGCGTGATCATGGACGGGTTCCCCCGTACCGTGGCGCAGGCTGAGGCGGTGGACACACTGCTCGCCGAGCGTAAGCGGCGGGTGGATACGGTCCTGTTCTTCGATGTCCCCGACCAGGAGCTGCTCAAGCGCATCACCGGTCGGGCCGCGGCGGAAGGGCGGAGCGACGACAATCCCGAGTCCTTCCGACAGCGTCTCGTGGCATACCGCCAGCAGACGCAGCCGTTGGTAGATTGCTACCGCCAACGGGGTATTCTGGTGGAGATCGAGGCCGTCGGCTCCATCTCGGAGATCGCGGCGCGGGTCCAGGCACGGGTGGGGATGTGATCACCATCAAGTCGGAGCGCGAGGTCGAGACCATGGCGGGGGCCGGCCGCATCGTGGCCGACACGCTGGCCCTGGTGGCGTCCGCGGTCCGCCCCGGCGTGAGCACAGAAGACCTCGACGACCTGGCCGAGGAGTTCATTCGCAGCCACCCCGGGGCTCGGCCGTCGTTCAAGGGGCTGTACGATTTCCCCAAGTCGCTCTGCACCTCTCTCAACGACGAGATCGTGCATGGCATCCCATCGCGCCGGCGGGTCCTGGAGCCGGGCGACATCGTGAGCGTGGATTGCGGCGTCTGCGTCGAGGGGCTCCACGCAGATTCAGCGGTGACCGTTCCCGTGGGTGAGGTGAGCGAGGACGTACACCGTCTGTTGCGCGTCACGCGCGACGCGCTGGAAGCGGGCATCGGCGCCGCGGTGCTGGGCAACCACGTGGGAGACATCGGCCACGCGGTGCAACGGGTGGCGGAGGCGGCCGGCTTCAGCGTGGTGCGGGAGCTGGTGGGCCACGGGATCGGCAGCTCGTTCCACGAGGAGCCCCAGGTGCCGAACTACGGCAAACCCAAACGGGGCCCGCGCCTGGTCAAGGGCATGACCATCGCCATCGAGCCCATGATCAACATGGGCCGGCCGGAGATCCGGACGCTGGACGACAAGTGGACCGTGGTCACGGCGGATGGGTCGCTCTCGGCCCATTTCGAGCACACGGTGCTGATCGAGCCGGGGGGCCCAAGGCTGCTGACGGTTGCCCCGGTGACGACGCTGGCGTAGAAGGCGGGAGGGGCGTTAGCGGCCTCTCCCGCCTCTGCGGCCCCTGCCGCCCTACGGCGTCCGTGCCCCGCGCTGCCGGATCCTGAGCACCGAGTCCGCGCCGGCGCCCTGGTAGTGCGCCACGGACCACCCCTCCAGCTGGCCGTTGACCAGCCGCATAGCGCCTTCCGTGGACACCATGACGCCCGGACGGAGCACGCTCTGGAACGGACCGGCGTGGGTGACCACGCTGTCGCCGCCGGTGGTGACGTGGAGCGGGATGGGATCGCGGCCGGGGAACACGATGGTCCAGCCCTCCGTCGTAGCCGTCGCGTTCAGCTCGTATGTGACCAGGACGCTGTCGCTCCCCTCCGCCATCGATTGGATGGTCCACTTGCCGGCGACGTCGGCGAGATTGAGCGTGGCGGCCTCGCCGCCGGCCTGCTCGCCTCCCTTGGCGCAGGCGGTGAATGAAAGGGCGCAACAGAAAAGCAGAATCGGACGCATGGAAACCTCCTGGGCGCTCGCGAGGGTGGTTCAACCGCGCGGGAACCTATGTCCGGGGCCGTGAGGTCGCAAGGACACCGATCCAGCGTCTCCGCCGTGCTGGCGGAGTCGCCCCCTGCGGGCGATTCTGGACCAGGCTGAACCCCGCAGGCGGAGTCTTCCCCCGGCGGGTCGGGCGTCGTAGTTTCGGCGGCGAGGTACCCGCTCCCCTGATCTCCCACTGCTGGGGTCGCCGATGTCGAAGCTCTGCCCACTGTCCGCCGCGATCATCTCCCTCGTTTCTTGGCTCCTGCTACCCGGCGCTGGCGCTGCTCAGGCGGGGCAGGGCGGCGGGGGCTCCGTGCTATGGCTCCCGCAGCCCGCCGGCCGGTTGGCGCCGGGTGCGGACATCCGCGGCTCTCTTTCGAGCGCCGATTTCCGGCTACCGGCCGATGCCTATTTCGATGTCTGGGAGCTGGAGGGGCGGGTCGGCGAATCTCTCACGCTGGATCTCCGGTCCGACGACTTCGATGCCCTCTTGTATGTCGTAGGGCCCGGGCTGGACAAGACGCTGTCGGATGACGACGGCGGCGGCGGGTGTCACGCCCGGGTCACGATCACCTTTCTCGAGAACGGCACCTTCCGCGTGATCGCGACGTCGTCGGAATCCCGCGGGACCGGGGTGTACACGCTCCGCGCCTCGGCTAGCCCTGAGCCGGTGGTGGAGCGCACCTGCGGTGGGCCCGACCTCTCGTCCCTGGCGGAGCTGCCGACCGAGAGCCGGCTGGTCCGGGTGGGGGATCGGGTTTCGGGCTCACTCGGCTCCGCTGATCGCACCATGGACGACCGAACGCCGGTGCAGGCCTGGGCCCTGGAAGGGCGGGCCGGGCAAACAGTGAACATCACGCTCGAGTCCGACGATTTCGACTCCTATCTGTACCTCTTGGGGCCGGGCATCACCGCCCCGATGTCGGACGACGACAGCGGGGGTGAGCTGCACGCGCGGATCACGGTCACGTTCCGGGAGGCCGGGACGTATGTGGTTGTCGTCAGCAGTGTAGACGCCGGAGCGAGCGGGGCGTTCCGGTTGAGTGTCAGAACGCCTTGAGAATGGCTCGGTGGGGCCTTATTCCCTCGAAGCACGGCGTGAGCGAGACCGCCGCGCCTTCGTACGCTGCAGAGGCTTCCTAGGCCGCGCCATCGATGTTGAAGCGCCGGAAGTAGTCGAGGTCGCGGGCGGGTTCGCGCCCTCCGGCCGGTGCTCGAGATGGAATGACACTACCTGCCCAGGGCGGCGCTCACGGATCTCTCGGCGGCGCTCGACCGCTCCCCCGCTCGACCCTCCAGCTCGTTGGCTTCCGTCAACATGAGGGCCCCGGCTTCGCGCTCCGCCAACCCCTTCACGTTGATCGCCACGTTGTACACGGCGCCCTTGACCCCGCTCATCGCCAACAAGGCCGCGACGCCGGCATCGCACACCGCGTTCTGGTTCCCCGCTTCCGCCGCCCTGCGGGCCAACTCCGCCACTCGCGCCGCCGCTCGCGCGGTGCGGAGCGGCACCTCCGCTGCCGCGAGCAGCGCTCGGTCAATAGCCTCCTGCCGTCTCTGCCGTTCCCGCTCCGTTCCCTTGGGGAGCTTGTAGGCCTCCATCACCCTCCCGTACGCTTCTGCGTCCTCGTCCACCAGCCGCCTCAGCTCAATTCGTAAGCGCTCGGCTTCTTCCGTGATCCCCCGGAACTCCTCGGCCACCGCGGCGTGGGCCTTCCGACTGCTGGTGAGCCGCCCCACCATCGCCACCAGCCCCGCCGCCAGCACGCCCGCCAGCGCCGCGGCACTCCCGCCGCCCGGCGCGGGCTCGACGCTCGCGAGCTGGTCAATCCAGCCGTCCAAAGTGGGCCCCTGGGCGGCGCGGACCTTCGCTTCCACTAGATGGGACGCCACCTCCTCCCCCCGCAGCTTAAGGAATCGCGCCGCCGCGTCCCAAACGGCCCGCTCGGGGAGCAGCCCTACGATCTCGCTCCGGTGGACTCTCACACCCTGCGCGGCCGCCCGCTCGCTCACCTCGGCGAACACCTTGGCCGGCGACGTGACATCGATGTCCAGCAGGTTCATCGAGACCTGGGCCCTGCCGCCCACCTCGAACCCCTTGGCCTGGACCGCCGGCAGGCCGCCGCTGGACGTGCGGATGGCCTTGGCGATCTCCTCCGCCAGCGACACATCGCCGGTGTCGAGGTAGATGTTGTACGCCACCAGGAACGGCCGCGCGCCGATCGCCGTGCACCCGGCCGTGGGATGGATGCGATTGGGGCCAAAGTCGGGCGTCTTGGCGGGATCCTTGCCGATCTGCTCCCGTAAGCCCTCGAACTGTCCCTTCCGGATGTTGGGCAGGCTCTCCCGCTCAGGTCTCGTGGCGGCCCGCGAGTAGAGAAACACCGGGATCGAAAGCTCTGTCCCCACCCGCTCCCCCAGCTTCCGGGCCAGTTCCACGCACTGGTCCATGGTGACGCCCTCGACCGGGATGAAGGGGACCACGTCGGTAGCCCCCATCCGCGGATGCTCACCTTGATGCTGGGTGAGGTCAATGCGCTCCCGGGCCACGCGCATGGCGCGGAACGCCGCCGCGCTCGCGGCCTCCGGCGTTCCGATGAAGGTGAAGACCGAGCGGTGGTGTGCGGCATCCGCCTGCACGTCCAGCAACCGGACCCCGGGCACGGACGTTATGGCTTCGCGCAGGGCGTCCAACACGCGTTGGTCTCGGCCTTCGCTGAAGTTGGGAACGCATTCGACGATCGCGGTCATTCTTGGTCCTCAGTCTCGGTTTGGGCGCTCGCGCGGACAGACTGCCTCGCTCCGCTTCCTTGACAGTGCTCCCGGCCGCGCCGCTGCGGAGGCTCGCTGCGGCAGTCCGTCAGCGCGCTGCGCGCCACCTGCCTCACCCACCGCGGGAAGAAGTTACTCCCGCTCGCAGTAAATCTGGGCCTGCCTGTCACGGAAAGGTGCGTTCACCGCGAGTGATTGCTCGCATATACAAGTGGCTCGTCACTGCCGCGATTATATTGACTATAGTCATAGACTATAGTAATATATTCTGCATGATCGAGGATCTGGAAATCATCTCTATCTCGGCGTTCAAGGCCACCTGCCTTGCTGTGCTGGAGCGGGTTCGACAAACCGGTCGCCGAGTCATCGTCACCAAGCACGGAGAGCCCATCGCCGAGGTGGTCCCGCCCTCCCCGGCTTCCAAGGCCGGCGATTGGCTCGGCGCCATGCGTGGCCGCTTCCGCGTCACTGGAGATATCGTGGGTCCAGCCTCGGACGAGGAAGACTGGGAGGCGCTCGCCTGATGCGGCTGCTGCTGGACACCCACATCTGGCTCTGGAGCCTCGCGGACCCCGATCAATTGGCACCCCGCGTGCGGGCCGAGCTGGCCGCCGCCGGAAATGAGTTGTGGCTCTCCCCGATCAGCGTGTGGGAAGCCTTGATGATGGCCCGGCAGGGGCGCCTGACCGTCGAGGGGGATCCGGCGCGCTGGATCGAGGACATGCTCCGGGCCACGCCACGCCGCGAGGCGCCCCTCACGACCGAGGTGGCCATCGCCAGCCAGCGCCTCGATCTGCCCCACCGGGATCCCGCGGATCGGTTCATCGCGGCGACGGCGAACGTGTACGACCTCACGCTGGTCACGGCCGACGAGCGCCTGCTGCATTCCGGGGCTGTGAACGTCCTGCCGAACCGGTAGGCCCCGGCGGGCTGGCGCTAGCCCGTCGCCAGGACGTGCAGCAGCCACGCGTGGACCGCGGGATTGCCCGCGACCTTCGAGCCCTGACACACCACCTCCGGCGAGCCCGCGAGGTCGGTCACCACGCCACCCGCCTCCCGCACGATCAGCGTCCCCGCCGCCACGTCCCAGGCCGCCAGGTCCAGCTCCCAGAACCCCTCGAACCGTCCCCGTGCCACGTCTACCAGGTCCAACGCGGCCGACCCCGCGCGCCGGATGCCGGCGGTGGCGGCGCTGATGGCGGTGAAGTGACGGAGATAGCGCGGCAGAAGGTGCGGAGTCCGGAACGGGAACCCGGTGCCAATGAGCGAGAGGCTTGGCTCGGTCACGTTCGACACCGCGAGCCGCTCGCCGTCGCACCAGGCACCACCGCCCGCGGTCGCGTGGTACCCCAGGTCGCGTTCCACATCCAGCACCACGCCGGCAACCAGCCGGCCCTCAACCACCGCAGCGATACTCACCGCGTACTGCGGGTACCCGTGCAGATAGTTGGTGGTACCGTCCAGCGGATCCACCACCCAAAGCAATTGGAGTGGAGGGGCGGGGCTCTGCGCCCTCGGCGCTCTCTGCGGTGAAAGTTCTTCTCCCATCACCTCGGAGCCCGGCACCGCCTTGGTCAACGCATCGGCAATCAGTTGCTCCGAGCCCCGGTCCACCTCGGTGACGTAGTCCAGGATCCCCTTCCTGGACCACGCCGCCCCGGCCAGGGGTCGCACGGCCTTGCGGACGTAGGCCGCGGCTTGCTCGGCCGCTGCCCGGGCCACATCGGCTAACTGCCTGTAATCACGCACCTTGCAGCCTGTTCGGCGGGCTCATACCTTCCTCGGATGGCCAGGGTCTTTTCCGGCATTCAGCCCTCCGGCGAACTCCACATCGGCAACTACCTCGGCGCGGTACAGCGCTGGGTGGCCCTGCAATCGCAGTACCAGTGCTTCATCTGCATCGTGGACTATCACGCCGTCACCCAGGACTACGACGCGTCCATGCTCGAGACGCGGACGCTGGACATGGCCACGAGCCTGCTGGCGGCGGGGATCGATCCGGAGCGCACCGTGCTGTTCGTCCAGTCGCACGTCCTGGAACACACCGAGCTGGCGTGGGTGTTTACCAGCGTCACACCCGTGGGCGAGCTGGAACGGATGACGCAATTTAAGGACAAGTCGCAACGGCAGGAAAGCGTGCTCGCTGGCCTCCTGAATTACCCCGTGCTCCAGGCGGCGGACGTGCTGTTGTACAAGGCCGACACGGTGCCGGTAGGTGAAGACCAGGTGCAGCACGTCGAGCTGATGCGGGAAATCGCGCGCAAGTGGAACGCGCGCTACGGCGAGGGGTTCTTCCCCGAGCCGCAGGCGCTGGTGGGTGAAGCGAAGCGGATTGTGGGGCTCGATGGTCAGGCCAAGATGTCGAAGAGCCTGGGGAATACCATCGGCGTGTTGGACGAACCTGAGGCCATCTGGCAGCAACTCCGTCCGGCGATGACTGACCCGGCGCGCGTCACCAGGAAGGACCCCGGGAACCCGGACATCTGCAACATCTACGATCTGCACCAGCACTTCTCGCCCCAGAAGACGGTCGAGGAGGTGGCCCACAAGTGCCGCACCGCGGGCTGGGGCTGCCTCGACTGCAAGCGGGTGTTGGCAGACAACATCGCGAACGCGTTCAAGCCCATCCGTGAGCGCGCCGCGGAGTTGAAGAAACGTCCAGAGCAGGTGCGCGACATCCTGGCTGCGGGGGCGGCCAAGGCCCGTGAGGTGGCTCAGGAAACCATGCGCGGCGTGCGGGAGCGGATGGGGCTCCTGGCGGCGCGCGCGGAAGCGATGGTGGACCGATGAGGTGGGCCGATCTGGTCCAGCAGCTGCAGCTCGACCTGCTCTGGTCGCTAGTGGTGGCCGTGCTGCTTGGGGGAGCGGTCGGCCTGGAGCGGGAGCTGCGCGGGAAGGCTGCCGGCCTGCGTACCAACATCCTGATCTGCCTCGGCGCCACGCTGTTCACCCACTTGTCGATTCACTTGGCCGGCCCCTCAGGGGACCCTGGTCGCATCGCGGCCCAAGTGGTGACGGGCATCGGCTTTTTGGGCGCCGGGACCATCCTGCACACTCGCGGCGCCATCGCGGGGCTCACCAGCGCCGCGACCATCTGGCTGGTGGCGGCGATCGGCGTCGCCATCGGCGCGGGGGCCATCTTCGAAGCTGCCGGGGCGACCCTGCTCACGTTGCTGGTGCTGCGGGGCCTGGGCGCCCTGGAGACCGTCCTGCAACGCCAGTCGGTCACCAGCCGGCTCTCGATCATGGCGCCCCGGGACGCCCGGGCCGAGGATATCGAGCAGCTCGTGCGCTCGGCCGGGGTGCACATCGAGGAGGTCCAGCGAGACGCCCGCGGCGACCACCTGGTAGTGCATCTCACGGTGCGCGGACCCAAGCGGCTGCAGGACGAGGCGCGGCTGGCCCTGCTCAGGGCGTCCGGCGCCTATACGCTGACCGTCGAGGAGTGAAGGTGAGGAGAGCGCCGGTGGGTCCCGAAGGGCGCCCCGGTGCGGGTGGCCTCGACGGACTCGCCGCCCGCACCCAACCCCGCCCCTTCGTCGCCGAGACCACCCGCACCCAGCGCCCTTCGGGACCCACCGGCGCTCTCCTCGCCCCACCGCGCGACCTCCCATGAGACGCGTCGTCATCGACCTGGTCTCGCCGCGGCCCCTTTGGTCTATCACACCTGAGGCGGCGGCAGCGATCCGCCGCGCGTTTGGCCGAGGGTTCGACGTGATCGAGGTGAACTCGGCCACCTCCAGCGACGGGGACGGCGGCGCGGGCTCGGCGGAAGCCGCTACTGCCGCGCGGGGTGCCGAGGTGTACCTAGGCTATGGCGTGCCCCGGGCGGTCGCGCAAGCCGCCCTGGGCACGCTCAGATGGGCCCACAGCGCCGCGGCCGGTGTCAGGGCCACCATCACCCCCGAGTTCCTGGCCACGGGCGCCATGCTCACCAATGCCAAAGGCCTGCATGCGGAGCCCATGGCGGATTGGGCGGTCACGGCGATCGGTTTTTGCCTGCGGGGCTTCCACCACGCCGTGGCGGCGCAGCGCGAGGCCCGCTGGACCAAAGACGAGTTCACCGACGGGCGGGTGCCGGTGCGAGAATTCGGAGGCGCGCGGGTGGGCCTCGTGGGGCTGGGCGGCATCGGGGCCGCGGTGGCCCGGCGTTGCGTGGCACTCGGCATGGAAGTCCGGGCGGTTCGGCGGCGGCCTCGGCGTCCAAGGCCGCGCGGCGTGACCTGGGTGGGCGGGCCGACGCAACTCTCCGAGCTGGCGAAGCGCAGCGATGTGCTGGTGATCGCGGCGCCGGACACCGGCGCCACGCGGGGCGTCGTGAACGACCCGGTGCTGCGCGCGTTGCCGCGGGGCGCGTACGTCGTAAGCATGGCGCGAGGCAGTCTGCTGGACGAGCAGGCGTTGCTGGTGCACCTTGAGAGCGGGCAGGTGGCGGGGTGCGTGCTCGACGTGTACGCCAAGGAGCCGTTGCCGCAGGACCATCCGTTCTGGCGGCACCCGCGCGTCCTGGTGAGCCCCCACGTGAGCGCGGTGTCAGATCGGTTCTGGGAGCGCGAGACCGCGCTCCTGGTGAACAATATTCGCCGCTATCGGCGCGGGGCGAAGCTCCAGAACCTGGTGGATCTGGAAGCCGGCTACTAACCCGCGGCAGAACGGCAGGAACGGCAGAACGGCAGATGGAAAACATCATCAAGGCGGCGGTGGAACGCGGCGCGTCGGACCTGCACATCAAGGCCGGCGACGTGTTTCGCGCCCGCATTGACGGCAAGCTCCAGCCCCTCACCAAGCAGCGGCTCACCCCGGAGCAGACCAAGGCGATCGCCCTCAAGCTGATCCCGTCGGAGGAGGACCGGAAACTGATCGACAAGATCCGGGACTACGACTGCTCCTGGGGCGCGCCGGGGATCGGCCGGTTCCGGGTGAACATCCTCAGGCAGCGATCGTCCTTCATGATCGTGATGCGGGTGATTCCCTTCGAGGTGCCGTCCATCGAGAAGCTCCGCCTCCCGCGGGTCTTGGAGAAGGTCGCCGAGTCCGAGCGCGGCATGATTCTGGTCACCGGGGTCACGGGCAGCGGCAAGAGCTCCACCATGGCGGCGATCGTCAACCAGATCAACGCCACGATGAACAAGCACATCGTGACCCTGGAAAACCCCATCGAGTTCCTGCACCGTGATGTGAACTGTTCGGTGACTCAGCGGGAGATCGGGGTGGATACGGATACCTTCGCCTCGGGGCTCAGGGCCGCGCTGCGCCAGGATCCTGACGTGGTGCTGATCGGCGAGCTGCGGGACGCCGAGACGATTGACACCGCCATGAAGGCGGCCGAGACCGGGCATTTGTTGATCTCCACGCTGCACACGCCGGACGCGACCACCACCGTGGCGCGCATCGTGGCGATGTTTCCAGCGGAGGAGCAGGAGATCGCGCGGATCCGCTTGGCGGATTCCCTGCAAGCCGTGATCTCCCAGCGGCTGTTGCCCCGGGCCGACGGCAAGGGCCGGGCGGCGGCGCTGGAGATCATGATCGTGACGTCCACCATCCGGGATCTGATCCGCGACCGGAACCGGGTGGGAGAGATCCGGGACTACATCGCCGAGGGGAAGGACCAATACGGCATGCAGACCTTCGATCAGTGTTTGATGGATCTGGTGGAGGCCGGGGACGTGACGTTCGAAGTGGCCCGGGCGGCGGCCAGCAATCCATCGGACTTCGAGCTGCAGCTCAAGACCCTGCGCCGGCGGTCCCGCACTGCCAGCCCGAAGGAAGTGGCGGCCGCGGTCAAGGCGGTTCCCGCTCCCAGCGGGGACGAGCCGCCCAGCGGGTTCACCGGCGGGATGTCCGGGTTGATGCCGCAGTGAACAGACAGGCGGATAGGCGGATGGACGGACGACCTTCAGGACTATTGGTTCCCATCACCACGCCGTTCGACGTCCAGACCGGCGACGTGGCGCCGGTGGCCCTGCGCGAGAACGCCCGGGCGCTGCTGGAAGCCGGGGTGGTCGGGATTGTCGCCGCGGGCTCTACCGGGGAAGCCTCGCTGTTGGGCGAGCAGGAATACCACCAGGTGATCGGCTGGCTCCGCGACGTGGTGCCGGATGACCGGTGGCTTGTGGCGGGAGCGGGCAAGGAGTCCACCCGCGCCACCATCGCGGCCTGTCGCGCCGCCTCCGAGGAGGGGGCCGACGCGGTGCTGGTGCGGCCACCGGGGTACTACGGGCCCACCCTGCCTTCGGTGGCCCTGGTCGAGCATTTCCGCCGCGTGGCGGACGAGTCTCCGCTTCCGGTGCTGCTGTACAACATCCCCAAGTACACCCACCTGACGCTGCCGGACACGCTGTTCGCCGCGTTGGTGGAGCACCAGAACATCCTGGGCGCCAAGGACTCCTCGGGAGACCTCAAGCTGTTCGCGGCATATCGCGCCGCCGCTCCCAGGTGGGCTCTCTTCGTGGGGTCGGGATCTCGGTATTACGCGGCGCTCGAACTCGGGGCCGTGGGCGGGATCCTCGCCGTGGCTTGCTACGCCGCATCCATCGCCGTGCGGGTGGGACTGACGTTCGCCGACGGCGACCGCGCGGCCGCCGGGGCGGGGCAGGAGGTCCTGACCCCGCTCAACAAGGAAGTCGTGGAGCGGTTCGGCGTGCCCGGCGTGAAGGCCGCCATGGACGCCGCCGGCCTGGTGGGTGGTCCCGTGCGGCCGCCGTTGATGGACCTCGCCGAAGCGGACCGGGCCCGGATCGCGTCGTTGGTGACCCAGGCAGTCGGCGCCGCCGGGAACGGGGCCCTGGCGCGGGGTCGCCGGAATTGACGCCTAAGGGCCTTGGGCCTAGCTTGTCTCAGAGGATGCCCCGGGCGACCCCCGGGGCTTCTTGTTTCGGGGCGAGCAGCGAGCGCAGCGTGGGCTGGGTCTCTTCGCGCGCCAGCAGTTCGCGCGCGCCGCAGACGAGGGGAATTCACATGGCGCGCGCTTCACTGACGCGCGCTCCGAGACCCAGCCCATCGCTGCGCCCACTACTGGCCGCTCACCGCTCACCGGGAGCAGCGCGTGTTTGGTCCTAAGCGCCATTGCGTGGTCGTAGTGGGCGCCCAGTGGGGCGACGAGGGCAAGGGCAAGATCGTGGACGTCCTCGCCGAGGGGGCGGACGTGGTGGTCCGCTACCAGGGCGGGGCCAACGCCGGCCACACCGTGGTCAAAGGCGACGACCAGTTCGTGCTGCACCAGATCCCTTCGGGCATCCTGCACCCTGGGCCGCTGTGCGTCATCGGCAACGGCGTGGTGCTGGACCCCGAGACCCTGCTGGGCGAGATCGAAGCGCTGGAGCGCCGCGGCGTGAAGGTCAACGGGCGGCTCCGCGTCTCCTACCGGGCGCATCTGGTCCTGCCCTACCACAAACTCCTGGATCAAGCCTCCGAGCGGCACCAGAAGCTGGGCACCACGGGGCGGGGCATCGGGCCGGCCTACGAGGACAAGATCGGACGCCGGGGCATCCGCGTAGCTGAGCTTCTGAACCTGGACCGCGCCCGGGCCCTGGTGGCGGAAGGGGTCGAGCGCGCCAACCAGCTCCTGGCGCTGCTGGGCGGTCCCCAGCGCGCCTCGGTGGAGGAACACCAGGACCTGCTGGCGCGCCTGGCGCCGCGCCTCTTGCCGTTGGCGGCGGATACCGGCCGGCTCGCCTACGACGCGCTGCGAGCAGGGCGGAAGGTGCTGCTGGAGGGCGCCCAGGGTGCCCTGCTGGACGTGGACCACGGGACCTACCCGTTCGTGACCTCGTCGAACACCACGGCGGGCGGAGCGGCCGTCGGCGCGGGGGTCGGTCCCACGGCGATTGACGCGGTCCTGGGCGTGGTGAAGGCCTACACCACCAGGGTCGGCAACGGGCCGCTCCCCACCGAGGCGGATCCCGAGCAGGCCGAGAAGCTCCGCTCTCTAGGCGCGGAGTACGGCGCCACCACGGGCCGCCCCCGCCGCTGCGGCTGGTTCGACGCGGTGGTGGTGCGCTACGCCGTCCGGATCAACGGCATCACCGACCTGGCCGTGACCAAGCTGGACGTGCTCGACACCTTCCCCCGCATTCCGGTCTGCGTGGGTTACCGGATTGACGGCGCGCTGGCGGACGACATGCCCGCCGGCGCCCACGAGTTGGACCGGCTGGAGCCGGTGTACGAGGAGTTGGAAGGCTGGTGCCGCACGACGGCCGCCGCGAGGCGCCTCGCCGATCTCCCGCCCCTGGCAAGGGCCTATCTCGACCGGATCCAAGACCTGGTGCAGGTGCCGATTCCGTACGTGAGCGTGGGGCACCGGCGGGATCAGATCATCACGTGAAAGAAGACACCCCCCTAAGGCCTTGCGACCTTAGGGGGGCCCGCCTGCCACACACTTTGCGCCCTAGAACCAAGTGCGGGCTAGGCGTCGCTCCGTGAAGGCGTCCGGGATGGCAAGAAAACAACGCCCGGCGTTCCAACGGGCACCGGGCGAAGAGGGGCGGTCAACGCGGAAAGACTCTGACGTCTCGCCTCCCGGCAGCCGGGCGGTCCGCGTTGCGGATCCCTGGCTTTGCGCCCCGCCGTCGCCGACGGTTTGCCCTTGTCAGGAGCAACGATCGCAACTTAAGTGCCCGCGGTACTGCTGTCAAACGCAGTGCGGCAACAACTTCGTAGGGATAGTAGGGATAGTAGGGATAGTGGGGATAGTGGGGATAGTGGGGATAGTGGGGATCGTCTCTAATCACACCTCGTGTCACGCTCTCCCTGACTCTCCCTGACTATCCCGACTATCCCTACTATCCCTACTGGTTCTCAGAGGGAATTGCTGATGATCGACCGAATGGACTGCAGCCCCCGGCGCGCGGGCTCCCGGCGGTAAGAGTAGTACGTGTAGTAGCGGTCATGCCGAGAGCTCACGCCGTTCAGCACGGCGCCGGCGATGCGCGCATGGACCCGGCGGAGCTGCTCCAGGGCGCGCTGGGCGGCTGTTTCCTGGGTATCCCCGCTCCGGAGCACCAGGATCGCGGCATCGGCGCCGGAAGCCACTACACTGGCGTCGGTCACGGGGAGCGTGGGTGGGGTATCGATGATGATGTAGTGGTAATCGCGCCGGAGTGCGCTGATCAACGAGTGCATCGCGGCCGAGCCTAGCAGTTCGGAGGGATTCGGCGGAATGGAACCGCTGGGAAGCACGTCCAGGCCAGGGGCTGCGTCTGGCCGGACCGCCTCGCGCGCGGTGGCGCGGCCCACCAGCACATCCGTGAGTCCGGGCTCTTGCACCAGGGCGAAGGCGCGGTGAATGAGCGGTCGCCTGAGGTCGCCGTCAATGAGCAGCGTCCGCTGGCCGCCCTGGGCCAGGGCCACCGCGAGGTTTACCGCCGTGGTGGATTTTCCTTCGCCTGGCCCCGGGCTGGTGACCGACATGAACTGCAGCGGTTTCTCGGCGCCCACGAACGTCACGTTGGTCCGGAGGGCTCGGAACGCCTCCGCCGCCGGCTGATCCATCCCCTCGCGCGCGACGATGGTGATCGGCGGCTTGCCGTTGCCTGAGCGCCGCAGCGCGGGGTCGTGCGGGATGAGCCCCAGCACCGGGACGCCGATCACCCGCTCCACGTCGCCCGCGTTCTTGATGGTCTGATCCAGGTATTCCAGGAAGAAGGCCCCGCCCAGCCCCAGCAGCAGCCCCACCAGCATGCCCAACACGATCTTCTGCCGCAACGTGGTGCCCACGCGAAAGGCGGGGGACGCGGGATCCAGCAGGTTGATGTATGGTCCGATGGTGGCCTCGGTCAGCCGCGCCGACTCGTACTCCGTCAGCAAGTACCGATAGGTGTCGTTGAGGATGCTGGCCTCGAGCTGGAGCTGCGCGATGCGCGATTCCTTGCCGGGGAACGTGCGCAGCCGGGCGCGGGCGCTCGCGACGCGCTGATCCAGGGCCTCAGTACGGGACTCCAGGCTCTCGAGCGCGGCGCTCACGGCGCCCCGCAGGGCCTGGTACCCCTGGCGAATGCGCTCGCTGAGCGCGTCCACTTGCGGATTGCGCTCGCGCAGCCCCAGGGCGCCGGCCGTCAAGGTGCGCCGCTGATCGTACAGCGTGAGCAGGTTTTGGATCTGGAAGCCGAGCGCGGTGTTCTGACCGATGTCCTGCACCGCCGCGAGGCGGTTCAAGGTTCCCACGCCGATTGAGTCCCCCGGCTGCCCCAGCGCCTCCCGCAGGGTGGCGATTTGCACCGTGATTTGCTGGCGCTGCTGCTCCAGCGCCTGGATGGATTGCACCACCGACTGCTCCTCGACGCTCAGGTCGGTGATCTGCTCGCCCTCCTTGAAGCGCTGCAGCTCGGCCAGCTTGATGCGGTAGGACGAATCCGCCTTGGCCAGCTGCTCGGCCACGTAGGTCCGCTTCCGCGCGGCGATCTCCTGAGCCCGGCGCACGCCGTCCAGCCGGAGCGCCACCGCCGCAGCATTCAGGATCTGAGGGACCAGGGTCGGGTCGGTGCCGGCGAAGCTGATATCCACGGCGTTGGTGCCTTCCCGCACGTTGTACGACAGCCCGCCGCTCACCCAGGCCGCTGCCTCTTCAGGCCGGACCAAGCGGAAACCTACGGTTCGAGCCTCGGGTGAGGGGACCAACCGGAGCGTGAACCCCGGCCCCACCACGGTCTCCCCCGGCTGTCCCTGTGCCACCACCGTCCCGAACCCGTCCCGCACCTCGAAGCCGCTGGTGGGTTGCACCGTCAGGCGGTACGCTCCGGGGGGCGTCGTCGAATCCACGGCCACGGCGGCGAACAGATCGCCCCTCCGGAGACCGGGATCGTCCAGCTCGAGATGCAGCGCCAGGCCGCGGACTACCTCGAGGGCCAGCTGTTGGGTCGTAAGGATCAACGCCTCGGACAGTACCGGGTCGGTCTGCAGCGCCAGCTCGTCTACCCGCATGCCCTCCAGCTGGGCGAAGACCTGCTTAGGCGAGGAGACCTGGACCGTGAGCCGCGACTGGTACCGGGGCACCTGGCGCCGGGCTGAATACCACGCCCCGCCGGCGACCAGCACCGTGAGGAGTGCTACCAGCCGCCAGTGGCGCGAGACGACGCCCACCAGGTCGCGCAGATGGACCTCGCGCTGGTGCACGATGCGTCGCAGGGCCTCAGTGCCCTCTGGGCGTCTGACAGCGTCCAACCGGTTCTCCCAGGTGGTCGCGGACGAGAGAAATGATAAGCTATGGGACCAGGTCCCTGAACGCAAGTTCATGTAAAACTTGCTGTTAGGAAACAACGCAACAGGGTCGCGATCTTGCGTTTAACGGCGGGACGGAAGGCCATCCAAGATGCGTGGGGGTGAGGGGTGAGCGGGCCCTTACCCCTCACCAGGCCCCTCACCCCTCACGCATCTCCTTCCCGCCTCTCCCATCCGCCGTCTATCGTTCTATCTTGCGCCGTCCCCTTTCGGTGCTCTGCATGGCCAACACAGCGGTAATGGAACGGCTGACCTCGCTCGCCAAGCGCCGCGGCTTCGTGTTTCAGTCCTCCGAGATCTACGGCGGGCTGGGCTCGGTGTGGGACTACGGGCCGCTGGGCGTGGAGCTCAAGAAGAACCTGAAGGAGCGCTGGTGGCGCGCCTTGGTGCACGAGCGGGAGGACATCGAGGGGTTGGACGCGGCCATTCTGATGCACTCCAAGGTATGGGAGGCATCGGGCCACGTGGCGGGCTTCACCGACCCGCTGGTGGACTGCAAGACCTGCAAGAACCGGTTCCGGGCGGACGACGAGCGCTTGAAGGGCACGCCCGGCACGCCGGATGCACGCTGCCCGGTGTGCGGCAACCGGGGCACGCTCATGGCGCCGCGCCTGTTCAACCTCATGTTCAAGACGTTCATGGGGCCGCTCGAGGAAGAGGCGGCGGTCGTCTACCTCCGTCCGGAGACCGCCCAGGGCATCTACGTCAACTACCTCAACGTGCTCCAATCCTCGCGCCAGAAGGTGCCGTTCGGCATTGCGCAGATCGGCAAGGCGTTCCGGAACGAGATCACGCCGGGCAATTTCATTTTCCGTACCCGCGAGTTCGAGCAAGCGGAGATGCAGTTCTTCGTGCGCCCGGGCGAGGACCCGCGCTGGTTCGAGTACTGGCGCGAGCAGCGCCTGCAGTGGCATATCGGTCTTGGGATCACGCCGTCGAAGCTCCGGTTTCACCAGCACGGGGCGGAGGAACTGGCGCACTATGCCAAGGTGGCGTTCGACATCCAGTACGAGTTCCCCTTCGGCTGGCAGGAATTCGAGGGCATCCACAACCGCACCGACTTCGACCTCTCCCGCCATCAACAGGCGTCCGGCAAGAAGCTGGAGTACGTGGACACGGCCACCAATGAGCGCTTCATCCCCTTCATCATCGAGACCTCGATGGGGGTGGACCGGCTGATGCTGGTGGTGCTGGTGGACGCGTATCACGAGGAGACCGTGGGAGGCGAGCCGCGGGTGGTGCTGCGCCTGCATCCGGCGTTGGCCCCCATCAAGGCGGGCATCTTCCCGCTGGTGAACAAGGACGGGATGCCGGAGATGGCGCGGCGCCTATACGACGATCTGCACCGCCGCTTCACCGTGTTCTTCGACCACGGCGGCTCCATCGGCCGGCGCTACCGGCGGCAGGACGAGGCAGGTACCCCCTTCGGCATCACGGTGGATGGCCAGAGCCTGAGCGATCAGACCGTGACCGTGCGCGACCGGAACACGCTGGCGCAGGAACGCGTCGCGGCCGACCGCGTGGCAGAATACCTTCACGACCATCTGGAGTCGTGAACCTCGCCCGGCTGGTCGAGCTCGGCGAAGCGATACACCAGGAGCTGGGCCGCGAGTACTACCTCACCGGCGCCGGGCTCAAGACCGAACCTGCGTTCCAACCCATCTACGATCGCTTTGCGGTGCTTGTCTCGGACGAGGCGCTGGAGGCGGCGCGGACCAGCGGCTCGGCGCCGCTGGTCGAGTGGATTGTGGGGATCCGCATCGGGCGCCTGGTCGCGTCTCTGGAGGAAGACCAGCTCCGCTGGGAGCAGCAGGCCGTGGTCCGGGCCTGCGGCCGCGAGGTGCCCTACTTGCGGGTGCCGATCGAACTGGCCAACCAGCCCGATCGGGCCACCC
>Ga0209321_10000102_pt1 | contig 44807 bp, 45 predicted proteins | sample Rifsed16ft4_FD_184012 | JGI IMG/M metagenome (GOLD analysis project Ga0209321, IMG submission 184012) | Soil microbial communities from Rifle, Colorado, USA - sediment 16ft 4 - CSP-I_5_4 (version 2) | ecosystem: Environmental > Terrestrial > Deep subsurface > Rock core/Sediment | place: Rifle...
CGCCGCTCAAGTTCAGGTACGTCTTCGCGAACCCGTCGGACAGATTCTCCAGGATCCCGATGATCATCCCTCCGATCGCGGCGCCCAGGATGGAGTCGAGCCCGCCCAGGATGGTGGCCGGGAAGACCTTCAGCCCGAAGTGGTAGAGCGAACTGTTGATCCCGTTGATGTTGCCGATCAGCACTCCCCCGATCCCCGATACGACCGCCGAGATCACCCAGGACAGGGCGAAGATGTGCTTCACCGAGATCCCCATCGACTGAGCGACCTGCTGGTTGAAGGCGGTCGCGCGCATCGCGACCCCGGCCTTCGAGTACTTGAAGAAGACCGAAAAGACCGCCAGGAGGACGAGGGAGAGAATGAAGCACCAGACGAACTCGAGGGAGATGGGCAGCCCCGCGATCTCGACCATCTCCTGGGGGAACAGCTTCGGCTCGTAGACGAGGATCTCGGTTCCCCAGACGGCCGCAACGAGCGACCGGAGCACGAGGGAAAGGCCGATCGTGACCATGATGATGGAGATGGTAGGCTCCCCGATCATGGGCCGGAGGATCAGGCGCTCGACGAACATGGCCAGGACCATCCCGAACAGGATGGTGAGCAGAAGCGCGGCCCAGAACGGAACATGCATCTGCACGAGGAAGGCATAGCAGACGTAGGCCCCGACCATCAGCAGTTCCCCCTGGGCGAAGTTCACGACGCGGGTCGCCTTGTAGATGATGACGAAGCCTAAGGCGACCGCCGAGTAGATGCTGCCGATGACCAGGCCGCTGATCACCAGCTGCAGAAAATAGTGGAACGTCATCTCTCCCCCTTACAGGTTCCGGATAGCGAGCGTCGTCCTGATCTGCGACGTCTTCCCGTCCTGGTACTTGATTACGGCGTCGATCGGGATCGATGCCGCCCCGGCGTAGATCCCCTCGATCACGTGCCGGTACCTCTCCCCCACGAAGGCGCGCCGGACCTTCCTCGTGCGGGTCAGCTCGTCGTCGTCCGCATCCAGCTCCTTGTAGAGGAGCAGGAACCGCCGGATCCTGGTGGTTTCGGGAAGCGTGGCGTTCACTTTTTCCACTTCCTTCGCTACAATCTCCAGAACCTCGGGCTTCCCCGCCAGGTCGGTGTAGGTCGTGTAGGAAATCCTCCTGCTTTCCGCCCATTTCCCGACGTTCGGGTAGTCGATGCAGATCATCGAAGCGATGAAGTCCTGCTCGTGCCCCAGACAGACGCACTCCTTGATGTAGGGGGAGAACTTGAGCTTGTTCTCGATGAACTGCGGAGAGAACCTCGTCCCGTCGGTAAGGTGCATGACGTCCTTCACGCGATCGATGACGATGAGTTGCCCGTCCCCGGTGAAGTACCCCGCGTCTCCGGAGTGAAGCCAGCCGTCCACGAGGGTCTTCTCGGTCTCTTCCGGGCTCTTGTAGTACCCCAGGAACACCGAGGGGCTCCGGGAGAGGATCTCGCCGGTCTCCGAGATCCGGACCTCGGTTTCGGGGATCGGCTTGCCCACGGAGTCGAAGTGGATGTCCCCGTCGCGGTGGATGCAGGAGATGCCGGAGATCTCGGTCTGCCCGTAGATCTGCTTCAGGTTCACCCCCATCGCGTTGTAGAACTTGAAGACGTCGGGCCCGAGGGCCGCACCGCCCGTGGAGGCGGTGCGGATGCCGAGGAGGCCGAGCCTGTCTTTTAAGGCCCGGAACACGAGGTAGTACGCCAGCCGGTGCTTCAGTTTGAGAAGGGGACCCGGATTCTGTTTTCGGAAGATGGTATCCGCGTACTCGTACCCGACGGGGAGAGCCCAGTTGTACATCGTCCGCTTGAGCCGGGAGGCGTCCATGACCTTCACCTGGACGGTGGAGGTCATGTTCTCCCAGATCCGCGGCGGGGAGAACATGATGTTCGGACCGATCTCCCGGATGTTTTCCTGGACCGTCTCGGGCTTCTCGGGGAAGTTGACCGTGAAGCCGGTGAGAAGCGCGCTGGACAGGCACATCATCTGCTCCCCGATCCAGGCCAGAGGGAGGAAGGAGACGAACTCGTCGCTTCCGAACTTCGGGTCTACCTCCATCAGGTTCGTGGCCATCGTGAGGAGGTTCCGGAAAGAGAGCATCGCGCCCTTCGGGAACCCGGTCGTCCCGGAGGTGTAGCAGATGAGCGCCAGGTCTTCCATCTTCCCCGCGGCGACCTTGTTCGTGTAGAGATCCGGCTCCCGCTCCTCCAGCTCCCGGCCGAAGTTCTCCACCTGCTTGAAGTCGATCAGGCAGGGCTCCTTGTACCCCCGCATCCCCCGGGGGTCGCTGTAGACCACGTACCGGACCTTCGGCAGCTGCTCCTTCATTCCGAGGATCTTGTCCACCTGCTCCTGGTCCTCGGCCACCACGAACGTGGAGTCGGAGTGGTCGATGACGTAGGAGACCTCTTTCAGCGTCGAGTCCTGGTACAGGCCCAGCGGCACGGCACCGGCCGCCTGGGCGGCCACCTCGGCCCACACCCACTCCGGCCGGTTGTCCCCGATGATGGCGACCTTCTCCCCGGGGGAGAGCCCCAGGGAGGTGAGTCCCAGGGAGAAGTACTTCACGTGCTCGTGGTACTCCTTCCAGGTGAACTCCTGCCAGATGCCGAACTCCTTCTCGCGCATGGCGACCTTCCGGTCTCCCAACCGTTCCGCGTTGCGGAGCAGAAGCTTCGGGAAGGTGTCGTACTGCGCCAGGATGCCTTTCATCTTCTCAGTGCGCCTCCGGTTCCCTCAAGAAATCGTCATCCTCCCCAATATACGCCCGTATGACGTGCGGATCGTTGGCCACATGCGCGGGGTCCCCCTCCGAGATCTTGACGCCGAAATCGAGGACGCTCACCCGGTGGCTGATGTCCATCACGACGCTTAAGTCGTGCTCGATGAGGATGATGGTGACCCCCCTCTCCTCGTTGATGTCGAGGATGAACCGGGCCATGTCCTCCTTCTCCTCGAGGTTCATCCCGGCCATCGGTTCGTCGAGCAGGAGGAGCTTGGGGCTGAGAGAGAGGGCGCGGGCAAGTTCGACCCGTTTCCGCAGGCCGTATGGAAGGGTTCCCACCGGTTTTTTGCGGATGTTCTCGATCTCGAGGAAATCGACGATGTCCTCGACGATCTTCCGGTTCTCGATCTCCTCCTTGCGGGCGGGACCGAGATAGATCCCCCCGAAGAAAACGCCACGCTTCAGGAACAGGTGCCTGCCCAGCATGAGATTGTCGAGGACGGTCATGTGGTGGAATAGGGCGATGTTCTGGAACGTCCTGGCGATTCCGAGCCGGGCAATCTGGTGGGGCATCATCCCGGTGATCTTCCGGTCCTCGAAGTACACGGAGCCCCGCTGGGGCCGGTAGACGCAGGAGATGCAGTTGAACAACGAGGTCTTCCCGGCGCCGTTCGGTCCGATGATCGCGTGGATCCTCCCCCTCGCCACGTCGGTGGAGACGCCGTTGATCGCCTTCACGCCTCCGAACGAGAGATGCATGTCATCTATCCTGAGCAGTGACACCCAGCCCCCCCCTCTTCATTTTTCCAGAAAATCGCAATCGACCCGCTGGATTCCAAACCATGTTCTTATATATTCATTGAAATCGATATCCTTGTGCTATCGGGCGATTACATCCCCGGGAGCATCCGGTGCCCCGATGGTCGACCGGGCCTGTCCCTCGAAATCCGGTTGCGACCGCCAAACGAGGGTTTTTTTATTCAGGTAATAGTACCAGATGGCGCTGCCGAAACAAGATGAAAAGGATACGGAATAGCCCTTGCGGGAACCAGGGCACGACCCCTTCGTTGATTTCCCCTGACGCCCTAATGTATTATCAAATCATGGATGCTGCCGTGCTTATCCCGATTGCCTTTCTCGTGGCCGGTTCGGTCGCGATCATCCTTACCGTTTACATGGTCCGGTGATGGAAGCCGGCCCGTCCCGAATCGGGTCTGTTCGGCCCGCGCGCCTGACGCTCGCCCTCCTGGGAGGAGCCGCTTTCCTCCTCTTCCTTCTGTCTCCCCCCGCTCCCTCCCGTGCCGACATCTACCGGTGGGAGGACAGCCAGGGAACCGTACATTTCACGGACGACATCACGAACATCCCGTCCCAGTACCGGAAAAACTCGACTCTCCTGATCCGCGAGGCACCTTCCGTCGTTCCCCCGCCGCAGGCTGCCCCTCCCGCGGGGATACCTCAGGCCTCTCCGCCCCCCAATGCCAGGCCTGCCCTTTCCGCGCAGGAACAGGCGACGCTCGACGCGGCGCGCGAAAAAGAGGATCTGGTCTCCCAGGTGGAGCAACTCAAGGCGAAAATCGCCGCGAAGGAGAAGCACATAAGCGCCGTCGACGCCAAGAGGTCCCTCGCGGTAAACCCCTTGCGGAACCGGTTCGTCGACCAGGCGGACCTGGACCTGTATGACAAGTACCAGACCGAACTTCCGGCTGACCGGGAGCGGCTGAAAGAGCTTGAATCCCGGCTTACCTCTCGTAAATAGCGCCGAATTCCCCGGGAAGGGGGGAAACCACCGTCATCCGTTCTTTTTTTTCGGGGTGGAGGAAGGTCACCTCCGCCGCGTGGAGCATGAGTCGTTCCCGCCCCGCGCCCTCCGGCGGAACCGTCGAGTACCTCCTGTCCCCGGCCACCGGAAAACCGGCCGCCGCGAGATGCGCACGGATCTGGTGCCGTTTCCCCCGGGAAATCTCCGCCTGCACGAGGGTGGCGGAACCGTCCCATCGCACCGGCCTCACGGTCGTCCAGCGCGCCGGGTCCGGGTCCTTCGCCTCCTTTCTCACGCGGACCGTCTTCCCGCCCTCGGCGTCGATCCGAAACGACAGGGTCAACTCGTTGCCGAGGTGGCCGCTCACCAGGCAGTAATAGGTCTTGCGGATCTCTCCCTTCTCCCGTTCCCGGGACAGGAAATCGAGCGCCTCTCTCGACAACGCGGCGGGAATCGCGCCGCTTGTGGCGTAGTCCAGCCTCGTCAGAAGGGTAAGGCCGGGCGAACTCGAAATTCCGGCCACGAAGGGAAACCTCCACCGCAGGTACCCTGCGAGCGTCCCCTTCTCCGCCGGACGGTACGGCTCCGTGTGGACATCGGCAGGCTTCTCCAGGACCGCCACGAAATCGTCGGCGAAAAGCACCGAAGCGCCCGGCAGGTCGCCCGGAGGGGGCAACCAATCACCGGCTTCGGCGATCCGCCGCACGGCCACCTGCTCTCCCGCGAAGAGGAAACGACCTTTCCGCCCCTTCTCCCCGTCCACCCTTACCTCGCCCGCTTCGATCGCGAAACGAACGCTTCGGGACGGAAACCCGGTGAGGCGCGCCCGGAGGAAGCGGTCGAGACGGGTCCCGCTCTCCGTTTCCTCCACCGTCAGGAACAATCCTTCCCGCACCCTGGCCGGCCCTCCCGTCCTCCCGCATATCCTCATCCGTCGGATCTCCCTCGCCTTTCGCAAGGAAGGGGGATCCGTTTCCATTGTATGTCCTCCGGGCATCCGCCTGAAGACGAATGGTCCGCTTGACACCGTAAGGGGAAATTGTATACTGTATACAAAATGCCATCGGCAACCGGACAGACGGCTTCGGAAAAAGGAGGGAGGATCATGTATACCAAGATTCTCGTCCCGCTGGACGGTTCCGCCCTCGCGGAACGCGCATTGCCCCATGCCGGTGAAATCGCCCGTTCGACAGGGGCCGAGGTCATCCTCCTGCAGGTCGTGGGGGCCCCTCTCGGGGACGCCCCCGAGGCGGGGCAATCGGAGGAGACCAGGGCGTTTCAGGAGGCCGTTGCCGCAACACGGACGTACCTCGGGACAATCGCAGGGAAACTGGCTGAGGAGTGGGGCGCCAAGGTACGTGCCGAGGTGGTCGAGGGGTCGCCGGCGGACGGGATCCTCGGATTTGCCCACAGGGAAAACGTCGACCTCCTGATCATGAGCACCCACGGACGAAGCGGCGTGTCCAAACTGCTCATGGGAAGCGTGGCGGAGAAGGTGATGCTCACCACGAAACGTCCCGTCATGCTGGTCAAGCCAGAGCGGTCCCGCACCGAACGGATCGAAGAGGTGGATGCGTTCCTGAGCGCGCACTGAGCAGGCAACAGGCGGGGGACTCCTCTGCGGGGCAGCGAGGGCATTCGCGCCTGCACCTTGGTAAAAACCGAAGCCCCGGAGAGCCTCCCCCCTCAACAGCGCGCCGCGCCCGGCCTATCCCCCCCCGGAGGCCGGGCGTTTTTTTCTAATTCTTAAGGACCGTCGCCCGGAGGATCGTGACGGCCTCCGTGGGAACGTCCTGGAACATCGAGACGCGGCCCGTGGGGACGGCCCGGATCTTGTCCACCACGTCCATCCCCTCGATCACCTTTCCGAACACCGCATACCCGAACCCCCGCGGGGTCTCGTCGACATGGTTCAAAAAATCGTTGTTCACGACATTGATGAAGAACTGCGCGGTGGCGGAGTCGATCACGCCGGTCCGGGCCATCGCGATCGTTCCCCGGTCGTTTCTGAGCCCGTTGCCGGCCTCGTTTTTGATGGGAGGATGGGCGGGACGTTTCTCCCGCATCTCCTTGGTGAAACCCCCTCCCTGGATCATGAAATCCCGGATCACCCGGTGAAGGATCAGGCCGTCGTAATGCCCCTCTTTCACATAGGCGAGGAAGTTCTTCACGCTGACGGCCGCCTTCTCCGGGTACAGTTCCACCTTGATGTTTCCCTTGCTCGTTTCCAGCAGGACCACGGGGTTTCCTCCTTTCGGAGCGGTATCCGCCCCGGATACGATACCGCAGAACATGGCGAGAACAACGGTTATTCCGAAAAGATTGCGCACCGGCCCCTCCCTTCATGACATCGCCAAACCATCCTATGCAATTTACCGTTTATCGGGAAGAACAGGAAGGATCGCAGAACAGGAAGGGAAGAAATCAGGGCGGATCGGCGGGATTTCCCCTCCAAGTCGCACCCTTCGGGACCAACAAAGCAAAAACGTTTCTATTTTTTATTTTTTCGTACCATTCGACCGTTACCGGGAGCCCCCGGCCCCTTGTTCGACACGCTCCATGACAGGGCGGCGGAAAGCGCGGACTCCTCCCCGGTGTCGAGCACGGCCTTCGCCGCAAAATACACCCGCTGGCCTCCGGTCATCCCCGATGCCGCCGGATCGAACGTCAAGGTCGTTTGCGTTGTGGGAGAGGCAAGCGGCGTAAGCGATGCGGTGGGAAGCCCTGCGTCGGTCGTCCAGAATATCGCGTACCGCACGGTCTTCCCCTGGATCGAAGTCCCGTTTGCATACGTTGTGACGGGACCCCAGGAAAGCTGCCACGTCCCCGACGGGGTGGACGTTTCGATCCTGGTTATCCCGAGGTCTGCGGGTGCCGACGGCGCCCCGGGAGTGGCGGCGGGGGGGTCCCATGGCAGTGCGGCGGAAAAGGTCGATTCCGTTCCCGTCCCTACCACGGTCTTGACCGTGAAATATACCGTCTGGTAACCGACTATCCCCTCGGCCGCCGGGTCAAAGGCGGCGGAGGTCGCCGTGGTCGAGGAAACCAGGGGACGAAGCGTCTCCGCGGCAAGCCATGGATCCTGAGTCCAGTACGCCTTGTAACCCACGGTCTGCCCCGCCTCGATCGGCGAGCCGTCCGTATACGTGGTGACAGGGTCCCAGGCCAAATATTTGGTTTCCGCAAGGGCCGTTTGTGTCAGACCGAATGCAGAAAGAAGGATTCCGACAAAGAAGAAATTCTTCGCTTTCATGTGCACCCCGCTGGAATTAGCTTAGGTCCCATGCAACAGGGACCATGAACCCCGATTTGAGCCCGTCCACCCCGACCGCCCTGATGGAAACGTAATACCGTTTCCCCTTCTCGGTGAACGGGAGAAGATTGTCCATGGTAAATTCATTCGTAAGTTCCCGAACAAACGTCTTCCCGTTGGGGGATAGAACGTCGTAAAAGGCCGCCACCTGGGCCACCGGCTGGTCGTTCTCCGTGAAATTCTGGTCCGTCCGGAGGTAAAACTCGTAATAATCGAGGTCGCGCCGGGGATCAAGCGGTGTGCTGTCGGCGGCAACCCTCGGGGGGTCCCATGCCAGCGCCGCAACCGATCCTGAAGGCTGGGAAACCGCGCTGCCTCCCCCCCCTCCGCACCCGGAAAAAATGATCCCTATCAGGGTTATTAAGGAAACGGTGAGGCGCAGACTGGAACGATTCATCGCTTCTCCCCCGGCCGGGCATGGTTTTCGTCGCTAGGCGTTTTCCGTGGGAGCTTTCATAACAATAAATGTGCCTTGGCAAAGCGGTTCGGGTACAACCCCGGGGAGGTTGTAATCGCATGGTTTCCTATAAGATTTCTGTTTTGATACGGAGAAAAGGAATCCCTATCGATAAAAATGGCCGGGATGGTTCACACAATCGTTACCTTGATTTCAAAACAGAAATAATACGGGGCGTGTCGGAGGGCCTCGCCCTGTTCGCCGGTAATCGCTACCCGGGTTCAAGGAAGGCCGTCGAAGAAGGAGATAGATAAGGAATGGACCCGCGGGCGACGAGGCCTCACCGGAGAAGGGGGGACGTGAGCCGTATCTGCGCCTTGATCGCCCCGGTCTCCCGGGAAGGTCTCTCCGCGGACACCAGAATCCGGGTTACGGGACCCTTGGGATCGCGTCCGTACGCGGCACGGAAATCTTCCCGCAAATTTCTGACAAGAGCGACCTTCTTTCCTCGTTCCTCCTCGCCGGCAAGAATGAAGACGGTTTCTTCCTCCCCGAGACGGTACATCGATCCCACGGGAACCACGTTTCCATATGCGTAGGTCAGGCGTATCCCTTTGGGGGAAAAGCCGTGCCAGACCGCCCGGAAGAAATCCGCGACCCGTTTTTTCCACGGAAGGCTTACGGAATCCTCGCCGAAGACGGCGGTGACCGAGAGAGGGAAATGCTCCCCGAACCGCTGGTAGTCCCGGGAGGTGCGGTTCGTTCCGGCGCAAAGAAATTCGAGGTCCAGGGTATCTCCGGGCTGAAGGGTTTTCTTGGAGCTTTTTCCCCAGATCACACCCGTCCCGGGAGCCAGGACAACCTCCGCCCCGAAGACATCGCCGTCCGCCCGCACTTTTCTTTCGGGAAGGGAGTTCCATCGTCCCGGCGTGCCCTCCTCCCACCCCGCTTTCCTTGCCTCTTCCGGCCCCCCGGCGCCCAGGAGGAAACCGGGAAGAAGCAAGAGCAGGGCCGAAAGACCGACCCCGCCGAGAAGACCCATCCGCATCCTCATCCGTCCCTCCCCTCCTCCACCCTGCGGGAAATCTCCATCCCCGCCGCCTGCAACCGTTCGCTGAAAAAATCCGCGGAGGCCGCCGCATGCCCGAAGTCCTCCGCGCGGAACACGACCCGCACCCGGTACTCCCCTTCCAGGAGGGGGTACGATCCGATGCGCACCGTCGGGAAGGCGGCAAGCGTTTCCCGCATGATCGCGGCGTATGCGGATTCGGGGGCCGAACTGTACAGGGTCACCCGGGAGCCCCTCTTCCCCTCCACAAGGGGCTTCATCCACTCGAACATCTCGTGAAGAAGGCGGGGGATGCCGGGGAAGACGGCCATCCGGGCGACGAAAAACCCGGGAGCGGCGCTGAGCGGATTGGGGATGAGAACCGCCCCTTCCGGCACGTGCGCCATCACCATTCTTTCCGCGTTCATCCGTTTCCCGTAATACGCCTCGAGGCAGGCCCTGGCCTCCGGGTGGACGACAAGCGGGACCCGGGCGACGGTCGCCACGGCTTCCCGCGTGATGTCGTCGGGCGTCGGGCCGATTCCGCCCGTCAGGATGAGAAGATCGACTTCGGCAAGGAACGAGCGCAGGTGGCGGACCACGGTCGGCACATCGTCGGGGAGAATGGCGCAGAGGGCCACTTCCGCTCCCCACTCGTTGAGAAGGGGAAGCATGTAGGCGATGTTGGACTCCCGGGTTTCGGCCTTGAGCACCTCGTCGCCGAGAATCACGATCCCGACTTTCTTCGCCAATCGCTCTCCGCCGCGAACGTTTTGGGAAACCGAAGTATTGTACAGAATGCGGGGGGGAAAATCATTGACATTGAGACGGGCGAAACCGTAACGTGGGAGTGCATTCTGCGTCCATTTCGAGGGGAACAATCGTGCAAAAAACGGTCACCTACGCGTCCGCCGGCGTGGACATCGATGAGGGGAACCGCATGGTTTCCCTCATACGCCCGATCGTCGGGACGACGCATCGCAGGGAGGTTCTGGGAGGGATCGGGGGGTTCGCCGGGTTCTTCCGGTTCCCCGCGGGGAAGTACCGCGATCCCGTCCTCGTCTCGGGCACGGACGGCGTGGGGACCAAGGTGAAGGTCGCCGCGATGGCGAAGCGGCTCGGAACGGTGGGCATCGACCTCGTGGCGATGTGCGTGAACGACATCCTGGTCCATGGCGCCGAACCCCTGTTCTTTCTCGATTACTACGCCACGGGCAAGCTCTCCGCGCGCGACGGCGCCGAGATCGTCTCGGGGATCGCCGAGGGGTGCCGCCAGGCGGGATGCGCCCTCCTCGGGGGGGAGACCGCCGAGATGCCCTCCGTGTACGCCCCCGGGGAATTCGACCTGGCGGGGTTCGCCGTGGGAGCCGTCGACCGGAAACGGATCATCGACGGAAGCGCCGTCCGGCCGGGAGACGTCCTGGTGGGGCTTTCCTCCTCGGGGCTCCACAGCAACGGGTATTCTCTTGCGCGAAAGATCGTCTTCGAGCGGATGAAAAAGAGGATCACGTCCCGGATCCCGGAATGGGGCGCCACGGTGGCCGAGGAGCTGCTCCGCCCGACGAGGATCTACGTTCGCCCGGTCCTCTCCCTCTCCCGGAAGATCCGGATCCGGGGGATGGCCCACATCACGGGGGGAGGGATCACCGGGAACGTTCCGCGGGTATTGCCGCGCGGATTGGTGGCGGTCGTCGAAAAGGGGAGCTGGATCGTGCCGCCGGTCTTTGCCACCCTCGTCGAAACGGCGCGGCTTTCAGAAAAGGAGGCGTACCGGACATTCAACATGGGGATCGGCATGGTGCTGATGGTGCGTCCCCGGGATGCGGATCTCGCGTTGCGGCACTTCCGGAGGGCCGGCGTCCCCGCCTTCGCGATCGGGGAGGTCCGGAGAGGAAAACCACACGGGAAGCCCGGCGTCATGCTGAGGGGAGGGAGGCCATGAGCGAACAACCGGCCATCGCGGTACTCATCTCCGGAAGCGGCTCCAATCTGCAGGCGATCCTTAACGCCTCCGAGAGGGGGGAGATCCCCTGCCGGGTGGGGATCGTCATCAGCAACAAGGCGGACGCCTACGGCCTCGTCCGGGCGGAAAAGCACGGCGTCCCCACCGAGGTGGTGGACCACCGGGGCTTTCCGAACCGGGAGGAATTCGACGCGAAACTCGTCGAGATCATCCGCGGAAACGGGGCGGAGCTTGTCTGCCTCGCCGGATTCATGCGGGTCCTCACCCCGGTGTTCGTGCGCGCCTTCCCGAACCGGATCCTGAACATCCACCCCGCCCTCCTTCCTTCCTTCCCCGGAACGCACGGCCCCGGACAGGCTCTCTCCTACGGGGTCCGCTTCTCGGGGTGCACCGTGCATTTTCTCGACGAAGGAGTCGACACCGGCCCCATCATCGTGCAGGCGGTCGTCCCCGTGTACGACGAAGACACGGTGGAAACGCTCGCGGCGCGTATTCTCGTGCAGGAACACCGGATCTACCCGATGGCGATCCGCCTGTTCTTCTCGGGGAAGCTCAAGATCGAGGGGAGGCGGGTCAGGGTGTCGGGGGAGCCCAGGATCCCCGAGTTTTTTCACCGGAACCCGGACGCGTAAGTACCGCCATCATTCCCAGAGAAGGAAGAGGCGGTATCCCCAATACTTCCACCCTTCCAGGAGGAACAGGCGAGGCAGTCGGTGCCAGGCGCCCTTCCTCCTCCAGTCCGACTTCACCGGGATCACCGGGATCGCGACGGTGGGCGGCAGAACCGCCCGCAGGGCGAGGTGCGCACGCGGAACATGATAGTCGGAGGTGACGAGAATCACCTTTTTATACGCCCGGGAAACCACCGCCGATTTCGCCGAGAAGGCGTTTTCCAGGGTGTTCTGCGACCATCCCTCGACGTGGACCCGCGGCAGGTCGGAGGGAGATATCTCCGTTCCCGCGGGGAGGATGTTCGCGAGCTTGGCATCCCTTCCCGCTCCCAGGATGAACAGCTCCCTCCCCCTTCCCTCTTTCCAGGCGCGGAATCCTTCGGTGATCCGGTTCTCCCCTCCCGTCAGCACCAGGATGGCGTCGGCGGCGCTTCCCGACGGCGCGGGCAAACCGCGAGCGAGGACGTACGGAATCGCGGTCCCGGCGGCCAGGAGGAGGATCAGGGCGGCAAGCGCCATGCGAACCCCTGTATTTTTCCGCCGGGGCCCCAGGCGAATTTGATCTTGCTTTCCGCTCATAAAACGTGATATTGATCTATGGTTTTTATTGCGGAGGATGACATGGCGAAGTGCGCGATCTGCGGCAAGGGTCCCAATTTCGGGAACAACGTTTCCCACGCCAACAACCGGACCAGGAAAGTCTGGAAGCCCAACGTGCAGCGGGTGAAGACGGTCACCAACGGGACCGTCCGCCGCGTCCACGTCTGCACGCAGTGCCTCAAGTCCGGCCGGGTATCGAAAGCCCTCTGAATCATTCGACGGACGCGACCGCGTCGATCTCCACCCGGGCACCAGCTGGAAGTTTAGCGACCTGGACGGTCGCGCGCGCCGGCGGGTTCTCCGGGAAAAACAATCCATACACGCCGTTCATCGCCGGGAAATCGGCGAGGTCGACGAGGTATACAGTCGTCTTGACGACCGACCCGGGGGAGGCTCCACCCGACTCCAGGACCGCGGCAAGATTTCGCAGCACCCGTTCGGTCTGGGCCTCGATCCCCCCCTCGACCATCTTCCCCGTGGCGGGGTCGAGCGGGATCTGACCGGAGCAGAACAGGAACCCTCCCGAGCGGATGGCCTGGGAGTATGGCCCGATGGCCGCGGGGGCCTTCTCCGTCGCAACCGTTTTCCGCATCGTTCACCCCTTTCCCCGCTCTACGGAATAGACGTTTTTCACTTTTTCGATCGACTTGATGAGCGAGGCCAGGTGCTTCGCGTCGTTCACCGCAACGTCGAAGCTGCAGATGGCCCGCTTGTCCCGGGTCGTCATGACGATGGCGCGGCGGATATCGACGTCGCTCGCCGTGATGGTCCTCGAGATGTCGGCAAGCAGCCCGGGCTTGTCCGCGCAGATGACCTTCAGTTTCACCGGGTGGGCGGCTTTGGTCCCCGCTTCCCACGCCACTTCGATCGCCCGGGCGGGATCGGTCTCGAGGGCCTTCGGGCAATCCTTCGCGTGGATCGTCACCCCCCGGCCCCGCGTGATGAACCCGACGATGGGATCCCCGGGCACGGGGTGGCAGCAGTTCGCCAGCCGGATGAAGATGTCGTCGACTCCCTTGACGATGACCGCGCTCGGCTTTCTCGTGGTGACGCGCTTGATGAGGGCCTCGAGTCTGGACTCCTTCCCTTTCTCCAGCATTTGCTCCGGGGGGACGAGGCTCCGCAGCAGCGGGACCAGGGAGACCTTCCCGTATCCGAGGGCGATGCAGTAGTCGTCGGCGCTTTTGAACCGGTTCTCCTGGAGGATTTCCGCGAACTCCTTGGACTTGAGCGTCCTCGTGAAGGGAAGGGAATACTTGCGCAGCTCGCGCTCCAGGATCTGGCGTCCCAGCGTCAGGCTGTGCTCCTGCTGCTCCTGCCGGATGAGCGCCCGGATCTTGTTGAGCGCCCTGCTGGTCTTGGCGATCTTGAGCCAGTCCCTGCTCGGCTTGTGCGACGGGTTGGTGATGATCTCGACCACGTCCCCGTTCTTCAGGGGCACCTTGAGGGGCACCATCCTCCCGTTCACCTTCGCGCCCACGCACCGGTTCCCGACCTCCGTGTGGATCGCGTAGGCAAAGTCGATGGGCGTCGCCCCGCGCGGTAGCTCCTTCACATCCCCCCGGGGGGTGAACACGTACACCTCCTCGGGGAAGAGCTCGACCTTCACGGTGTTGAGAAACTCCCGCGGGTCCTTCATCTCCTTCTGCAGCTCGAGAATCTGGCGGAGCCACACGAACATCTGGTCGCCCTTGTCCGTGATCTGCTTCCCCTCCTTGTACCGCCAGTGCGCCGCGACCCCGTACTCCGCCAGGGCGTGCATTTCCTCGGTCCGGATCTGGATCTCCATCATCTCGGCGTTGGGACCGAACACGGTGGTGTGCAGGGACTGGTAGAGGTTCGCCTTCGGCATCGCGATGTAGTCCTTGAACCTGCCCGGGACCGGCCGCCAGAGGCTGTGCACGATGCCGAGCGCCTCGTAACACTCCCGTACCGTCCTGGCGATGATCCGGAACCCGATCAGGTCGTAGACGTGCTCGAAATCGATCCCCTGGCGCGCCATCTTGTTGAAGACGCCCGTGATGTGCTTGGAGCGGCCCGTGACCACGGCGTCGACCTTCGCCTCGCCAAGCTTTTCCTCGAGGAGGGCGATGACCTTCCGGATGTGCTCCTCCCGGCCGCGCTTTCTCTCGTCGGCGGCGCGGGAAAGCTCGCGAAAATCGTCCGGGTGGAGGACCTCGAAGCACCTGTCCTCGAGCTCCATCTTCACCCGGGACATCCCGAGGCGGCTCGCGATCGGGGCATAGATTTCCTGGGTCTCGCGGGCGATCGCGACCTGCCGGTCCGGGGGGAGGTGACCAAGGGTTCTCACGTTGTGGATCCGGTCGGCGAGCTTGACCAGGATCACGCGGATGTCCTTCCCCATGGCGAGAATCATCTTCCGGAGGGATTCCGCCTTCTGGTCCGCCGCGTCGGAGATGACGACCCGGCTGATCTTGGTGACGCCGTCCACCAGATGGGCGACGCTGTCCCCGAACAGCTCCCGGATCTCCTCGATGGTGGCGACCGTGTCCTCCACGGTGTCGTGGAGCAGGCCCGTGACGACCGTCTCCTCGTCCATGTTCCAGTCGGCAAGGATGTAGGAGACGTTCAGGGGGTGGATCAGGTACGGCTCGCCCGATTCCCTCAGCTGGCCGTGATGCACCTTTCCCGTGAACACGTACGCCTTGTGGATGAGCTCGATGTTGGCCGCCGGCCGTGTCGCCTGGACTCGGTCAACGATGTCGTTCAGTCGGAGCATGGGTGGCTCCGGTGTTATCGCTTGACCCGCACCTTCCCCTGGGCAATTTCCCGAAGCGCCACCACGGTGGGCTTGTCCCTGCGCTGGGACGTGTCGATCGATGCTCCTTGCCCGCCCAGGAGCTGTTTGGCCCTCTTCGCCGCCACCACGGTCAGTTCGAAGTGGCTTTGCATTTGCCGCAGACAATCCTCAACCGTCACTCTCGCCATGGTTTTCCTTTCCGGTTCCGTACACGATTTTCGCCAGACGAACGAGCGCCCTCTCCCGCCGCAGGCGGGCCGCCCGCACGATCCACTCCACCCTGCTCACCGCCGCCTCGAGGTCGTCGTTCACCACGAGGTAATCGTACGAAAGAAGCTCCCGCGCCTCGTCCGCCGCGGCTTGGAGGCGCGCTCTCATCTCCTCGGAGCTGTCCCTTCCTCTCCCGACCAGTCTCTTTTCGAGAGACCGCCAGTCGGGAGGAAAGATGGCGACCAGCACAGCCCCGGGAAGTTCCTGTTTTACCTTGCGCCCCCCCTGGACGTCGATCTCCAGGACGGCGTCCCTGCCGCGGGAGACGATGGTACGAACCGCCTCCCGGGACGTCCCGTACCGGTTTCCGTACACGGACGCGAATTCCAGAAACTCCCTCAAATTAATCATTTTATCAAATTTTTCCGGCTTAATGAAATAATAGTCCTTCCCGTCCGTCTCCCCCCGCTTCCGGGGTCGGGTGGTATAGGAGATCGACAGTTCGACGTTCTCCAGCCTTTCGAGAAGCATCCGGCAGATGGTGGTTTTCCCCGATCCCGACGGAGCCGAAATGACGAAGACGTCCCCTTTCTCCATTCGTCACTCCACGTTCTGGATCTGTTCCCGGATCTTTTCCAGCTCCGTCTTCGCGGTGACCACCCGCTCCGACACCCCCGCGTGCGCCGACTTGGACGACGCCGTGTTCATTTCCCGGAACGCTTCCTGTACGAGGAAGTCAAACCGCTTCCCCACCGCCTCGCCTTCGTCCTTCAGCAGACCCTCCATCCCCGCGAGGTGGGAACGGAGCCGGTCGCACTCCTCGGAGATATCCAGCCGGTCGATCAGGATCGCCGCCTCCTGCTGGAGCCGCACGGGATCGAACCCCGCCTCCCCCGACAGGGCCTCGATCCGCTCCAGGAGCCGTGCCCGGGCATGTTCCTTGTTTTCCCCGGAAAGGGCGGTCATCTCTTCCGTGAGGGTCGCAAGCGTCCGCACCGACCGTTCGATCACGGCGCGCAGCCGCTTCCCCTCCTCCCGTCTCGACCCGGCGAGCATGGCCAGGGCGGACCGGACCGCGCCCTCCGCGAGCGTCCAATGCTCCTCCGCCGGGTCGTTTCCCTCCGGGGCGAACACGAAGAGGTCGGGAATTTCGATCAGGTCCCGGAACGAGAGGTCCATCGCGAGCGAGTACTCCTCCCGCACCCGTTTCGCCTCCGCGAGAAACGAGGACAGAAGCCCGTGGTTCACGCGCACGGTAGTTCCCCCCTTGCCCCACTCCCTGACGCCGAGGAACACGTCCACCTTTCCCCTTTTCAGCGTCTCCCGCACCAGCGACCGTACGCGCATTTCCCACGAGGTAAATTTCGCGGGGCACCGGACGTGAATGTCCAGGAACCGGTGGTTGACGGACCGGACCTCCGCCGTCACCGACACCTCCCCGCCGTGATGGTCGCCCCTTCCGAACCCGGTCATGCTCATCCACATCTACGAATCTCCTCCCACGGCCTGTTTTCTCTCTTCCCGGAATTCCCGGCGCCACCCCGCGAGGAAGGCGCGGATCTCGGCCGACGCGTAATCGGGGTACGTCCACGGCAGCGGCCTGTACTCCCCCTTTTCGAAGACCAGGGTCAGATCCGCGAAGACCCCGTCGTGCAGGTAGATCCGGTGGGAATAGTTCTTTCCCGTGGCCAGGACGACGTTCTCGTCCGTCAACAGACCGGGGTCGATGTTGACGGTCCGCTTCCCGTTGACCAAGAATTCGTTCTCGATCGCCTCGGCCGTAAGCTTTGCCGCCGCCAACTCGTCCCGGGATACGGCCTCGGTCGCAAGAAGAAACCGGCGGAACAGCGGCGCTCCCATCTCCCTCTCGTAATACTCGGTCCTGTCGAAGGGAAACGGTTCGCTGATGCGCGCGACGGTCCCCAGCCTCCCGGAGATCGTTCGGAGAGATCTGTCGAAGTCCCGTTCTTCCCGGTAGATCACGGAAAACAGCAACCGGGCGGGCGAAGGGACCTTGCGTCGGCTCATCGGGGGGAGGACGTCCTTTCCCCGCCCCGAGTCCCGCCCCTCTCCTCGGGGGCTGCCTCCCTCTCCCTTTCATACAGGCGCAGGGCCCGCGTCAATTTTTCCACGGTGATCGGCGCGGTTCCCACCTCGCTCACGACGACCCCCGCGGCGACATTCGCAAGAAGCGCGGCGTCCCGCATGGGCGCCCCCACCCCCAACCCCGCCGCAAGGGTCCCGATCACGGTGTCGCCTGCGCCGGTCACGTCGAACACCTGTCGTCCATGCGCCGGGATGTGGAAGAAAGACCGCCGGCCGCGTTCCACCAGGCTCATCCCTTCTTCCCCCCGGGTGATGAGGATCGCGCTTGCCCCGGTCTTCCGCAAAAGCGCCTTTCCCCCCTCCCAGACGTCCAGGTCCTCCGGGAGCTCCCTGCCCCCCAGCGCGGCCTCGGCCTCCGCCTTGTTGGGCGTGATCAGGGTGCACCCCCGGTAGTAGGTGAAATCGGTCTGCTTCGGGTCCACCGCCACGAAAACCCTCCTCTTCCTCGCCGCGGCGATCACGGCCTCCACGAGCTCGGGGGAAAGCGCACCCTTGCGGTAGTCGGACAGGACCACGCCGTCCGCGCTGTCGAGCGCCGCGAGGACGCGCCGTACGAGCATCCCGCGTGCCTTCCCGGTCGGGATTTCCCTGTTTTCCCTGTCGATGCGGACCACCTGCTGTTGATGGGCGATCACGCGCGTCTTCACCGTCGTCGGGCGGTCCGGGTCGGAGACGAGACCCGCCACGCCGATGCCCCGTTTTTGCAACATGCGGACGATCTCCCGCCCCGCCGGGTCGACCCCCACGAAACCGGCGACCTGCGCCCCCGCCCCCAGGCAGGCGATGTTCACCGCCACGTTGGCCGCCCCTCCGGGCGCTCTCGTGTCCCGCGTGACGGCGACCACCGGGACCGGAGCCTCCGGGGAGATCCTCCTCACGTTCCCCCAGACGTACTCGTCCAGCATGATATCCCCGACCACCAGGATCCGGCAGGAAGGGAACCGCCCGATATAGCCGAAGGCGCGGGTGATGAATCCGTCATCATTCATAGGAGACCGCTTCGTCGATGAGGAGAATGGGAATCCCGTCGTCGATGCGGTAGCTCAGGCGGCAAACCTCGCACCGGAGCTCGGACTCCTCCGGGGTCAGCCGTAAAGCCCCCTTGCACTTCGGGCAAGCCAGGATCTCAAGCAGCTCCTCGTCCATGATCTACCCTCCCTGCGGGTCGGGCAACAGCTCCCCCACCAGCGTCCACGTTCGTATCTTTTTGAACTTCGCGTACACCCGGACGGGAAGATGGCGCTCGTCCCGCGACATCCACATCCGCAGGTTTCCCTTGTCCTCGACCTTTCCTTCCCTCCGGAGCACGGGTTGGATGATGATCGTGTCGAACTCCCCCCGTTCCGTCCGGATCCGTTCGGTGCCCAGGGGTTTGGCCGAAATCTCCCATAACTTCCGCCCCGCGTACATCGGCCGCCCCTTTTCCTCCGCCCCGATGTCCTTGGTGCGGAAATAATAGGCCACCGAGACGGGGTCGTACACATTGGGTACGGCATCGACGATCTTCCGGACCTTGCCGTCCTTCTTGTACCGGTAGACGATCGTCCCCTTTTCCTGGTCGTAGATGGCCACGTCGTCCTCTTTCCGGCTGCTTTCGAACTCCTGGCGAAGGGGCACCATCGTCTGCACATCCAGATAATAGTCGATCGTGTCGTTGATCGGGTAGATCATCGAGAGCACGTCAGAGGTCCATGCGCGAACCCGGAGGTGGAACGCCTCCTTCCCGCCCAAAAGCACCTTCCCCCGAAAGGAAAACCTTGCGTACCCCATCTTGATCCCCAGAAATTCCACCTTGTAGACGAGTTCTTCCTTCCCTCTCATCCAGGACGGCCCGTCCTGCGGAAACGCCTTCTCCTCCGAGAGCATGGCAACGACGGTCTTTCCCCGATCCTCCTCCGAGTGCGGCACGGCAGTGGCCGGACCGGTATCCGACGCTCTCCCGGAAATACCCTTCCCGTTCGCCTTTCCCTGGGCGGCGGGATGCGTCTGCGGTACGGCCGCGACGGTAGTCGCCTCGCCGGCTACCGGTGCTTCTTCGTCCTTGCTCCCCCCCTGCTGCGAAAGCGGCGGATAGATCTCCCCGGGAACCATCCCCGGCCCGGGGGAATGCGGGGCGGGGGAAGGGGCCTCCCCGGCCGTAGCCAGTGGTTCCGGCGGCGGGAGGGAGGGGGCGGTTTCCTCCTCCACGCGCGTTCCCGACGCATCCGAAGGACCGCATGCCGCGATCGGCTGGGCACCCTCCTCTTTGGGCGGAAGCGTCGCGCGGTAACAGCCGGCCGCAAAGACCAGAACCGCAGAGGCGGCGAGAAGAAAAACGCATCGTATTGCTGCGCCCCGCAGGGCGACCCATCCGGTCAATTTACTTTCCTTCCGACAGGATCCATTCCGTCGCTTCCCGGATGCTGGGGAGAAACACGTCGGGCCTGACGCCGCTGCGCTCCCCCTCCCGGCGTTCCGATTCCCCGTATCCTGTCGCCACAAGTATGGTTTTCGCCCGCAGGCCGATGCCCATCAGCACATCCGTCATTTTATCACCGACGATCCACATCGTATACGAAGCCGGCTTTCCCAGGCGCGCCAGCACCTTTTGCGCCATCCCGGGCGACGGTTTCCTGCAGTCGCATGCGCCACGGTACTTCTCCACCGCCCCTTCCGGATGGTGGGGGCAGTACTCCACGGCGGTGAATTCGACCCCCTTCGCGCGGAAAAGCTCGACGAACGCCCGGTGCACCGATTCCATCTGCTCTTCCCGGAACATCCCCCGGGCAAGCCCCGCCTGGTTGGAGAGGACCGCGAGGGCGAACCCCTCCCCCGAGAGTCGCAGAAGGGACTCCGCCGCCCCGGGGATTTCTTTTACTTCCCGGGGGTCGGAAAGGTACCCCATCTCCTCGATCAGCGTGCCGTCCCGGTCGAGGAACACGATCCCCCTCATCGGGCCTCCCGGTACGGGTCCGGCTCCCCCGGCGGCCTCGTCTTCCACCTGCGGTGTAACCAGAGCCACTGGGTCGGGTCCTCCCGGATCACCTTCTCCAGCTCCTCGTTGCACCGCCGCGTGAGGCGGACCACCTCCTCCTCCCGGGGCGCGGACGGGTCCATCGGGATCGCCGGCCCGACCCGAAAGGTGTGGTGGAACTTTCTCTTCGGATTCCGGAAAAAAAACACCGCGTGGATATTCGTGCGGAGCGCCAGGGCCATGCGCGCGATCCCGTCGGTCGTGTACGCCTCCTTCGTGAAGAAGTCGACCAGCACCCCCTTGTACCGGTCGACGTTCTGGTCGATCAGGATCCCGACCATGGTCCCCCGGCGGACCTCCCGCATCACCTCCTTCGCGGAGTCGGACTTCCGGATCACCCGGTTCCCGATGCATTCCCTCCGCTCCGTGACGATCCGGTCCCAGGTCGGGTTAGAAAGCGGCCGGACGATGAACGCCGTGGGGGCGATTACCGTGCCGTACGAGTGCGCGGAAAGCTCCCAGTTCCCGAAGTGTCCCGTCAGCCCGAGCACGCCCAAGCCCCGCTCCTGTTCACTCCGCCGGATATGCTCCACCCCCTCGAATCGAACGTGTTCCTCGATGTATTTCCTGTCCATCTTCGGTATGTGAACAAACTCGGCCGCCGAGGTCCCCATCCTCGTGTAGCAGAGACGGACGATCCGGGCGGCTTCCCGGTCCCCCATTTCGGGGAAGGCGATCCGCAGGTTGATCCGGCCGATCTTCCGGTGCTTCCCGTCCATAGCCCAGACAAGCAGCATCACGAGTTCGAACAGGGCGGCCCGTATCGGGAGCGGGATCGCTTCCATCAGCCGGAGGGCCGACCGGTAAATCTTTTCCTTCATCCTTCCCTCCGCCGTTCGATCCGCTCCAGGATGAGGCGGGAGAGGTCCTCCCACCCGGACAGGAATTCCACCCCCACGCGCAGCGCCGCGACGGGGAACGGCACCTGAGACGGAAGCCGGACCATATCTTTTTCGGTGGTGACGACGGGAAGGCCTGCAGCCGCGGCACGGATCCTCTCGAGATCGGCCGGGCGGTACGGGTGGTGGTCCCGGAATCCGAAAAACCGTTGCACGAGAAAGCCGGACGCGCGGAGGGCATGCTCGAACTGGTCGTTTTGCGCGATTCCCGAAAACGCCACGATGTCCCGCTCCCCCGCGGGAAGCGGGGTTTCCGCGCCGTTGCGGTCGACGAGCGCGCGCGGGACGAGACGGGTGCAGGCCACGGGTCTTTCCGCCGGAAAGGGAATGGTGCCGATCACCGTTCTGCCGTGATCGGGATTTTCGCACCGGGTGATGACGAGGGCGTCCGCAAAACGGGCGTGGTCCGGCGGTTCCCGGAGCGGTCCGAACGGGAGAACCCGGCGGTTCCCCAGTCCCCGGACGGCGTCGACCAGGAGGAGGTCGGCGTCCCGACGAAGGGAGAGATGCTGGAACCCGTCATCCAAAAGGAACGCATCGACCGTACGGGACCGGAGGCATTCCGTCCCCGCGGCAAACCGGGATTCGCCCACGAGCACGGGAACGCCGCGAAGGGTCGACGCGAGGAGGGCCGGTTCATCCCCCACCCGTTCCGCTTCACCGGCTATGAACCCGCGGTCCGATTCTCCCCCCTGCCCCCGGGATGCCCAGACGACGCCGCTCGTCTTCCGTCCGTACCCGCGACTCAGGATCGCGGCCCGTATCCCCAAACCGGAAAGCCATCCGGCGAGGAACTGCACGTGGGGCGTCTTCCCCGAGCCCCCCACCGTCAGGTTCCCCACGCTCACCACGGGGCGGGGAAGGGAAAAGGACCGAAGGACTCCCGAACCGTACAGGGTCCTTTTCCACCGCGCGACGCTACCGATCACGGGGTTCTTCCCCCTCGCCGGGAAAGTTCGCGGGCCACAAGGGCAGCGTTTTTCCCGGCGGCCCCGCGCAATCCCTCCAATAGGCTCCTGGCGCGTTTCCCCATCTCCACGAAGGGAGCGGAGTCGGTCGCCCATTCCGAAAGCTTCCGGGAGAGCTCGGCCGCGTTCCGCACCAGCGTCACCGCGTCCCCCCGGGTGAAGATCTCGGTGATCTCCCGAAAATTGCCCGTATGGATCCCGGTTACGGTCGGGACCCCGAACAGGGCCGGCTCGAGGATATTGTGCCCCCCTTTCGGGACGATGCTTCCCCCGACAAAGGCAATGTCCGCCGCGGCATACGCAGCCAGCAATTCCCCGACGGTATCCAGGAGAACAACCGGAGCGGAAACGTTTTTCCCACCACCGGAAATCCCCGTCTTTCTTGCCACCTCCCAGCCATGCCGGCTGCACAGTTCCGCGACGGCGTCAAACCGTTCGGGGTGGCGCGGGGCGAGAAGAAGGCGTACCGAGCGGTTGACCGACCGCGCCGCGCCGAATGCGGACAGCACCGCAGCCTCCTCCCCCTCGTGGGTCGATCCGGCGACGAACCACGCGGCCCCCTTATCCTTTTCGCCCCGCAGCCAGGAAAGAAAGGGGGTTAGGTTTTTCGTGGGCGGGGCGACGTCGAACTTCATGTTCCCGGTGACCGATACCTTCTCCGGGTCGGCGCCGAGGGAGACGATCCGGCGGGCGTCCTCCTCCGTCTGCATGGCGATGGCGCTAACGCACGAGAGGACTCTCGCGAAGAAGGACCGCATCCGGCCGTACCCGCGCAGCGAGCGTTCCGAGATCCTCCCGTTCACGATGACCACCGGGATCATCCGACTCGCACACTCGCCCAGGAAATTCGGCCATATCTCGGTTTCGAGGATCGCGACGACGTCCGGACCGACCCGGTCGAGGAATCTCCCGGAAATGCGGGGAAAATCGAAGGGGAAAAAAAACGTCGTCTCGACCTGGCCGTCGAGCGCCTTCCTCGCCACCTCCTGCCCGGTCAGCGTCACCGTGGAAAAGAAGAGTTCCGCGGAGGGTATCTGTTCCCTGAGCGTACGAACGAGAGGGACCGCCGAGAGGGTTTCCCCCACCGAGACCGCGTGGATCCAGATCCTGTCCTTCCCCGTCGGGGGGGGGATGCGGCCGAGGCGAACGCCGAGCCGGTCCGGGAAATTCTTTCTCCGTTTCCCGGAAAGGGCCACCCAGGGGATCCATGCGGGTGCCGTAAGGATCAGGGCGCCCTTGAGGGCCAGGTTGTACAGGAGGTGCCCCTGGCTTCCCGGGCGGAACCCTTTTCCCTTCCCGTCAGGGGGTGCCAGGCCGGGTTTCCGCACCGGACTTCCTCTCCTCGAACTGCTTCAGGTAGAACGCGCGGTATCGCGACTCCCGCGCGAGCAGTTCCTCGTGCCGGCCGCTCTCGACGATTCCCCCGTCCTCGATCACGATGATCGTGTCGGCGTTCCGGACCGTGGAGAGCCTGTGGGCGATCACGAAGGTGGTCCTTCCGCGCATGAGGTGCTCGAGCGCCTCCTGGACCACGCTTTCCGACTCGGAGTCGAGGGCCGAGGTGGCCTCGTCCAGGATCAGGATCGGGGCGTCCTTGAGAAGAGCCCGGGCGATGGCCACGCGCTGCCTTTCGCCCCCGGACAGTTTCATCCCCTGTTCCCCGACGACCGTGTCGTACCCCTCGGGAAGCCGGGTGATGAAGCCGTGCGCGTTCGCCCTCCGCGCGGCCTCCTCGACCTTCTCCATCGTGGCGTCCGCCGTCCCGTAGGCGATGTTGTTCCTCACCGTGTCGTTGAAGAGGATCGTGTGCTGGCCGACGATCCCGATCCGGGAGCGCAGCGAGGAAAGCGAGACGTCCCGGATGTCCGTGCCGTCGATCCGGATCGCCCCGTTCTGCGGGTCGTAGAACCGGGGAAGCAGGTCCACGAGCGTCGTCTTGCCGGCCCCGCTCGAGCCGACGACGGCCACCAGCGTGCCAAGCGACACCTGGAAGGCGATGTCTTTCAGGATGTATTCCCCTTCCCCGGAATACCGGAAATCCACGTGGTCGAACTCGATCCCGCGTTCGATTTGCGCCAGGCCGGGAGCCCCTTTCTTTTCCCCGACGTCGGGCAGCGTGTCGAGGACCTCGAACACTCGGGTGGCTGCGGCGATCCCTTGCTGGATCACGTTGTTGATCCGGGAAAGGCTCTTGACCGGTTCGTAGAGCATGAACAGGGCGGTCATGAAGGAGAAGAAATTCCCGGGGGTGCTCTGTCCTTTCACGACGCTGTAGCCGCCGTAGAAGATGACCGCCGCCGCCCCCACTCCCGCGAACATCTCCGAGAGGGGGGAGGTCATGGCCTGCACCTTCGCCACCTTCATGCTCAGGCGGAACAGGTTGGCGTTGCGGGTCGCGAATCGTTCCACCTCGTACTCCTCGGCCCCGAACGATTTCACGAGCTTCGCGCCGCTGATCGTTTCCTGCAGGTGGGAGGAAAGTCCCCCGATGACCTCCTGGGCCCGGATGCTCGTCCTGCGGAGCTTCCGGCCGAACCGGGCGATGGGGTAGAAGGCGAGCGGGAACGCCACGAGAGCGATCACCGCCAGCTTCCAGTCGCGGTAAACGATCACCCCCACCAGGAAGAGCGCGGAAAATACGTCCTTGATGAGTCCTGTGACCGCCTCCGTGACGGCCCCCTGCATGAGCCCGACATCGTTCGTCACGCGGGACATCAGCACGCCGGTAGGGTGCCTCATGTAGAAGGAGAGGGAGAGGGACTGCATGTGGCGATACAGGGCGTTCCGGATATCCCGGATGACCCGCTGGCCGACGCCGTTCATCAGGTAGCTCTGCGCGAACTCGAAGACCCCCTTGAACAGGTAGACCCCCAGGACGAGCACGGGGATGATGGCGAGCCGGGTGGTGTCCTTGTTGATGAAGATGTCGTCCAGCGCGGGCTTGACGAGGAAGGCGATCACACCGCGGAAGGAGGAGACGATGATCATGAACAGCATCGCGAACAGGAGCCGCATTTTGTACGGACGAACGTACGCGAGCATGCGCCGGTAGACCGTTACTCCCATGCTTCACCCGCCTCCTGCGCAAGCATCTCCACCACCGCCTCCGACGGCCCTGTTCCCGCCAGGACCCCCCGCAGGGCCCGGCACTGTTCCCCCAGTTCCTTCCGACGCCTGCCGTCGGTCAGCAGGCCTCCGATCTCATCGGCCATGGTCTCGGGGCGGCACTCGTCCTGAATCAGCTCCGGCAGGAACTTCCGCCCCGCCACGATGTTGGGCAGGCCGATGCACGATACCGAAGAAAGCCTCCTGCCGATCCGGTAGGTCAAAGACGACGTACGGTAGACGATCACGGCCGGGACCCCGAGCAACGCCAGTTCGAGCGTCGCCGTTCCGGATGCGGAAAGGGCCGCCGTCATGCCCCGGAACAGCAAAAAACGTTCGTTTTCCACTATTGTCAGGGGGAGTTTGCACCCCGTCAACCCGGCCCGGATCGCGTCGCGGAACCCCGGCGCAGCGAGCGGGACGGCGAAATGCACGTCGGGGAAGCGGTCTGCGATCCTTTGCGCCGCCTCGACCATCACCGGGAAGTGCCTGCGTATCTCCCCCGGACGGCTCCCGGGCAGCAGCCCCACGAGCCGTTTTCCCGCCGGGATCCCGAACCGGCCCGGGTCCGCGGAAGCCTCCAGGTAGGGGCGTAGTTCGTCGAGGAGGGGATGACCGGCAAACCGCACATTCACCCCTTTTTCCCGGAGGATCGGCTCCTCGAACGGAAAGGGGACCACCACTCCCCTCGTGAAGCGGGCCAGTTCCTCGGCCCGCCCTGCCCTCCACGCCCAAAGCTGCGGGGGAATGTAGTAGATCACGGGGATCCCCCTCTTGTTCACCTTTTTCCCCACCCGGTAGTTGAAATCGGGAAAATCGACGAGGAGGAGCGCGCCCACGTCGGGGCGCGTTGCCCTTCGCACCGCGGCGCGCAGCGCCCGGACGATCGCCGGCAGGTGACGGACCACCTCGGTCATTCCGACCACGGAGATCTCCCCGTAATCCAGCAGGAGCCGCACCCCCTCGCCCGCCAGGCGCGAGCTCCCGATCCCCTCCATCGGAACCCCGGGATACCTCTTTCGGAACGCCTGAGCGACCCGGACCGCGTACGTTTCCCCGGAGGGCTCCCCGCAGACGAGGAACAGGATCTTCGCAGGGGGGCTCAACGTCTCCTCATCTTCCGAATGATGCGGAACGCCAGCTCCAGCGCTGCGAGCCCGTCCGACCCGGAAACCAAAGGTTGCGCGCCGGTTCCCGAACAATCCACGAAGGAACGGATCTCGTCCCGGAGGGCGTCCACTTTTTCCGTTTCGAGGAGCTCCCCGGTGATTTCCGGCTGCCCTTCCGGCCCCCCCGGGAACGTCCTTCGGAAAATCTGGATGGTGTTCTCGACGAAGTCCATCGACACGTAGGCGTCATCCTGGAAGATCCGGACCTTGCGCTGCTTGAGCGCGGACACCCTGCTCGCCGTCACGTTGGCCACGCATCCGTTGGCGAACGTAAGCCGGGCGTTCGCGATATCGACGTACGGGGAGATCACCGGGACCCCGACGGCGCTGATCCGGGCGACCGGCGACCTGACGAACGAGAGGATGAGATCGATGTCGTGGATCATCAGGTCGAGCACCACGTCCACGTCCGTGCCTCGCTCCCCGAAGGGCCCAAGCCGGTGGCATTCGATGAACCTCGGTTCCCCCAGAACGGATGCGGCGGAGAGGACCGCGGGATTGAACCGCTCGAGGTGGCCGACCTGGAAGACGAGGCGGCGCGCGGCGGCCTCCCGAACCAGGGCCCGTCCCTCCCGGACGGTCGCCGCGATCGGCTTCTCGAGGAGGACGTGGACCCCCGCCCGCATCGCCTCCCTCGCCACCCGGAAATGGGCGGTCGTGGGCACCGCGATGGAGACCGCGTCGACTTCCCTCAGCAACGTTCGACTGTCCTCATGGTAGGAGGTCCCGAACTCCTCCGCGATCGCCTTCCCCCGTTCCCGGTCGGCGTCGCAGACCCCGACGAGAGCGACGTCGTCGAAGGAGGCCAGCTTCTGGGCATGCAGCCTCCCGAGGTACCCGACGCCGATGACTCCCGCACGCAGCATGACTACCTTTGTACCCCCCGCTTGCTGGACCGGACGAAATCCAGGAGGTGCCGGATTTCGGGGAGCGGGACCGTATCTCCTTCCGCCCGGGCAAGCGCCTCCCGCATGGGAAGACCCGACCGGAAGAGGATCCGGTACGCTTTTTTCAGCTCCGCGATCGTCTCCTCCGAAAAACGGTTCCTTCGGAGCCCGATGGCGTTCAGCCCATATAGCCCGCTCCCTTTTTGCCCCCGGGTCACCACCGCCGTCACGTACGGGGGGATGTCGAGGGGGAGGCCCGACAGTGCCCCCACCATGGCAAAAGAGCCGATGCGGACAAACTGATGGACGCCCACGAGACCGCCGATGATCGCCTTTGCCCCAATCTCCACGTGCCCGCCCAACGTGGCTGCGTTGGCAACGATCACGCGGTCGCCGACGTGGCAGTCGTGGGCGACGTGGCAGTAGGCCATCAGGAGCACGCCGTTCCCCACGCGCGTCACGCCCCCTCCGGGGACGGTCCCCCGGTTTACCGTGGCGTACTCCCGGATGGTGCACTCCTCCCCGATCTCCACCCAGGTCTCCTCCCCCCGGTACTTCAGGTCCTGGGGCGGGGCCCCGATCGACGCGAAGGAATACACCCGGGTCCCCCCCCCGATCCTGGCGTGGGATTCGACGATCGCGTGCGCACCGATCCTGCACCCGTCGCCCAGGGTCACCCGGGGTCCGATCACGGCGTACGCGCCGACCTCCACCCCCTCTCCCAGCGTCGCACCCGGATCGATGATCGCCGTCGGATGAATCATGGCTCCGCCCCTTCGAAGTCCCGCTCGTTCAACCGCTCTACCAGGGACGCCGTCAGGGTTGCCTTCGCGGCGAGGACACCGTCCACCGTGGCCTCGCCGTGCATCTTCCAGACCGGCCCCTTCCGTCCGATGACGGTGCACTCGAGCCGGAGCTGGTCTCCCGGAACGACGGGCCGCCGGAATTTACAGTTGTCGATGCCGGCGAAGAAGGCGATTTTCCCCTTTTCTCCCATCGCCTTGAGTGCGAGGAACCCCCCTGCCTGGGCCAATGCCTCGATGACGAGCACTCCCGGCATGATGGGGTAGTCGGGGAAATGCCCCATGAAGAACGGTTCGTTGATGGTGACGTTCTTGATTCCGACCACCCGCCGCCCCGGCTCGAACTCGACGATCCGGTCCAGCAGAAGAAAGGGGTAGCGGTGGGGCAGCAACCTCATGATCTCCCGGCCAGTGAACATGTCCCTATCTCCCCCTCGGTGGTTTGCCTTCCTCCAGCCGCTTCACGCGGCGGAAGAGTTCCGGCAGCTTCGGAAGCAGGGCCGCCATCCGGAGCCAGGTCGGGTGCGGCATCGCCGGAACTCCCGACCAGGTTCGGGATTCCGAGGCGTGCAGCGTGTCGGGAACACCGCACTTCGCTCCCAGCATGATGCCGTCCTCCACCTCGAGATGGCCGGCAAGCCCCGCCTGGCCGCCGATCATGACGCGGCTGCCGATCCGCGTGCTCCCGCCGATCCCGACCAGCGCAGCGATCACCGTATCCCTGCCGATGACCACGTTGTGCCCGACCTGGACGAGGTTGTCCAGCTTCGTTCCCCGGGAGACCCGGGTGACGCCGAGCGTCGCCCTGTCGATGGTGGTGTTTGCCCCGATCTCCACGTCGTCCTCGATCTCGACCGTCCCCACCTGCGGGATCTTCCGATACCCATCGGGCGTCGGGGCGAAACCGAAGCCGTCGCTCCCGATGACGCACCCCGCGTGCAAAATCACCCGGGATCCCACTTTGACGCCGTGATACAACACGACGTTGGGATACACCAGGCAGTCCGGCCCGATGCTCACCCATTTCCCCACGCAGACGCCGGGGAACAGCACGGTGCGGTCGCCCACCTCGGCGCCTTCCTGGATGACCACGAACGGCGAGACGGCAACGTCCCTCCCGAGACGGGCGGACGGTTCGACAACCGCCTTGTCCGATACCCCCGGCGCAGGGCGAGCCGGCGGGTGAAACACCTCGACGGCGCACGCGAAGGCGAAGTACGGGTTGTCGGAAAGGAGGAATGCCGGTTGCGCCCCCGGCACGACCTCCCTCGCGATGATCGCCGAGGCCTTCGAATCCTTCGCATAGCGGACGTACTTCGGGTTCGAGAGAAACGTCACCTGGCCCGGCCCCGCCTCCTCGATCGGGGAGATGCCGGTGACGACCACCTCACCGTCTCCGACCAGCCGCGCTCCGATCCGGACGGCAAGGTCGGCGAGCCGGACCTCATTTCCCACCGGGATTCTCCTTGTTCACCAGATCGAGCACCTTGGCGGTGATGTCCAGCGAGGGATTGGAGTGGACGACCCCGCTGCTCCTTTCGAGCAGGAGGTCGATCTTCTCTTCCTTCACGACCTTGTCCACCTGGGCCTCGACGATCCGCAAGACCCCGCGCGTGATTTCCCCCTGGCGGTTCTGCATCTCCTTCTCCGACTCCTGGCTGAGTTGGCGAAGTTCGGCGACCTTCGCGTTGAGCGCTTCTTCCCTTTCCTTCAACTTCTCCTTGCCCAGAAGAATCTTCTGCTTGTCCAGATCCTCTTTCATCTTCCGGGCTTCCTCGCTCCTCGCGTCGATCTTCTTTTTCAGCTCCTCGTACCTGTCCTCCATCTTCTTCTTCGCGGCCTTGCCGGCCTCGGACTCGTTCAGGACCTTGTTGACGTCGATCACCGCCACCTTGAGCCCTTCCCCGAACGCCGAACTTGCAGCCATTGCCGCGGCAGCGAGCACCACTGCAACGATCCACGGGAACCCTTTTTTCATCGCACTACCCCCTGGTCAGAATGCCGTGCCGATTGTGAACTCCACCACCCGTTTCGCCTCCCCGGGCGCCGGGTTGAGATTCCATCCCCATTCGAACCGCAAAGGCCCCATGGGGGAGTACCATCGAATTCCGAATCCTGCCGCATACTTTAGCGCCTCGCCGTCCCACGGCCAATCCCCCTGTCTCCAGGTATTGCCCGCGTCGAAAAACAGGACCCCCTTGAACCCGATCTCGCCCAGCAGGGGAAAGAGGTACTCCACGTTCATCACCAGTTCCTTGTTCCCGCCGATCCGCTCGCCGGTGTTCGGGTCCGTCGGGGAGAGTGTCCGCGACGCGAAGCCCCGGATGCTGTAAGGCCCTCCCAGGAAGAAACGCTCGAAGATCGGCACCCTCCCCCCCACCGTGCTGATCGCGTGGCCCCACAGGACGTTCCCGGACAGGACGGTCGAGGTCGTCACGGGGAAAAACACCTTCCCGTTCAGGAAGTATTTCACGAAGTCGGAGTCCCCGCCCAGCGGGCCTCCCGCATACTCCACCGTCGCGGACTCCACGGTTCCGCGCGACGGGTCGATATACTTGTCCGTGGTGTTCCGGATGACGTTGATCGCGATACTCCGGGTCTCCTGGGTCCCCTTGGCGAACTCCTCCTTCAGGATCGTGGAGACGGCGTCGCCCGGGTCGGTGATCTCCACGGAGTCTACCCGCAGGGACAGACTGGCGGAGGTGTCCCTCGTGAACGAGTACCCGATCCCCGCCCTTCCCCCCTGCGACTTCCGGTTGAAGTCGGTGTACTCCACATCCGTCTTGTAGGCGTTCAAAAGAAGGCTGAAGTCGGTATCGAGAAAGTAGGGGTCCCGGAATTCGACGCTGAACACCGTCCTGCGGGCGCCGAACTGCGCGCTGAGGGATGCTTTCCAGCCCCTCCCGAAGAGGTTGTTCTCGCTCACCTGGACCACACCGAAGAGCTTGTCCAGGGAGCTGAACCCCAGCCCGCCCGACAGGGTGCCCGTCGGACCTTCCTGGACCTCCACCTTGACGTCCATTTCCCGCGGGACGTCCGAAGGCGCGGTGCTGATCTTGACGTCCTTGAAGTACGTGACGCGGGTGAGGTTCTCCTTGCTCCGCTTGAGACCGGTGGCGGTGTACGTCCTTCCTTCGTCCACGTCCAGGTTGCGGCGGATCACGCGGTCGAGCGTCTTGGTGTTTCCGACCACCTCCACCTTTCCGAACCGGAACTTATCCCCCCGTTCCATCTTGTACGTCACGTCCGCGAGGGGATATTCCTTCCGCTTCTCGACGAGGGGAGTGACGAGCGCGAGCGCGTGCCCCTGGTCGTTCAGGACCGTGGTCAGGGAAAGGACGTCCGCGAGAAGGGTCTCCCGGCTGAATACGTCGCCGCCCTGGAGTTTCCCTTTCTTCCGCAGTTCCTCCTCGGTCAGCCCGGATTCCCCGGAAAAGCGGACCTCCCCGACGCGGTACTGCCGGCCCTCGAACACGTGGATGGTCACCCGCAATCCCTTCGGCTCCCTCCCGATCTCGGGGTCGGAGACCTTCGAGTCCAGGAAGCCGTTGTTCTGGTAGAGGGCCTCGATCCGCCGGATGTCGTTTTCGATCATATCTTTCTTGAAGACCCCCGAATCGGTGAGGAACGAGAAGAACCCTTTTTCTTTCGTCTCCATCCCCTTCCGGATTTCCTTCTCTCCCAGATACCGGTTCCCGGTAACGCGGATCTTCACGATCTTGAGCTTCTCCCCTTCCGATACGCGGAAGGAGACTCGGATGGAGCCGTCCGCCTCCTCCGTGAAGGAGGAATCGACGTTCGCGTCGTACCATCCCTTGTTCTGACAGACCTCCAGCATCTTGCGCGCCGACTCCTTGACCTTCTCCTCCTGGAACAGGGTCCGCTCCTTGATCGTGAGTACCGCCCTTAAGTCACCGGTGTCCACCTCCTTGTTCCCCTCGATGGCGATCGAGGAGACGATCGGCTTCTCGACGACCTGCACGGTCAGATGCAGCCCGTCGGGAACCTCCTCCGCGTCGATTTTCACGTCGGAGAAATACCCCATGCGGTAAATCGCCTTCACGTCCTCCCGGACCCGGGCGAGGTCGAACTCCTCGCCCACACGGGTCCGCATGACCCGGAGGATCGCGTCGTGCCCCACCCGGTTCGCCCCCTCCACCCGGATCTTCAGGACGGGAAAACCGGCCGAACCCGCACGGCCGGGATGGATCGCCGCGATCGCCAGGATGGCCGCAACGACCGAAGCCATCACCCGTTTGGAGGTCAACGCACGATCCGCCCGTCTTCGATCTTCAGGACCCGGTGCATTCTCCCGGCCAGCTCCTCGTTGTGCGTGACGACCACCAGGGAAAGCCCCTTTTTCCGGTTCAGTTCCATGAGAAGTCCCGTCACCCCCCCCGCGGTCTCCTTGTCCAGGTTCCCGGTGGGTTCGTCGGCGAGGAGGATTTCGGGGTCCATCGCCAACGCCCGGCAGATGGCCACCCTCTGCTGTTCCCCTCCGGAGAGCTCCCCTACCCGGTGAGTGAGCCTCTCGGAAAGACCCACCTCGGAGAGAAGATCCTCCGCCCTCTTCCGGGCCGTCTTCCGCCCCCTCCCGGCGATCAGGCAAGGGAGCATCACGTTCTCCCGGGCGTCGAACTCCGGCAGCAGGTGATGGAACTGGAAAACGAAACCCACTTTCCGGTTCCGGAACTCGGCAAGCTTCCCCTCGGGCATCGACGTCACATCCTGCCCGTCGTAGACCACGTTCCCCGAGGTCGCCCGGTCGAGGGTCCCCACGATCTGGAGGAGTGTCGTCTTGCCGGCGCCCGAAACCCCCACGACGCTGAGCATTTCTCCCCGGTCCAGCGTGAAGGAGATCCCCTTCAGCACCTCGAGCGTTCCGCCCTTCTTCCGGAATTCTTTCCGGAGGTTTTCGACGCGGAGGAACGCGGTACTATTCATACCGGATTGCCTCCGCGGGTTCGACGAGGGAGGCCTGCCGCGCCGGGTACAGGGTCGCCAGGAAGCAGATCAGGATGGAGCTCACTCCGACCAGAATCAGGATCCCCGGGGAAAGAGCCACCGGGAGGGTGGAGATATAATAGACGTCGCTCGGCAGATGGATAAACTCGTACCGGCGGAGGAGGTAGCAGAGGAGGCCTCCGGAAATCGTCCCCGCGAAGGTCCCCGCCACTCCGATCAGGAGTCCCTCGAGGGCGAAGATCCTCCGGATCGTCTTGCGCGTCGCCCCGAGGGTCATCAGCACGGCAATGTCCTTCGTCTTGTCCATGACGACCATGATGAGCGTGCTGATGATGTTGAACGCGGCGACCATCACGATCAGGACGAGGATGATGAACATCACCACCTTCTCCAGCTTGAGCGCCGAGAACAGGTTCCGGTTGCTCTGCATCCAGTCTTTCGCCCAGTAGGGGTAGCCAAGCTCCTCCTTGATGCGGGCCGCGATCCGCCCCGCCTGGTAGATGTCATCGACCTTCGCCTCGACCCCCGTGGCCCGCCCCTCCATCCCCATGAGCCTGCCCGCCTCTTCCAGGGACACATAGGCGAAGGAGGAGTCGTACTCGTACATCCCCGATTCGGAGAGGCCCACCACACGGAACCTCGCTACGCCCGGGAACGCCCCCATCGGGGTCACGTTGCCCCCGGGGACCAGCACCTCCACGAGGTCCCCCGTGGAAACTCCCAGGTTGGCGGCCAGCTCCTTCCCGAGGATCACGCCCGGCAGTCCTTTCGCCGACTGATTCCCCAGATCCTCGATCCTCCCCTTGCGGATGTCCCGGGGGAGCCGCGTCACCTTCCCGATGGTGGCGACATCCACGCCGCGCAGGACCCCCCCCGTCGACGCGGTCCCGGAAGAGATCATCACCTGGGAGAAGATGTACGGGCTCGTCGCGGCCACGCCGTCCATCTCCCCGACCCGCCGGGCGAGGGCAAACGGGTCCTGGACGCTCCCCTCGAGGCTGGTCACGTGGACGTGGGCGGTGGCTCCGAGAATTCGGTCCTTCAGCTCCTTCTCGAAGCCGCTCATCACGGCCAGGACGACGATGAGGGCCATGACCCCGACCGCCACGCCGGAAACCGAGATCGCCGTGATGATGGAAATGAACGTCTGCTTCCGCTTGGCCAGGAGGTATTTCAGGCCGATGAAATATTCCACCGGGAGGTCCACCCTGCGCTACCCCTCCTTCCGAAGCTGCGGGAAGAGGATGACGTCCCGGATGGAGGGGGAGTCGGTGAACAGCATCACCAGGCGGTCGATTCCGATCCCCTCGCCCGCCGCCGGGGGCATTCCGTATTCGAGCGCGCGGAGGAAATCCTCGTCCATCGCGTGCGCCTCCTCGTCCCCCCTTTCCCGTGCGCGCCGTTGCTCCTCGAACCTTCGTCTCTGCTCCAGGGGATCGGTAAGCTCCGAAAACGCGTTGGCGATCTCCCGTCCCCGGACGATCAGCTCGAAACGGTCCACGACGTGGGGGCGGGAATCGTTCGCGCGGGAGAGGGGCGACACCTCGATGGGGTACTCCGTGACGAAAGCGGGCCCCCGGATGTTGGGCTCGGCGACTTCCTCGAAGAGAACGGCCAGGAGCGCGCCCGCGGCGGCGTCTTCCTTCACGGGAATTCTAAACTCCCGAGCCAACCCCCGGAGGAAGACGGGATCGGAAAGCCGATCCGCGGGAACGTTCGCGTACCTTGCGACCGCGCCGGCGACCGTTACCCGCTCCCAGGGGGGGGCGAAATCGATCGTTTCCCCCTGGACGGAAACGGAGGTTTTCCCGAAGAGGGAGAGCGCGAGGGAGGACAGCATCTCCTCCGTCAGACGCATGAAATCCTCGTACGTCGAGTACGCCTGGTAGAACTCGAGCATCGTGAACTCGGGGTTGTGCTGGGTGGAGATCCCTTCGTTCCGGAAGTTCCGGTTGATCTCGAAAACACGCTCGATCCCCCCCACGAGAAGCCGCTTGAGATAGAGTTCGGGGGCGATCCGCAGGAACAGGTCCATGTCCAGGGTGTTGTGGTGCGTGACGAAGGGGCGGGCGGCCGCCCCGCCCGCCACCGGCTGCATCATCGGGGTCTCCACCTCGAGAAAGTCCCGCGACGTCAGAAAGTTCCGGAGGAACGAGATGATCCGGCTGCGTCGTCGAAAGACCTCCCGAACCTCGTCGCTGACGATCAGGTCCACGTACCTCTGGCGGTAGCGGGTTTCCACGTCGGAGAGCCCGTGCCATTTTTCGGGAAGGGGCCGGAGCGACTTGGTGAGGAGGCGTATGCGCTCCCCCTGGACCGTCAACTCCCCCGTGCGGGTGATGAACAGGGGGCCCTCCACCCAAACGATGTCCCCGATGTCCGTCGTGTCCTGGAACCGGGAGTACCCCTCCTCGCCGATCTGGTCCTGTTTCAGATATGCCTGCAGCCTCCCCGCCCGGTCGGCGACCACCAGGAACAACGCCTTCCCGAAGTGCCGCGCGGCAACGATACGGCCGGCGATGTCGACCCGGATCTGTTCCCTCGCCAGGTCTTCCCCCCCTTTGCCCGCCGCGGCCTGCTTCGCCTCGGCGGTCGTCCAGCCTACCCGCTGGTCGTTCGGGTACGGGTTGACACCTCTGCGGCGGGCCTCGTCCGCTTTGCGCATCCGTTCCCTGACGAGGTCGTTCCATTCCTCCTTCACGCGGCCCCTCCGTCGCTTTTCCGCCGGGTCCCCGGAAGATTGCCCTCCCGCCCGGCGCTGTGGCGCTGTCCCTTGGCTACGCGGAGCGTTGCTCCCCTCCCGCGCTCGCCGACAGAAGATATTTCCGGATGAATTCGATGATGTCGCCGTCGAGGACGGCGTCCACGTTTCCCGTATCGTGTCCGGTCCGGTGGTCCTTCACCATGCGGTAGGGGGCGAGGACATAGGAACGGATCTGGGACCCCCAGGCGATGTCCTTCTTGGATTTGTGCGCTTCCGCGGCCTTTTCCGCCCTTTGGCGCATTTCGAGTTCGTACAGTTTCGACCGGAGGATCTTCATCGCCATGGCCCGGTTCTTGTGCTGCGACCGCTCCTGCTGGCACAGCACCGTGACCCCCGACGGTCCGTGGGTGATCCGGACCGCGGACTCGACCTTGTTCACATGCTGGCCCCCGGCCCCTCCCGACCGGAGGGTGTCGATCTTCAGGTCCGACTCGTTGATCTGGATCTGGACGTCTTCGTCGATCTCGGGCGAGACGAAGACCGAGGCGAACGAGGTGTGGCGCCTCTTGTTCGCATCGAACGGGGAGATCCGCACCAGGCGGTGCACGCCGCTCTCCGCCTTCAGGTACCCGTACGCATGGTCTCCCGACACGAGGAAGGTCACGCTCTTGATCCCGGCTTCCTCCCCTTCCTGACGCTCGACCATTTCGACCTCGAACCCGCTCCTGTCGGCGAACCGGATGTACATCCGGAGCAGCATCTCCGCCCAGTCCTGGGACTCCGTTCCGCCGGCGCCGGCGTGGATGGTGACGATGGCGTTTCTGTCGTCGTTCTCCCCGCCGAGCATCCGTTCCATTTCCATGTCGTCGAGACGCTCCGCGAGGGTTTCGGCGTGACGCTCGATCTCGGCGGCGAGGGAGACATCCTCCGCCTCGTCCCCCAGTTCAAGGTACGCGTGGAGGTCCTCCAGGGTTTTCGCGATGTCGGTCCATTTCGCGAGGAACGTCTCGAGTGGCTTCCGCTCCTTCAGGAAAGATTCCGCCTTTTCGGGGGAATCCCAGAACCCTTCCTTCGCGGCGGCCTCCTCGAGTTCTGTCAGGCGGGCTTTCTTGCGGTCTACCTCAAAGGTAGCCCCGGAGATCATTGACGCGCGACTCAAGCGATGCGGTTTTTTCCGCCAGGACTCCTACGGCCATGGGTTCCTCTCCCGGATAGGATCAGGATTGAAAAAATTATTATAGTACATGAAATTGCGAATATTTCACCCGTTTTCGCGTATGCCGTCTCCTCCTTGCGAGGGTGGATTTCCGCCACCAGGGTTCCTTTGCGGAATAGCCCCAGTCGCGCCACCACCTCCCCCCTCTCGTCGATGACGGCGCTGATCCCGGAGTTCGCCGCACGCACCATGGGCCTGCGGAACTCGACGGCCCTCATCCTTGCCATGGCGAGGTGCTGACGGGGGGCGACCGTGTCCCCGAACCAGGCGTCGTTGGTGACGTTCACCAGCCACCTCGCCCCCTCCCGGACACTCTCCCGGATGATTCCCGGGAAGACCGCCTCGTAGCAGACGGAGGCCCCGACGGGTTCGCCCCGTACGGAGAACAGGGCCGGGCCGGCCCCCGCGGAAAAATCCTCCTCCCCCACCGTCAGTTTCCGGAGGAAGAAGAGGAGACGCCGAAGAGGGATGTATTCCCCGAACGGAACGAGATGCCTCTTGTCGTACCGCCCTTCCACGATCCCCCTTTCGTCGAGGAGAAACACGCTGTTGAAGTACTTCCCCCCCGCGGAAGGGTCGAACCAGGGGGCGCCAAACAGGATCGGTATTCCGTTCTCCGTCGCCACTGCGTCCACGACGGTGCTCATCTCCGTTTCCCATCCGTAGAAAAACGGAGCGGCGGTTTCCGGCCACACGACCACCTCCGCCCCCTTCGCCTTCGCCTCCTTCGTCAGGGCTCCGTAGATTCCAAGCGTCTCCTTCTGGTACGCGGGGGACCACTTGAGCGCCTGGTCGATCCCCCCCTGCGCAACGCCCACCCGGACGGTCGCCCCATGCCCTCCCGCGCCCGCCGGCACGATGCCGGCGGCGCCATACGCGAAGAGCGACCCGGCGACCGCGGCCGCGCCGGCGACATGCAGGAGGGCCCCGAACCGTTGCCCACGGACAGCCCCCGCCGCCGCCCTGTACAAACAGACGTTCGCCGTCGCCAGGAGGAACCCCAGCCCGTAGACGCCCCCCAAATCGGCCGCCTGGCGAAGCAGGGAGTGGCCGGAGAGGCTGTACCCGAAGAGGAGCCAGGGAAACCCGGTGAACAGGACGGCGCGCGCGTACTCGACGCACACCCACCCCGCGGGAAATCCCCACAGTCCTGCCCTACCGAAGCGGATTCGGAGCAGGTGGGCAAACACCGCCGCAAGAGAGACGTAGATCCCCAGGTAGGCCGAGACCAGCAAAGCGGCAAGCGCCCCCAGCATCCATCCCAGCTTTCCCTGCACGGCTACCGTGTAGGCGATCCAGTAGACGAGGAAAAGATTGGCGAGGGTGCCCGCGACAAACCCCCTTCGCGCTGCCTGGCGGGAGTTGGCGGAGGTGGTGGACAGGATCAGGAGGGGGACGAGACACGCAAAGGGCAGTCCCGGGACGTCGTAGCCGGGCATGCCCAGCGCATACGAAGCGGCGAAGGCGGCGCAGAGCGCGGCCGTTGCGGGCAAGGTGGCCGCCGAAACAGGGAAGTCCGGGGCGGGGCCTCCGACGATCTCGCCCTTCAAATGGGGCTTCTCCCCTCTTTCAGGCAGGAGCGGTACACGCGGACTTCCTCCCTGCGCATCCTGGCGGCCTCCGCCCTCCCCGATTCGTGATCGTACCCGAGCAGGTGCGCCACACCGTGGATGATGAAGAAGAAGACCCTCTCCTCCTTCGAACACGGCCAGCCCCTCGTCTGCGAGAGGCAGGCCGGCGCGGAAAGGAGGATATCCCCCGCAATGCGGGAGGGGGGCCCCTCTGCGGTGTCTTCCTCGGGAAACGAAATCACGTTCGTCGTCCCCGTCCGCCCGAGGAACTCCCGGTTCCACCGCTCCATTTCCCCGTCTCCCACCACCAGGATTCTCAGGTCCGCCGCGGGCACCCCCAGGAACCGGAGGGCCCGCCGGACGAGGGAACGCAGGACCTCCCCGCGAAAGGGGACCGGCCGCGCGTGCTGCCGGATGCTGATCCGGTACCTGGGCGCTTCCCGGTTCACGAAATCCCGCTCGCGGGGGTTCCCGGGTATTCGACGCGGGGATGCGAAACGGCGGAAAGCACCCGGTGGAACGCCTTGCCGACCGCGTACAGGTCGCGCAGCGTCATGTCGCACTCGTTGAGCTGGCCGTCGAGGTAGGCCCGGTTCACATTCCGGGTCACCATCTCCTCGATCACCTCGGGGGAAGGGTTCCGGAGGCTCCGGCAGGCGGCTTCGGCGGCGTCCGCGAGCATGATGATCGCGGCCTCCCGGGTCCTGGGCCGCGGTCCCGGGTACCGGAAACTCTCCTCGGACTCCTTGCGCTCCCGGATCATGGGCTGCGCTTTTTCCAGGAAAAAATAGAGGAGGCTGGTGCCGTGGTGCTGGGCAATGATCTCTGCGATTCGCTCCCCGAGCCGGTATTCGTTGGCGAGCCGTACGCCCTCCTTCACATGGGAGAGGATGACGACCCGGCTCATCCCGGGCGTCAGGGTGTCGTGGACGTTGTCCGTCCCCACCTGGTTCTCGGTGAAGTATCCGGGCTTACTGATCTTCCCCACGTCGTGAAACAACGCCGCCACCCGGCACAGCAGCGGGTTGGCGCCGATCGCCATCGCGCCGGCCTCGGCCAGGGTCCCCACCACGACGCTGTGGTGGAACGTTCCGGGAGCTTCGATCATGAGGCGTCGAAGCAGGGGATGGCTCGTGTTCGCAAGCTCCATGAGGCGGATATCGCTCGTGTATCCGAAGGCGTATTCGGCCACCGGCAGGATGGCGAGGGCGATCGGGCCGGCGACGATCCCGTTCATCGCCCCGAAGATGCCGGCCCACACGATTCCCGATTCGCCGTGGAGGGCGAACTCGAGCGCAACAGCGGCAAGGGCGCACACGGGCGCGGTGAGAACGCCCACCCAGAGCATCCGGTAGCGGTCCGGCACCCTCCCCGACCGCGACGCCCCCGCCGTCCCGACGAGAAGCAGAAAGAACAGGGTCGACCACCTGCCGCGGGCCGCGGCAGCCGAAAGAACGGAAGTGGCGACGGTGAACAGGATCGCCACCTCCGAATTCAGGAGGACCCGCACCACCATGGCGAACGCGGGCAGGGGAATGAGGTAGACGAAGACGCGCGACGGGATGGTCCCTCCCGCGGAAGAAACGCCGGCAGGCAGGACGTCCATCACCGCTTTCGCGAGAAAGAAAAGGGCCAGGGCGAGGGAGCACAGAAACAGGAAATCCCTCGCGGCCAGACGCACTTTCCGGACCTCCCGCCCCGCGAACCCGAACCATTCCGTCAGAAACAGGGCGACCGCCAGGGTCAGGGCTACCGCCCCGACGAAGGGGAACATCTGCCCGTACCGTCCCGCCGAGCGAGGGAGAAGCTCCTCGCCCCACAGGTAGAAGAGGGCGACGAAAACGGCCGCCGAGAACAGGCCCAGCGCTCCTTCTTTCAGCGAGCGGTCCTTCCGCGTTCCCGGCCCGGGTTCGGGGGGACGGCTATTACGGGACCCGTTTTTCGTATCGCTCATAGGCCTTGATGATCTCCTGCACCATCGGGTGCCTGACCACATCGATCTCGGTGAACCAGCAGAACCGGATCCCCTCCACATCCTTGAGGATGGAAAGGGCCTCGTTCAGACCGGAGATTCTCCCCGTCGGCAGGTCCGTCTGGGTGATGTCTCCCGTGATCACCGCCTTGGATCCGAACCCGATCCGGGTCAAAAACATCTTCATCTGCTCGGTCGTGGTGTTTTGCGCCTCGTCGAGAATCACGAAGGAGTCGTTGAGCGTCCTGCCCCGCATGAACGCCAGAGGGGCGACCTCGATGACCCCCCGCTCCATCATCCTGCCCGCCTGCTCGTATTCGAGCATCGTGTACAAGGCATCGTGGAGCGGCCTCAGGTAAGGGTTTACTTTTTCCGCCATATCTCCTGGAAGAAAGCCGAGTTTTTCTCCTGCTTCTACCGCTGGGCGTGCGAGGACGATCCGTTTGACCTCCTTGCGCAGCAGAAAACCGACCGCCATCGCCATGGCAAGGAAGGTCTTCCCCGTTCCGGCGGGCCCGATTCCGAAGACGATGTCGAAATCCCGCATGGCATCGAGGTACTTTTTCTGCGCGACGCTCTTGGGCGTGATGATCTTGTTCCGGGAGGACTTGAATACCACGTCCTGGAAAACGCTTGCCACCTCCGCGTTCCGGTCCGATCGGACGATCCTCACCGCGGCCACGACGTCGTTGGACGTGATGGGGATCCCCTTGCGAAGGACGTGGTACAGCCCCGTGAGGACCTTGACCGAAATCTCCACCTGGAGCGGGTCCCCGATCACGTTCAGCGCGTTCCCTTTGGGCAATATCGTGACCCCCAGGGACTTTTCCACGATTCTCAGGTGGTCGTCTTGGCTCCCGAACAGGTCCGCGAGAACCGCGGGGTCGTCGAACCGGACTGTCTCTTCCCTCCGCTCAACCGTCTCCATCTTACGTGCCGCCCTCCCTCACCTGTAGAAACCCGCCCAGCCCGTGAAGACGCCGGTCGCCGCGGGGGACAGGAGAATCGTGTACACCCAAAATCCCGTCAGGACCGCCGCAAGAACCCATGCGGCCGCACGAAGGCATCCGATCGCGTATCTGCGCGCCATATCCTCCCGGATGGAGCGCCCCGGTCCCCTCATCTCCTCGGCCATTTTGGAGATCTCCACCAGACCCCGGTCCCAGAGCCCCCACAGCGCCTTCAGCCCTTCGTACCAGCTGAGGCAGGCCTTTCGGAACACCCGGTACGGGTCGGTGGAAAAGTCCACCGCATTCCAGACCACCCTTTCCTCCGGGGGCAGCGCCATCGGGTCGATCTTCACGTTCCGCTTTCGGGTGACCTGGAATTTCCCTGGCGGAAATTTCTCTCGAATTCGAGGATATTCGTCGAGGAACTGCATCCCCTCCATGAGCAACACATCCGCGCGCAGGGGAGTGGTCATCCACGGGGGGGGGCGCACGGCGAACACCTCGAACCGGTAATCGCCCTCCTTGATCCGGAGCGAATGGTACAGACTGTCCTTCACCTGCAGATAGAGGTACCCGGCGAGCTTCTCCCGGGAGATCTTTCCCCTCTCCACCAGGATCTCCCCGATCTTCTTGCCTTCTCTCTCCTGCACGGCGAGGATCCTGTGGAGTTCCTGCTCGGTCAGGTACCCCGCGTCCGCCAGCATGTTCCCGATCAGGGCGTACTGGGCCCGCTGGCGGTCGGGCTGCACGTCGACGATCATCCCCTCGGAAAACAGGAAGACCGTTTCCCTTCCGTCCCCGCGGATCGTGAGGGCGCCGCTCTTCCCCTGGCCGGCCACCAGCTGGAAGATCTCGGGAAGGCCGAAGTCGACGATCTTTCCCTGCATGCCCTACCCTCGTCTCCCGCTGATCCCGTGCGATCGCTGCATCCTGCCGAACGACCAGATCCCCCACCCCGCTCCGGCCAGCCACAAAATAACCGTGACGAAGAAGGCCCAGCGGGCGACGATCGTCTGGAGAGCGGAGATGATGTCCCCCCCTTCCCGGGCACCGAGGGATACCGTTACGCCCGCCAGAGAGAGGCTGAGGAGCGCGGCGTAGGCCATCGACCAACCTTCTTTCCCGGACCATAACCCCCCCGAGCCGGGCACCAGGACGGAAATCGCCCTGACGGTGTTTCGATGCATCCGGATCCCCTGGATCCTCCGTTCCTTCTCGTCTCCGGCCCGGACCCCCCACCCGACCTGCGCCGAGCACATATTGCAGAAGTCGGTGGCTTCCCGGGTCCCAACGACGAGGGTTCGGGTACCGCAGCTCCTGCAGGTCGTATGGACCCAGACCCAAAGGGAATACATCTTCCAGATCACCGAGGACAGCCAGACGAGGCCAATAACCAGGAGAGTGGTCCGGGGCGTGAGCGGCCGGAAGAACATGCGGTACAGGTCCCCCTTGCCCGCCTCGCGGACCAGATCGCCACTGCGCTGCCTGATCTCCCGGATCAGTTCGCCCGCAGGAAGGGGGGAGGCCACCCACTCCCCGGCCTCCATGTCGGAGGGGCGGAAACGGAAGGGAGGGATCCTTTGCACCCTGTCCCACGCCAGCGGCTGGATCATCCTTGCGCGCTCCAGATTGAACACCTGGAGATACCCCTGGTAGGCGTTCCACAGGGCGGCCCCGTCCCCGGGGGGACTCTCGTACGCCGCCTCGAAGTCCGAAAGGGCTTCCCTCATCTTTCCCTGTTTTGCCCTGGCGATCCCTCGGTTGTTCCGCACCTCGGGAAGATCCTTCCCCTCCTCGACGAGCTCCGTCCAGATCCGCTCCGCCTCCGAGGCATTTCCCTCCTGCATCGCCGCGCGTGCCCGGGAAAAGTTGACCAGCCAGGAAGGCGCCGCCCCGCCAGCCGGCAATTGGCCGTTCCGGTTCTCCGGAGGCCACGTCTGCGGGAAAGATCCATCGGCACCCAGCCACCCCTCCCTCGGCGTATTGCCCGTCATCTCCCTGATGAGATGTAGCGTGCTTCCCCCGAAAAAAAGCACGGCGAGGAGAAGGATCGCGGTGGTCATCAGCACCATTTCCCCCCGGCGCAGGTACGCTATCGAAAACATCATCCAGTAGCATGTCACCACCACGAGCCCGAGGCCGGCGACCAGGGGGAGAAGAAAAAGAATGATGGACATCAATGGGAACCAGTAATCCCGCAGGGGGAACCGAAGGACCCTCGGGATGTCGGATTCCAGGGAAGGACGCGCCCGCAGGAACAGGGCGATCGAGGTCCACACCGCGAACCAGCAGGCGGCCGCCGAGAGAAAGGAGAGGAACCAGGCGGCGCACCCCATCAGGGCCGGCCCGAATCGCCAGAGCGCCCCTGACAACCCGTCGGCGTCATAGAAGAGGTCCGCCAGCCGCAGGCGGAGGATGTCCTCCTTGACCATCCATGCCCACATCGGAGCCGATAGGGGGGAAATCTCGGCGATGACCCGGAAACTGGAAATCAGGTTGTTCTCCCAGCCCTCCTGGTTCGCGCGGCGGAAGACGAGATCCGGGATGGCGTTGATGGAAAGGATGCCGTGGGAATACATCCTCCTCCGCAGGCCCCGGACCTCTTTGCCCAGTTCCTCCTCATACCCCGGACCTGCTACTTCCACGACGCGAAGGGCCTGCTCCCTCACCGCGGAGGGATATCCGGGAAAGATCTCCCCCGCCCCGCAACGCACCGGGAACCCCATGAGAAGAAGAATGAGGAGAAAGAAAAGAACCGGGGTGGGAGAGGACCCGCCACGGTAGCTGGGAACCTCAATCATCATAAACATTATATGTTATCATTACTCAAAGGAAAATCCGATATGAGCAATTTCTTGAACGATTTCTTGTCCCTCGTGGAGATCATGTCGCGGCTTCGTGGCGTGGGTGGCTGCGAATGGGATCGGTCCCAGACGCACGCCCCCCTCCGCCAATACCTGCTCGAGGAGGCCCACGAGGTCGTGGACGCCATCTCCCGGAAAAACATGGCGCTCCTGTG
>Ga0209321_10000107_pt1 | contig 44695 bp, 44 predicted proteins | sample Rifsed16ft4_FD_184012 | JGI IMG/M metagenome (GOLD analysis project Ga0209321, IMG submission 184012) | Soil microbial communities from Rifle, Colorado, USA - sediment 16ft 4 - CSP-I_5_4 (version 2) | ecosystem: Environmental > Terrestrial > Deep subsurface > Rock core/Sediment | place: Rifle...
TGAAAGTCGCCGAGGCTCGAACCGCCCGAGGCCGCGCGCTGCATCTACGCCTTGCGGTGGATTATTCCGCCCGCGATGCCATCTTCCGCGCGGCGCGCCGCTTGAACGGGAGGACAAAGGTGTCGCAAGAGACATTCTCCCGGCTCTTGGCGGCTGCGATCCACGACGGTGCGCCCTCTCCCGATGTGGATCTTCTGATCCGCACCGGAGGCGAGCAGCGCTTGAGCGATTTTCTCTTGTGGGAAAGCGCGTACGCGGAACTCGTTTTTACCGGGCGGATGTGGCCGGACTTCGCTGTCGCGGATTTGGCGGCGGCGGTCAAAGAGTTTCATTCCCGCGAACGCCGGTTCGGTCGGCTACCGGAAGCCGCGGCGAGTTGACAGAAAATAGAAAATAGAAAAGAGAAGACATAAGACACAAGACAGAAAAAGGAGGATCCCTTGGAGTTCATGCCGGAATTCGCGCCGCTGGCACTTCTCACGTTTATGGGAACCTGCTTCTTGCTCGGCGTTGCAGGGATCAGCGTTATTTACGGTCTGGTCCGCAAGAAGGGTGGCCTGGTCCAGAAAGTCCTGGTGGTGGCCCTTGCCGTCGCTGGCCTGTACGTCACTCTGCTGCTGGCGGCTTCGCTTGCGAGCCACGAGAGAGTGCTGCGCGCGGGCGAACAGAAGTATTTTTGCGAAGTGGACTGCCACGAGGCGTACTCGGTGGTGAACGTCAGGGCGACGAAAACGCTCGGCGCCCCGCCGGAGCAAGCGACGGCCGGGGGAACCTATTACGTGGTGACCGTGAAGGTCTGGTTCGACGAGAGGACCATCTCCTCTCGCCGCGACCGGAACATGCCGCTCAAGCCCAATCCTCGGACCGTTGCCGTGGTGGATGAATGGGGCAGAGAGTACGGCCCCTCACCGGATGGACAGAAAGTGCTCGAACAAGCGCAGGGCAAGAGCATTCCGTTCACCGAGCTTCTCCGGCCCGGCGAATCCTATGCGACGGATGTGGTCTTTGACCTCCCCTCCGGCATCAGGAATCCGCGTCTCTTCATCACCACCCCGGTCTGGCCCACGTGGCTGCTCATCGGACACGAGAACAGCCCGTTTCACAAGAGGGTCTTGTTCCGGCTTGAACCTCAGCCGGAACCGACCGTGCGGGCGGGGCCGCAATACGTCTGCTTGTCGGATGTAGTCGGCGACGCGCTGCTACGGCAGACGCCGTTCCCCTGCTAAAAGGAGGACGCGTATGGAGGACACAGTCGGCAGCCTGGCTTCGGCAGTCACGTCAGTTTCTCATGTGCGAGGAGAGAAGTTCATCATCCTCACCAGCGAGCGGGTGCAGTTGCTCGACATCACCCCGCGGGTAGCCGAGTGCGTGCGCGAGAGCGGCGTGCGCAACGGCATTGCCTTGGTCAACTCCCTGCACACGACGCTGGCGCTGTTCATCAATGAGTTTCAGGGGGCGTTGCTCGAGGACATACGCACATTCCTCGAGCAGATGGTCGTCCAGGGCAACTACTGGAAACACAACGACCCCAGGTTCAGCGACTGCGACCGCTCCAACGCCGACGCCCACCTGCGGGCCATGCTGCTAAGCCATAGCCTGGCGTTGCCCGTACAGGACGGCGAACTTGTTCTCGGGACCTTTCAGTCCATCATCCTGGCCGAACTCGACGGGCCGCGCGAGCGCGCCCTGCAAGTGCAAATCCTCGGCTCACCGTGAGCGAAATTCCAGGCGGTTGTCTTCTTTCCCGCGATATAATGGAGGTTTCGAGCTGAGCCGTTGCGGCCGGCTGCGCGATGGACTTCAAACTCATCAGCAATTACACCCTACGAGGCGATCAAGAGCAGGCGATTGAGGCACTGGTGCGCGGCCTGCGCGGCGGAGACCGCCACCAGGTGCTTTTGGGCGTGACCGGCTCGGGCAAGACCTTCACCATGGCCAAGGTCATCGAGCAGGCGAACCGCCCGACCGTTGTTCTGGCGCACAACAAGACTCTGGCGGCTCAGCTTTTCCACGAGTTCAAGGGTTTCTTTCCGCGCCACGCCGTCGAATACTTTGTCAGCTACTACGACTACTACCAGCCGGAAGCCTATCTCCCCGCCACCGATACCTACATTGAGAAGGAAGCGACGATCAACGACGAGCTGGACAAGCTGCGTTTGTCGGCGACGCGGTCGCTCTTTGAACGCCGCGACGTGGTCATCGTCGCCAGCGTCTCCTGTATTTACGGCCTGGGCTCGCCGGAGGCCTACTACGGGATGCTGGTGATGTTGGAGAAAGGCCAGCGGGTGCCGCGATCAGAGCTGCTCAAGCGGCTGGTCGAAATTCAATACGAGCGCAACGACGGCGAGCTCCGGCGGGGGATGTTTCGCGTCCGAGGCGATGTCATCGAGCTCTATCCGACTTACGAGGACAACGCCTACCGCATCGAACTGTGGGGCGACCAGGTCGAACAGATTTCGCAAATTGATCCGCTCTTCGGCCAGGTCAAGCAGACCTACGAGCGCTTGCCCATCTATCCCAAGTCGCACTATGTCATGCGGGCTGACCAGCGCGAACGCGCGATTGAGTCCATCCTGGAAGAGCTGGAGTGGTGGAAGGCGGAACTGGATAAGCAGGGCAAGCTCGTTGAAGCCCAGCGCGTCTATCAGCGAACCATGTTCGATATCGAGATGATGCGCACCATCGGCTATTGCCACGGGATCGAAAACTATTCGCGCCATCTCTCCGGCCGCTTGCCCGGCGAGGCGCCGCCGACGCTGCTCGACTACGTCCCGAATGACTATCTGATGTTTGTGGACGAAAGCCACCAGGCGATCCCGCAGGTGACGGGGATGTATCACGGCGACCGGTCGCGCAAGCAGACGCTGGTGGACTTCGGATTCCGCCTGCCGTCAGCGCTCGATAACCGGCCGCTCACCTTCGAGGAGTTCGAGCACAGGCTGAATCAGGTCATCTACGTCTCGGCCACGCCGGCGGAATGGGAACAGACGCGGGCGGGCGGCGTGCTGGTCGAGCAGCTTGTGCGTCCCACCGGCCTCGTGGACCCGGAAGTGGAGGTCCGGCCGGTGCGCGGCCAGGTGGACGATTTGCTTGCCGAAATTCAAAAGCGCACCGAGCAAGGCGAGCGCGTCCTGGTCACGACGCTGACCAAGCGCATGGCGGAAGATCTGGCGGAATACTACACCGAGGTTGGCGTGCGTTGCCGCTATCTCCACTCCGAAATCGAGACGCTCGAGCGCGTGCGCATTCTCCGCGATTTGCGCCGGGGTGAGTTTGACGTGCTCATCGGCATCAATCTTTTGCGCGAAGGCCTCGATTTGCCCGAGGTCTCGCTGGTGGCCATTCTGGATGCGGACAAGGAAGGCTATCTCCGCTCGCGCACTTCGCTCATCCAGACCATGGGCCGCGCCGCCCGGCACATCAACGGCAAGGCGCTCTTGTACGCGGACACCATGACCCGCTCCATGAACGCGGCGATCAGCGAGACCAACCGGCGCCGCGCTGTCCAGGTGCGCTACAATACCGAACACGGCATCACACCGCAGTCCATCCTCAAGCCGGTGGACATGACGCTGGCCTCGATTGTCGAGGCCGACTACGCCACAGTTTCCCTCGCCGAAACCGCCTTCGACGAGTTTCAGACGGAGGAGCAATTGCGGGAAGCGATCGTGAAGCTGGAGACAGCCATGCGAGAAGCCGCCAAGAATTTTGAATTTGAAAAAGCCGCTGTGCTCCGCGACCGCGTTCGCGCCCTCAAGCAGAAAGACCTCGGTGCCCTCTTCCAGCCAACTTTGGCTCCCGCCCGGACAGAAACCTCAAAATAGTGGGCGGCACGGCTCCTGCGACTCGGCTCGGGACAAGTTTCGTCGTGCCCTGAGGAGTTGGCCTTCTGGCCGCCTGTACCTTTCTTGTTGCTTCGGCTATTATCCCGCTTCGACCTCATGCCTCGAAGACGTATGGCGATCATCGGTGGCGGGCGGCTCGGGCGGACGCTTGGTTTCTTGCTTTGCCGGACAGGGCAGCGCATTGGGCCGGTCGTGACGCGAAGCCGGCGGACGGCCCTGGCGGCGGTACGCTTCATTGGCGCGGGTGGCGCCGAAAGTCGCATCTCGCCGGCTGTGCTCCAATCGGAGATCCTCCTGATCGCAACTCCTGATGAGAGGATTCGCGGCGTTGCCGGGCGGCTTGCGCGGGCAGCGGGAGAGCATGGCTTGCGCGGCCGCGTGGTTTTGCACACAAGCGGAGTGCGCACTTCGGCTGACCTTGCTCCTTTGAGGAAGGCGGGTGCAGCGGTGGGCTCGCTGCATCCTCTTCAAACCTTTCCGGGAACCAAGCCGGCAAGCGCCCGCGGAGTGTGGTTTGCCTTCGAAGGCGACGCGGCTGCGGTGCCGGTGGCGCAACGCATCGTCGGCAAGCTGGGAGGGAAACTCTTTCGCCTTTTTGCCGGGCGCAAGGCGAACTACCACGCCGCGGCGACGGTGGCTTCGCCTCTCCTGCTGGCGGTGGCCGAAATGGCGGGAAGGATGATGGCCCGCAGCACGGGCCGGCCGAGGGATGCGGCGCGCGCCTTGTCGCCCTTGATGCGACAGACGCTTGATTACTGGGCAAGCCTCGGCGCCGGCAAGGCATGGACGGGGCCACTGGTGCGGGGCGATGTTGCCACCATTCGCTCCCATTGGCGCGAGCTGCGGCGCTATCCGCCTGCCTACCGTCGCGCCTACCGCGCCCTGGCAGAACTTTCCATCCATCTCCTTGCCAGGCCTGACCTCCGGCGAGCTCTCCGAAGAGTTTGGGCCGGGAGATGAGACGTTATGCTTGACGCGAGTCCAAGTCGCGGGGAATTCGCCGCCAACAAACGGATGCGGCTCATCACGTTTTTCTCGAACATTATCTTGATCGGGGCCATCCTGGCTGCGGCGGTTCTCCTCGCGCCCGGTCCAAGTCTTGCTGCCAAGAAAACCTGGCCGGCGCATCCGATTGCCATCAATCAGGCGACGGTCGAACAGTTGACGCAATTACCCGGCGTCGGCCCGGTGCTTGCCAGGCGTATTGTAGAATTTCGGACCAAACACGGCCCCTTCCGCCGCCTGGAAGAGATGCTGGCCATCCAGGGAGTGAGTCGAAAGAAGTTTGAGTCCTGGAAGCCCCATCTCCGCCTGGATTGACTCTGCCGCAAAGAACCGGGCGTCCCATTTGAAAATCGCCAGCTTAAAAGGAAGAGGCAGCGCGGGTTGTTTTCAGGAGGGCTCAGGGGCGTTCACCATGCAGTCGAGCCGGTGAAGCAACAGCGAAATCAGGAACGACCCGCCCAGGATCCACGCGAACCATTCGAAGAAGAAGATTGCAAAGGCGACGGCGCCGCCCAGTTGTGCCGCGTGAAGCAAAATATGGGATAAGGTCTTCATAATTATGTAGGAGATTGCTCGGGAGCGCCCAGCCAGATGGGTACCTGCTCGACGATCTTCAACCCGAACCCTTCGAGCGCCACCACCTTGCGCGGATGATTCGTCAATACCCGGATCACGCTGAGCCCCAGGTCGGAAAGAATTTGCGCGCCGATGCCCGATTCCCGCTGGATTTCTCGCTGGCGGCGCGGGTCGGTATCAATGTGATGCCGGTCGTGGTAGCGGATGGCGGTGCGCTCTTCCCTTTTTTCCAGGTCGAAGCCGCGGCCGGTGTGATGCAAATAGACAAAGACACCGCGGCCCTCGGCGCCAATCTGCTCGAGGCTCCGCTCGATCAACCGGCGACAATCGCAAGCCGACGATCCCAGGACGTCCCCCGTCAAACAGTGAGAATGCATCCGTACCAGGGTGGGTTCCGCCCCGCCCACCTCACCGCGCACCAGGGCCAGATGAATCTCCTGGTCGGGCTCGGATGCATAGGCGATCATCCGGAAGTCGCCGAAAGCAGTCGGCAAAACCGTCTCGGCCAGGCGCCGCACGTAGCGCTCGGTCTGCATGCGGTAACGAATCAGGTCGGCGACGGTGACCATTTTCAGGCTGTGTAGCCGGCAATACTCGACCAGTTGCGGCACGCGCGCCATCGTGCCGTCCTCATTCATGATTTCGCAAATCACCCCGGCGGGAACCAGCCCGGCCAGCCGGGCAAGGTCAAGGGAAGCTTCCGTTTGGCCGGCGCGCACCAGCACCCCGCCCCTCCGCGCGCGCAGCGGAAAGATATGACCGGGGCGGACAAGGTCGGCCGGCTGCGTGCGTGGATCCACCAGCGCAAGGATGGTCGTCGCCCGATCCTGGGCGGAAATGCCGGTGGTCACCCCCCGGCGGGCTTCGACCGATTCGCAAAAGGCGGTGCCGAGGGGGGAAGTGTTTTCCCGGCTCATCAGCAGGATGCGCAGATGGTCGAGCCTCTCCTCGGTTAACGGCACGCAGATCAGCCCGCGGCCGTGCTTGGCCATGAAGTTGATGATTTCAGGAGTGACTTTTTCGGCGGCACAGACGAGGTCGCCCTCGTTTTCCCGGTCCTCGTCATCCACGACGACGACCACGTGCCCCTGGCGAATTTCTTCAATCGCTTCAGGAATGGGGGCGAACGGGCTTTGGGTCGGATTCATGGCTTTTCTAGGCTATCCGAGGCGCCGGAAACCAGGACGGTTGCGAGCGCGGCTCCCGGCCACACCGCCATGCGCCTTTTCAGTATAACCCAGAATCCTCACTCAGCGCAGAGTCCTCATCCCTAGCAGTCTTCAACTAGTCTCGTTCCAACTAACTGAGCCTAGTGGAATCTACGAGATGGTTCCGACGGGCAGAAGCCCGTGGGCCGAACGTGAGCGCAAGGTTGTTCAATCTGTTCAGCCCAGCGGCTTCCACCGCCGGGCCAGGCACAATAAGTTCGAACGGAACTACATACATCTTCCGCCGCAGGCCAGGATTCAGCGTTTAGCTTCGAACCGTATATCAGTCCTGGGTTGCAAGCGCGGTTTTCTTCGACTGCATGTCGTCCAGCGCCTCCAGAATTTGCTCCGGCCGGGCGCGAACCCGCCAGTTTTCCGTGAATTCGGTCCACCGGATCACGCCCTGAGGATCAATCAGGAATTCGGCTGGCCGGGCAACGTCGGTGCCTCCCATCCCGGCGCCACGGTGGACGATTTGATACTTTTCGATGACCTCGCGGCGGACGTCGGACAGTATCGCATAGCTCAACCGCAGCCGGCGCACCACTCGCTCCCGGCTCAGCTCGGGCGGATCGACGGACACGGCAAAAACCTTGCAGTTTCGCTTTTCGAACTCAGCGATGTGGCGCTGCAAACCTTGCAGCTCGGACATGCAGAAGGGTCACCAATAGCCGCGATAGAAGACCAGCAGGACATAGTGGCCTTCAGCCGATGTACCACCGGGAGAGGTCAAAGAAGCCAACCGCACTTTTTGTCCATTGTGGTCCATCAGGGTGAAATCCGGCGCTGTCTGGCCGACCTGCGGCGCGGCGCTTGCCGAGGGAACTTTATAAGACAGGAAGAATACGTAGTAGCAGAACAGTCCCAGCACGCCGAGACTGAGCAAACTCGAAACCGGCGCGGCCACCTTGCCGCGATAGCCGGCCGGTCGAGCATACGCCCGCCAGAACCCAAGACCGACTATTCCGAGCCCCACAATCTGCGCAGGCAGGTTAAGCCAGGGGAAGTCGCGCAGAGCAGGGAATCGGTTGAAAAACAGAAGATAGCTGAGAAAACCAGCCACCGTCAGCAGAAACCCCGTGTAGATACACAGATTCCATCGGCGTCGCACATTGTCCTCCCCGACGTATCGGCAAGAGTGAAAAATGTAGCACAATCTCAGGCGGTTTTTGCGAAAAAGCCGAGGAAGGCTTGAGCCTTCCCCGTCGGCAAAAGGGAACGCTCCAATTCGCCGCTGGCGGACGGGCCTTCCACCGCCGGGCACATCATCTTTCAAGCAGATGGCAGGAATTGGCCTTGATAATCACCCAGACGGGTTTGCCCGGCTCAAGGCTGAGCGCGCCGCTGGCGGATTCCGTGAGGGAGACGAGGAGCGGCGGAGACCCGCGACCACACTCCACCCGGACAAGCATGAGCGGGTGCTGCGGGAAGAGCTGGCTCACGATTCCCGGCAAGATATTTCTGGCGCTGAGCATTCCCGGTTTCTCCCCGGCAAGCAATATTTCGGCGGCGGCGATGGCCACCGTTGTCGGAGTTCCGCTTTCCAGTTTCGTTGTCGGCACCAAGAGAGAAAACCCGCCACAATCAATGCGATCAATTCCCGGCGAAGAGTTTTTTTCCGCCACCCGCCCTTCCAGAATGTTCTCCACCCCTGCCAGCCGGGCGACGGTTTCGGTTCGTGGAACTCCCAGCACGGCGAGCGGAGAGCCCGCGGCCACGATCCTTCCGGCGTCGAGCACAAACATGTGATCACCCAGGCGGATCGCCTCATTCCGGTCGTGGGTCACGTACAGGATGGGAATCTTCTGTTCGCGACCGATGCGCCGCAAGTCCTGCATCAGCGTTTCTTTGGTCGCCGCGTCCAGGGCGGAGAGCGGCTCATCCAGCAGGAGCATTTTCGGCTCCGTCACGAGCGCTCGCGCCAGCGCGACGCGCTGCTGCTGTCCGCCGGAAATTTCACGCGGCAGGCTATTCCCAAACCGCCCCATTCCAAAACGGTTGAGAATTTCCTCCACGCGCCGCTTTTTCTCACCCGATGAGTTCTTGAGCCCGTAGGCAATGTTTCGAGTTACCGTCAGGTGGGGGAAAAGGGCCAGACTTTGAAATACGTATCCGATGCGGCGTCTGGCAGCCGGTACGTCTATATTTTTGGCAGAGTCAAAAACCGGAGCCCTGTCCAGCGCGATCCGGCCCTCATCGGGGCGAACCAGCCCGGCGATGAGTTGCAGGGTAAGCGATTTGCCGGCGCCGCTGGGGCCGAAAAGCACGGTGATCTCATCGCCCGCCACACATTCGACCGCAAGGTCAAACGCGACGCCCTGAATCGAGAGATGTTTTCGGACCGCAATTTCAAGCATGGTTCATCCCGTCCTGCCGGGGCTACCAGCGCCCGCCGGCCAGGCGGTTGGTGGCATAGAGAATGGCCACGCACAGAAGCGATACGACGACCACCAACAGGAGAGCGTAATTGTCACGGCCAGCCTGCACCGCGTCATAGATGGCGACCGCCGCCGTTTGGGTTTTCCCGGGGATGTTTCCGGCAATCATGATCGTGACGCCAAAGTCGCCCAGCGCCCGGGCGAAACCCAGGACGCTTGCCGCCACCACGCTGCGCCGGGCAAGCGGCAACGTCACCGTGAAAAAGACGCGCCCCTCCGAGGCGCCCAGGGTTCGAGCTGCATTCTCGCACGCCGCGTCCACGCTTTCGAGTGCCGCCCGGACCGACTTGACCATCAGGGGCAGGGCATGAATGGTGGCAGCAATCACCGCTGCCGTTACGGTGAAGGTGAGCCGGATGCCGAACCAATCCTGGAGAGCGTGCCCGAGAGGACTGCGCGCTCCCAGCAACACGAGCAGGTAGTATCCCAGAACCGTGGGCGGGAGGACCAGCGGCAGAGCAATCACCGCATCCAGCAGTTCTTTGCCGCGAAAGCTTTTCTTGGCCAACAACCAGGCGCAGCCGACCCCCAAAACCAGCGCTATCGCCGTTGCCAGCAGGGAGACCTGGAACGAAAGGCGGATAGGAAACCACTCGATATCTCCAAAGAGGCCGAAGGCAAGAATGGCAGAGCAGGACATGGCGGCCCTCCGGGCCCGCCCTCGACCTTCGAGGGTGAGCCGCTCCTTTCCGAATTTAAGGGAGAGTGTAGCCGAATTTCTTGAGGATGACGCGGCCTTGCTCGCTCAGCAGAAATTCGGCGAACTCTTTCGCCTCGGCATGATGAACGCTGTTGCGGACGACGCCGAGCGCTTGGTCAATCGGCACATGGAGTTTCCCGTCCACACGGACGAAGCGGCCGGGGGCGCGACGGACAAGGGCGAGGGGAATAAAGGCCACGTCGGTATTGCGCGTGGCCGCGTATTGTTGCGCCTGATTGACGTTTTCGGCGTAGATGATTTTGTCCTTGACCCGATCCCAGAGTCCGGCTGCTTCGAGCGCTTCGACGGCGGCTCGACCGTAGGGCGCCGTCGCCGGATGGGCGATGGCAATGCGCTCGATAGCGGGCTGCAATACATCCTCGAGGGTGTTCAGCCGGACGTGGGTGGATTCCTCCGTCCAGAGCACAAGCTGCCCGCGGGCGTAAATCTTCGCCGTCCCCGGCAGAATCCAGCCTTCTTCGAGCAATTTCGCAACTGTTCTCACATCCGCCGAAAGCAGCAGATCAAACGGCGCGCCGTGGCGGATCTGCTGAGCCAGACTTCCGCTGGCCCCAAAACTATAGACAAGCTTGACCGCATGCTTGGCCGCATAGGCAGATTTGATCTCTTCCAGCGCGTCACTCATATTGGCAGCGGCCGCGATGGTAAGCGACCTTTCCTCGGCGGTCGCCGAAGCCCCCGGCACCGAAGGGCTTGCAACCAGGATCGAGTATGCGGCCAGAATGCTGGCGAACCGCGCAACCATCGTCGGCACCGGTGGCCTTTTATCGGCCCGCTTGCTGAATCGTGTCGGGCAGGTCCCCGAGGCATCAATCTGCCCGTTTCCCATGGCAAAAACAAGGGTAGGGCTCGCGCCGCCGCGCCCGGAAAGCAAAACAGCCCTGAACCTTCCGGTTCAGGGCTGTCGAATGTGGGTAGGTTTTCGTCGGCCAGCGGCGCCGGAACCAAAAACCGGTCGCTGGCCAACGGTCACTGCCTTAGTACATCCCGCCCATCCTGCCGCCCGGAGGGCCGCCGCCTTCCCTCTTTTCCTCAGGAATCTCGGCGACCAGGGCTTCGGTGGTGAGCATGAGCGCCGCAATCGAGGAAGCGTTCTGCAGCGCCAGCCGGGTGACCTTGGTTGGGTCGATCACCCCGGCCTCAACCAGATCAGCGTACTCGGCTGCCTCCGCATCGAAGCCGTAATTGATCGCTTTGCTGTTCCTGACGCGTTCGACCACGACGGCTCCTTCGTGCCCGGCATTCTGGACAATCTGGCGGAGAGGCTCTTCCAGCGCCCGCTTGACGATGTTGACGCCGGTAGCCTCGTCGCCGTCCAGCTTGAGCTTATGGAGCTCCTCCACGGCGCGGATGAGAGCCACGCCGCCCCCGGGGACGATGCCTTCCTCGACGGCCGCGCGGGTGGCGTGCATGGCGTCCTCGACGCGAGCCTTCTTCTCTTTCAGCTCGGTCTCGGTAGCGGCGCCGACCTTGATCACGGCCACGCCGCCCACCAGCTTCGCCAACCGCTCTTGGAGCTTCTCGCTGTCATAGTCGGAGGTGGTCTCCTCGATCTGGGCGCGTAGCTGCTTGACGCGGCCTTCGATCTCGGAGGCCTTGCCGGCGCCCTCGACGATGGTGGTGTTGTCCTTGTCGATGGTGACCTTCTTGGCCCGCCCGAGGTCTTCGATTTTCACATTCTCGAGCTTGATGCCCAGGTCCTCGCTGATGGCACGGCCGGCGGTGAGCACGCCAATGTCCTCGAGCATCGCCTTGCGGCGGTCGCCAAAGCCCGGCGCCTTCACGGCCACGCACTGGAGCGTGCCGCGCAGCTTGTTGACCACCAGGGTGGCAAGCGCCTCGCCTTCAACTTCCTCGGCGATGATCAGAAGCGGCTTGCCCATTTTGGCGATTTGCTCGAGCAACGGGAGCAGGTCCTTCATCGAGCTGATTTTCTTTTCGTGGATGAGGATGCGGACGTCTTCGAGCACCGCTTCCATGCGCTCCGGGTCGGTCACGAAGTAGGGCGAGAGATAGCCGCGATCAAACTGCATGCCCTCGACCACTTCCAGTTCGGTCGTCATCGTCTTCGACTCCTCCACGGTGATGACGCCGTCTTTGCCCACCTTCTTCATGGCTTCCGCGATGATGTTCCCGATCTCCTGGTCGTTGTTGGCGGAAATGGTGCCGACCTGGGCGATCATCTCTCCCTTGACCGGCTTGGAGAGCTTCTTGATTGCTTCCACGGCCGCCTCAACGCCCTTTTCGATGCCGCGCTTCAAGGCCATGGGGTTGGCACCCGCGGCCACGCACTTCACTCCCTCGCGGAAGATCGCCTGCGCCAGAACCGTGGCGGTGGTAGTGCCGTCGCCGGCAACATCGGAAGTCTTCGAAGCCACCTCGCGCACCATCTGCGCGCCCATGTTTTCGAGCGGGTCCTTCAACTCGACTTCTTTGGCCACCGTCACCCCGTCCTTGGTGCTGACCGGCGGGCCAAATTTCTTCTCAATCACCACGTTGCGGCCCTTGGGGCCGAGCGTGATTTTGACTGCATCCGCTAGAATGTTAACGCCGCGAAGAATCGCCTGCCGTGATTCCTCGCCGGTAACGATTTGCTTGGCCATGCTTTCTCTCCTCCCAATGTTGGAATCGCGACCCCGACTTCTCCCGATGCATCGGGATCAGCCGGGGAAATATCTCCACTACTTGCCCGATTTTGCTTTGGCAGCGTGGCCGACAATCGCCAGAATCTCTTCCTCGCGCAGGATGAGATACTCTTGTTCGTCGATCTTGATTTCGCTGCCTGAATATTTCCCGAACAGGACGCGGTCGCCCACCTTGACGTCGAGCGCAACGCGGTTGCCGTTTTCAAGGATCTTGCCGTTCCCCACGGCCATCACCTCGGCCTCTTGGGGCTTCTCTTTGGCCGTGTCAGGGATAATGATGCCCCCCTTCACGACCTCTTCCTCTTCCAAACGCTTGACCATAACACGGTCGTGCAGCGGTCTCACGTTCAAGGCCATAGTTCCTCTTCCTCCAGGATTAGTTTGAGACTCGTAATGTCAATTGCAGGCACAATTTACCGGCAAAGATTAGCACTCTCCGGTAAAGAGTGCTACTATAGCGACCTTGCTCTAACATTGTCAAGGGGATAGAACGATGGGCGCGTCCCACACTCCGCCCGCGCTCTGTCTCCGTAATACAATCCCTTTTATTTCATTTAGATACCAGCCAATTTACCCCTCCCGGCTGCAACTGCGAAAAGGTTCGCTGTCAGGGAAGCGGGGTGAGCCTCGAAGACGACGCTAACCGTCGCTTCTGGGGTCATCCGCCCGTCTGTTCTGGATGGTGCTGATGGTTGGCCAGCGCCCTCGCACAAGCCTGCCGGTGGCTGACCCCGCGCGCCCTGGATGGGCTTTCGCCGGGATCGGCTACGCTTTCTTCCGACATCCCGGCTATAATCCCCGCCGGGCCCAACTGCAAATGACCTCAGTGCTTCCTGACGATACCTTTTCAGCCTTCTTCCTCGCCGGCGGCTGGAGCCGCCGCATGGGCCGGAACAAGGCGCTGCTGGAATTTTCCGGTCGTCCGCTCCTGGCGCACTTGATCGAGATGGTGCGTCCCCTGGTGGGGCGAGTGGCGATTGCGGGTTCGCCGGAAGCATATCGCCATTTGGGTGTCGAGGTCCTTCCTGACCCGGTTGCGGGTCGCGGTCCGGTAGCCGGAATTTGCGCGGCGCTCAGCGCCAGCTCGACCAATTGGAACCTCATCCTCGCGTGCGACCTTCCCTACCTGACTGCCGATTTTTTGCGACACCTCATCCGCACGGCGAAGCTCTCCGCCGCGCAGGTTGTCGTTCCGGCGCCGGGCGATGCCTATCAACCACTGGCCGCTGCGTACCACCGCGATACCTTGCCGGTCTATGAGAGCCTGCTGGTGAGCGGCTATCCGAAAATCACCGAGGCGTACCGCGAACTGCGCCTTCGCATTTTGACAGCGGAAGAGCTGAAACCGTTTGATTTTGGAGGTCGCTTGTTCAAGAATATGAACTCGGCGCGCGAGTATGAAGAAGCGCGAGCATGGTGGGAGGGCCGCCGGTGACCGACGAGAAACCTTCGAGTGCCCCGAGCCCGTCCTTCATTGAATTCCGCAACGTTTATAAATCCTTTGGCGAGCAGGAAGTGCTCGTGGACGTCAGTTTCAACCTCCGCCGAGGGGAAACGCTCGCCATTATGGGGCGCAGCGGCGTAGGAAAATCCGTCACCCTCCGGCACATCGTCGGCTTTTTGAAGCCGGACTCGGGCCGCGTTTTTGTGGATGGTGAGGACATCACCGATTGGGACGAAGACCGGCTTATCCCGATTCGCCGGCGCGTGACGATGGTCTTTCAATCCGGCGCCCTTTTTGATTCTCTCTCGGTAGCCGAGAACGTTGCCTATCCCCTTTGGGAACGGCAACTCGATGAAGAGGCGGTCATCCAGCGCACCGGCGAGCTTCTGCGCATGCTCGAGGTGGAAGAGTACGCCGAGCTCTACCCGGCGGACATCTCGACGGGGGTGAAGCGGGCGGTGGCGATTGCCCGCGCTTTGGCGGTCGAGCCCGACGCTGTCCTTTATGATGAGCCGACCACGCAAGTTGATCCGGTAATGGCCGCTCACGTGGGCGACTTGATTTTGAAATTAAAGCGGCAGCTCCATAAGACCGCCGTCGTCGTTACCCATGACACTCACCTGGCGCGCAAGGTAGCCGACCGCATCGTCTTTCTTCATGAAGGCCGCGTGACGCTTTTCGGCAGCTTGCTGGAATTCGTCGCATCGCCAGTTCCGGTCCTGCGCGATTTTCGCCTGAAGGACGAACTCGTTCCCATCCTGGAGGTTTCGGCATAGACCCTCGCCTGCCTCCTCGCGCCGGTTCCCTCTTCCTCCTTTCGGCGGTTGACGGTTTTGGCTCCCTGCGCCGCCGGGCGCGCCCTACTCCAAGTTCAAGAGGAGCTCATGAGTGATTCCTTTCGCCCGTTCGTTCCCCACGATTCCAGGGAACCTGAATTCACGCTCAAAGCCGTTGTCGCCGGCATCCTCATGGCCGCCGTGTTCGGAGCTGCCAACGCCTACCTGGGAATGAAGGCCGGCCAAACGGTCGCCGCCACCATCCCGGCGGCCGTGGTGGCGATCTGGCTCTTTCGTCTTCCGTTTTTTCGCGGCGGGGTGCTCGAACAAAACTTGACGCGAACCGCCGCTTCGGTCGGCGAGGCGCTCGTGGCCGGTGCCATCTTTACGATTCCTGCGTTCGTCCTGGTGGACCTGGACGGGCAGAAGCTCTGGAGCGGCTTCGGCGGCCACTATTGGGAAGGGGTGGTGATCCTGCTCGCCGGCGGGCTGCTCGGCATCTTCTTCATCATCATCCTGCGGAGGCCGCTGTGTGTCGATTCCGATTTGCCGTTTCCAGAAAGCACGGCCAGCGCGGAGATTGTGAAGGCAGGGCAAGCGACGGGCAGCGCCGCGCCGCGCTACATCTTCGGCGCCCTGGGCGTCGGCGCGCTGCTCCAGCTCCTCAAGGACGAAAAGGGTTTCCCGGTCTTCAAAGAGACCATTGCCGGGCTGATTCGTTTTCCCAAGTCCGTCATCCATCATTTTGATTTCAGCAAGAAACCAATCGGCGATGTCGAGCATCTCGGCGCCATTTCCTTCTCCACGCCCTCCATTTCACCGGCGTTAATCGGGATCGGGTACATCATCGGGCCGCGCCTCGCTGCCATCAACTTTTCCGGGGGAGTCGTTGCCTGGTGGATCCTGATTCCGCTCGTCCTATTCCTTGATCCCGATTTGCCCAACCGTTTTCCGGCGGGGCTCGCTGCCGGCGCCCCTTACGATTTGCTTGCTTACAGCGTCTGGTACAACATCGTGCGGCCGATTGCCGTGGGGGCGATGCTGGTCGGCGCCGTCTATACGCTCTACAGTATGCGCGAATCCTTGTTTCGCTCGCTGAAAGGAGCGATGGCGTCCGCCAAGCTGAGCCAGGCGGAAGCAGCCGGGCGCAGTCGCCTCGATGTGGACATCCCCCTTCGGTGGATTGTGATTTCCATCGCTGCCCTGGTGATACCGATTTCGTTCATCTACTACCACTTCACGCAGAGCTTCGCCGGAACCCTCCTGGCCGCGTTGGTGATGACGTTGACCGGATTTGTTCTCTCAGCCATCGGCGGCTATCTGGTGGGGTTGGTGGGAAGTTCCAACCAGCCCGTGTCCGGATTGACGCTTTCGGCTCTGGTTGTGGCCGCGCTGGTGATGGTGGCGATCGGCGTTCGCGGATTGAGCGGGCTGGCAGCGGTACTCGGCGTGGCTTCGGTGGTTTGCTGCGCCTGCTGTGTTTCCGGCAGTTTGATTCAGGATTTGAAAGCCGGGTATTTGCTGGGCGGCACACCCTGGAAGATGCAGGTGGCGGAAATTTTGAGCGTCGTGGCGCTATCGTTTTTCCTGGTTTTGCCGATGATGTGGCTGCACGAGGCGAATCTTTCGACCGGCGGCATCGGCGGCAGGGAATTGCCCGCACCCCAGGCCGGACTGATGGCCACGCTGGCCAAGGGCATTGTAGGCGGGCAGATGGCCTGGGGCCTCATCCTGATGGGCTGCCTCTTCGGCGTCGCGCTCGTGATGATTGATGCTCCCTCACCCATGCTCATTGCCGTCGGCATGTATCTGCCGCTGGAAACGACTTCAGCGATTTTCTTGGGCGGCGTCTTCAAGTGGGTCACCGATCGGGTTGCGGCCCGGCGTGCCGCGCAAGACAGAGCAAGCATCGAGCAGCGGGGCACGCTGGTGGCATCGGGACTCATCGCCGGCGAGGCCATCACCGGCATCATACTGGCCGGAGTGTTCCTTCTGAGCGGGTCCTCCATGATCCGGCTCATCGCCGGCGTGGATACGCCTTCCTTTTACGCTGCCTGGGGCGGCTATTTGTCGCTGGTTGCCTCTGGCGCGATTGCCTACGGGTTGATCAAGATTCCTCTGCGGAAGCCTCGCTAGCGGAAGGAATGGCGCCCCTGGCGGAAGCCTGCCGCTTTGCGCCGGCGGGAAGAGACCGCAAGGTCTTGGAGAACAAAAACCCTGCGCTGCTTCCTCAGGGGTTATTTCGGGTCATTGTTTCTGGCCGGGGTTCTGGCTCGTCCTGGTTTTCCAGGTGGATGGGAGATAGATTTCGAAGTGGCCTCCGCTGTCCGTGTCACGCCATTTCACGACGGAAATCTTTCGCGCCGCTCCTTGGGAATGTTTCTTGCGTGGTTTGCCGGCCCTCTTTTTTGCTTTGAGCATAACTTCCTCTAACTCGCAGCGGTCCCGCTCTGCGGGATCGCTCCGGGGCCCCATCAGAAACCTTCTTCGCGCAGACGTTCCATGGTCAACCGGGATGAGGCGGGTTCGGCCGCCGGTTCCCGTTTCCCCTGGAGAAACCTCTCGACATACTTCGCCAAAATGTCGCATTCGATGTTAACCGGATGGCCGGGCTGGAGGGCGGCCAGGTTCGTGTTCTGGTAGGTAAACGGTATGATCGCCGCCTCGACGACCGAACCTTCAAGCCCTGCCACCGTCAGACTGATGCCTTCGATGGCGATCGAACCCTTCCCGACAACGTAGCGCTCGACCTCCGGCGGCACTCGGACGCGGAGCAACCAGTTGTCGCCGCTCGGATCGAGCGAGAGAAATTCGCCGACTCCGTCCACATGCCCCTGCACAAAGTGTCCGCCGAGAGGGCTCGAGGCCGCAAGAGGCCGTTCCAGGTTGACCGGGGCCCCGGTGGCGAGTCGCGCAAAGCCGGTGCGGCGCAGAGTTTCATCGGCCAGGTCGCAGGCGAACCAGTCCTGCCCGCGCTCGACCACGGTGAGGCAACAACCGTTCACCGCGATGCTTGAACTCACTTCCAGGTGAGCGGCCACCCGCGGCGCCTGCACCCGGAGGCGGCCGCCTTCGGGCCGCGTTGCGAGCCAGTCAATCTTCCCTACCTCTTCAATGATTCCGGTAAACATCGCGCAGGTATCCTTCCACCACCGCTTCGTCGCCAAGCTGCCGCACGGTGACATTATGCAACGTGGGCGCCTGGGCAAGGCGAGAAAAATTTCGCGCAACGAGGGGCAGCGTGCCCTCCTGACCAATCAGCTTGGGCGTGTAGTAGAGAATCATTTTGTCCACCAGACCGGCCTTGAGGAAGGCTGTGGAAAGCCTGGCGCCCGCCTCGACGAGCACGCTCGTGATTTCTCTCCGGCCCAACTCCTTGAGAGCGCCCTTGAGGTCCACCTGCGCCTCGCCCCGTACCGCATGGTACGGGCCCTCGCCACCCACTGAAACGATTTCAACGCTTCCGCCGGAAAATCGCTTGCTTGCTTCGGTGGAGGTCACAGCCGTGAGAAGAAGAACGTCATGGGCGGCGGTTTGAATCACGCGTGCCGCGGGCGAAATGGACAGCCGGCTGTCCAGGATGACGCGGAGAAGGGGCCGGCGCCGGGGATGGGTAGCGACGGGACTGCGGTCGGTCAACTCAGGATCGTCAACGGCGATCGTTCCCGAGCCAGTGAGGATGGCGTCGTGGCGGTGGCGCAAGTGCTGCACCTCCGCCCGCGCCGCTGCCGAACTAATCCATCTTTCTTCCCGGTCAGGCGAAGTAATTCGTCCATCGAGGGTCATGGCGATCTTGAGGGTGACAAAGGGCAGTCCCGTGCGGACATATTTGGCAAACGTTTGGTTGAGTTGCCTGGCTTCGTCTTCGGCGATTCCCAGCCCGACGCGGATTCCCGCCCCCCGCAGCCTCTCGATGCCTTTGCCGGAGACCAGCGGGTTCGGGTCAATCATCGCCGCTTCGACGCGCGCCACGCCGGCAGCGATGATGCGCTCGACGCAGGGCGGCGTTCGACCGGCGTGCGAGCAAGGTTCCAGGTTGAGATACAGGGTCGCGCCGCGAGCACGTTCGCCGGCCTGATCGAGCGCGAGCGCTTCGGCGTGGTGCCGGCCGTCGTAGGTGTGGAATCCGCTCCCAACCATTTCTCCGTCGCTGACCACCACGGCACCGACCATCGGGTTGGGGCTGGTGAGGGCCTCGCCCCGGCGGGCAAGCTCGAGCGCCTGTGCCATCCAATCTTTTGGGCTGTGTGTTTCAGGCAAAGAGCGACTCGATAAAATCTTTGGGATGGAAAGGAAGCAGATCCTCCAAGGTTTCGCCCGTTCCCACATACTGGATGGGCAAGCCCAATTCGCGCACGATGGCCAGAGCGATGCCGCCCTTGGCCGTGCCGTCGAGCTTGGTAAGGATGATCCCGGTCACGCCCACCCTTTCAGTAAACACGCGGGCTTGAGCCAGGCCGTTTTGTCCAGTGGTGGCGTCAATGACAAGCAGAACGTCATGGGGAGCGCCAGCCACAAGCTTGGCTGCCGTGCGCTTCATCTTCTCGAGCTCGGCCATCAGATTCGATTTGGTATGGAGCCGGCCGGCGGTGTCCACGATGACGCAATCGGTCTTGCGCGCGACCGCGGCCGCGAGCGAATCGAACACCACCGCCGCCGGGTCCGCCCCCGGCTTTTGCCGGATCATCTCAGAACCGATTCGCCTGGCCCAGATCTCCAGTTGTTCGATGGCTGCGGCGCGAAAGGTATCGGCGGCGCAGATCAGCACCTGCTTGCCGTCCTTGCGGAGGCGGTAGGCTAACTTGCCGATCGAGGTCGTCTTGCCCGTGCCGTTCACGCCGACGACAAAAATCACCCGCGGCAAGGCTTCCGGCACCGCCGGCGCCGGCCCGTCCTTCTTGGTAACCGACTCGAGAATGCCGAGCAGCTCCTGCTTGAGAGCTGCCTTGAGCCCGTGCGGGTCTTTGAGTGTTTGCCGGTTGACCTGCTGTCGAATCTTTTCGAGCACCTCGCCCGTCGTCTTCACGCCCAGGTCGGCGCCGATGAGCCCGGCCTCCAGATTCTCGAGAAGAGCCGCATCGATTTCCTTGCCGCCTTCGACGATGTCCTCGAGGCGAGCGGCCAATTGCTGCTTGGTCGAGCGAACGGCCTGCCTCAGCCGGTCGAGCCAGCCTCGTTCCTCCGTTGAACCGAAGAGGGTTTGCATCGTGGTGGTCGGCGCCAAGCCCGCCAGCTATTCTAGTGCCGTTCCAAGTATTTTAGGGCAGGTTTTTCAAGGACACAGCGCCTACAGATCACTTGTCGCGCCATCTCGGTATGTTGCGCAAATAGTTGGAACGGCACCAGCAAAAGCAGGCCGTTGTCGCCGAAGCGGGTGTGTCAAAGCACGCTCAGGCTTCGATCAAGGCGAGATTGAGTTTGATGGCGCCCTTCTCGACGGCTCGGGCAAAGGCTTCCACCACGTTCGGGTCAAAGCGCTTGCCGGAAAGGTGGCGGATCATCTTCAGGGCGTAATCGAGTTCGTAGGCTGACTGGTAGGGCCGATTGGTGGTGATGGCGTCGAGGGTGTCCGCCACCGCAATGATGCGAGCCATGAGCGGAATTTCCGTGCCGACCAGCCGGCGTGGATAGCCGGAGCCGTCAAAGGATTCGTGGTGCAGCTCGATGCCCGGGATCATTTCCGACAGTTGCGGCACCGGCCGCATGATGTTGGCGCCTTTCGAGGGATGTTGCTTCATCAGTTGGAACTCTTCCGGGGTGAGTGTCCCCGGTTTCTTGAGCACCCGGTCATCAATCCCAATCTTACCCACGTCATGCAACAGGGCGGAAATCCGGATCTGGTCGACCTCAGCATCGATCAGGCCCAATTCCTCGGCGATGATCACGGAGTACTTGGCCACCCGGCCGGAATGGCCCTGGGTGTAGGGGTCCTTCTCGTCGATGGCGGCTGAAAGCATGCGAATGGTGCCCATAAACAGCTCGCGGTTTTCTTGCGCCGCCTGCTTGAGCTGCTCAATGTAGTTCTCGATATCCTGGGCCATCAAATTGAAGTTTTCAGCCAACTCGCCGATTTCCGTCCGGCTGCGGAGCTGCACCCGCCGATGAAACTCGCCGCGTGAGATGGCGCGGGTAATTTCGGCCAGCATGTGGATGGGGTAGGTGATGCGCCGGGCGAGCAGGAGGCTGACCATCATGCTGAGGACGACAGCGATCAGGACCAGGTGCATCGCTTGCTGGTTCATGTCGCGGATACCCATGTCGGCGTGGGCATCCGCCAGGCGGCGTTGAGCGATGACCGCCCAATAGAGATCGCGCACCGGGCTATAGGTGCCGAGCATCTCCACCCACATGCCATTTTCGGCAATCTCAAAAGGAGCGGTGGCGGTGGCCCGAAGCTGGATCGGCATTTCCAGATACTTTTGCACGATGCCGATGCCGCTGACGTCTTGCCCGGCAATGTATTTGCGCACGTCAGGATGAGCCACGACGTGGCCGTTGCGGTCCACCACGTAGCTGACGCGGCCATGGTGACTCGCGTCGCGGAGGCGATCCACAATGGGATCGAGTGAGATCAGCTCTGCCACGATGCCGCGAAAGTCTTCGTGCCCGCCCGCCGGACCGGCCGGGAGCAAAAGCGGGACAGCGAGGACGATGGCCGGATGGTTTTCTCCGCCGCGCGAGATGTTGAGCGGGTCGGAAGTGAATTCCAGCCGTTGCGTGCCGGCGGCGAAGGCGCGTTCCAGCGCCTTGCGCACAAAGGGATCCTCGTCCGCCTGAAAGTTTCCGGCGCGGACCCCTTTGGCCTCGCGGTTGAGCACGGTAACGTAGTCCACTCCGGGATCGCGGGCGACGTGCTCTTCGAGCACCTGCCGAAGCTGGCCCGAACGCTTGGCACTGGCGGCGTCCTCGGCGAATCCAGCCAGAACCAGTGTCCGGCGCAACGACTGCAACTGCTGCCCGGCGTGCTGCCGGTAAAGATGAATCGCTTCGGACAGGAGCCGCGTCGTATCGGTTTGCAACCGCTGCTCATGGTCGGCCAGCTTCATGCGGCTGATTTCAAGCACGCGGTTGTGATAGAGGACAAGCGGGGCGACCGAGACAGTCACCATGACGAGCAGTAGAACGTAGAGAAGCGGAATCCGCCGGCGCGGGCCGGTCATTCGCAGTCCTATCCGCGGGTCGGCTCAGGAGGAAAGACAAGCTATTCTGCTGATTGGCTCAACCGGATTGCTATAGGACTAAAGTACTATCCAGAAGAAACGACGGGGTGGCGCCCCGACGGGCATGCGCCTCCCCGGGCTATTCGTGTTTCAAGCTGCGTTCCATCAGTTCGTGGACGGCTTCCCGGGGGGAGCGGCCCTCGTAAAGCATGGTGTGCATCTGCTCGGTGATGGGCATTTCGACGCCGGCGTTGCGAGCGAGGCGGACGGCGGCCACGGTGGTGCCCACGCCTTCGGCCACCATGCGCATCGAGCCGATGATCTCCTGAAGTTTGCGGCCTTTGCCGAGTTCCAGGCCGACCGAGCGGTTGCGGCTGAGGGCTCCGGTGCAGGTCAGGACCAGGTCACCCATGCCGGAAAGTCCCGCCAGCGTCTCCCGCTTGGCACCAAGCGCTGCCGAAAGCCGGGTCATTTCGGCCAGCCCGCGGGTGATCAACGCGGCAATGGTGTTCGAGCCGAGTCCCAGACCATCGCAGACACCGGCGGCAATCGCGATCACGTTCTTGAGCGAGCCGCCAAGCTCGACGCCAACCAGGTCCGCGTTTCGATAGAGGCGAAAGTGCGCCCCGGAAAATTCCCGCTGGATCATTTCCATCAGCTCGTTGTCAGGCGAGGCAATCACCACCGCTGCCGGATCGCCGCGGGCCATCTCCCGGGCAAACGTGGGGCCGGAGAGAGCCGCCACGCGCGGTCGGAATTTTTCGCCGACGACCTCCTGGATGACCTGGCTCATGCGGCTGAGCGAATCCTCTTCTATTCCTTTGGTGGCGCTCACGAACACCATCTTGGGGGCAAGGTGGGGCAGCATGGCGCGATACGTTTTCCGGGCGTGGGCGGAGGGCATGACGCCGAGGACAATATCGGCGCCGGCAAGCGCCTGGCCGAGGTCGTCGGTCACTTCCACCGCCTCGGGAACCGCAAAGCCGGGAAGAAAGACATCGTTCACGCGCGTCTGGCGCAGCCGCTCGCAAATATCTTTTTCACGGACCCAGAGACGGATGTGGTGCGGCCCCGTCCTGGCGGAGCTCCGCATCAGGACGATGGACAGCGCCGTGCCCCAGCTTCCCCCGCCGATGATGGCGATCCTCTTCACGATTTTGGTCCCCGGGAAAGGTTCAGGCGTGGTTCGGTGCCGGCGACCAGCCGCTCGATGTTGCTCCAGTGCTTGAGCACGATGAGCGTCGCGGCGGCAATCATGCCGAGAGCGGCCTCAAGCGGCGGACGATAGATGAGGTAAGCGCAGAGAGGGAAAGCAGCCGTGCCGAAGATGGAACCGAGCGAGACATAGCGCCAGATGACAACGGCGATCGCCCAGAGCACCAGGACAGCCAGCACCGCTTTGGGCGCAATGGCAAGATAGACGCCTACACCGGTAGCCACCCCTTTGCCGCCGCGGAATTTTAGAAACACCGGAAAGACATGGCCAACAATGGCGGCAAAAGAGGCAAGGACGACCGTCCGCGGTTGGTCGGGGGAGAGTTGCCGGACCATCCAGACTGCCGCAAAGCCCTTGGCAACGTCGAGCAGGAGAGTGGCAAGGCCGGCGCCTCGGCCAACCGAGCGCATCACATTGGTGGCGCCGATGGAGCCGCTGCCGCTCGAGCGAATGTCGCCGCCGTGAGCCCGTTTGGCAATCAGGTAGCCGAAGGGAACGGCGCCAAGCAAGTAGGCGATGCCAACGGCCAGGATGTCCATTCCGCTCATGGTTTCTTGAGCCGCCTATCCGTTTCCGAGAATTTCCGGGGCGAAGAGGTATCGCTCAAGCTTGGTATATTCGGCGCCCTTGGGGCTCAGATAGCTTTGAAACAGATAGAATTCACGCGCGCCGAAGCTTCCCAGGTCTATGGCGCCAGCGCTCGTGATCGCTTCCTTGAGCGCGAAAGGATTTTCCGGCTCGCGAAAACGGCCGAGCGTCAGGTGCGGATGAAAGGCGCGCTCTTCTCGCCTGACGCCAAGGGCATCGAGCTTGCTTTCGATGGCCTCGGCCAGCTCGCCCAACGCCGGGTTGGCCTCCACGCCGATCCAAAACACCCGCGCGTGCTTGTCATTCGGGAAAAACCCCGCGCCGGCAACCCTGATTTCAGCCGGCTGCATGCCTTTCACTTCGCCGAGCGCCCGGCGAATTCCGGCTGCCTGTTGGCCGGCGACTTCGCCGATAAATTTCAGCGTGAGATGAATGCCGCCGGGATGGCCCCAGCGCAGTCCGGGAGACGCGGGCTTCAGTTGTGTCATCAAGCGAGCGATTCCGGCGCGAATCGCCTCCGGCAAATCGATCGCCACGAACAGCCGCATCAGGATCCCAGCAATCTTCGGCGGAGCATTTCGAGAGCGGCCTGGCAAGCCTGCTTGCGCACCCGAGCTCGATCGCCGGGAAAATGGTACATGCGCGCCTCGGTTTTCTGCGCGTCGGCGACAGCAACATACACAAGGCCGACGGGCTTGGCCGGTGTCGCCCCCCTCGGGCCGGCGATCCCGGTAACGCCAATGCCGAAGTCGGCGGAACTTCGTTTCCGAATTCCCGAGGCAAGCGCGCACGCCACCTCCTGGCTGACCGCTCCCTTGGCTTCGATAAGACTCGCCGGAACGTCCGTCCACCAAACCTTCGCGTCGTTAGAGTAGCACACGACGCCGCCAAGGAAATAAGCCGAACTGCCGGCGATGTTGGTGAGCCTTTGGGCCACCTGGCCGCCGGTGCAGCTTTCGGCCACGGCCACGGTCTTGTGGGCCAACAGGAGTTGCTCTGCGACCACCTCTTCCAGTCTGGCGCCGTTCCGGGAAAAGACATATTTCCCCAGTTTCTCGTTGATGCGTTCTGCCAGCTCGTCCACCAGAGCTTGTGCATCCTCTTCGGTGGCGCCTTTACCGCGAACATGAATCTGGATTTCCCCCGGAGCGGCCAGGATAGTAACCGTCGGGTTGTCAACCTGCTTGTAAATGGGGGCGATGCGATCGTCGGTGTCCGATTCGGTGAGCCCGGTGACCATGAGCACCCGCGTCACCATCCGCCTCCGGCGCGCACGAGGCTTGAGCCGGGGCAGACATTCTTTCTCGAACACCTCCTTCAGTTCGGGGGGCGGGCCGGGAAGAAGCAGAACGATCTTTGAGCCGGCTTCGAGCCAGAGCCCCGGCGCCGTCCCTATTCGGTTCTCAAGCTGCGTCGCGCCCTCCGGCACCATAGCCTGACGCTCGTTGTTGGCCGGCATTTCCAGGCCGCGGGCGCGGAAACGGGCTTCGAGCCGGCGCAGAAGGGCGTCATCGCGTTTCAATTTCCTTCCGAGCAGCGCGGCTGCAGTTTCCCGCGTAACGTCATCCTCGGTCGGGCCAAGGCCGCCGCAGCAAATCACCAGATCGGCTCGGCCAAGGGTGTCGCTCAACACCTTTTTGAGCCGCTCGCGATCATCGCCGACCACGGTCTTGCCGACGACATCAATTCCCAATTCGTTCAGTTTCTCCGTGAGGAAGAGAGAGTTGGTATCCGTCCGATAGGGGGTGAGCAACTCGGAACCAATGGCAATGATTTCGGCTTCTCCGATAAATCCTTCCGGCATGAGCGGTCAGGAGAGCAACGGCAGGCCCTCCACGTTCCAGTCGAGGTGGAATAGGGCGCTGTTGGTGGCAAGGATGAGGCGCCGGTTCGGCAGGAAAGCCATGCCGACAACCCCCGGCCCAGAGACAACGAGTTCGGCTTTGGCGTTGGGCGTAAGGCAAACGATGCCGCGCCGGCCTGCCAGGGACGCGGCCACATAGAGATTGCCAGCCTTGTCAAAGGCAAGGCCCTGCGGACGCCCCAATCCGCGGTAAAAACGAGAAACTTCGCCGGCCGGGGTAACCCGGTAGATGGCATCATAGCTCGACGTCGTCGGGCCGGTGACGAAGAGGTCTCCCTCGGCATTGAACGCCAGGTGATAGGCGGCAATACTGGGTTCGAGGGTGGCAAAAACGAAGGTCTTGCGGTCGGGCCCGATCTTGAACAGGGTTCCACTCCGGTCGCCGACATAGAGGAAGCCATGCCGATCAAAGGCAATGCCGGTGGCCACTCCCATGCCCTCGGCAAAAACAGTGGAGTGGCCCTCAGGGTCGATGCGGTAGATGGTACCGTCGAATCGGCTGGAGACGTGCAGGTAGCCGTCGGAAGAAAAGGCCAGGCCGGTCGGGTTCATCATTTCCGTCACGAACGGCTTGACGCGATAGCTGGGATCGATGAGATAAACCGAGACCGGGACCTTTTGCCCGCGGGCGCCGCTGAACGTCGCGTAGATATTTCCCTGGCGATCGATGGCCGGGTTGGCGACCGGATGCAAGCTGTCAGCGATCTGAACGCCCAGCGAGAAAGGATAGGGCGCGCTTTCCATGCCGTCGGCAGCGATGCGGATTTGCCCGTGGGTGGCGCCGTCGGGCACCCGCGCCAGCAAGAAATCAGCCGCTGCCACCACCACGCTGCCTTCTCTATCGCCGAATTTCACTCGCGGCCGAACGTGCTTGCTCGGGTCAAAGCCTTGACCGCGAATCAGTATGTCGCCGCCGGAAATGGCTGCCGACGGCGAGACGCTCTCAATTTTTACCGTACGCGCCATGATTCTTCTTCGGTCGCACCCTGCGGAAGGCGCTTCACGTTCCGAGCCCCCGCCACATCCAGAGGACAAGGAAGCTGAACGCTCCCGCCACGAGATCATCAGCCATCATTCCCCAACCCCCGGGCAGCCGCTCGGTCCGGCGGATGGGGAACGGCTTCGCTACGTCGAAGATACGAAAAAGTATAAACGCCGCAAGAAAATATTTCCACCCGTTGGCCCACAGAAGTTGCGGCGGCAGAGGTGCGAGCGGCAGGCCAAGCAACGCCACCTGCTGGCCGGCCACTTCGTCAAGGATCGCCTCATGAGGATCGCGCTTGCCAAAATGCTTTTCGCTTTCCGAGCAAGCCCATGCTCCCATCAGGGTCAAGAGCGCAACCGCGATGAGATGAAACGCCAGAAAAGGTTCGGGGGCGTGCTGGCGAAGAAGGATCAGCAGCGCCACCGACACCACTGAGCCGGCCGTTCCCGGCGCCAGAGGAACGTAGCCAGCGCCCAAAACAGTGGCCGCCAGCACGCCGATGCGCCGAGCCTTCTTACGATTTTGATTCGCCGGATTTGGGTTCATCCTCCGTCTCTTCGACGGTTGGCGGTTCGATCCCGTTCGGCGGGCCAGGGATGCGGTAGCGCTCGGTTGCCCAATTGCCCAGGTCGGTGGTTCGGCATCGTTCGCTGCAAAAAGGAAATTCTGGATCGCTATGGGAGTCAACCGCCTTTCCGCAGATGGGGCAGTGGTACTTCATGGTTGGCCTACGACCCGGCCGATTAAATCGTAAGGGTGCGCCTCGTAGATTTCCGCGCGGAGCAGGTCGCCGGGGCGCGGGACCTCCTGCCGTGGCGGCGTCATCTCGTGATAAAGGTAAGGCTCCGCCTCGGCGGGCGCAAACAGCCCCTCGTTGCCGCAGGCCTCCACAATCTGGTTCACTTGCTGCGGGTTGATGACGGCATCCACCTCGGGGATTTCTTTGAGAATTTCCTGGCGAAAGCGCTCGACCAGACAACCGGCGACCACCAAACGTTTGGCCCGGCCTGATTTCTTGTGCTCAGCCATCTCGAGGATCGTCTGGATGGATTCGCGCTGGGCCGGTTCGATGAAGCTACAGGTGTTGACCACCAACACGTCGGCCTCTTCGGCTCGCGGCGTCAGCTCAAGCCCGGAGCGGAAAAGGAGACCCATCATGACTTCGCTATCCACCAGGTTCTTGGGGCAACCCAGGCTGATAAAGCCAACTTTGGGCATGGTATGGTGTTTAGAAAGCTCGGAGCGGCGAAGGATGCCAACCGAGGGAGGCCGAGCTATCCGCACGAAACAGCCATTTTAACACAGTCAGCGGCGCCTGCCTGTAGGCACGGCCGGCATGAGCCGGGCGTTAGAATGCAGGGGCGCGTTGCCGGGCAGCAGCCAGCCTTTACAGGTCGGTTAGTAATTTTCGGGAAGGGTCTTGATGAGGTTCAGCAAAGCGACAAAGCGCGACGTATCGAGAGGCAGGGTGCCAAAGCGAGCGCCGTTATAGAGTTCCGTCAGCTCGCGTACGGGCAAGAGGAGTTCCGGCCGGCTTACCGAGTGCGCAAATTCTTCCGGGGTCTCCCAGGGCCGCTTGACCAGGCCGCGCCGGCCAAGAAGGCGCAGCATGCGCTGATAGCTGATGGAAGCCTGGTGCGAAGCAAAGCGAGGCGAGGCGCGCACCCGCAAGGCCAGCGTTTCTTCCAGCCAATCGAAGACTGCCCGACCTCGCAACAAAAGCAGGGCCACGCCTCCGAGGAGCAGCGCCAGCGCCAGGCTCCATGCGCTATGCGCCATGCGGTCTTGCAGGCGCTTCATCGTGTCGATGACCGCCCGCCGGGCGCGCTTGACCGCATGTCGCGCCTCGCCCACCCAGCTCCGCGAGCTTCGCTCCAGGTTCCTGGCGAGCGATACCTGGTGGGTGAAATCGTAGTTGATGACCCACTCGGTCCAGGTCCATTCCAGGGCATCGAGATATTGATTCACCCGCGCCCAGAGGCCTGTTCTTTGCGACTCATTATCCGGCGGCGTCGGGTCAAAGGGATACCAGCCATAACCGGGGAAATAGACCTCGACCCACGAGTGGGCATCGCGAGCGCGCACGATGTAGTCGTTGCCCACGTCGTTGTACTCTCCGGTAAGAAAACCGTTGGCAAGGCGGGAAGGGATTCCGAGCGTTCTCAACATGACTGCCATGGAAGAGGCAAAGTACTCGCAATGTCCTTTCTTGCGCTCGAAGAGAAAGTGGGCCAGCGGGTCCGCCTGGGGAGTGTCGGGGAGATCGAGCGTGTAACCGAATTTCGTTCGCAAGAACAGTTCGAGCATGCTTGCCTTGTCGTAAGTGTTGGTCGCGCTGCGGGTGACTTCCCGGGCAAGCTGGGGAAGGCGCGGGTCTTGCGGGGGCAACTGCAAGTATTTCGCTCGCACCTCCCGGGGATAAACAGGGCTTGAGGAGCGAAGCGTTTCCGGCGCCACCCGCGGCAGGAAGGAGACTGCCTCGTAGCCGACTCTGGCAAAATTGTGGAAGGGGTTGAGAAGCGAGCGGGTGGAATCGAGCACGAGGTAGCCGCGGGTGCGGCTGCCGGGCTCGCGGAATCCACCGCGCACCTGAGCCACCTCGGCGGCGACAAATACGGCGTCGGTGGCAACCGGTTCCAGGATCACTCGATAAGTCACCGGCAGTGTTCCGGCGGGATGCAGTTCAGAAGGAAGCGGCAGCGAAAACCATCCGTTGGAGTCCGAGCGGAACGGTCGCGGGTGGTTTTGCTGGCTGCTCCAGCGATGGCCATCAAATTCGGTCAGCGCGATGCCGCGCCACTTGACCCCTTGCACTTGCCAGGGATCGCCTCGCACTTGTACCCGCATCACCACTGCCCGGCTCAGTTTGATGCGGCCGATGTCGCCCAGCGACACGTTGTCGGAAAAACCGTGAATGAGCGTCGGCTGGAGATTCAGCCCGCTCAAGTAGCCGCCGGCATAACGAGGCAAAATGAAAAAAAGAAGGCTGCCTACAGCCAAAACGCCCCCGGCCACAACCAGCGAGGTTGCCAGCAAAGCCCGGCTGACCTGAATGGAAGCGGGCGTGCCCCGCGCCAGCGGCACGCTCACCGCCCCGGCGCTGCTGCGTTGAATTTCCAGGCTCAGAAAGGTGGCGATGCCTGCCAGGAGGAAAAAGCCAAAGACCACCAAGAAATGGGTTTCCACCGTGAGGATCGCCGCGGCCAATATTTCGCCGAAGGCCAACAGAACCAGAAAAAGATAGTCGCGTTGCGTTTGGGCGGAGAGCAACCGGAGCCCCAAGGAAAAGATCAGCAAGTGGATCGTCGCCATCAGCGCCGCGAAGAGCATCGGGTTGGACGACCCCTCAGCCAATGCACGCGAGAGGAAAAACAGATCGAAGGGGAAGAAGAGCATGTAGAGGATGGTCAAGCGATTGGCCAGGCCGAGCGGCAGATCGGGCGCGGAAGCCCTCACATAGCGCAAGCCGCGGTAGAGGAGCACCGTGCCGCCCGCTCCCACCGACACCCAATCCAGCTTGCCCGTGAGGGCCAGGGCGACAAATCCGGTGGCCAGCATGAGATAAACGGAGAATTCAAAAAACTGCCGGATAGCTTCGAGCGGCGCAGCCTTATCTTGCGCATCCAAGGGATTGAGCCTCTGGGGAAAGGCGCAACCATTCTACCATACCATCAGCCATGCGTTGCCTTTGCTGCCGCCCGAAACAAACTGCGATCAACAGCCTCGGCCGGCAACGCTCCGGTGGCGTATCAAATCGCCGATGGGTTTCGAGCGCGCGGCATTCCGGTGGTAATGGGCGGCTCGCACGTCACGGTGATGCCGGACGAGGCGCTTGCCCACTGCGATTCGGTCGTGCTGGGCGAGGCCGAGGGTTGCTGGGAGCAGCTTCTGCTCGACGTGGCAGCGGGAAACCTTCGCTCCCTCTTTCATTCGACCCGGTATTTCAACATGAAAGGCAGTCCCATCCCGCGACGCGACCTGCTTGACGCAAGCCAGTACCTGGTGCCACAGACGATTGAGACTTCGCGCGGCTGCCCCTACGACTGCGATTTTTGTTCCGTCACGACGGTCAATGGCGGCACGTATCGCTTGCGGCCAGTGGAAGAAGTCGTGGCCGAACTGGCCGCCATGCCCAAGAGCAACATCTTTTTCGTGGACGACAACGTCATCGGCAATCCCAAGCGCGCCAAGCAACTTTTTCGCGCGATGATCCCGCTCAAGAAATGGTGGGGAGGGCAGGTGACGGTCAACATCGCCCGCGATCCGGAACTGCTCGACCTGGCAGCCGCGAGCGGATGCAAGTTCCTGTTCATTGGGCTGGAAAGCTTCACCAACAGGGATCTTCGCAAGCTTGGCCGCTTCGAGCACTGGTGGGAAAACTTCTTCCTTCACATCGAGGCCATCCGGAGGAAGAAGATCGCCATTTGGGGCGCCTTCGTCCTGGGGATGGATACCGACAGCCTGGAAAGCATCGAGGAAACCATTGCCTACGCCATTCGGGGAAAACTCGACCTGGGCCAGTTTACGGTCCTCACGCCCTTGCCGGGCACCAAGGTCTTCCGCGAGTTTGTCGAGCAGAAACGCGTCTTCAATTTTGACTGGACGGAGTACACCTACGGCGGCGTGGTGATGCATCCGAAGCAGATAACGGCGCGCGAGCTGGCTGAAGCTTTCCTGCGATCCTGGAGAAAGTTTTACAGCTTTCGCGGGATTCTGAAGCGGCTCGGGTGGAATATCTTTGGCCGCCAAAAGCTTCTCCTGTGGGTGATCAACCTCGGCATTAATCGCGTGCTCCGTTACGGTCTCAACAAGCCCCTCATCGCCAAGAACGATCCCGAATCGGTGGCCGCTGTAGCCGCCGTTCCGAAGTCCCTCCCCGAAAACGGCCTCTATAGCATCGACCGGCTATACAAGCACCGCCTCCACATCGTACCGCGCGAGCGGGCCGCTGCGGCGACTGCTGAACCAAAAGCCTGACCGCCCAACAAACGATCTCCCATCCGTTCTCTCGGCTGGCGCGTTGTTATGCGCCGCGTTTTGGCTTACCATGTTTGGTATCCAGACAGATGAGCCGAAACGCGCGAGGGGAGTTGTTTCTGCCAAAGTCGCCAGGGTTCGATGCAGTGGGATCTTCCTTTGTACGAACGACATCTGAACACCTGGCGGGGAGGGAAAAGATGATGCAACCCGGAGCACAACCTACAGGGCTTTCGACCAAGCGGTGCGTTCCCTGCGAAGCCGGGACGCCGCCACTTTCGCGGGCCGACATCGAGAAGTACCTTTCCCAAATCAGCGCGGGCTGGGCGCTGGAGGGAGAAAAGGTGCTGAGCAAACAATTCGCCTTTCGCGATTTTGTGGGGGCGATGAAGTTTGTCAGCAGCGTTGCCAACATTGCCGAAGCCGAAGGCCACCACCCGGACATCCACATCAGCTACAACAAGGTGAAATTCGACCTGACCACGCACGCCATCGGCGGGCTTTCCGAGAACGATTTCATCCTTGCTGCCAAGATCGAGCAGGTAGCTTCAGCCTAGCGCCGCTTCCACTTGATTGGCCCGGTCTTGAATGACGGGTATGGTCGGGACGACCACGCCACAGCAAAAACGGCAGGAGTGTGCGAAGATCCGCTGGGCAGCCGCGGCACTCGAAGCTCAAGAATCGAAACTCGAAATTCGAAACTCGTCGTGGCAGACCCGAGTTTCGACATGCGAGGCAACTACAGCCTGCGCAAAGTCTCGCTCATGGGTTCGCGCTTGATTTTCACATATCGGCGGAGGGTTCTCCCTAGATTCTCTTGCCGGAATATCTTCGGCCACCGCTTAAAGATTGGTTCGGATCTCGGCCTTCATATCCACAAATTTCCTGGCTTCTTGCAAATCTTCACGGGTACATACATTCTTCTCAACAAGCAGATGCTCGATCGCAGCCACCCTTGCGGCGAACTCGGGGATGAAGGATTCGATCATCTCTCGGACGGCTTCGACCGATCGCTGCTTGCCGGGCGGCTGCTTCTTGACTCGATGCTTGGACTGCTTCATTTTAACCCTCCATACGGATGCGAAGATCATTCCAGCCACAAACCTGCGCTCCGGGCTGTCTCCAGCATCTTTTTCATTGCCGAGGACGTGACAAGCGACAGAATTTCTTTCTCCCTTGCCCAACGCCAGTTGGGTTTGCTCGGAGGGATGCGGGCCGGAGTGATCAGAAACGGAAGAAGTCGGATTCTTCGAAAGGTGATGGCATGGCGCCGCGGCTCGAGCGCGCGCACCCGGGAGGCGATGAGGCCGCAACGGTCACGAAGCATGGCGCGCAATCGGCCTTCCACATCTTCGCCAGGGAAAAGCTCCACGGCGGGGAACTGCCACTGGTTCACGAAGAGGCCATCAGCCTGTTTGATGAGCAGGAGCCGGCCTCCCCGGCGCACAAGAGCTGCTGCCAGCAAAATGTCCACCGCTTCGCGTTTCCTGCGGCCGGGCGGAATCTCCTCCTGAATTCCGAGGGCGCGCGCCCGGCAAAAGGACGCGACGGGGCAAAGCAAGCACAGCGGGCGCCGCGGCAGGCACACCGTTGCCCCCAGCTCCATCATCGCCTGATTCCACTCGCCGGGGGCGCGCCGGGGCAGGAGTGCCAGCGCCCGCGGCTCAAGGTGGCGCGGCACCAGAGTGCCGCGCCGGGCGTCTAACCGCGCCAGCACCCTCAAGACGTTTCCGTCCACCACAGCGTGCCGACGGTCATAAGCGATGCTCAGAATGGCAGCGGCGGTATAGTGGCCGATTCCCGGTAAGGCCAACGCCAGGTCGAAATCGTCTGGAAATTTTCCGTTGTGTTCTCGGACGACCACCCGCGCCGCCTGGTGCAATTGCCGGGCGCGGCGGTAGTAGCCCATTCCGGCCCAAAGGCGCAGCACCTCCGATGCGCGTGCCCGAGCCAGCTCCTTCGCCGTGGGGAATCGCTCCAGGAACCGAGCGTAGTACTCGACGGCGACGGCGACTCGCGTCTGCTGGAGCATGATTTCGGAGACCCAGATGCGGTACGGGTCGCCCGTCGCTCGCCACGGCAGGGCACGCTGGTGGCGCCGGAACCAGGCTAGCAAATGTCTTCGAAAGGCAGGCAGGCGCTTATCGCTCACGTGAATCTGCCTGCCGGAGGTTTTTCCCGAATGAGGGCTGCCTTTACCAGCCTGAATGTTCGACCTCGCCGAGGGTTTCATGGGAATCCCGAGTAAACAATCATTGTAAACGAGCTACAAGCCCGAATGGCCCTCAGGTGCCAAGGATCAAGTGAATACGTGCGGCGGACATAGGACTACAGGAACGCACGTTCCAGCGAGGTGAGGAACTGGATTCCGGGAATGGTTCGTTCGCTCAACCGATCGTCGTTGGTGATGAACAAATCGACACGCGCTTGTGCCGCGCAAGCCAATTGGATTGCGTCCGGTGCTTTAATCGATCGGTCGCGGCGGATCATCGCGTAGATGCGAGCGGCCTCTTCATCGAATGGGATTAGAGTGGCAACTTCTCGAAGCACGCCCTCGTATTTTCGCCGCAGGACTTCGTCTTTTTGTTCCAGGGGTTTCACCAACACCTCGCCGAGTGTCAGGGTGGAGGTATAGAGCTGGTCGTTGCGGGCGAACATTCGCTTGCGCAAAGCGGCTACGCGTTGGGAAACTTCGTCGTAATCTTCGAACAGGTAGATAAAGAGATTCGTGTCCCAGAAGATCCGGCTCATTCCCAGCCCTTGCGCAGTCGGCGAACATACTCGTCAGCGTGCTCGTCGGCCCATAGCTCTTTGCCTGACCCGCGAAGGGCTAGGAGAGAATCTGTTTTCTCCTCGTCGGGCTTCCGCCGCGCGTATTCCGAGTAATACCAGTCAAGGAGGCCGTGGTATTTGGCCGGGATGTCTTCCTTGGCAGGAACGATCTTCGCACCTTCGCGGTCGGGATGAAACGGGTCTCCTTCACGGAACAAGCGGCGCATGCTCTTTCTCGTTTCAAAGAGCATCCGGTATCGTCCGGGGTTCGGCGGCCGATTCGCAACGCAATGGTGCACCACATGAGGGTAGATCCCTGGGCGGAGCTTCTCGGACGCTCCCTCCTGCCTTGCTCGCTCAACAATCTCGCTGACCGTGAAGTCGGTGCGGCGCGGGTTTTCGCGATGCAGAAGGGTGGTAGCAATCCAAACCTCATCGGCAACTTTCAGGGAATGCTTCGTGGCTACCGGCATATCCAACCCATTCCTTAGTATATTCCTATCATACTTAGAATTCATGATAAGTCAATAGAAATTTGAAATCGTAGTAATTTACAGAAATCATTGGAGTTGCTTGCCCTTGGTTTCCGGCAGGAAGAAAGCCAAAATCGCGCCGACCAAAAACGCTGCTGCCGTCAGGAAAAAGGCATAGCCGAGGCCGTAGGTATGCGCGAGGAAGCCGATGGTGAATGGAGCCAGGGCGCTCAGGCCACGACCAGCGTTATAGGAGATTCCCATGGCGGTGGCGCGAATCGAGGTGGGAAAGATTTCGCTGGCGATGGCACTAAAGCCGGAGAAAAAGCCGGTGCCGAAGAATGCGACAAAGGGCCCAAGAAACAATAGCCAGAGCGGTTGGTGCGCGATGCCGTAAAGCGGGGTGAGGCCCGCGGCGATCAAAAGATAGCCGATGTAAGTGGGTCGCCGCCCTATGATGTCAGCGATAAAACCAAACAGGATGTAGCCGAGCCACTTACCCACTCCCATGACGATCAACCAGGCGGTAGTCTGCGTCAGGTTTAGGCCTCGCCCGCCTTCGGATAGGGGCAGCGAGAGATAGGCGGGGATCCAGGTGAACAATCCCCAGTAGCCGAACATGCCCGCCGCGTTCATAGCGGTGGCGATGATGCCGTGCCGACGGGTGCCGGGTTTCCATAATTCTTTGAGCGAGGTTTTCCGTTGCTCCGCGCTTGCTTTCCAGATCTCCGACTCCGGGACGCCGCGGCGTATCCAGAAAACCAGCAAGGCAGGGACAACACCGAAGAAGAATACCGCCCGCCAACCAAATCGTGGCAAGATCAGCGCCACAGCAGCGGCGGCAATCATCTCGCCGATGGCCCAGGTGGACTGGACAAGCCCGAGCGCCTTGCCGCGATGCTCGGGCGGCCAGGTTTCCGCTACGAGCGCCGCGCCGGCAGTCCACTCTCCTCCCATGCCCAGGCCGAGGATGAACCGGAAAAGGGCGAGCTGCCAAATGGCCTGGGAAAGCCCGCAGGCCGCGCTCGAAAGGGAATAGACCAGGATGGTGGCCATCAATGCCCGCACGCGGCCGATACGGTCGGCAATGAAACCGAAAAGGAATCCGCCCACGGCCGAGGCAAAGAGGGTGAGCGAGTTCAACATGCCGGCAGTCGTCTTGTCCATAGCCAGCACCTGAATCAAGTTGCTCAACACCAGGGAGTAGAGCATCACGTCCATGGCGTCGAGCATCCAGCCGAGGCCGCCGGCGATGAGCGAGCGGCGCTCGGCGGGCGTGACGTGCGACGGCCATTCGAGTCCCAGCAGCTTGCGCGTGGGACGTGCTGTGGCAAGGAATGGGGTTTCCACTGGCGCGCTCGGGGCCCCCGATTATATCGGGGCGGGCCTTTAGGCTCGCGACGCGCCATTGTACAGAATCCGCCCGCTCGATCCAATCGCACTTGCGAGGTGGCGCTGCTTTTGCTAGGCTTTCGCCGAATCGAGCGCTCGCCCGTTCTTTCCTTTGATGGCTTTCTGGCAGAGTTGCGGGGCCACCCTCGCGGAAGAGGCGCGTTTCTGCCCCGCCTACGGCCGGGTGCAATCCGCTGCGGCGCCGGCGGCCAGCACACCGGCACCGGGCGCGTTTCCTGAAAAATACGGAATGGCCGCGCTGCTCTCGTTTTTCCTTCCCGGCCTGGGCCAGGTCGTCAAGGGACAGATCGCCAAAGCCATCCTCATTTGGGTGAGCTTGGTCGTAGTTATCCTGCTCAGTTTCGTTGTGGTGGGAATTCCCCTGCTCGTGGTTCTGTGGTTCTGGCAAATTTATGACGCGTACAACTTGCCGCAAACGCGGTGAGATGGGCGCCAGAAGAGGAGACGTGCGATGCCACATTGCACCAAGTGCGGAACGATGGTGGCCGACAACGCCGCTTACTGCCCCAACTGCGGGCAGGCCCAAGGCGTGCCTGGCGGAGCGGCCGGCGCGCCGGCGACTCAGCCGGGAACCGGCCTTCAAGAGAACGTCGCGGGACTACTTTGCTATGTGCTTGGCTGGATTACGGGGCTCATTTTTTTTGTGATCGACAAGCGTCCCTACGTCCGCTTCCACGCGGCGCAAGCGATCGTCACCTTCGGTGGACTCCATCTCCTCCAGATCATCCTCGGCGGATGGATCTTTGGCCGCGGGATGTTCCATTGGGGCTTCTTCGGCATGGGAGCGCTGAGCGGCCTTATCGGACTCGTCTCGCTGGTGCTGTGGATTCTGCTGATGGTCAAAGCCTACCAGGGCGAACGATTCAAGGTGCCGTTGGCGGGCGATCTGGCCGAGAAACTCGCCGCTCGATAAGCGCCGGGCGCCTCCGAAGAGCTACACCTCAATCTTCTTCGTGTAGGGGCTTCGTGTTGGGGTCTTCGTGTAGGGGCCGGTCTTCAGACCGCCCGAAACGAGGCAAGAAAACGAGGCAAGAAAACGAGGGCAAGCTGAAGCTTGCCCCTACCAGGCCCATCGGTCCCGGGGCGGATGCCGCCGAGCTGCAATTTCCGCTTGACAACATTCGACTCAAACGCCATCTTAGTTGGCTTTTCAGCGGGCGCGATGCGATGCCTTGTGTGCCGAGGCGATAGCCAATGGGTCAAGGATGAAAGTTCGGGTCTGTTTTCACGACAAATGTTTTGACGGGGCGGCGTCGGCGGCTGTCTTCACGCGATTCTACCGGCAGCGCTTGCATCCGGAAGCGGAATTTGCTTACAGCGGCCTGAGCCACCGCGCCACGCAGCTTTTTGATGACGGAATCTTCGACGGGGATGAGAACGTCATCGTGGATTTCAAGTATTCGAGCGCGCCCCAATTGACCTGGTGGTTTGATCACCATCAGAGTGCTTTCTTGAGCCCGGAGGACGCCGAGCATTTCCGGCATGACCGGAGCGGAAAAAAATTCTACGACCCGAGCTACAAGTCCTGCACGAAATTTCTTGCCACGGTAGCCCGCGAGCGATTCCAATTTGACGCGAGTTCTCTCGACCAGTTGATTGCCTGGGCGGACATCATTGACGGCGCGCAATATCCTACTCCGGAATCAGCCGTGCGCATGGCGGAACCGGCGATGCGACTGGCGCTGGTGATGGAGGGAGTCTGCGACAAGGATTTTGTGCCCCGGCTGGTGCCGGAGTTGGCCACGCGGTCGCTCGAAGAGGTGGTCGAGTTGCCGCAGGTTGCCAAACACGTTGGCAGTCTCTACGCTCGCCATGAAGCCTCGATCGAAATCATTGAAGGACACTCCGAATACCGGGACGGGGTCATCTATTTCGATCTGAGTAGCTTCGACATGGAGGGCTACAACAAATTCATTCCGTATTATCTGCACCGTGATTGTCTCTACAGCGTGGGGGTGTCCCATTCGCCGTTGCGGGCGAAGGTTGCCGTTGGCTCGAACCCGTGGCATGCGGACCCGAAGGAGCGAAACCTTGCCACCATTTGCGAGCGCTATGGTGGCGGCGGCCATCCGCGCGTTGCCGCCATCTCTTTTGAGCCTACCCAGCTCGACCATGCCCGGAAAGTCGCCCGCGAAATCGCCGAAGACCTGAGAAAGTAGGACAGCGTAGAGCAAGGACGGCTGCGGGCAGCACCAAAATCCAACTTCGTCTCTTCATGCGCAGACACTGGTCGTCCTCCAGCATCTGCCCTGACTACTCCACCAGGGTCGAGCAAGGAAGGCGCGCTTCTTGGGTGGCCCGAGGACGCACGGTAACATGTTGAGAACATTGAAAATTCCGCTTGACAGCGGCCGCTAATGAGGGCTAACTTGAAGTTTGCCTTCTCGTTCCCGCAAGCCCGAATCGGGCAAGGGAGTGCCGACAGCCTGTCGGGTCTTTGATTCCTCCAAAATCTGAAAGCGCCAGTCCCGAAGCTTCGGGACCTGCCTTGGGCAGGCAGTTTGGTTTATCGGCTTTTGTGTCGCTTGGCGCGAGTGCCAGGTAGATAGGGACAAAAACGATGAAGGCGCGGTTCTGGGGAGTTCGCGGGTCGGTGCCTACGCCTTCGCCGGCCCATCTTCGCTACGGCGGCAACCCCCTTTGTGTCGAGGTGCGGACCGGCGGGCCGGAAACGGGCGCGCCCGAGCCAGGCAAGGGCGAAATCATGATCTTCGATTGCGGGACAGGATTTCGCTTGCTGGGGAACGCGCTGATGAAGGAATTCGGCGGGCGGCCCATTCGCGCCCACATCTTTCTCTCCCATTTCCACTGGGATCATGTCCAGGGGCTGCGCTTCTTCGCGCCGCTCTACCAGCCCGGCAACCGCATCCACTTCTACTCCTTCCATAGCTTTCAGCCCCGCGGGCAGGAAACGTTGCGGCAACTCATCCGCAATCCCCTCTATCCGGTCGAAAGCAAGGTCCTGTCGTCGGTGGTGCGCTTTCAGGATGTGCACGGGCAGAAGGCGGTGGTGGATGGGGCGGTGGTGACCGTGCGCCGGCTGAACCACCCTCACGGCTCGCTGGGCTTTCGCCTGGACTCCGGCCAGCAAGTGATCGTTTACGCAAGCGACCACGAACCCGATGGCAAGCATCTTGACGCAAGCCTCGTCGAGCTGGCCGAGGGCGCTGACTTGCTCATCTACGACGCCCAATACACCCCGGAAGAATATGCATCCTCCCGGCGCGGCTGGGGACACAGCACCTGGCAGCACGCGGTGGATTTGGCGCGACGGGCGCGCGTGAAGAAGCTGGTGCTCTACCACCACGACCCGGACCACGACGACGCCGCCATAGACGAAATTGTCAAGCAGGCAAGCAAACACTTTGGGGATGTGACCGGCGCGGCCGAGGGAAGCGTGGTGGACCTTTCCGGAACCGATTCCTGCGAATCGGGCTCTCCTGCCCAGCCGTTTCCGGCGGGGGCGGTGCTTGGCGATGTTCCCGCCGGGGAGGCTGCTTTATCTGCATCGGGCTTACCGGATTTGGGCGTGTGGCCTGCGGGTATAACCTCCGGACGCTGGGGAGAGCAGGAAGCCTTGTGGACGGGCCCCTTGAGCGAAGCTTCGGGAGAAGCCGTCAAAGAGTTGCCGGATGCCCGCCACGGGTGGGACCAGGCGGTTTTTTTCGAAGAGGAAGTGGTTCCGGCTGAGATCCCGGTGGATACCATCCCCCTTTATTCAGGAGAGCCCATCGCCAGCCCGATCCGGGCGAGCCCGCCTGCGGCGCGGCCGATTTTGCCGTGGGCTGTCCGGAATCTGGATTGGGAGAAGCTCATACCGGAACGGGCCGTTCCCGACCGGCGAGGATGCGAACGGGTAAGGATGGACGGTGTGGCTGCCCGCGCAATCGTCTTCCGGGGCGAGCAGAGAATTCCGGCGCGCGTCCTGGACATGAGCTTTGGCGGGCTCGCGCTCGATTTCGAAGAGCATTGGATTTTGCCCGGTGAGTTTCGCGCCGAGCTGCACGTGCCGGTGTTGCCGGGGGGCACGATTCGCCTGTGGCCGATCTACGCGAACTTAAATGAAAAGGGGATGCGCGTGGGCTGCCGGTTCACCACGAACAGTTCCCGCGAAAGGATTGCTGGCCTGCCGCGATCCAACCCGGGCTGGTCAGAAAATGAGCCCCGAGGCCTCGGGGCGGATTTAAAAGCTCGAGGGGGCAGAACCTCTCATCACCCTACCTAGGCTGTCGCGGAAACGGTCCAACCTTAGACATTCTGCCCCCTCTTTTCTATTGGAAGCCGAAGCAAGAAGCAAGGAAGCGGGGGGTCGCCCGCTACTCCCGCCAACCCCAAAATGCTCCGGTGTGGCCGGCGAGGCGTTTTCCAGCCCCGGTGTTCTGGGCTTTGTCGCCAGTTCTTTCTTGCGTCTCACACACCGGGTTTCACCAGCATGAACTCGGCGATTGAGTCTTGTTGCCGCCGGTGACCGAAGAAAGCATTTCGCTTGCAGGGTCAACCGTTCTGCCTGATAATGTCAGCACTAAATCTTGATATTGTCATCATCAACGTTCCGGTCTGGAGGAGCCCGGCGCTTCGCCCATGATTTGTCCGCATTGTCGCGCAAATAATCCCCCAGGCGCGCTTCGCTGCGCGCGCTGCGGCGGTGTCTTCCCCACAGCAGCATATGAAGGGGAAACCCTGGTTGGGAGTGGTCACGCGGCTGCCGCGGCGTCACCCGCCGTTGCCAAACCTGCCACGGCTGCCGGCCTGATGTCGCCACCGCCCCGAACCCCTCTGGGGACTCCACCCTCCGCGAGCGCCAAGCCTTCGGCGTCGGAGTTCCTGCTCGCGCTCGAGCCCGGCTGCGAGTTCGGCCCGCGCTACCGGATCGAATCGCTCATCGGCGAAGGAGGGATGGGCAGGGTCTATCGGGCCTACGATAAGGACCTCAGCCGCATCGTTGCCCTCAAGCTCTTGCGGCCCGGGCTGACCACCGAACCGAGCGCCATGCAACGCTTCAAGCAGGAACTCCTGTTGGCGAGGAGCATCTCCCACAAGAACATTTTGCGGATCCACGATCTGGGCGATGCCAGCGGTGTGAAGTTCATCTCGATGGCTTACGTCGAGGGCGAGGATCTGCATCAGGTGTTGAAGAAGCGGGGACGCTTGCCCGTTGATCGCGCCGTGAATATTGCGCGGCAGCTCTGCCGAGCGCTTGAAGCCGCCCACGGCGAAGGCGTGGTGCACCGCGACCTGAAACCGCAGAACGTCTTGATTGACCAAGCCGACAATGTGTACGTTTCCGACTTTGGCCTGGCCAAGTCGCTCGAAGCCGATGCCGCCGGAATGACCCGCACCGGAGAGTTCCTCGGCACGCCGCGCTATATGTCGCCGGAGCAGGTGGAGGGCAAGGCGGTGGACCACCGCAGCGATCTCTACTCCCTGGGGCTCATCCTTTACGACATGGTCACCGGCGAGGCGGCTTTCCCCGGCGACTCCGGGCTCGAGGTGATGTACCAACGTCTCAAGCAAGACCCCAAGAACCCGAAGCTGTTGAATCCGGATCTGCCCGACTACCTCGCCCGCATCACCCTGCGCTGCTTGGAGCGGGCTCCTGCCCGGCGCTACCAGCACGCCCGCGAGATTCTTGCCGACCTGGAAGCCGCCCGCGCCCCTTCGCCTTCCCGCTCCGTGCAGGTCTCTTTGCCGATGCCGACTCGGCGCGGTTGGTTCCTGGCCGCGGGCGCCCTGCTCATGCTGGTCATCCTCGCTCTGGCCCTTCCGCCGGCGCGCCACTTCATCCTTGGCCGACCTGCCGGAGCGGTTACGCCCGCCGCCATCCCGGCCCTCACTCAGGGCCAATACCTCGCCGTGCTCCCGTTCCGCGTGTTGGGCGATCCGGCATCGCTCGGCTACGTTGCCGACGGTCTGGTCGAAGCACTCTCCGCCAAGCTGTTCCAGCTTAAGGACGCCCGGGTCGCTTCAGCGGCTGCGGTCGAAAAGGCCAGCAAAAAGGAATCCTTGGAGAAGACGGCTCGCGCCTTGGGCGTCAATCTCATCGTCCACGGGACCGTACAGGGAACAGGAGAAAAGATTCGCATCATTGTGAACCTGGAGGACGTGGCTGGCGGCCGGCGTTTGTGGACGGAAGAGTTTTCGGGCGTGACGCAGGATCTACTCACGCTGGAAGACCAGATTTACAGCAAGATGGTGGCGGCGCTGAACCTCAAGCCTACCGACGAAGAGTTGGCCCGGGGCGCAAGCCATCCTACGGAGAATATTGAGGCCTACGACCTGTACCTCAAGGGCCGAAATGCCATGCGCGGCCAGCAGGACGTCAAGAACATTGAGGCGGCGAGCCGATTCTATGAGGAGGCGCTCAAAAAAGACCGTGGCTTTGCCCTGGCCTATGCCGGCATAGCCGATGCCAGCTTGCTCATGTACCGGGAGAAGAAGGATAGCTTCTGGTCGCAGAAGGCTTTGGCGGCCGCTCAGCAAGCGCAGCGACTGAACGACAATCTGGCAGAAGTCCATTTTTCGCTGGGAAGCGTGTATAAGGCGACTGGCAAAGCTGCCGAAGCGATCGCGCAATTACAACGCGCTTTGCAACTGGCGCCGAATTCCGACGAAGGCTACCGCCGCCTGGGTGGAGCCTACCTGGCCAGCGGCCGGAAGGAGGAAGCCATCCAGGCCTATCAGAAGGCCACGCAAGTGAATCCGTATTACTGGCTCAACCACAATGCGCTCGGCGCCGCCTATACCCAGTTGGGAGAGAACGAGAAAGCTCTCGCCAGCTTTGGCCGCGTTACGGAGCTCGAACCGGACAATGCCGCTGGCTACGAGAACGTCGGTGCGGCTCATTTTCGCCGGGGGGAATTTCAGGAGTGTATCCCTGCCTTTCAGAAGGCGCTCCAGCTCCAGCCCTACTACAGTACCTACTCGAACCTCGGTACAGCTTACTTCTACTTGAAGCGGTATAACGAATCCGTCCAGATGTTTGAAAAGGCAGTCGAGATGAATCCCAACGAAGAGGTGGCGATGGGCAACCTGGCGGATGCGTACCGATGGTCGGGACAGAAGGAGAAAGCCCCGGCCACCTACGACAAGGCTATCGCGCTGGCCTACAAGGAACTTCAGGTGAACCCGCGTAGCGCCATCACCCTGGGGAACCTGGCCCTGTACTACGCGAAAAAAGGAAACCCGAACCGCGGGCTCGATTTCATGCGCCGCGCCCGCTCCATTGACCGGACCAACGTGGACCTGATCTATAAAGAGGCTATCGTGAATGCCTTGGCCAGCCGTCCCAGCGATGCTCTGAAAGCCCTTCGGGAAGCCTTCCAGAGAGGATATTCCACCGCAGAAGCAAAAAGCGACCCTGAGCTCGGCACTCTTCAGGGCCGTCCGGAGTTTGCAGAACTTGTTGGAGAATCAAGCGGCAAGTCCCGCTAGACGCGGGAGTGAAGACCCTTGCGAAACCTCCGCCGCGCCGCCATCATCCCAGCCCCTGTCAGAAACAGCACCACCGTGGCCGGTTCCGGCACATTGGCTGTCGCGTCGAACTGCTCGTTGGGTGTCCACGCTAGCAACGGATCTGAACCCAGGTCAATGGTGAAATGGCTCCCGCTCAGAATACCGGGGAAAATGCCCTCGTTCACAATGCCGAAGAAACTCAGGAGCACCTGACCGCCACCCATGCTGGAGCAACTAGAACTGGCAAAGACATCCGAGCTGTGCGCGATGGGAAAGCACGGGTCGCCAGGTGTGAAGGGTGGTGTGGTCACGATGTCCAGCCGGAACCAATCCTGGCCGCTCGCATTCACAAATGAGAGAAACCCGAGGCCCTCGGGGTCTGCCTGGAAGGTGAAGCTAAGTCCGACAGACGTAGAATCGCCAGTGGCGCCGCGAATGATGATGGACGGGTCCGGGGGAAGGATTGTCTCGGCCAGGGCAAAGTGGGTAAAGAGAACAAGAAAACCTGCCAAGAGAGCGGCGCGGAAACTTCTCATGGGTGCACCCCCAGCACGAAAAGACACTGCCAGAATGGGAGCAATTGATAGTCCAAGGATTCGACTTCGAGGGATAAGCGTTTGCCCTTTAGTTATGAGCCGGTTGGCAGCCTGCCGGTTCGTTGGCCACCTCATCCGAACGTTTGCTTATGCAACCCGTTGCGCATTTGCGTCACAGGCGTTCTGCACGGCGAAATGGGTCTCGCTACTAAGGGTATAGAACCCTCCCCCGAAACGCGCTTATGAAAGAGCATAAAGCGTGGGATCAGCATCCTCGCCGCCGCGGCCGAGGGCTGCGGTTCAGACCAACGGAAACCACGGGTGCGGCAGTCTGGACGCTTTGCTTGACCTTTCTTGTTAGCAACTGGTATAAAATTTGTTTGGCTTTGTTGCTTGGTTCCTCTCTGCCCGCCGCGACGGGCAGTGCCGTGGGCCGCTAGCTCAACTGGTAGAGCAGCTGACTCTTAATCAGCGGGTTGGAGGTTCGAGTCCTCCGCGGCTCACCAATTCTTTCTGTGCACCTCTACATTTTGAGAAGCAAGCGAACCGGTCGATACTATGTGGGCGTCACTGAGGACGTTGCGGTGCGGCTTGCCCAACA